>Ga0187871_10002756_pt1 | contig 13989 bp, 13 predicted proteins | sample June2016WEW_16_1_FD_132988 | JGI IMG/M metagenome (GOLD analysis project Ga0187871, IMG submission 132988) | Peatland microbial communities from SPRUCE experiment site at the Marcell Experimental Forest, Minnesota, USA - June2016WEW_16_10 | ecosystem: Environmental > Terrestrial > Soil >... | reverse complement strand
TTTCATCATCCCCTTCAGTGCGAACCGAACCGATTCGTCGTCGTCAACAATTGCAATGATCCTGGTGTTGCCGTCGCGATCCTGCACCGGTTTCACCTCGCTCTGAGTAGCCATAGTCACAACTTACCTTTCCGCCTAACTCTCACACAATCATGCTTTGGTATGAGGGCGCTAATACCGGCTGAGGAATTGCAACTCTCACACGGAGCCCCCTGCGAAAAGCAGAACTTGTGCGAACCCAGCTTGGTTATTGCAAGCGAGGGGCCATTGACTCACTTTTGGACCGGTGGGAGGTCAAGCCTCGCCGCCATTTTCACCAGTTCCGCCAGGGATTCTGCCCGCATCTTCCGCATGACGTTCCCGCGTTGGATTTTGACGGTGATTTCACTGGTTCCGAATCCGTAAGCTATTTGCTTGTTAAGCATGCCCGAGACCACCAGTGCCATGACTTCGCGCTCGCGTGCCGTGAGCAACTCGTAACGTTTTCGTAACCCCGCCACTACATTCTCCTGTTCGCGCGTAACCCGGTCGCGATCCAACGCCTGGTAAATCGCATCCAGCAAGTCCTCGTCGCGGAAAGGCTTGGTCAAAAACTCCACCGCTCCCGATTTCATCGCCTTCACCGTCATGGGAATATCTCCATGCCCGGTGATGAAGATGATTGGAATCCGGACGCCCGCATCGGCCAACTCGTGCTGAAAGTCCAGGCCGTTGGCTCCCCGAAGTCGTACATCGAGAACGAGGCAACTCGGGCCGTCCGACGGCTTGCTCTGCAAGAACTCTTGTGGCGTCGCGAAGGTCTCGGAATGCAGGCCGACCGATTTCAACATGCCATGAATGGCCGCACGCACTGAAGGATCGTCATCGATGACGAACACCGTGGGTGTGTCTGCGGTTATCACGGATATGCCCCGATGATCAGGGTGAAGTAAAAACTTGCACCACACGGAGATTGGCCGGCAGCCCACAAAGGGCCGCCATGCGATTCAACGATGGAGCGGCTGATCCATCCGCTACAGTTTGCGAAGATATCGGTTACGTGCGAGCAGAATCTTAACATCAGAAAGTGTCGTCACAGGGGCTGGTGCGAATCAGGCCCCCATCGTGTGCTTTAAAAGACAGTTTCCTGCTCTAACGCGGAGCTTCGAGACGGCAGCATACCTACCTGCGCGAATTCGACAATTTGATCGACCAGTGGCGCTATGCCGTCGCCTTTAGTGAGTAGTTTGGCAGTACTCATGACCACCTCCGCCCTCGTGTAGAGCACGGGTCCTTCCAAATCGTTCTCGGCGTTATGCGGTTAGCGGCCGCGCTTCCGTGACAATTCGGGTCGACGTGGACAGGGCGTCGCCGGCTTCTTCGCTACGAGACGCCGGACTGCGGCGGCAAGAGTGGTAGGTGACTGTCCGGTAGCTACATAAGTATCCACAGTATCTACTCCTGACGGCATGCAATTGATTCGGTCACGGCACAAAAGGACGATTGGCACATCTGGACACATCGCTCGAATGCTTCGCACGTCGAGGCCGGCCGGTTCTCTCGCCCACACCACGACGGCGGCGATTGAGTGCAGGACGTACAGCAGTGCGACCGCCTTGGTTGGGTTAGTGGTCACAACCTGATAACCGGCTGCGTTGAGTGCGGCTGATATCGCATTGCCGCAGGTGGTCTTATCGGATATGTAAAGAATTGTTTTGCGTTCCATCTTATTTCCTTCGCGATTGAGGACCTTGCACGCAGTAGTCCATACCTCACACTGAAGAAAGCCTTGGCTTCGCAATAGCCAACCTGCATGACTGCCTGAGCACAACGCCCTGCCAGCGCCTGCATCGACTGGCTGTCCTGTCCATATGTTGACGCCGATATCCGCTTATCGACACTCTGGAGATCCCAACCTTCTCTCCTGCCACCGTAAGACCTTAGAAAATTTCCTACTGCGACAACTATGACGTTTGGAGAGTTGCATGCAATTAGTCAGGAGTAGCAATTCTTCAGTGTGTTGGGAAGCGAACGAACTTGAAAAAGAAGGGATCAGAAATTTGGCGAGACAACTCAGTCTCCCTAAACCGTCGGTGACACGACGACATCAGAACAAATAAGACTGCAACGCTTGCAGCGTAATGCAGAGATCAAGAGGAAACATATATGAGTTTACTAAAGCGTTCTCTAGGCGAGAGTGGGGCCCAAATAACCGTAACTGGCTTTGGCGCATGGGCGCTCGGCGGCGGCGGCTGGGCTTACGGTTGGGGACCGCAGGACGATAACCAGTCGATCCTGACCATGCGGCATGCATTAGAGCAGGGCGTCAATTGGATAGATACCGCCGCCGTGTACGGCCTGGGTCACTCCGAGGAAGTTGTCGGACGGCTTCTGCGAGAGCTGCCGGCATCGGAGCGGCCACTGGTCTTCACTAAGTGCGGTCTCATCTGGGATGACCTCAATCCACATGCGGAGCCGCGCCGGGTCCTCAAGCCGGAATCGATTCGGAAGGAATGCGAGGCATCCCTGCGCCGGCTCGGCATCGAGCGTATCGATCTTTACCAGTTCCACTGGCCTGATGAAACCGGCACGCCGGTGGAAGACTCCTGGGAAGAGATGGTGCGGCTGGTCGAGCAAGGCAAGGTCCGCATGGCCGGAGTTTCCAACTTCGACGTCTCGCTGCTGGAAAGGTGCGAGGCAATCATTCATGTCGATTCCCTACAACCACCCTTCTCCTTGATTCATCGTGATGGTGCGCAAGAGATTGCGTGGTGCGCCGAGCACGGCACGGGAGTGATCTGCTACAGCCCCATGCAATCGGGACTGCTAACCGACAGTTTCACTGCAGAGAAGGTTGCAAAGATGGCCGAGGACGACTGGCGGCGCCGCTCTCCCGAGTTTCTGGAGCCAAACTTGAGCCGTAACCTGGCCCTGCGAGACTCTTTGCGTCCTATCGCGCAGCGCCACAATACGACGGTATCCGCGGTTGCCGTGGCCTGGGTGAATGCGTGGCCGGGCGTGACGGCAGCCATCGTTGGTGCTCGCTCACCCCAGCAGGTGGATGGCTGGATCGGAGCCGCCAGTCTCGAGTTGACCGCCGCCGATCTGGAGGAGATAGCGCACGCTATTCAGCGCACGGGCGCGGGAACTGGGCCGGCGATCCCGCCGCAATCGCAAGTTCGAGTTGTCGCATAGTTTGCGAATGGCATCGACCAGATGTATCAAGGGGACGAGGGAGACGGTTCGGGCGACGATGCGGCCGGCGGAGCAGGTCGCCCGTTTTCTTCGCTTTCATGCTCGCGTTGCAACATCGCCTTTTCCGGTTCTAGCTGGTGACCAGGACCTAACCACTAAGCTGCGTTACCCGCAACTTTCTCCATTCGCCGGAGGACGGCTGAGAAGTCCTCTTCTTCGCTGTGTAACAACTCATCGGCATTGACGCGAAACGCCGCTTCTGTCACCGGCATGGGGACATGCTCCTGCGCCGCCGCCTGCAAAATCAATTGGAAATCCTTGTTCATCAGCCGCAGTGGAAACTGCGGACTGTAATCGTTGGTTGCTACCCTCGCCAGCTTTCCCACATGGGCTGGAGCGATCACGGCTGTCTTGGATAAGACCTCCAGAAGTCGCTCGCGATCGAGGCCGGCTTTCTCCCCAAGGACGACAGCTTCAGCGATGGCCTGCATGCCAACACCCAGCAGCGTGTTGACCACCAGCTTCATGGTAGTTCCGGAACCGGGGCCGCCCAGAAGATGGAACTGTTTCGCGATCGCCTGGAAGATCGGCTCAGCAGACTGGAAAAGTTCGCTGGTGCCGCCTACCAACAGTGTCAGGGCCCCCGCTTCAGCGGCAGGAGTGCTGCCGGAGATGGCGACATCCATTACTTCCACACCAGACCGGGCCCCGAGCGCGTGCAGCTCACGGGAAGTTTCTGGAGAAATTGTGCTCATCTCGAGCACGATGGCTCCCGGCCTGATGCCGGCAAAGATTCCGTCCGGAGCGGTAAAGGCGCGATCAACCGCTTCATCGTTGGTCAGGCAGGTGAGAAGCACATCGGCAGCCCGCGCTGCCTCGACAATGTTGTTCGCCGCCACGGCCCCATCTCCAGCGAGGGCACGTGCCCTAGGTACATCCAGGTCGTATGTGGTGAGGTGGTATCCATGGTCGAGCAGTCGCTTTGCTATCCGGCTTCCCATGTTACCCAGGCCAATAAATCCGAGTTTCACTTGATCTGCAGTAAGGCGTTTCATAACCACCTTCGTTCTCTAGACAACGGTAGAGGATTGCGTTAGTTGATGTTGGTGGAGGCTCCGTCCAAAGACCTGCAAGGACTCAACCGCCGCCATGGATCCTTAGTTTTCTCTTTGCGGCTGAGTCGCCGAGGCAAGTCGAAATGCCAACCGCTTTGCGGTCCGCAGTCGTCTTAGGCCTTCAGGAATTACTCCACGACATAACTCATAGCAACTCGCGTGCCAGCCTCAAGAGCGCGGCCAGGACCCGGTAAATTCGCTGCGCCAGGCATGCAGGACGAGTGTTCGTCGCCATTGCTCCCGTTATTGAGGCGGGGCGTGACCGCCCGTGGACATCGCAGAACTCGGTCTGTCGAGTTCCTTGTTTGGACCTGCGAAAGAATGTTGGCTGCACTTTCCATGTGCGAGTTAAACCCCAATGGATGGAGGACGATGTATAGACTCGCGATGCGTTGCAATCCTGCTTTCTGATTGGAATGTTACTTGCTCTTCCCTTTGCCGTGGGTACGAAATTCAGGAATTAGGTGCGTAAAGCTATGAATAGGATAAAGCGAATTAGCTACACCTTGTTATTGACCGGTTTGGCCGTGGTGACCGCGTTTTCTCAGGAGGCAGCGAGTGAATATGTCTCACCTTCAGAAGCAGTTCCCACAGGCAAAGCGCCCAAAATGCAAGTTGAATTGCTGAACCCGGGAGACGCAACGAAGCAATATGCGGTCATCTTTTACCAGGGAGACGAGGCATTCTCCGGGCTGGTGGAGTTCGCCCAGAAATACCACGTCACAAGTGCGCACTTCACAGCCATTGGAGCCGTGAGTGGAGCTACGGTGGCGTGGTTTGATCCCCAGCGCAAGATGTACAAGAAGATTCCCATCGTCGGTCAGCACGAGGTGATCGGGATGAGCGGTGACATCGCGCTCTATCAGGGAAAACCGGTAGTTCATACGCACATGGTGGTGGGAAATCAGGACGGAACGACGGTTGCCGGCCACGTGCTGGAAGCGTACGTGTCCCCGACGCTGGAAGTAATGGTGACAGTTGATCCGAAATCGATGCACAAGCGCTTCGATCCGGAAACAGATCTGACGTTGATTGATCCCGCTTTGAAGTAGCAGCAGGTTCTAGCGGGCAGCAGGCTAATACCAAGAAATGAGGTTGAGCGCAATGGCTGAAATACGTGTAATTGCTAGATTCGTGGCGCGTAAAGGAAACGAAGATCAACTCAAGACACTGCTGCAAAGCATGTTGACTCCCACCCGCGCCGAGCCCGGATGCCAATTGTATGAGCTTTACGAATCAGACTCGAAGGCGCGCTTCTATCTGTACGAAAACTGGGAAAGTCAATCTGCGCTTGATCGGCACATCGCAACGCCTCATTTCAGGCACTTGCAGCAAGCCGTCGGCGAAGTTTTGGCCGAGCCCTTCGAGGTAAATATCTTGCGCGCAATTCAGAGTGGTACCGCGGCGTGACCTGCGGCCTCCAAAAGCCAAAACCAGGGCATGTCGAAATGTCGACACGGTGTCAGCCGCGGGACGCGTTGCTGGGTAGCCGGTTCCTTCGTTGACCATCGGCTCGCCTATGCCCCTGAAAATACGGTTGTAGGACAGCCGGCGTCTGATTGGAAAGCAGCGTGCTTTTGCGATAAGGACCGGAGGCAAGACATGCAGGGAATACAGCCATACACCGGAAGCGAACAACGAGTCGACGTCCGCGCCTGCGACAAAGAGACTCGAGAGATGGTGGACTTCCTCGTGGGCAGCCTGCCGTCACTTTGCAGAAACGCGTGTCGACATCAGGCTGGGGCGACCAGTTCCAATGATGTGGTTGAACGAGCGCTCCTCTCCGCTTACAGGCACCTGGGCCATTCGAAGGGACCGGTGCAAATGTCGACGTGGTTAACCGCCATAGCTCTCCTCATAGCCGGACCTGATCGCGCGGAAGCGCCAGTGCCTGCGGTTTCAACGAAAACACCGACACAGAACTGACCGTCGGGCAATAGCAATCGGGAAAGTGATTTTATGTGGATTGTTCGACTCGCGTTACGGCGGCCCTACACTTTTGTTGTGGTCTCCATTCTCATCTTGATCATGGGTGGCCTGGCGATCGTTCGCACTCCCACGGATATTTTCCCGAACATCAACATCCCCGTCATTAGCATTATCTGGACCTACGCCGGCCTCGTCCCTGAGGACATGAGCGATCGGATCGTCAGCGTTACGGAGCGGGCGCTGACCACGACCGTCGATAACATTGAGCATATTGAGTCACAGTCGCTGTATGGAATTGCTGTTGTAAAGGTCTTTCTGCAGCCGGGAGCGAACATTCAACAGGGTATCGCTCAGATCACAGCCATTTCGCAGACCCAACTGAGGCAGTTGCCGGCGGGGACTACGCCGCCGCTCGTTCTTTCTTACAGCGCATCAAGCGTACCGGTCTTACAGTTGGCCTTGTCGGGAAATGGTTTATCCGAGCAGCAACTGAACGACTACGGCCTGAATTTCATTCGCACTCAGCTCATCACGGTGCCCGGCGCGTCGGTTCCTTACCCGTACGGCGGTAAGCAGCGTCAGGTGCAGGTGGACTTGAATACGGCCGCACTACAGTCGAAGGGCCTGTCCGCGCTCGATGTTGTCAACGCCATCAGCGTGCAGAACCTGATTCTGCCCACGGGGACATCCAAGATCGGCCCCAAAGAATACGACGTTTCCATTCTCAATGGGGCGCCGCAGACGATTGCCGATCTGAATCGCATTCCCGTCAAGACGATTGGCGGGACCACGATCTACGTCAAAGATGTCGCGTGGGTGCGCGATGGTTTCCCTCCGCAGACGAACATCGTGCGTGTCGACGGGCAGCGCTCCGTCCTGCTGACCATCCAGAAGGCGGGGAATGCATCAACGCTGAACGTGATCGCCGGCATCAAGGCTCTTCTCCCGCAAATCGCGACCACGGTTCCAGCCCAACTGAAGATGAGCCCTCTCGCCGATCAGTCGGTCTTTGTCCGCGGCGCTATCAGCGGGGTCGTCAGGGAAACGCTGATTGCCGCGTGCCTGACCGCTTTCATGATTCTGGTCTTCCTGGGTAGTTGGCGCAGCACGTTGATCATTGCGACCTCGATCCCGCTGGCGATCCTGACCTCGATCATCATCTTCAGCGCGCTGGGCGAGACCATCAACATCATGACGCTGGGCGGGCTGGCGCTCGCCGTGGGAATTCTGGTGGACGATGCCACGGTAGAGGTCGAGAACATCAACCGCAACCGCGCCGCGGAGCCCGACAAGGACATGGACGAGATCGTCCTGGACAGCGCGGCACAGATCGCCACGCCTGCGTTCGTGTCGACGCTGTCGATCTGCATCGTGTTTGCTCCGATGTTTCTGCTGACGGGTGTCGCGCGATATCTGTTTGTGCCACTCGCCGAAGCGGTAGTCTTTGCGATGCTGGCGTCATACTTTCTCTCGCGGACCATCGTCCCGACGATGGCCAAGTATCTTCTGCGCAATGATCCGATACGCGATGAGAACAACCCGGCACCGAGCCGCAATCCGCTGGTCCGATTGCAGCGGCGGTTTGAAGAGGCATTCGAGAGATTTCGTCATAAGTACCGCGGGCTGCTGGAAAGCTGCCTCCATCACCGCGTGATTTTTCTGCTTGCATTCTTCGCGGCCTCGCTCGGCTCGCTAGCGATTCTTATTCCGTGGCTGGGGCGGGATTTCTTTCCCAGCGTAGACAGCGGCACCTTCAAACTGCATCTGCGTGCTCCCACTGGAATGCGCATTGAGGAAACCGCTAATCTTTGCGATCTGGTGGAGCAGTCGATTCGACAGCAGGTTCCGGCGGACGAAGTCCAGAGCATCATCGACAACATAGGCTTGCCGTACAGCGGCATTAATCTTTCCTACAGCAATTCCGCTCCGGTTGGCACAGAGGACGCCGACATCTTGGTCACTCTGTCCGCCAATCACCATCCCACGGATAACTACATTCACCAGCTTCGCCAGGTGCTGCCCGAGCAATTTCCTGGGACAACCTTCTACTTTCTACCCGCTGACATGGTTTCCCAGATTTTGAATTTTGGACTGCCGGCCCCGATTGACGTTCAAATCGTCGGCCAGGACCTGGAGGGCAATCGTGGCTACGCGGATGCGCTGCTCGCGAAGATGAGGTATGTTCCCGGGACGGCGGACCTGAGGATCCAGCAACCGTTCGATGAGCCATACCTTCGTCTCCGGGTCGAGCGCACGAAAGCTGAAGAATTGGGTTTCACTGCCCAAGACATTGCGCAGAACCTGCTGGTGTCGCTGAGTGGCAGCTTCCAAACTTCACCCACATTCTGGGTTGACCCAAAGAATCACGTCAGCTATCAGATCGCGACCCAGACGCCGGAATACCGCACCGACAGTTTGCAGGACCTGGCCAACATTCCGGTCACGGGCACAGATCCAAACGCTCCGCCATCACTGATGGCCAGCTTGGTCTCGACGCAGCGGGGAAGCGGGATGGCGGTGGTTTCCCATTACAACGTAGCGCCGGTGATTGACATCTTTGGCGCTACCGCTGGCCGTGACCTCGGTGGCGTCTCCACCGACATCAACAAAATCATCAACGATACGCGCTCGCAAGTACCGCGCGGCTCTCGAGTGGTTGTGCGTGGGCAGGTCCAAACCATGCGATCGTCCTACGTTGGTCTTCTAAGCGGACTGGTGTTCTCCATCATCCTCGTGTACCTGCTGATCGTGGTGAACTTTCAGTCGTGGCTGGATCCGTTCATCATGATCTCCGCCCTCCCCGCTGCACTCGCCGGGATTGCATGGTTCCTATTCATCACCCAAACGAGGCTGAGCGTGCCCGCCCTTATGGGAGCCATCATGTGCATGGGAGTCGCGACGGCGAACAGCATCCTGGTGGTGAGCTTTGCGACAGAACAAATGATGGCCGGACACGATTCCAGCAGCGCCGCACTGGAGGCGGGCTTCACACGTTTTCGCCCCGTTCTCATGACTGCCTTGGCCATGATTATCGGCATGGTGCCCATGGCGCTTGGACTGGGAGACGGCGGGGAACAGAATGCTCCACTGGGCAGGGCGGTGATAGGTGGACTCGTTTTCGCCACCGTTTCCACCCTGTTCTTTGTGCCGGCATTTTTCAGTGTCCTACAGGGACGGCGGCATCCTCCGGAGACCGCAAAGACTGGGAGTCGGAGTTAGCTATGTTGGTTGCAATTGAAGAGAGAAAACCGAGCGAAGAACCGAACCTTCCGTCCGCGGACGCGGGAGCCCCAAAACGCTCGCGCCACACATGGCTCGTGGCGGTGATTGCGTTGGCGGTGGTTGCCGCTGTCCTGGCTTGGGGAATCTGGTCACGCGTCCGGGCCGGCAAGACCGTAGCCGCAGAGGCCGCTCAATCGGCCATAACACCGGTATCGGTTGTCTCTCCAAAACAAGAGGCTCCAACGCAGGAGATCACCCTGCCGGGAAATGTACAGCCGTTCAGTTCGTCGCCGATCTATTCGCGCACAAACGGCTACCTGCGGAAGTGGTATGTCGATATTGGGGCGCGCGTGAAGCAAGGGCAGTTGCTCGCCGTGGTCGATGCTCCTGAGATCGACCAGCAGGTGGAGCAATCGATGAGCAATCTCAATACCGCCAAGGCGAACCTGGCGCTGTCCGAGATCACGAAAAACCGCTACCAGGGCTTGCTTAAGAGCAAGGCTGTTTCCCAGCAGGATGTCGACAATGCGGTGGGCACCTACAACGCCAACCAGGCGATTGTGGAAGCCGACCAGGCCAACGTCAGACAGCTTCAGGCGACGCAATCTTTCGAAAAGATCTACGCCCCATTCGATGGCATTGTGACCGCCCGTAACACCGACATCGGCGATCTCATTAATTCGGGCAGCGCCGGTGGAGTCAAGACCGACATGTTTCACATGGCGCAGCCCGGAGTGTTGCGGGTTTACGTAAATGTCCCGGAGGAATACTCGCAAGGGATCAAGGCCGGTATGACACCGGTCATTACCCTGGCTGAGTTTCCGGGCCGCAAATTTCAGGGCAAGCTCGTGCGCACCGCCGATGCGATCAACATGACGACCCGCACGTTGCTGATCGAGGTGGACGTGGACAATCCTTCGGGCACGCTGCTAACGGGTTCGTACGCAGAAGTCCACCTTGCATTACCGACACAACACTCCACGTTGATAATTCCCGTCAATACCTTGATATTCCGCGCGGAAGGCCTGCATGTGGGTGTCGTGAAGGATGGGAAGGTCGTGCTCACTGCCGTGACGCCTGGACACGATTTCGGCAACTCGATCGAGATTGTCGCCGGCCTCAAGCCGGACGACCAGGTCATCGTCAATCCGCCGGATTCCATTGTTCACGGGCAAGAGGTCCGGATAGTCCAGGCATCGTTGCCGGGAGACACAAAGTGAAGCAGCCTCGAAAATTCGGTGCGGCAAAGAACGCGGGACGACTATTCTGGCTGGGAACTGTCCTGGCCACGGCTGTGCTCCCGTTTGCCGCATGCACGGTTGGCCCTAACTATCACCGTCCTCCCGTAGAGACTCCTCCCAGCTATAAGGAGGTTGGCACCTGGAAGACCGCCGAACCCAGCGATCAGAAGCTACCTGGCAAGTGGTGGGAAATTTTCCAGGACAGTCGACTGAACGAACTCGAAGACCAGATCGCGGTTTCCAACCAAAATTTAAAGGCCGCTTACGCACAATATCAGCAGGCCCGCGCCGTACTGAGATATTACAGGGCGGATTATTATCCGACCGTGACCGCCAATCCTTCGGCGACCCGTACGAGATACTCAAACAATCGCCCACCCACAAGCCCAACCTTTGATGGTGTCACCTTTAACGATTTTGTTCTGCCAGTTGAGGGGAGCTACGAAGCTGATATCTGGGGACGCGTCCGCCGGACGGTCGAGTCTTCACGGGCCCAGGCGCAGGCCAGCGCCGCCGACCTTGCATTCGTCAATCTCAACATGCACGCCAACCTGGCCTTCGATTACTTTGCCGCCCGTAGTCTGGATGCCGAAGAGAAGCTGCTTCTGGACACGGTCTCCCAATACGAAAATGCGCTCAAACTGAATGAGGACCTCTATCAAGGAGGATTGGCCTCCGATGTCGAGGTCGAGCAGGCCAGGACACAGTTGGAAACGACCCGTGCTCAAGCCATCGACGTGGGTGTGGCGCGGGCGCAGTACGAACACGCCGTTGCCGTGTTGGTGGGTAAGCCTCCTGCGGAATTCACGCTTCCTCCGCTGCCGCTGACGGCGCCTCCGCCATTGATTCCCGCCGGTGTGCCGTCCGAGTTGCTGGAGAGACGTCCCGACATTGCTGCTGCTGAGCGTTCCATGGCTTCCGCGAACGCTCAAATCGGCGTCGCCAAGGCAGCTTATTATCCCCTCGTGAATCTGTCGGCGTCGGGAGGTTTTGAGAGCGGCGTCATCACGACGTTGCTACAGGGCCCGAGCGCGTTGTGGTCGGTAGGAGGCTCCGCAGTACAGATATTGTACGACGGAGGACGCCGCCGCGCTGTGACCGATCAGGCCATACAAGGCTATAACTACTCGGTCGCATCCTATCGGCAGACCGTCCTTACAGGTTTTCAGCAGGTTGAAGATAATCTTGCCGCATTGCGGATTCTGGAGCGGGAAGCAAGCGTGCAAAATGCCGCGGTGCAGGCAGCGCAACAATCACTTGAGCTTTCGAACATTCGTTACACGGGCGGAGTGACAAGCTATCTTGAGGTAACCGTGGCGCAGAGTGCCGCGCTGTCCGACGAGGTGACAGCCGTGAATATTCTGGGACGTCGCATGACCAACACCGTGCTGCTAATTCAGGCGCTTGGCGGCGGGTGGGATAGTTCAGAACTGCCGCAAAGGCCGGAATGCTGCGGTAAATTAGCCAGCAACACATCTCCCTAGCTCAGGAGCCAAGCGTCGACCCTAAGCGCGTTATCCATTTGGCTGACCTGGCCCCCCAGGAAGTTCGGCGCGGCCGCCATGGCACCACACTGCGAGCAAGGTTGGCGGACCACGAAAAGACAGTCCGCTTGTTCCAGACTTTCCTGATGAACCGCTTCGGCCCAGAAGCACTCAAATCTGAATTCCAGCCGGGTAGTTAGCAGTCAGCAGTATGCGGACCGGAAAGGCCGGCGGTTGGAGAAACAATTGCCAACGATAAGGATGCTGAACTCACCTAAGCCATTCCAGCGCGCCCCGGCTCTGTCGCGCCCGGCCACCTCGCAGGCGCTGGCGGTCTTGTTGCGGGCCCGGCTCGTCAAACGACGGGTCGAGGGGCGACGCCACATTTACCAGCTGGATCGAACCGGCTTTGACGCGCTGCGCGACTACCTGGAAGGCCTGGAGGGGCTTTCCGGGTTCGATGCCTAGCCGCCGCGCGCCCAGTCGGTCGCGGTACGCAAACCGAGACGACCGATTCGCCTCGTTCTCAGAGGGGCCAGCCGACGTCTCCACAGGAGAAGCAATCTGGGCCGCGGGCGTCTGGGCTCGGCACCAGCACGAGCAGGTCTGGCTCGTAGAGGTGTCGAGGCGTGGCGGCAGGCGAGGAGGATTCCGCGCGGGGGATGGCCGTCGCCGGTGGTGATGGTCGCGCGCCGCTGGGCTCCGATACCAGGCGCGGCAAGCAGGTTGGGCCGGAAGAGGTGCTGGATCCCGCTGCGGTGGATGCGATGAAGCGTATCCCATCCCCTTCTGGCGGGGGGGGGGCTCCTTGCTCAGCAGATGAGGGAGTTTGCGGACTCTTTGCTTCTTGCTGGAACAGGCTAAGGTGAGTTAGACGGATAGGGGGAAGGGTTTGGGAAGCCGGCAATAGCAAAAATAATTAATGGTTTGCACCACTTCCGTGCTTGACTTCGTTCCGAACTAGCCGTAGAGTTGCGCATCTTTTCTCTCTTGTACGTGGGATAATGCTGGACATCGGGTTGGTGGAGCACTTAGCTAGAAGTGCTTCTGGGAAGCAGCTACTTCATCTTCTTACCGTCCGCCACCTAACCAATAGAAGTGTGTTTCCTAACAGGACTCACGGCCTCAAACCTAATGGCGGCACTTAGCGGCCGCAGGACCAAAGAGAGGTGTCATGTCCAGTACATATACTTATCCCGGCGTCTACATTCAGGAGTTACCTAGCCCGGTACATCCGATTACGGGCGTTGCAACCTCCGTGGCCGCCTTCGTTGGATACACGGCGACCGGCATCGACAATCGCGCGGAGATGATCTTCAGCTTCTCCGACTACCAGCGGTTGTTCGGGGGGCTGGCGTCGAACAGCGAACTCAGCTACGCGGTGCAGCAGTTCTTTCTGAATGGGGGATCGCAGGCTTGGGTGGTGCGAACGCCCGGATCGTATAACTCTCCCTCCGAGCAGGTCTACGCCAATGTAGTCTTCGGAAACATGACGTTCAGCGCCCTGAGCAGCGGCGCGTGGGCCAACGGCGAACTTCTGATCGATATCGACGTGCAGGGATTAAACCTTTCGACCACCACGACCCCGCCGGGTGATCCGCTCGCCTTCAATTTGACCGTGACCAACCTGGCTACGAACACGACGGAGTATTTCCCGGCGTTGACGTTGAACGGAAATTTGCAGAACTTCATTGCCAACGTGCTCAACGATCCGGACAACGGATCGCAGCTGCTGAACGTGGATGTAACCGGTCTGCCTCCGTTGCCGACATTGCCGCCGGCGCTGACGGTTAGCGGGGTTGTGGGGGCGGCGCTTGCGTCGAC
>Ga0187871_10002754_pt1 | contig 14001 bp, 13 predicted proteins | sample June2016WEW_16_1_FD_132988 | JGI IMG/M metagenome (GOLD analysis project Ga0187871, IMG submission 132988) | Peatland microbial communities from SPRUCE experiment site at the Marcell Experimental Forest, Minnesota, USA - June2016WEW_16_10 | ecosystem: Environmental > Terrestrial > Soil >... | reverse complement strand
GTTCCAAAATGTGGATCGTTTTTGTGATTGGCGCAGTGCTGTCGTGGGGGATTTACGGACCCGCGCTGCACAAGGGGCAGACGCAACTCGGCAATCCGCTGAAGGCGCTGCTATGTGTGGGATTCGCCTATTTCCTGATCGGCGTTCTGGTGCCGGTGGCGGGGCTTTCGTCGCAGGGCGGCCTCAACGGCTTTAATGCGGGCGGCTCCGTCTGGTCCGTGATCGGTGGCGCGCTGGGCGCGTTGGGGGCGGTATGTATCATTTGGGCTTTCAGGGCGGGTGGGCTTCCGAATATCGTAATGCCGCTGGTCTTCGGCGGAGCGCCGCTGATAAATGTGCTGGTTTCCATGGCCATGCATCCGCCGAAAAATGCGCCCAACCCGCTGCTTTACGTAGGTTTCCTGCTGGCGGCGCTGGGCGGCGGGATCGTGCTGTACTATAAGCCGTCCTAGCGTGTACGCCACAGGGTTACCTGAGATTAGCCCGCCGCCGCGGCCACCGCGACGGGCCCGCGCGTGATCGCGGTCACGCCGTCCATTATGTCGAACGTCTTGACGCTGATGTCGCGCAAGGCGGGATGGCTCCCCACTTGGGCGCCGAGTGGGCCCGTCAGGTAAGCGTTGAGCGCCTGTTCGCTCTCAAACAGATAAACACCGCCGGCCTCCCGCGCCGCTTCGTTCAGGGTCCAAACCTTCCAGTGCAGGCCTGGTATGGCGGCGAAAGTTTCCGCCAGGGACTGACACAGGCTCTGGTATTCCGCGATTGAAACGTTCAGTTTGAAATTTACTTGCAGCAGCTTAGCAGACATTCGAAGTTCCCCTTTGCCTTTAAGGCACGGTTCTACTTGCCGATCGAGTACAGAAACTTGGTCGTGCGAATCAGAATATGACCGTCCGAAATTGCCGCCGAGCTGAGCGTGTAATCGTTCAAATCGTTCTCCGCCAGAACCTCGAACTGCGGGCCGGCCTTGACCACTGTGGTCAGCCCCTCTTCGTTGGTGATGTAGATCTTGCCGTCCGCCAGCACCGGGGATGCGCTATATGTGGCGGGTTTGATGCGCTGGCCGCCCCAGATCTCTGCGCCGGTCCTGGCGTTCAGGCACCACACGATGCCGCGATCGTTGACCGAGTAGAAGTATTTGCCGTCGGTGACCGGCGTGGGCACATCCGGCCCATTCATGAACTCCCACAGCTTGTGCGACTGGGAAACGTCGCCGCGGCCGCCGGCGCGAAACGCAATCAGCGGTTTCACGCGCGTGGGCGCGTAGACTACGTCGTCGTACACCACTGGCGAGGCGATGATGCGGTGCGACGGGTCGTTGTTCGGATTGAATCCGGTAGCGCGCCACAATTCCGCGCCGGTAGCAGGATCGTGGCCGGTGATGCAATCGCCGCCGGTGACCACGATCTCCGCGCGATCGCCGTAGCGCAGCAGCGCGGGCGTGGTGTAGGAATCGGGCGATTCGCGGATCGCGTTCGTCGGCCGGATCGCGCGCCACACGGTCTTGCCGGTCTTCTTATCGATGCGCAGGAGGTACGAGGGATCGTGCGTTTTCATGCCATGCAGCACCTGCACGTAAAGCGCATCCTCATAAAGCAAGGGCGACGAGGCGTACCCCCAATTGAGGCCAAACTTGCCGTAGTCCTTCTGGATGTCGCGGACCCAGAGCTCATTGCCATTGAAGTCGAAGCCCTTCAGCACGCCGATGCCGGTCATCGCATAGACGCTTTGCCCGTCTGTAACGGGCGATGGCGACGACATGTTCTGTTTGTTGATCTTGTAATTGCCGATTGCGATCAGTTTCTTCCAAATAGGGGTTCCCTTGGTTTTGTCGACGCACCACAGGTACAGGTCGTCGCCATCCGCCACGCTGAGGAACACGTGGTTGCTCCAGACAATCGGCGTGGCGCCGGACTTGGCGGGCATCTCCAGTTTCCAGGCGATGTTCTCCGTGGCGCTCCAATGCAGCGGAAGATTCGTTTCCGCGCTGATGCCGTTCAGTGAAGGGCCGCGCCATTGCGGCCAATTTTCCGCGAGCGCAGGCAGCGCTACCGCGGCGAGGAACGCGGCAAGCGGGGGCGAGAAGCGCACGATTGTCCTCCTCTGAGATACCCAGCAGGATACCACGGCGGGGATGGCTCAGGCCGGGATATAGAGGCGCAGGCCCGGAATGTCTTTGAAGTCGCCACTGTTGAGGGTCCAAAGTGCGGCTTCATGGGTGATCGCGCAGGCGGCGATAGCGATGTCCATCTCGCGCCCGCGCGCCCGGCGCAGAGACTGGTATAGCTTCGCGCTCAGCGCCGACTCCTGCCAGCGGAAGGGGATGGCGCCCTCGCTCGGGAATAGGGACTCCTGGGCGGCTAACTCCTGCGGCAGGCGCGGCCCGCGTAGCCATTCATAAAGCACCAGAGAAGGCAGCACGATGCGTTCCCCTTCCTGTATCGCGCCGCGCAACGCGGCGGCGGACCGCTTTGGCCCTGTAAGGGCGTCGATCAGCAGGGACGTGTCCAGCAAGGTCACGAGGCGTGCCGGCGGCCACCGGCTTTGCGGGCTCGGCGAATGGAGTTTAACTCGCGGTCCACCTCAGCCGCGCTGCGATTTGGAATGCGGGGCACCAGATCGTCGAAGGCGCGCAGCATCCGCAGCCTTTCGGGCTCACTCAGCCGGCCGATCCTGTCGTAGTAATCGGCAATCGCTGCGCGGACTACTTCGCTCTTCGGCATTGCCATCCGAGCGGCGGCCTGCTGCAACCGGGCGATGGTGGCATGGTCCAGAGTGAAGGTTACCTTGGTGGTTGCCATACCATAGCCATACTACCATACCCGGCCTTCTTGCAGGCAGACAGGCCGGAGGGCCATCCTACTGCGTCTTTACCATATACGGCATAATCCGCAGCAGCCCGCCCTTGGCCCACAATTCCGGCGGCCAGTCCTTCACCAAGCGCCGCAAGCGGGACTCCACGGCGCTCTCCTGGGCGCGGCCGAACAGCACATCGAGAATGCTGCGCCGCGCCGGATACATCACAATCGTGACATTCTCAGATGCCGGTATCCTGGCCTTTTGTTTCACCAGTTCCAGCGCCCGGTCGATCCCACCCAATTCGTCGATCAGTCCGCGCTCCTTAGCTTGATCGCCAAGCCACACGCGGCCCTGTGCCAGCGGTTCGATCCGATCGAACGGGCGGCGGCGCGCTTGCGCAACCTTCGCGACAAAGTCGTGGTAGTTGGCGTCGATGCCTTCTTTTAACTTAGCCAGTTCCACGGGTGTAAGTGCGTGGTCGAGCGCATCGATCTGCGCGAAGCGTCCGCGCGCGATGGTATCCTCGCCGATACCCAACTTACCCATTAGCCCCTGCACATCCGGCTTGACGAACACTACGCCGATGGAACCGGTGAGAGTGCCGGGATAAGCCACCACCGGATCGCCGGTCATCGCCATGTAGTAGCCGCCGGAAGCGGCGGTGTCCGACATGGAGATCACCACCGCCTTCTTCTTGCTCAGCAGATTCATCTCGCGCCAAATCTCATCGGAAGCCACCGCATCGCCGCCCGGAGAGTCGATTCGCACTACCACGCCGTCGACGGTCGAATCGCCTCCGATGCGCCGCAGGAGTTTGTTGAAAGCCGTAGCCTGAATGCCTTCGCCGGAGGCGCCATCGCCGTCGGCGCCGCCGCGCGTGATGTCGCCATCACCCACCAGCATGGCGATGCGGCGATGTCCTTCCAGACCCAGCGAATCCGCCGGCACTTTCTGATAATTGCCGCTCGCGAGCTTATGCAGCTCGCCGGAATTCACCTTCTGCTGCAAATCGGCGAACATCTGATCTTCATAGCGCAATTGATCCACCAGGCCATCGTGCAGCGCGTCGTTCGCCAGGAATGGCCCTTGATCGATCAGCGCGCGCATGTCGCCGGAACTTTTCTTGCGGCCTTCCGCGATCCGGCTCACCAGGTTGCCGTAGAGATCGTCCACCACGGAAGTCATTACTTCGCGGGTCTCCGGACTCATGGACGTGCGCGTGAACATGTCGCCGAAGTCTTTATACTTGCCGTCGTGCTCCACCTGCACACCCACGCCGATTTTGTCCAGCGCGTTCTTGAAATATATGAGTCCGACGCCCATGCCTTTGAGGTTCAGCCAATCGCTGGGGCCGAGGTAGATGCGGTCGGCCGCGGAAGCCAGGTAATACTCGCGGGCGCCGGGGGTTTTTAGAAAGGCAAACAAGGGCTTGCCGGACTTTTTGAACCGTTCCAGATCGGCGCGAAACTCTTCGAGCTTACCCCATCCCACACTAAGCGATTCGGGCTCCAGCACCACGGCTTTGATGCGCGCATCCACGGCGGCTTTGCGCAGCATCATCCAGACGCCGGCGACCGTGGGCGCCGGGCGATCCGCCAGCGCCCCGAATGGGACCTCCACCGGGGGACGCTCGGGTATGTCGCCCGAGAGTTCCAGTTGCAGTACCGAGTTTTGCGCTATGACGGGCGGACTTTCGCGAAAGGATCGCGCCAGCGCGAAGACCAGCAGGAACCCGCCAAGCACACATAGGACCACGCCGGTGATCAAGCCAAACAGAAACTTAGCCATGCTAATCCGACGTTAGCACAAAGGCGGAGGACAGAATACAGAAGTCAGAAGACAGAAGTCAGAAGACCCAATCGCCGCGATCTGCGCTCCGCATTCTGACTCCTGACTTCTGTCTTCTTTTTGTTTCTATTTCCCCGGATAATAGCCTTCGCGTGTCTGCACGGTCAGGTTCTTCTTGTCCACGGTCAGGCCGATCGTGCGGTAGCCGGTCTCCGACGCCGCCTGATCCGAAGTGTAGCCGAGGCTATACTGATTGCGCAGCTCTTCTTCGATCCGGTTATAGATCGCATCGATCGTCTGCTTGTGAGAGACTTCGAAGTAGGTCCCGCCAGTTTCCTTTGAGATACGTTTGAGTATCTTCTTGCCGTCCGGGCGATCTTCCTGCGGATATCTTCCGCCGCCGCGCCCCATACCGCCGCCGCGTCCCATGCCGCCGCCGCGCATGCCGGGGAAACCCATTGATCCCTCGCTTGAGCCGAAGTAAATGGAGTACACCAAGGTATCGGAACGCTGCGCGGCTTCGATGGCCTCCGAGATTGAAGATTTGCTATTTCGGTCGACGCCGTCGGAGAGAACGAAGACCGCTTTGCGGCCTTTCTGCTTTTTCATCAGGTCGTCGCCCGACGCCAGATAAATGGCATCGTAGAGTAGTGTGCCGCCGCCGCGGGACCCGCCGCCCCCTCCGCCGCGCCTGCCGCCACCGCCGGGATAGCCGCCGCCACCATTACCGCCGCCGTTGCCTCCGCCGCCCTGTTGCTGAGAATTGTCCTGGTTCACTTCGAGCTCGTGCAGCGCCTTATTCAGCTTCTGGCGGGATTGCGTGAGATCCTGCAGCAGTTCCACCTGGCGATCGAAGTGGAGCACGAACGCCTGGTCTTTGCCTTCCCGCAGTATGTGTTCAAAGAAGGTATAGCTAGCGGAGCGTTCCGCATCGATCACGTTGCGCTGGCTGCGGCTGGTATCCACCAGCAAACCGAGGGTCAGCGGCAAATCGGTTTCGCGGGAGAAATAGCGAACCACCTGGGGACGGCCGTCCTCCTGGAGGACAAAATCCTCCTTGTTCAGATTAGCGACGATGTGGCTATCCTTATCGCGCACAGTTGCATAGAGATTCACCACGTTGACGTCCGCCGTGAAGGTAGGGTTTGGCTGCTTGGACGAAGTATCGGGAGGCTGGCTGGGTGGGGGAGCCGCGGGAGCGCTTTGCTGAGCGAGCAGCACCCTGGCAGCCGGAAACAGCGGCAACAGGGCGCAGAGGCGGCGCCGGGATATGGGCATTTGCATGGCATGGTAAACGATGCGCCCGCGCCGTGGCAGGTTACATTTCGTGATAAAGGACACCAGTCTCGCGCTTCATCTGGCCCTAAACCTTCTTCGGCGATTAAAGTTGCTTTACCCTGCTTGGCGCGCGCAACTGCGTCTGTTATGCTCACGTCAGTGGGCGCAGGGAGACCACTAGCATGGCCCTATATAAAGATCTCAAACCACTAAAAGAGCTTCTGATCGCCGCAGTTTTTTCCAGCCTGTTCGTGTTTGCAGTGCACGCTCAGGATCCGCCGATGCGCGTCGCGGATTTGAACTTTGTGACGGGGAATGTTTCCATACAGCCCGCCGGCGCAGACGACTGGTCGCCCGCCGTGGTGAACCGGCCTTTTACCACTGGTGATAACCTGTGGGCCGATGTGGACGCGCGCGCCGAGCTGCATCTGAACAACGCCGTGCTGCGATTGGGTTCGCAATCGAGCCTCGGCTTCCTCAATCTGGACGACCACTTCGCGCAGATCCGCTTCAGCCAGGGCGAATTCTTTCTGCGCGTGCGGCACATGGGCGACGACGACAGTTTTGAAGTGGACACCCCCAATGCCGCCATCACGATCTTGCGCGAGGGAGAGTATCGCTTCAATGCCGACCCGGATGCCGGCACGACGTGGGCGGTGGTCCGCCACGGCGAAGCCGAAGTTACCGGAGGCGGCCAGGCTTTCACATTGCGCGCGGGCAATAGCGCCCAGCTATCGGGCACCGATCAACTGGCTTACGATGTCGGCACGCTGCCTCCGCCCGACGATCTGGACGGATGGGCCGAAGACCGCGATAACCGGGAGGCGCGTATGCAAACCGCCCGCTATCTTCCGCCGGACGTAATTGGCTACGAGGAACTGGACGCCTATGGCACCTGGCGGAACACGCCGGGCTATGGCCCAGTTTGGTATCCCAACGTATCCGCGGGATGGGCGCCATATCACGACGGCCATTGGGCCTGGATCGAGCCTTGGGGCTGGAGTTGGGTCGACGATGCCCCCTGGGGCTTCGCACCGTCCCACTACGGCCGCTGGGCCTACGCCAATGGCGGTTGGGGCTGGATACCCGGTCCGATGGCGATCGCGGCCGGCAGACCGCCGGTAGCGGTAGTCTACGCGCCGGCGCTGGTGGCCTTCATTGGTGGCGGCGGTTGGGGCGCCTCGCTTTCGATCGGTGGTCCGGCGGTGGGTTGGGTCGCACTGGGACCGGGCGAGGTCTACGCGCCTTCTTATAACATGAGCCAGAATTACTTCCGGACCGTGAATGTATCGAACACTACGGTGGTGAACACGGTGAACATCACTAACGTGTACAACACCGTATACGTGAGTAAGAGTGTTACTAACATCACGGTAAACCAACACTTCGCGAACATGGCAGCACCCAACGCGGTGATAGCCATGCCGCAGAATGCGTTCGCCAGCGGACGTCCCGTGAAGCAGGGGGGCATTTCGGTTCCACAGAATCAAGTGGCGCAAGTGAGCGCGCACATGGCCGTGGCGCCGTCCGTGGCGCCGGTCAAGCAGTCCCTCGCTCCAATGGCGGGCAGCCGGCCTGCGCCGCAGCCTCCAGCGCGTACGGCCAGCATCCAGGTAGTGGCGAAGAAGACTCCGCCACCGCCGCCCGTTCCGTTCGCCGCCAAGCAGGCCGCCCTGCAGCAGAATGTCGGCCGGCCTTTGAACATGCAGGTGGTTCGGCAGAGTGCGCCGCCCGCACGCGCGGCCGCCGCGCCAGTGGTGAAGGTTGCGCCTCCATCCCGGCCGGTCGTGCCCCAGGTCCATACGGCCCCGCCGGCTCCGCCCGCGAGAGCCGCGACGCCGCCTGCCGCACCTGCAAACCGGCCGCCGGCCGCCGTAGCGCCCGCAAACCGGCCGCCGTCTGCGACGCCGTCCGCGCAGCCTGCCCCCCAGGCCACACCGAGGCCGGTGCAGCCGAACACTCCCGCGGCGCCCACCTACCGCCCGCCGTCCGTGCAGCCTGCCCCCCAGGCCACGCCGCGGCCAGTGCAGCCAAACCCTCCGGCCCGCCCTGCGCAAGCAGCTCCGGAGCAGAAGCCGGCCGCCCAACCCGCTCCGCAGAGTACGCCGCGGCCGGCTCAGCCTCCGCCGGCGCAGCAAAAGCCACCCGCGAAGCAGACGCAGAAGCCGAAGAAGGACACTGAGAAGGAGAAGCCGAAGCAGTAAGCCCGTACGGGCCCCGGATTCGATTCCGGGGCCTCCGCCATTCTGGCGTCTGGCTCCTGGCATTACTAACTTTAGATGTAATTGATAGGCGAGCGTCGGGCAGCCTACTATAAGTTCACGGTCATGCACGAGCTTCGATACTATCTGGAAGCGCTGCTGGATCACCAGTGCACATCTGGCAACGGCGATTGCCCGGAATGCCAGAGTCTACAGCGAATCTATGCGTTCATGCAGACCGAACTCTTCTCCTCGGTGATCTATACCGGGACACCTCTGGAGCACCGCCAGCCCGCACCGTCCCGTTCGCAGCCAGTCAATCGCGCGGCGGCGGGCCCTCGACGGCCGCACGCAGCCTGAAGCTTCCGATTGGGCCGCGGAGGGCGATCCGCAGTTCCGTTTCACGGATGAACCGGTCCCACAAGGATGCCGGATCGGAATCGAACACCGCCTTGGCGCTGCCCTGGAAAATGTACCAGGCGCCCAGGTCCAACTCGTGCTCCAGTTGCGGACCCGTCCATCCGGAATATCCCATGTAGACGTGCACCGCATCCGCGTCCGCCGCGGAGGCGAACGTCTTTTCCATGCCTTCCTTGGTCGAAACCACGAAGACGTCGCCGAAGACACGTTTGGCGCCACCCGACGGGCTGGAGGAGCGAACCAGAGCCAGCACGTCGCTCCTGCCCACCGGCCCGCCCGCATAGACCGGGTCCGCCCGTCCTTTGGCGCCGGCTACGTCGTCCAGCACGCGCGAAACCGGAACCTTTGAACGGCGGTTGATGATCAGGCCAACGACGCCGTCTTCATTGTATTGAACCAGCAGAACGACAGTTTGCGCGAAATTGGGATCCGGCAGATCCCGACTCGCGACCAGCAGCTTACCGGCGGCCAGATCGGCGGGCCGCACGGATTGTGCCTCCGCCAGCCGGACGGCGGCCCCGAGGCTCAACGCCGTCGCTGCAATCGGCAGCCATCGCATGCCTTCCATTCTACGCCTCCCGCTTTCAGCAGTCAGCTTTCCGGCTAAATCGCCTCCAGCTCTTCTTCCAGCATCTGCTTCTGCGAAAGATCCGCGTAATAGCCGCCCGCCGATACCAACTGTGCGTGCGTGCCCTGTTCCACGATCCGGCCATGCTCCAGCACGACGATGCGGTCCGCCTGCCGCACGGTCGAAACACGGTGCGAGATCAGGATCACGGTGCGGCCGCGCATGGCGTCCGCGAGTCCCTCCAGGATACGCTCCTCGGTTAGCGTATCCACGCTCGACAGCGCGTCGTCCAGAATCAGGATGCGCGGGTTGCGCAGAACGGCGCGGGCAATCGCCGTGCGCTGCTTCTGGCCGCCGGAAAGGGTGATGCCGCGCTCGCCCACCATCGTCTCATAGCCGTTGGGGAACGACTCGATGTCGCCTGCCAGTCCGGCCAATTCCGCCGCGCGCCGGATCTCCTCTTCGGTGGCGCCTTCCACGCCGAAGGCGATGTTCCCGGCGATGGTGGCGCTGAACAGAAAGGTCTCCTGAGGAACGAATCCGATGTGCCGCCGCAGTTCGGCGGGCGATAGTTCGCGCAGGTCCGTGCCGTCCAGCAACACGCGGCCTTCGGTGGGATCCATTAGGCGCGGCACCAGGCTCACGAGGGTGCTCTTGCCGGCGCCGGTGTGTCCCACTACGGCCACCGTGGCGCCCGCCTCAATCGTCAGGCTGGCGTCGTCCAGAGCCCGTCCGGAAGAATATACCACCGAGGCATTGCGGAATTCGATCTCGCCGCGCACTCGCGCGAGCCGCACCGGATGCGAGGGCGCGGCAATGGTGGGTTTCTCGCGGAAGATCTGGTTGATGCGCTCGAGCGAGGCGCCGCCGCGCTGCATCAGGTTTACCACCCATCCCAGCGCGATCATGGGCCAGACTAGGATGCCCATATAGGTGTTGAACATGACGAAGCTGCCCAGCGAGATGCGTCCGGCCAATACCTGCCCGCCGCCATACCACAGCACCGCCAGGAACGTAAGCCCGATCAACGCCTCCAGCAGCGGTTGGAAAACGCCAGAGATGCGCACCAGCCGGATGTTCTCCGCGATGTAGGCGCGATTCAATACCTCGAAGTGGCGCAACTCGGCCTGTTCCTGCACGAAGGCCCGCACCATGCGCACGCCGGCCAGGTTCTCCTGCACCCGGCTGCTGATGTCGGAAAACATGGCCTGGATGCGCTCGAAGCGCGCATGAATGGCGCGCCCAAAAAAGATTACCGCCAGGCTCACCAGCGGAGCCGGCAGCACCGCCAGCAGCGCCAGGCGCCAATCCACCGTGACCATGATGACGATGGCCAGCAGAAACGTGAGGCTGGTCTCGGTCCAGTACATGATGCCCGGTCCGAGCATCATGCGCACGGCGTTCAGGTCGTTGGTGGCGCGCGCCATGATGTCGCCGGTGCGCATGCGCCCGTAATAATCCGGCGATAACTCCACCAGGTGCCGGAACAGGTCGTTACGCAGGTCGTATTCGATATCGCGCGAGATCCCGATGATGATCACGCGCATCCAGTATTGGAATAGGCCCTTGACTACCGCCAGTCCTACCAGAAAGCCGGCGAAGCGCAGCAACCTGGCGAGGCCGAAGGCGTGGGAAAGCGTGTCGATCGCGGCCCGGATCACGAGCGGCTGTACGGCGCCCGCGACATCCTTCAATACCAGCGCGCCCAAACCCCGCGCCAAGCCACCGCGGTAACGCCACAGGTAAACCCGGACCGTGCGCAGCGATTCCCACATGCGCTATATCCCCAAAGCGTTGGCCACAGTCTTCAGCCACTCAACCACGAATGTTTTGCGTCCTTCCCGATTGTGCCACCAGCCGTCCGCCCGGAAGTAATTGTCGGGCGCCGCCACCACCCGCATGTCGAGATCCGGTGCGGCGGCGCGGTAGATGCGGGCGGCGCGCGCGGTGTGGTAGTCGCTGGTCACCAATAGGAATCGATGCACGCCGCGGCGGCGCAGATCCGTCAAAATCGCGCCCGCCTCCTCGCGCGTGCTGAGAGCTTCATTCGGCGAGCGGATGAACCAGCCCGCCGGATAACCACGCTGCACGGCAAATGGAATCTCCAGGTCGCATTCGTAGTAGCCGTACAGCATGTGCGGGCCGCTTACCAGGACCGCGGGCACATAGCCCTGCTTCACCAGTTCCGCGGCGCGCAGCACGCGATTGCCGTAGTAATCGCCGGCCAGCACCACCGCGATTTCCGCGCGGGCGGGTCCCTGGTCGCGCACCAGAAGCCTGCCCAGGACCGTCAGCCACCAGGAGTGCGTGGCCACTGCCAGCGCCAGCGCAATCACGATACAGACGCAGGATTTCAGGAAAAGAGAGGGGCCGCGCGCCACGGACTATTTCTCGTCCGCCGAATTCTTCTGATCCAAATGGCCAACCGTCTTCAGCCGTTGATAGAGCCGCTCGACCTCCGCCTCGTCCTCCGGCAGCAGCATGCGGTAGCGCGGCGGCGGGATTTGCCTGCGGTCCCCGCCCGGCGCCAGGACTTCACCCCAAAACTGGCGGTACGGAACGCCGTCGATCAGCGCGTCGCGGGAGAGCCGCCGCAGATGGCGCAACAGGCTGTTGCACGAATCCAGGTCGCCGGGGTAGACCACGATCATGCGCGAATCGTCGAACAGCGTGACCCGCACGATCAAGGGCGACACCCAGTTCCCCGGCCGGTCCAGACGCCGGATATCCATCCACGGCACGATGCGTTTGCCCACCGCCAGGTATCCCTCGTGGATCTCGACGGCGGGTTGGCAGGCCAGCGCCAGGAGCAGCACGGCGCTAATGAAAAACAGGGCGGCGGGAATGAAGGCGGGCATCCAGTCCAGTCCCAGCCAGACCGAGAAGCCTGCCAGTCCAACGGCTACGATTCCGAACGTGAGATAATGCCGCGCGGGGGTGTAGCGAGTCATCTTCAAACCCGTTCACTTCTAGACTACTCCCGCGACGCACGCCCGTCAATCGATTCGTCGGAGGCTGTCAGAAGGCGTACACCGCGCCAGGCGTAATGTACGCCACTCCAGATGGTCAGCGCCGCGGTGGGCCATATAAAGCCAGCGGCTAATTGAGCCAGAATCGGCCATCCGAAGGCATCGCGGCCCAGAAAGGCCACCGCTGTCATGATCTGCAAGAAGGTGCTGGCCTTGCCCCAAACACTGGGTGGAAACGCACGCAATCGGGTGGCCGCGAGCGCCACGGCGGCAGCGGCCAGAATTAACAAATCGCGCCCGAAGATGATCCCAACCAACCACCAGGGGACACTGCCGGCCAACGCCAACGCCAGGTAAACACCGGACAACAGTAGTTTGTCCGCGATGGGGTCGAGGAATGCGCCGGCTGCCGTCGCGCTACCGAAATGCCGCGCCAGGTAGCCGTCGATGACGTCGGTGGCCGCCGCCACGGCGAAGATGGCGAGTGCGGCGAAGGCGCGGCGATCCAAGATGGCGTAAACCACCACCGGGGCGAGCAGCAGCCGGACGAGCGTGAAGAGGTTGGGCAGCGTGAGCCACATGCGCATGAAGAGGTGATTCTAGCAGGAGCCTCATATGATGCTCATGCGCACAACGTTGACCATCGAGCTGGATGTCGCGCAGCAGATCCGACGCCGAATGGCGCGCAAGAAAAGCACGCTGAAACAGGTCGTCAATGAACCTCTGCGCGCAGGACTGTCAGCAACCGAAAAGGAACACAACGTGCGGTTTAAAGTGGCGCCGTATTCTACAGTTTAAGCCGGGAATCGATACGAACAAGCTCAATCAGCTCCTGGACGACCTGGAAGTCGAAGAGTTCCTTAAGAAAATGTCCAGGTAATGGACGTGCTCATCCCGAAATTGAACATTCTCGTCTACGCCTACGCGTGAGCACGCCCGCGCACGGAATGATGGGAGAGTACGCGATCCGCACACTCCGCGCGTGGCTGAACGTTCCGCGAGTGCAGATAGTCACGCCCGGCGACCGTCACGCCGAAATCCTGTTTGATTTGCTGGTGCACTTGGGAACGGCCGGCAATCTCGCAACCGACGCGCACCTGGCGGCCCCGTCATCGAGTATCAGGCGGAATTGGTCTCCGCGGACGCGGACTTTGCCCGCTTTCCGGGACTGCGCTGGTTCAACCCGCTCCAACCCCGATAGCTCGGTCTAACCAACCGCTATCGCTTGCCGATCGCCAGGTGGCTATGGTGCCGGCTGTAGAAGAAGTAGATGCACAACCCAATGACCAGCCAGACCACCAGCCGGTACCAAGTCTCATGATCCAGCGAAGCCATCATTGCCAGGCACACCAGGATACCCAGCACCGGCACCACCGGCACCAGCGGCGTGCGGTAGGGGCGCGGCAGATCCGGGCGCGTGTGGCGCATCACCATGATGCCGATGCACACGATCACGAACGCCAGCAGCGTGCCGATGCTGGTCATATGTCCCAGCTTGGAAATCGGCAGGAAGCCCGAAAACAGCGACACAAACGCCATGAAGATCAGATTGCACCGCCAGGGCGTGCGAAACTTCGCATGCACGTCGGAAAACACTTTGGGCAGCAACCCATCGCGCGACATCGAAAAGAACACCCGCGACTGCCCCAGCAGCATTACCAGAATCACCGAGCTATATCCGGCGATAATGCCGATGACGATCACGATCTGCAAAGCCGCGCTGGGGAACTGCTTGATCACCGTAGCCACCGGAGACGCGTCGCCCTTGAAGATCTTGTAGTTCACCATGCCGGTGAGCACGTGGGCAAATAGCACGTAGAGAATCGTGCAAATCGCCAGCGAGCCGATGATCCCGATGGGCATGTCCCGCTGCGGCTTGCGCGCTTCCTGGGCAGCGGTCGAAACCGCATCGAATCCGATGAACGCGAAGAACACCACGGCGGCCGCGCGCATCACGCCGCTGATGCCGAACTCGCCG
>Ga0187871_10002753_pt1 | contig 14002 bp, 14 predicted proteins | sample June2016WEW_16_1_FD_132988 | JGI IMG/M metagenome (GOLD analysis project Ga0187871, IMG submission 132988) | Peatland microbial communities from SPRUCE experiment site at the Marcell Experimental Forest, Minnesota, USA - June2016WEW_16_10 | ecosystem: Environmental > Terrestrial > Soil >... | reverse complement strand
GTCACCGACAGCGTGACCAGCACAGCCAAGGAAAAGGTCACGCTCTATTCCTACGGGCTGGTGTCGCGCGCCGGGCCGCCGCCCGCGACCACGACCTATCTCCTTCATGAAGGCCCAATCGGCGTGCTCGACGGCACGCTCAAGGAGATCAAATACGCCACCCTCAAAGACGAGCCGCCCCAGGAATTCGACTCTGTCGGCGGCTGGCTCGGCATCACCGACAAATACTGGCTGTCCGCGCTTATCCCCGACCAGAAGGAGGCGATCAAGGCGCGTTTCACCCATGTCGAGCGCGACCAGGCAGATCTCTGGCAGGTCGATTACCGGGGAGCTCCGCAAGCGCTCGATCCCGGCGCATCCGTCAGCGCCGCAAGCCACTTCTTCGCCGGCGCCAAACTGGTGTCGCTGCTCGACCGCTACGAGGTGCAGGACCAGATTCCGCGCTTCGACCGCGCCATCGATTTCGGCTGGTTCTACTTCCTCACCAAGCCGATCTTCCTGGCGCTCGATTTCTTCTACAAGCTGCTCGGCAATTTCGGTCTCGCCATCATGTTGCTCACCGTCATCATCAAGCTCGCCTTCTTTCCGCTCGCCAACAAATCCTATCGGGCGATGGGCAAGATGAAGCTGTTGCAGCCCGAGATACAGAAGCTCAGGGAGAAGTATCCCGATGACAAGGAGAAGCTCAACAAGGAGATGATGGCGCTCTACAAGCGCGTCGGCGCCAACCCGATGGCGGGATGCCTGCCCATCGTCATCCAGATTCCGGTGTTCTTCTCGCTCTATAAGGTGCTCTACGTCACTATCGAGATGCGCCAGGCGCCGTTCTACGGCTGGATTCACGATCTCTCGGTGCCCGATCCCACCACCTTCGTCAATTTGTTCGGACTCCTGCCTTACGCTCCGCCCGACATCGCCTTCCTGCACTCCGTCCTGCACATCGGAGCCTGGCCGCTCATCATGGGCGTCACCATGTTCCTGCAACAGAAGCTCAACCCGGCGCCGCCCGATCCGATCCAGGCCAAGATGTTCATGGTGCTGCCCTTCGTGTTCACCGTCATGCTGGCGCAGTTCGCCGCGGGATTGGTGATTTATTGGAGCTGGAACAATTTGCTGTCGATCGCCCAGCAATGGACGATCATGCGGCGCGCCCGGAAAGCCTAGAGCCGATGGCCGAAGCCGCCGCGGTCTTTCCTCCTGACGCGGCGCCGGACGAGAAGGCACGCGAGGCGGGCCGCCTGCTGTTCGCGCTTTCCTGCCGTTTCACCGCCGGGGCAAATGATCCCGCCGCGCTGCCGCCCGAACGGTTGCCGGAAGTGGCCTTTCTCGGCCGTTCCAATGTCGGAAAATCGAGCCTGTTGAACGCGCTCACCGGCCGCAAGGCCCTGGCGCGCATCTCGCGCACGCCCGGGCGCACGCGCCAGATCAATTTCTTCGATCTCGGCGGGCGGCTGATGCTGGTCGACCTTCCGGGTTACGGTTATGCCACGGCCTCGAAGCGCGAGAGGGACGATTGGGCCGATTCGATCGGCTTCTATCTCGGCAGCCGGTCCTGCCTGAAGCACGCCTTGGTGCTGATCGACGCCCGCCATGGGCTGAAGGACAGCGACCGCGCTGCCTTCGCGCTTCTGGCCGCCGAGGCGGTTCCAGGCCTCGCCGTACTGACCAAATCCGACGCGGTCAAACCCGACGATCTCGCATCCCGCCTGGCCGCCACCGAGGCGGAGTTGCGGCGCTACGTTTCGGCCTATCCCGCGGTCTTCGCGGCGAGCGCGCGCAGCGGCGCGGGGTTGCCCGAGTTGCGCGGCATGCTCGCCACGCTGGCGAGCTAAGCCCGATGCCGCTATAAACGCCCGCCATGAGCGAGAAATCCCCGCCCAACCAGATCGACGCCGCCGCCGCGGCCAAGGCCGTCACGCTGTCCGAGGCGCTGCCCTATATGCGGCGCTATTCCGGCAAGACCATCGTGGTCAAATATGGCGGCCATGCCATGGGCGACACGTCCATCGCCGAGATGTTCGCGCGTGACGTGGTGCTGCTGAAGCAGGTCGGCGTCAATCCCATCGTCGTCCATGGCGGCGGGCCGCAGATCGGCCAGATGCTGGAACGGCTCAAGATCAAGAGTTCCTTCGTCGATGGATTGCGCGTCACCGACAAGGACACGGTCGAGATCGTCGAGATGGTGCTGTCGGGTTCGATCAACAAGGAGATCGTCGCCGCCATCAACAAGGCCGGCGGCAAGGCGATCGGCCTCTCGGGCAAGGACGCCGATTTGATCCGGGCGCGCAAGATTTCCAAGAAGCGCGCCGAGAGCGACAGCAATATCGAGAAGGTGCTCGATTTGGGCTTCGTCGGCGAGCCCGCGGCGGTCGATGCCGCGGTGTTGGAGCATCTGATCCGCTCCGACATCATCCCGGTGATCGCGCCCATCGGCGTGGGCGATCACGGCGAGACCTATAACATCAACGCCGACACCGTGGCGGGCGCGGTGGCGGGCGCGGTCAAGGCGGTTCGGCTTTTGCTGCTGACCGACGTCACCGGCGTGCTCGACCAGAAGAAAAAGCTCGTCCACGAGCTTTCGGTCGCCGAGGCCAAGGCCATGATCTCAGCCGGCACCATCTCGGGCGGCATGATCCCCAAGGTCGAGACCTGCATCGAGGCGATTGCGGCCGGGGTCGAGGCCTCGGTCATCATCGACGGCAGGGTGCCGCATGCCATCTTGCTGGAGCTGTTCGCCGCTCACGGCGTCGGCACGCTGATCCGCCGCCGCAAGCGCGGGCATTGAGCCGCGCCATGGCTCATTCCACGCCGCTCGACCGCATCGAGAACTGGATATTCGATCTCGACAACACGCTCTACCCCGCCTCCTGCCGGCTTTACATCGAGGTCGAGCAGCGCATGGGGCGCTTCATCATGGAGGAGCTGCAACTCGACCACGAGGGCGCCCATGAATTACGCCGGCGCTATTTCAGCCAGCACGGCACCACGCTGCGCGGCTTGATGGACGAATACGGCCTGGAGCCGCAGCGTTTCCTCGATTACGTGCACGAGATCGACCTGTCCGCGGTGGCGGCCGATCCGGTGCTGGGTCGAGCGCTGGCGGATCTTCCGGGGCGCAAGCTGGTCTTCACCAACGGCACCAGGCGCCACGCCGAGCGCGTGCTCGACCGCCTGGGTCTGGCGGCGCATTTCGACGCGATCCATGACATCGCCGCCATCGATTACCGTCCCAAGCCCGATCCTTCCGGATATCGCGAGCTCATCGCGCGCTACGGCGTCATACCCGCGCGCGCTGCCATGGTCGAGGACATGGCGCGGAATCTACCGCCGGCGGCGGCGCTCGGCATGACCACGATCTGGCTCAAGAACGGTCCGCATCCCGAGCTCGAATCTTCTCACGCGCCGCATATCCATCACACCGTCGAGGATTTGGCATCGTTCCTCACCGAAGCCGCGACGGCGCGCCCGGTCACTCCGGCAGAGGGATGAACTCGTCGTCGCCGGTCACCTTGGCGAAGCGGCCGGCTTTCCAATCGGCCTTGGCCTGCTCGATGCGTTCCTCGGAACTCGAGACGTAGTTCCACCAGATATGGCGCGGCCCGTCGAGGCTCTCGCCGCCCAAGAGCATGAGACGCGTGGGCTCGCGCGCGGCCAGAATCGCCGGCTTCCCGCTCCGGAACACCAGCATGCGCCCAGCCTCGTGGCGGGTTCCGGCGAATTCGACCGATCCTTCGACGATATAGGCCGCGCGCTCGGCATGGTCGCCGTCCAGTTCCAGCCTGGCGCCGGCAATCATTTCCGCATCGGCATAGAACATCCCGGAAAAGACCTCGACCGGCGCGCGCTTGCCGAACAGCGTCCCCGCGAGCAGGCGCAGGCTTTTGCCTTCGCCTTCGATCACGGGTTGCGCCTCTGTCGCGTAATGCGCGAAGCGCGGCGCGGTTTCCTCGAACGCGCGTGGCAGCGCCACCCAGCTCTGGATGCCGTGCAGCCTTGAGCCGCGCGGCCGGAGACCGGGCGGCGTGCGCTCGGAATGCGCGATGCCGCGCCCGGCGGTCATCCAATTGACCTCGCCCGGCCGGATCGGCTGGACATTGTCCAGGCTGTCGCGGTGCAGAATCTCGCCCTCGAACAGATAAGTGATGGTCGCCAGGCCGATATGCGGGTGCGGCCGCACGTCCATGCCCTGGCCCGGGCCGAAAACGGTGGGGCCGAAATGATCGAAGAAGACGAAGGGGCCGACCGAACGCCGCTTGGCGAAAGGCAGCACGCGCCGCACCGAAAACCCGTCGCCCAAATCGCGCAGGCGGGGCTCGATCGTCATCTCGAGCAATGACTGCGGGGGCCCGTCCGCCCTTGGTTCCGCCGCCGGTTGCCAGCTCATCCTGGTGCCTCCCGCCATCGATTGCCGCGTCATTATGGACCTTCGCCGCCGGGCTTGTCAGGCCCCGGTCCCGCCGCTTGTGTTGCCGCGCCAGCCGCCTTAAAACCTTCACGCCATGGATATTTCACGACTTCAAACGACCATCGATTCTGCCTGGGAACGGCGCCAAACCCTCGACGCCAAGGCGAAGACGGCCGCGCGCAAAGCGGTGGCGTCCGCGCTCGATCTGCTCGACCGGGGAACTCTCCGCGTTGCCGAAAAAAGCGGCGGTGCGTGGCATGTCCACCAATGGCTCAAGAAGGCGGTGCTGTTGTCCTTCGCCCTGACCGATATGGCGCCGATTGCCGGCGGACCGGGGGGCGCGCGCTGGTGGGACAAGGTGCCGTCCAAATTCGCCGGCTGGGGCGCGTCGCAGTTCCGCAAGGCGGGATTCCGCGCCGTGCCGGGCGCGGTGGTGCGCCATTCCGCGTACATTGCTCCGGGGGCTGTATTAATGCCGTGTTTTGTCAATGTCGGCGCTTATGTGGGGCCGGGCACCATGATCGACACCTGGTCGACGGTGGGCTCTTGCGCGCAGATCGGCGCCGATTGCCACATCTCCGGCGGGGTCGGCATCGGCGGCGTGCTCGAGCCGGTTCAAGCCGCGCCGGTCATCATCGAGGATCGCTGCTTCATCGGCGCGCGTAGCGAGGTGGCCGAGGGCGCGATCGTCGAGGAAGGCGCTGTGTTGGCCATGGGTTGCTTCATCGGCGCCTCGACCAAGATCGTCGACCGCGCTTCGGGCGAGATTTTCATCGGCCGCGTGCCGGCCTATGCCGTGGTGGTGCCGGGCAGCCTGCCGGCCAGGGACGGCAAAGGCCCGAGCCTTGCCTGCTGCGTCATCGTCAAGCGGGTGGATGCGCGCACGCGCGCCAAGACCTCGATCAACGAATTGCTGCGCGACTGATGGCGGGAAAACCCATGGTCCCCATCGATCCCGTGCATCTCGCGGCGGAGCTGATCCGTTTCCCGAGCGTCACGCCCCAGGATGCGGGCGCGATCCCGTTTCTCGCGCGCGCGCTCGAAGGGCTGGGTTTTGTCTGCGAGACCGTCGAATTCGCCGAGCCCGGCACCGACAAGGTGCTGAACCTCTATGCGCGGCTCGGCAAGACCGGGCGCAATTTCTGCTTCGCCGGCCATACCGACGTGGTGCCGCCGGGCAATCTTGCCGGCTGGTCGTCCGACCCCTTCGCCGCCGCGCGACGGGACGGCGTCCTCATCGGCCGCGGCGCCGCCGACATGAAAGGCGCGATCGCCTGTTTCGCGGCCGCGGTGTCGCGGTTTTTGGCGTCGCGCGGGCAAGGATTCGGCGGCTCGATCAGCCTGCTCATCACCGGCGACGAGGAAGCCGCCGCCGTCAACGGCACGCGCAAGGTTCTGGAATGGCTCAAGCAGCGCGGCGAGAAGCTCGACGCTTGCGTGGTGGGCGAGCCGACCAACGCCAAAATCCTGGGCGACACGATCAAGATCGGCCGGCGCGGCAGCCTCAACGGCTACCTCACCGTGCGCGGCGTCCAGGGCCACACCGCCTATCCGCAACACGCCGACAACGCCGCCCACCGGCTGGCGGCGATGCTGCATGCGCTGGTCGCGACGCCCATCGACCAGGGAAGCGCGAATTTCGAGCCCTCGAATCTCCAGATCTCGACCGTCGATGTCGGTAATCCCGCGGCCAATGTCATCCCGGATACGGCGCGCGCCGTGTTCAACATCCGCTTCAACGACAAATGGACCAGCAAAACCTTGGACCGTTGGATCAGAGACGTGCTGGGAAAGGCCGGTTGGCGCGAAGGCGACGGGCTCGATGTGCGGGTGAGCGGTGAATCCTTCATCGTGCAGCAGGGCGAGGTGAGCCGGCTGCTGACCGAGGCGGTGAAATCCGTCACCGGCTTGACGCCCAGCCTCGGCACCGGGGGCGGCACCTCGGATGCGCGCTTCATCCAGGCCTATTGCCCGGTGGCGGAGTTCGGCCTGGTCGGCGAGAGCGCCCATAAGCTCGATGAGCGCGCCAGCCTCCAAGACATCGAAAATCTCACGGAAATCTATCGCAATGTTTTGGATCTCTATTTTCCGCGGAAGGCCGGCCGGTAACCCAATAGTTTCAGGCGGATAGCCCCGCTTGCGAGGCCGGCGTGCTGCTTAAATCCCGGTAGTCTTAACGCAGTTTTAACGAATTACTGATTAATGTTTCATTCATGGGAAACCGTGCTCTGTTGCGCGCTTTGCAACTTGCGTCAGCGGCCGCCCTTGCGGGTGGGTTGGCCGCCGCAGGCACGCCCGCTTTCGCGGACAGCGCCCAGCAACCGGACAGCAAGAGCCTATCCGCATTCATTCTCGGCCTGCGCCAATCGATCACCGATGGCGGCCTGTCCCATGCCGTGGGCGCGGCCGCCAATTGGATGAATAAGATCGAGATCGGCCTGGGCGCAAGCGGCAACCTGCGTCCGGGCCTCGGCCTGCTCACGCTCGAAACCAATGCGCGCATGGTCCCGGTCAATCCGGCGGCCGCCGGCCGCGATCACGCCGCCGCGGCCGAGGATGAAGATGCCGGAGCGGAAGCCTCGCCGCGCGGCCAGCGTCCGCTGTCACTTGCCGCCCTGTCCCGGACGGCGGTCGCAACCAGCGAACACAGTTGGTCGATGAGCCACGCGCAAGCCAATCTCGGCGCCGAAATGGGCACCACCGCGCTCGATCCGGCGTCTTATCTCACCGCGGGCACCACGCGCGGCCCCGTGATCGGCAGCGCCTTGGCCGAGCATTCGCTCTCCGGACACGATCTCGAATTCGGGCTGCCGGTTCCTTATCTTGACGGCGCCCGCATTGCCGCCGCTCATTACTGGTGGGGCGACGGCGTCTTCACCCCGCTGGTCCAGGGCACCCGCGTGAGCCTGAAGATGGAGCTGATGCCGCACCTGCAATTCGAGGCCGGCGGCACCCAGGACCCGGTGCACGGCAACGCCGGATTTTTCGGCATGCGCTACAGCGTGCCGCTCGAAGACGAGAAATCCAAACCCTGAACTAAGCCTTCAATCCTCGGCATAGACCACGCGCACCAGGTAAAGCCCTTCGGGCGGCGCGGTCGGTCCGGCCGCGCGCCGGTCGCGCGCCGCGAGCGCCTTTTTGACATCGCTCTCGTCCCATTTGCCCGCGCCCACCAGCTTGAGCGTGCCGACCATGTTACGCACCTGATGATGGAGGAACGAGCGCGCCCGCACCTCGATGCGAATTTCGTCTCCCTCGCGCGCAACTTCGAGCGCGTCGAGCGTCTTCACCGGCGATTTCGCCTGGCACATCGTGTCGCGGAAGCTCGAAAAATCGTGTTTGCCGACCAGCGCCTGCGCCGCCTCGTGCATGGCCTCCGCGTCGAGTTCGGGCCCGACATGCCAGACCCGGCCGCGCTCGACCGCGGGCGGCGGGCGGCGATTCAGGATGCGGTAGAGATAGACCCGGCCGCGGGCCGAACGCCGCGCGTCGAAACTATCGGCCACGCGCTCGGCGTTCAGCACCGACACCGCATGCGGCTTTACATGCTGATTGAGGGCGCTGCGAATGGTCTCGAGGTTTGTCTCTCGCGGCAGATCGAGATGCGCCACCTGCGCCAGCGCATGCACCCCGGCATCGGTGCGGCCGGCGCCGAACACGGTGACGCGCTTGCCGCAAAAGCGCTCGGCGGCGGTCTCCAGGATTTCCTGCACCGAAAGCCCGTTTCCCTGGCGCTGCCAGCCGACCAGGCCGGTGCCGTCATATTCGAGCGTCAGCTTGTAGCGGGGCATGGCAGAATCGTGCCGGAGGGAATGGCGAAGCCGCGCAGGAATGCGGAGGGTTCGAGCGCGGCGCGCCCGGCGCGTTGCAGCCGCACCGGCCGGAGCGCGCCTTGGCCGCAGGCAATCGCCAGATTCCCGTCCAGCACCGTGCCGGGCGGGGCCGGTTTTGTATTCTCGGCGGTTTCGGCCGCCAGCACGCGGATGCGCTCATCCTTGAAGGTGAAATAACAGCCGGGAAAGGGGTCGAAGGCGCGGATCGCGCGCTCCAATTCCGCGGCGGGCTTGCGCCAGTCGATATCGCCCTCCTCGCGCTTGAGCTTCTTGGCATATGTCATGCCCTGGGCGGGTTGCGGCCGGGATTTGAGCGTCCCGGCGGATATCCCGTCCAGCGCCTTGAGCAGCAGCGCCGCTCCGCGTTCGGCCAGGAGCTTGTGAAGTTCGCCGGAAGTCGTCTTGGCGCCGATCGGCACGCGCTCGGTGAGATAGACCGGGCCGGTATCCAGGCCTTCCTCCATTTGCATGATCGAGATGCCGGTCTCGCGGTCGCCGGCCTGGATCGCCCGTTCAATCGGCGCCGCGCCCCGCCAGCGCGGCAGCAGCGAGGCATGGACATTGATGCAGCCCAGAAAGGGCGCGGCCAGGATCGGCTTGGGCAGGATCAGGCCATAGGCCGCCACCACCGCGGCGTCGAGCTTGAGAGCGGCCAAGCGCGCCGCCTCGCCCGTGTCGAGCCGCGAAGGCGTCTCGACCTTCAGCCCCTTGCGCTCGGCCAGTTCCTGCACCGGCGAAGGTTGCAATTGGAGTCCGCGACGTCCGGCCGGGCGCGCGGGCTGGCAATAGACGCAAGCGATGTCATGCCCGGCCGCGAGCAAGGCCTCGAGGATGGTGGCCGCGAAAACCGGCGTGCCCAGGAAGGCAAGGCGCAGCTTGGTCATGGAGGGCGTTGGCCCCCTCAGGCCGGGACCGGGGTGTTCTGGCGCTTCAACTTGGAGAGCTTGCGCAGGATGATGCTGCGCTTCAGAGCGGAAATATGATCGACAAAGAGCACGCCTTCGAGATGGTCCATCTCGTGCTGGATGCAGGTTGCGAGCAGGCCCTTGGCCTCGATCTCGCGGATTTCGTTCTGCTCGTCGAGGTATCGCAGCCGGATCGCGGATGGCCTTGTCACGTCGGCATATTGCTCGGGCAGGGAGAGGCAGCCTTCGCTGCACACCATGGTCTCGTCCGACGCCCACAGGATTTCGGGATTGGCGATCTTCATCGGCTGCGGCTTTTCGCCCTCGCGCGCGCAATCGACCACGATGACGCGTTCCAGCACGCCCACCTGCGGCGCGGACAGCCCGATGCCGTTGGACTCGTACATGCTCTGGACCATGTCGGACATCAGCCGGCGCACGCGGTTGTCCACCGCCTTGACCGGCAAGGACTTTTTCTTCAGGCGCGGGTCGGGCGCGGTGAGGATGGGAAGAGCGGCCATGATTATTCTTAGGTAGGGCCTGAAACCCGGCTCGTCAACGGGTTAGCGGCGGGGTGGGCGCTTGGGATAAGATGCCGGCATGGTTATCGCATTGATCGTATTGACGGCGCTCCTGGCCGCTTCGTTTCTGGGCCTGATCGTCCTGTTCCGCGCCCGCGACTCGGCAATCAGGGCCCAACACGCGGCTGAGCGCGAGCTGGATGTCGCGCGCGAGAAGCTCAGCGAGGCGGAAAACCGCCGGGGCGATTTCGAGACCCTGCGCCGGGAAAGCCTGCAAGCGGCGCAGGCGGCGATGCACAAGACTGCGCTCGATCTGTCCTCCAAGCTCCTCGACGACCACAAGCGTGAGAGTGCCGAGGCCACGAAAGAGGCCGAGGCGCGCGTAACACAAGCGTCGGAGCAATTCGTCAAGCAGTTCGAAAGTATCGTCAAGAGGGTTTCGGAACTTTCCGGGCAGTCCCAGGACAATAGCAAAATGCTAGGCACGCTGTGGCGCTCGCTGTCGAGCCCCGGCGGTGCCGGCCAACTCGCCGAAATTGGCCTTGGCAATACGCTCAAATCCTTCGGGTTGGAGGAAGGGCGCGATTACAAGCGTCAATTCCACGCATCAGGTGGTGAGACCGAGCAGCGGTTCAGGCCTGACGCTGTCGTGTTTTTGCCTGATGATGGTGCGGTAGTGATTGACAGCAAGGCGTCAAAGTACCTGCTGGATATTGCTGCCGCTGAGGGTACTGAGAAGGAGGCCGAAGCCTACCGTGGCCTGGTTGCTACTATGAACCAGCATCTAAAAGATTTGGCTTCCAAGGACTACCGGGGCGCGGTGTTGGCCACCTGCCGCGAGACGGGACATGAATTGGATGTCGCGCGTATGGTGTCTATCATGTATCTGCCGAGCGAGGCGGCTATTGAGAAGATCAATCGCGCCGATCCTGGATTCATGAACAGAGCGCGCGATCTACACATAATCCCGGCCGGGCCAGCAGGCTTGCATTGTGCGCTGTCGCTCGCATCAACCGGGATCGGGCTGCAACGTCAGGTCGAGAACCACCAGCAGATCATTGAAGGCACCCGTGCCCTGATCGACAGATTGGGCGTGGTGCTGAGTCATGCACTATCGGTTGGAAAGAATCTCAAATCGGCGGCGGAAAGTTTCGGCCAGTTCGCTAATTCGGTGAATAAACGGATGCTGCCGCAAGCGCGTAAACTCGGCAAGCTCGGAGTGCAAAGCGCAAAGCCGATCCCGAGCGATCTGCCCGATTACAGCGTTGCCATCCACGAGGGCACCACCATCGAAGGCGAGGCGGAAGAGGTCGAAACTCCGCCCACTGCTCCGCAGCGCCCGCGTCTCATCGGCGAATAGCTAATCCTTCAGTGGCGCGCGCGATTTGAGCGCCGCGGTGAGCGTGCCTTCGTCGAGATAATCGAGCTCTCCGCCGACCGGAACGCCATGTGCCAGGCGCGAGACCAGCGCGCCCGAATCCGCCAGGCGATCGGCGATGTAATGCGCGGTGGTCTGGCCCTCGACATTGGCGTTCATCGCCAGGATCACCTCGCGCGCCTTGGTCCGGGTGACGCGTTCCGCCAGCGCCTCGATCTTGAGGTCTTCCGGTCCGATGCCGTCCAGCGCCGAAAGCGTGCCGCCCAGCACGTGATAGACGCCCTTAAACGAAGCCGAGCGCTCGATCGCCCAGAGATCGGCCACGTCCTCCACGACGCAGATCGTGCCCTGGTCGCGCCTTGGATCGCGGCATAGGGAACAGGGGTCGGAGGTGTCGAGATTGCCGCAAACCGAGCAGGGATGGATATGCGCGGCGGCCTCTTTCAACGCCACGGCCAAAGGCTCCATCACGCTTTCGCGCCGCTTGATCAGGTAAAGCGCCGCGCGCCGTGCCGAGCGCGGCCCGAGGCCCGGCAGTTTGGCGAGCAGCTGGATCAGCCGGTCGAGTTCGAGCATGAACGCAAGCTATCAGCTATCGGCCGTCGGCAACAATCGGCTTTGCCGACAGCGGAGAGCCGATGGCTGACAGCTAAAACGGCAGCTTCATCCCCGGCGGCAGCTTCAGCCCGCCGGTGAGCTTCTCCATCTCCTCGGCGGCGAGCCGGTCGGCCCGCGCCTTGGCGTCGTTGAAGGCGGCGAGGATCAAATCTTCCAGCACCTCGGTCTCGTTGGGGTCAACCGCGGATTTGTCGAGCTTGAGCTTCTTCACCTCGCCCTTGCCGTTGAGCGTCACCTGCACCATGCCGCCGCCTGCGATTCCGGTGACCTCGATCTCGGCGAGCTTGGCCTGCATCTCGGTCATGCGCGCCTGCATCTGCTGCGCCTGCTTCAACATTTGCACCAAATTGCTCATAGGAAGGCACCATCCTCGTCCAAATCCTCGGCGCCGGTTTCGGCTTCTTCCTCGCCGTCCTCCGCCGGAACCGGGGTCGGCGGTTCCGCCGTTTTTTCACGCACCGTTTCGATACGCGCGCCGGGGAAAGCCTCGAGCACGGCGCGCACCAGCGGATCGGCCGCCGCCTCCACTTTCAGGTCGTGGCTGTGCGATTCCGTCTGTTCGCGCAGGCTCGGCTCGCCGCGCTCGCCCGAGACGCTCACCACCCAGCGCTGCCCGGTCCATTGGCTCAGCATCTGGCCCAGCCGATTGGGCAGGTCGCGCGGCGCCGTCGGCTCGGGCCGGAGCTCGATCCGTCCCGGCTCGAAATGCACCAGGTGCACGTCGTTATAGAGATGCGAGCGCAGCAGCGCCTCGCGATGCTGCTCGAACAGCTTGATCACGTCGAGATAGCTTTGCGGCTCAAGCGTGGCGGGGGCGGGGGCTTCGCGCGGCTGCATCCGGGGCGCGGCGCTGGATGCTCCTTCGAGCGGCGCTCCGGCGCGAGGATTGGCGCTCACCCGCGGGCCTGGTGGTGAGCTGGGCGCCGGCCCGGGGGAATGGACGGCCGCGGTTTCGAGCGACTTGATGAGATCGGCCGGGGCGGGGAGATCGGCGGCATAGGCCAGCCGCACCAGCACCATTTCCGCCGCCTGCAAGGGCGAGGGGGCGTTCTGGACCTCGCCCAGGCCCTTCAGCAGCATCTGCCAGGCCCGCGCCAACTCGGCCATGCCGAGTTTCTGCGCCAGCGGCAGGCCGCGGCCGCGCTCGCCCTCGACGCCGGGATCCTCGCCCAGATCAGGCGCGAGCTTGAGCCGGGTCAGGAAATAAACCAGCTCCAGCAGTTCCTGGAGCACCATGGCCGGATCGGCGCCGCCCTCGTAGAGCGATCCCATCTGCTTCAAGGCGCCGGCGGCGTCGCCCTTGAACACGGTTTCGAGCAGGTCGAAGGACAGGCCGCGATCGGCGATGCCGAGCATCTCGCGCACGACATCCTCGGTGACGTTGCCGCCGGCGAGCGAGATCGCCTGGTCCAGCAGCGACAGCCCGTCGCGCACCGAGCCGTCGGCGGCGCGCGCGATCAGCGCGATGGCGGATTTGTCCGCCGCGGCTTTCTCCGCCGCCACGAGTTTCGTGTAATGCGCCGCCAATATGTCGGCCGGCACGCGGCGCAGGGAGAAGCGCTGGCAGCGCGACAGCACCGTTACCGGCACCTTGTGCACCTCGGTGGTGGCGAAGACGAATTTCACGTCGGGCGGCGGCTCCTCCAGCGTCTTCAACAAGGCGTTGAAGGCCGGCTTGGACAGCATGTGCACTTCGTCGATGATGTAGATCTTGAAGCGCGCCAAAACCGGCTTGTAGCGCACTCCGTCGGTCAATTCGCGGATGTCGTCGATGCCGGTGCGCGAGGCCGCATCCATTTCCAGCACGTCGACATGCCGATCCTCGGCTATGGCCTTGCAGTTCTCGCACACCCCGCAGGGATTGACCGTCGGCCCGCCCTTGCCGTCGGGTCCGGTGCAGTTGAGAGCGCGGGCGATGATGCGGGCGGTGGTGGTCTTGCCGACGCCGCGCACGCCGGTGAGGATGAAGGCGTGGGCGATGCGGCCTGTGGATATCGCATTGGCGAGGGTGCGCACCATCGCTTCCTGGCCGATCAATTCGGCGAAGGTGCTCGGCCGGTATTTGCGCGCGAGCACGCGATAGGCGCCGCCCGACTCGCTCATCACGCCTCCTCGGGAGCCTAAGGGTGGGAGGCTGAACGCCGACCCAGGCCGGACTCGTTACGGCTGCTTCCTTCCGGACCTGACCGGGTTGGCGAGGGGCCTGTCCGCCGCCAGCCTCCCATGCCACTATAACAGGGCGCCCCATGAGTGGCGCAAGGCCGTTGGCATTCGATCAAAGACAGGAAAAATGCGGCAAGCCAATTTCTATACCGGCGGCCTCGACCGCGCCACGCATCGCC
>Ga0187871_10002751_pt1 | contig 14017 bp, 14 predicted proteins | sample June2016WEW_16_1_FD_132988 | JGI IMG/M metagenome (GOLD analysis project Ga0187871, IMG submission 132988) | Peatland microbial communities from SPRUCE experiment site at the Marcell Experimental Forest, Minnesota, USA - June2016WEW_16_10 | ecosystem: Environmental > Terrestrial > Soil >... | reverse complement strand
GACATGCCGGAAATCGGCCTCGCCATCCCGCTCGCCGAATTCTACGAAGGCCCCGAATTCGAGTCGCGGCCGGTCGAGGACAACGACAACGACCGGCCGCCGCCCGCCACCGCCTGATCGGTTTTTTGACCGACCGCTTCCCTGACGCCGGACGCTTGGGCTCGCCGCCGAGGCGCCCCCTTCCGCACGCCCGCTTCATCCTCCGTCACGACCGTCGACATCCCGTTCCGATGCTCTATGAAGAGCGCTCGTCAGAAAGCCGATGCGGGACCTCCATGTCCGAGATCGATCGCGACCTGCTTCCCACACGAGAGGAAGCGCGCCTGCTGAAGCGCGCCCTCGGTTCCGCGATCCCCGAATTCATCGCTCGCTTCGGAGCCGCTGACGCAGTTAAGCGGGCCGAAGCGGAATTGCGGCGCGCAAGGCGCGCCCGCTCCCGGAAACTCTACGCCTTCTGGAGCGTCGTCCTGGCGCAGATCGACCCCGACAGGAATGAGAGCTCCTTCCGGGGTGAGCGGACGGCGCGGAGCCCTTTCGGTCCCCGCCCGGGGGGTCAACCCCACGAAGGCCCAGCGCGCCTCAGCGACGACCGCCTCTTGCCGGCGCCGACAGCCGCCGCCCCGCGTCCCGTCATCACCGCTCAGGCCCTTGAAACGCGAGCACCGAGTGCGCCACGGACGGCGGCGAGCAGGGCGTAAGCCTGCATGACCAAGAGCCCCGTCAGTGCGTTCATCGGGTCCGGTTCCGGCTGCTTTCAGGCGCAGGTCCACGTTCGTCGCCGGCGCCTTCCTCCAGGCGGGCCGGAACGGATACGGCGCAAGGGGCTCGGACCTTGATGGACGACCGGCAGAAACATCCCGCCCCGACCGCAGAGCCGCGATCGGCCGATCACTGACGATCGGCGCATGAGCATCGATCGCCTTGTCGCCGAGGGAAAAACTTCGGCGGCCAACGACGGCCATCCGCATGAGGACATGAGCTCCGCAAGGAGCAACCCACGTCATTGTCGTCGACGATGAGCCAGTTTCCCGCGAGGCGACATTTTCCGCGATTCATACGCCCTCGCGAAAGGGGGGCAGAACAGGAGGGCCATCAGGATCGGGCGGCAGAAGCAGGTCCGGATCGTGGGAGGGACGTCGCGGGTTCAGCGCGCCAGCCATTTCGGAGATCCTTTTTCTCGCGCCAACAACGGGCCGCAAGAGGAGCCCATCGCCAGCTCATTCCCCTCGGTTATGCGCGGCCTTAAGCCCAACCCGTTCGGCCGACAACGGCTGCGGTCGACGAATTTCCCCTTCGGCTAAAGCCGAATTCCTCGCGAGGCAAATTCGCCACCCTTCGCCATCCTCCGCTGCGCTCCGGCCCTTCGGGTGCAGGCCGCCTAGGCCGGGCTTTTTTTGCCGCTACCCAAGGGGAACGCGCTGGCGATGGGCCAGCGGCCCCGGGCGCCAAGAAAAAGGTTCTCCAAAATGGCTTCCAACCGCTCCAAGTCCTCCCCCAAGCGTGAGACCCGCCAGGCCCTGACCTTCGAGATGGCCCTCCAGCTCTGCCCCCACGAGGGCGTCGCTGAAAACGTCGCCACCGCCTTCGGCCTCATCGTCCCCGACTACGACGCGATCCGCGCCGAGCACGCGAGCGCCCTCAAGCGGATGGGCCAGGCCTTCGAAGGCTCCCTCAACGACAAGGCGACCGAGATGCACTTCCAGCGCATCGTCGGGGCCCTCGTCGGCTCCGCAGTCGGGGCGGGACGCTTCTACTCCACCAAGGTCGGCGAGGCCCGCGCCGCGACCGCCCGGGCCGCAGACGGCGGCGACGCCGAACACGGATCCCCGATCGGCTTCGAAAGCAAGGCGCAGCGGACCCGCGAATTCGCAGCCGACATGGCGATGCAGGCCTACGCCCTGCTCGCCGCCGCCCACGGCGCGATCGACGCCTACAAGGACCTGACCGGCGAAGACTGGAAGGCCTACGAAGCCCCGGCCGAAGCGCAGGTTGAGAAGAAGGCCGCCACCGCCCAGATGGGCGCCTTCGCGGGCTGACGCCACTGGCGGGGACCGAAAGGTCCCCGCCCTTTTCCCTCCGGCAGCGGGGCTGCATGGGCTCATCGCCAACGGAGCCCTCCGATGTCCGTCAGCTTCACCCTCTTGAAAGCCAACGGGCAACGCTTCGACCTCTTGCCCGGCACGACGACCGGGAATTCTCCCTCTCGAACGCCAACGCCGCGGACCTCCTCGGCGCTCTCGGCATCGAAGACTCCTTCTCCGAACGCCCCTGGCCGATCCCCTGTTTCCGGGCGCTCCTCTTCGGCGCCCGGCGCAAACGCCTCGGCCACGCTTCCGCAGCCATCCCCGTCACCGAAACGACGAAGCTAGAGACGATGCTCGTGATCGATTGCAGTCGGGCCGAAGGCTACATTGAGCAAAAGCTCACCCAGCTCTCCGATCTCGTGAATGAGGGCGTCGAGATCGGCGCAACTGATGTGGGATGGGGCTAACCCCCAATCCTCCGCCCGACGACGGAGATGCTTCGGATGTCGGGCGTCCCCCCTTGGGACCGCGCTCTACTCGCGGCTTTCCGCCGCTCACGAAGCCCGTGGCCGGTCTTCGCCCTTTCGGGTCACGATCGCTGAGGCTTTTCCTCCCACCCCGGCTCGCCGGGCGGTATGGCGAGGCCACCCGCCAAGCCGACTTCAAGGAGCCCTCTCCATGAAAGCCCCCGGTTCCATCCGCCTCGGCAACAAGCGCGCCGGCGCGCCCGGCAAGCCAGGCCCCGGCGAAATCGCCGTCGACATCGACCGCAAAAACCGCGTCCTCGGCAATCCGTTCGTCCTCCAAGATCCCACCGACGCCGCTGCCCGCAACGATGTCGTCGAGCGCTTCCGCGCCAAATACGTGGCCGACCTCAAATGCGATGGCCCGATGAGCGCCGCGACCCAAGCCCTCACCGCACGCGTCCGAAAGGGCGATCGCCTGGTCTGCATGTGCTGGTGTTGGCCGAAGCGCTGCCACGGCAACATTATTATCGACGAGATCAAGCGGCGCCTCGAATGAGGCGCCGAACAACGCAGCGCTCCCGCAAGGAGCGGGTGTCGCTACCTCGTCATTCTCAGTCGGCCCGCGCTATCGTCTCCAAATGTCGCCGCCGAAATGGATCAAGCCGCAGCTTTGCAAGCTCGTGGCAAAAGCCCCGAGCGGACCCTTGTGGGTCCATGAGATCAAATTCGACGGCTACCGCATCGCCGCCCGCATCGATCAAGGAGCCGTCCAGCTACTTACCCGTTCCGGGCTCGACTGGACCGCCAAGTATCCCGCCACCGCCGCCGCGCTCGCGACGCTTAAGGTCGAATCCGCCTATCTCGACGGCGAACTCTGCGGCGTTCGCCCGGACGGCGTGACATCCTTCGAGCTCATGCAGCAAGCCTCCGATCGCGGCGGCGCCGGTCTCGTTTATTTCGTCTTCGATCTCCTCGATCTCGACGGGCAAGACCTCGCCGCCCTCCTCGAGAAGCCGCCGGACGGAATCGCATTCAGCGCTCATGAAACCAGCGACGGGGAAGCGTTCCGCCGCGCCGCCTGCCGACATGGCCTCGAAGGCGTCGTCTCCAAGCGCGTCGATCGCCGCTATCTCCCCGACGACCGCAGCGCCTGGGTCAAATCCAAATGTCTCAATCGCGGCGAATTCGTCATCACCGGCTGGTCGGACCCGGAAGGGTCGCGGCCCTTCCTGGGCTCCTTGCTGCTCGCCTATCACGACGACGACGGCCGGTTGCTCTACGCCGGCCGCGTCGGAACCGGCATGTCGCAGAAGACGCTTGCCTTCCTCCACCGCCGCCTCGCGCTGCTCGCCGTGCCGAAAATGCCGCTCGCCGTTCCGCCGCCGCGCGAAACACGCTTCGGCGGCCGGCTCGTCCTCTCGAAGGTGCATTGGGTCCGCCCGGAGGTGGTCGCCGAGATCACCTATCTGACCTGGGCCGAGGACGGCTTGCTTCGCCACACCGTCTTCGTCGGCCTGCGGGACGACAAGCTTGCCCGCGAAGTCCGACGCGAGCGCCCGGCCTGACCGCCGACGGCCTGTGGTCGTCTCGCGGTCAATTCTCGTAACCATTTCTTGTTCGCGCCGTGGCGCGGTCTTCTGTCGCGTCTCAACCTGAAAGGAAGACGTGACATGCCATGGGATACTCTTCTCGCCCACAACGTAAACACCGCCGAGGGCCCGCGGCCGAAACTTATCCTCCCGATCGGCTCCGGCCGGACGGGCAAGTCCTTCTGGTCCCGCTGGTTCATCGACCGCGCCGCCGAACATCGCTCGCAGCTCGACATCATCGACGGCGATACGATCAATCCCGGCGTGGCGCCGCTCTACAAGAGCGCCCTCGTCCCGCCCGCGTTCAGGGGCGATCAACCGCCATGGTTCGAAAAAACCATCGAATCCGCCGTCGAAGGCCGGCGCTCGGCCCTGCTGGACCTCGGGTGCTGGCTGTTCGACGACTGGCTCGCCGAACTGCCGCTCGCCGCGACCCTTGAGGAAAACGGCGTCGATCTCATCGCCGTCTATCTCCTCACGCCAGACCCCTACAGCCTGCCCCGCATTCCCTATCTCCTCGACCTCATCAAGCCCCCGCGCATGCTTATCGTCCTGAATGAGTGGGGTTTCGAAGCGGACAAGGCGTGCGCCGCCTTCGCTCCGATCCTCGCCAATCGCGTCCTCACGGCTGCTGAAGCCGATGGGGCGCGGATCGTCACGATGCCTCATCTTGACGACGCCGAGGCGTTGGACGCGATCCGCGCCTTGCGTGGGGACGGCGTGACTGGCGCGCTGACGGATCGTCCCGTACTCTCCGCCTGGCTGAACCGGATGGATGTGAACTTCGCGCCCATCGCCGGCTGGCTCGCCTAAGACCGGCGGCCGCCTGATCCTTTCGGAACGGGCGGTCGTTTTCTGTCACGCGCCGTCTGCTAACCGCCCTGCTTCGGCACAAGATCCTGAAGTCGGCACATTTCGACCGGCGCGCCCCTGACGTCCTGCAAGGTGACAGGCTTCTTCCAGCACCGCTCGACCGCGGCAACCACGGCCCGCTCCGCGTCCGTCTCTTTGTCCTGTCGCCATCCCGCGGTCGAATAGCCGGCGACGAACACCGCCAGCGCCGCCGCCGCGACGCCGACGGCAAGCCGCCGTGCGTCGCGGCGATTGTGCTGGGTCTGTTTCAGGACGAGCCATTGCTGGCATTCGTCCAGAAGCTTCACCGACAGGTCTTTTGCGATCTTCGCCACCGAGGCGTTGAAGACCCGTTCGGCGCGCTCGCCCGTGGCCTCCGCCGTGTTGGCCGCCTGCCGCGCCATGTTCAGCGCTTCCTGCCCGCTGGCCAGCAGAAGTTCTGCGCGCCTGAACTCGTCGTCGCGAAACCGCCGCGACGCCTCTTCGATCCGCGCGCAGGCCGTCTCGACCCGCTCGCCCATCTTCGTCTCGGCTTCGAGAAGGATGCCGCCGAGGCCCTCGACCGACTCACGCTGCCAGCGGACGAAGATCGCGTGCGAACCGTGCTCATCGAAGCCCTCCTCGCGAAGGGCCTCATCCATATTCGTGGCCGCCTCGCGAAACCTCGCGAGGCGATCCGGACGGGGCGCCGCCTCGTTCACGGCAACCAGTCCTCGACCTGAGACAGGTTCTCCTCCATCCTATTGATCCAGGTCTTGACCATGAACTGATGGCCAAGCGACATCGGCCGTCCACTTTTGCCTCGTTTGCCTTCGGCCACGTCGTAAAAGCTCAGGGCTTCATTGCGCATCGCCACCATGCAAGCCAGCTTGGGCATGATCACCGATTGCGTGCGAGCCGCAATCTGGGCGTACCGCGGGTCGGCAAACACGAAGTCGAACGCGCCGCCGGCTGATTTCCCGGCGAGAACGAGACTTTCATTGAGAACCAGAAGCGATCGATCTGTACGCAGAAACCCCCTCTCGTAAATGCTCATGGCATGATCGAAGTCCTCCTCGGTCGGACCGATCGAATAGATCGCCAGCGCCTGGACGCCAGCCGCCTCACAAAACTCCGGCAGATTCAGGTCCTTGGCATGCACCTCGAGCACCTTGTCGCCGCCGCCCATGTCGAGGACCATCGAGGTTTTGTCGGCCGCCATCTGGCTGGTGACTTCCGTCACCCATTCCGCAACGTCGCCAACCTCGCTCCCTCGCGGCTGAAGCGCCCCGCCCGGCTTCCCTGGCGGATAAAAGCGCGCCAGCGTCGCGTTGTGAGTATCGCCGTCGGCGATGCTCACTGCCCGATCAGCACGGCGCGCCCGCTGGATCACGAAGTCCAGGAACGTCGTGCCTCCAGTCCGGCCGCGGCCGAAGCGGATGGCCAGAACCGGCGGACGTTGCGCCGAAGCGTCGTTAATCTCTTCAATCGCGTGGATATTCATGGTTTCTCACTCCTCAGTCCAAGCCTTGCGTAGAACATCTCGGTCAAGTCATTGATCGGCCGACCGTGTCTCGCATTGAGTTGCTGTTTGGCCCGCAGGCCGCTCGCCCATCCGATTCCCCCGACGATCATCCCGTCCTCATCAAAGACGTAGTCCTGGGTCGCCTCCTCTGTTTTGAAGACCCGCCCGACGCGCGTGACGACAACGCCCTCAGCCGTGAACAGCTGAAACCCGCGACTCGCCTCCTCAACCCTCGTCGCTGGCAGTTTCGGCCTCGCCGGTTCCGCCGTGGTCGCGAGGGGCGGCCCATAGTCGCCGTTCCGGAATTGCGAGGGCATGTCCCGACGCGGGTTCGCCGCCGCCCGCCTCTCGCGATTCGCGCGTTCGGCGGCGCGCAGCGCCTCGATCCGCGCGTGCTCCTTGCGGACGCGCCACCACGTCATGCGCGCTGTGCGGACTGTCGGCGCCTTGCCGTCGAGATCGGTCAGTCCCTGGTCACGAAAGGTTGTACACAACTCCGTCCAATCAAACCGGCGCCCCTCGGCGCGCTGCGCGATCGCCGCGTGATTGTCGAAGAGCCACCAGAATAGCGACGAGCGCGTCTTAGGGCGCGCGATGCCGTTCAGGATGACGTCCGTCTTCGCTGCCTGGTTTCTCATCCTCCACTCCATACGAGGCGACGGCGCGAACAGCGGCTGCCGATCGCCCGTCAACGCGCCCGTGGCGACGAGGACTGACCCCCGCAACGCCCGGTCGATTGAGAGGTAGAGGACGACGGCGCGAAGAAGTCGGAGAATGTTTTGGCCAACGCAGCCGCCGGACCGTTACAGCTGCGCCACGCGATCGTTACGGCGAGACGCCCAGCGTCTCAGCTTCGCCACGGCGGCGCTACGGGAGAAGAGACGAAAAACACTTATACGGACCAATGCACCGTTGGTGCGGTCCGCTGCGCGGCACGCGAACCCTCTTCTGACGGCGCCGGCAGTCAAGAAAGGCTGCATTGCGAGCTGGAAGCGAGGCCGCGAAGTGGGGAGCCCCGCCAGTCCCCCAGGAAGGCCGCGGGGCCGGCCTTCGGCCATTTGGCTAGCGGCGCGACCACGCTGCCCCCTTCTGGTGCCTCCAGAACGGCTGCGACACGCGCGGACTCTTCAGGCTCTCTTCCCAGGACCTTCGCGAGGCGAAGCCTTGCCCGATGGATCCCTGCCCGGCGAACACGACGCAGTCGAAGCGCCTTGCCTCGCCGGCGTCGCCATTTCCCGTTCGCGCCGGGCGCAGCCAAACCTCTCGTCCGTTTTTTCCAGACCGGAGGTTCATGTTATGGCCGCTGCCACGCCCCCCGAAACCCTTGAAGCCCAACTGACCCGCATCGCCGCTGATCTCATCGGCCTGCGCGAGACCGTCGAGAAAATGGATCACGCGCAAGACGCCCTTTTGGTGAATGGGAATTCGCTTCAGGGACAAGTCCAGACCCTTTCCGGACTCATCGCCCACATGATCGAAGTGCTGACCCCGGAGCGGCCCGGACAGGAAGGCCCGTCCCTCGCCGACCTTCTGTCGCGGCTCATCGCCCAACAGTCGGCGCTCGCCGGCCTCATGCGCCAGACCCTCGAAATCGTCACCCGCCTCGACCCAACCGCCTCCGTCGCCGCCAACGGCGCCCCCGCGAGCGGCGCCCGCCGAGCCTGACATGCTCAACTTCGCCAAAGTCTCCGCCGCAAGCGAAGGCGCGCTGATCCGCGCCTATATGACCCAGGACAGACCTGATCCCGAAACCCTCAAGGTCCATGGCGTCTCAATCGACGGTCGCGACCTCGAAACCGGCGAGCGCCTGACCGCCTACTATACCGGCCGGGGCGAGCGGGCGAACTGGCGGCCGGATATGTCGCCGCGGGTCTCTGCGGCGCTCGGGGTCGCCAAGGTCCGGGCCGACCCCCGGGACGATGAGCTCGACGCCATGTTCGAGGCGCGCCGGGCCGACAACGGGGCTGACTGGAGCGAGCATGTCCGGAAGAATTCCGGCTTTGATTTCGTGTTCGCCCCCCACAAATCCGTGTCGCTTGCGGCGGAATTCGCGCCGACCGAGGCCGAGCGGCTCATGATCCGCAACGCCATCCATGCCGCGAGCGACGACGCGCTCCGCTACGCCTCACGAGACCTCGGCGTCGCCCGGAAGGGGCATGCGGGTGAGAAAGGCTCCGAGCGCGGCGAGATCGGCTGGGTGACGTTCGCGCATGACGCCGCCCGGCCGACCCTTGCCGTCCGGAACGGGCCTGACGGGGCGACCTATCTGATGGACGCGCCGATCGCCGGCGATCCCCACTACCATCTCCACAATTTCATCCCGAACCTCGTGGTCACGGACGACGGAAGGGTCGGCTCGATCGATTCGAAGGCGCTGACTGCCCACAAGGTCCACGAATACGGCGCGATCTTCCAGGCGCGGCTGGCCGACCGTCTACGGGCGCTCGGCGTCCGGGTCGGCCTCGACGCCGATGGCGAGGCCGTCGTTGCTCTCGATATCCCCGAAAGCGCGGTCGTTACCTTTTCCAAGCGCGATCGCCAGGTGATCGGCGACGCCAAGGCGTATGCCAAAGACCACGCTATGGAGTGGGACGAGCTTTCGCTCGAGCGCAAGAAGCAGCTCCTGCACGAAGCAAGCGCGGCCGGACGGCTTGGCAAGAGCAAGGACGAGGCGCAGTCGGTCTGGCGGGACCAGGCCGCAGCCATCGGCTGGACGCCGAAAACCGTCCTCGACGCGGCGGCGCCTGTGAAGCGGACGGAGGCCCAGCGCCATGAAGCAGCCTACGCTCTGGCGTCGGAAGCGCTCTCGGCGGAGTTCCAGACGGCGGCCACCCTCGACGCCGAGCGGCTACGCGTCCATGCCGCGCGCGGCCTGATCGAGGCCGGGGCGACCGGCGGGCGGGATGACGTCGACGCGGTCGTGGATCTGTTCGAGAAGCGCGGCTTCATCCATGACGGCAATTCCGTCGCCCTCGTCTTCGGCCTCCACGAAGGCAAAATCCGGTTCAGCCATACCGAGCAGCTGCGGATCGAGCGCGACGTCGCTGAGAAATCCAAACTCGCGGCGCTCGACCGCTCCGACGCGCTCTCCGATGCCGTCATCCGCGGCGCGATTGAAGCTGTGGAAGCAGGGGATGCAGGCATCCGGTTCTCGAGGGAGCAGCGGGCGGCGATCCATGCGCTGGGAAGCGGCGGCAAGCTCTCGCTCCTCACCGGCGTCGCGGGGTCGGGCAAGACCACGCTCCTCAAGCCCCTGGTGGAAGCCTGGCATGAGGACGGACGAACAATCGTCGGCATGTCGACCGCCTGGCGGCAGGCCGACGCCCTCAAGGACGCTGGCGTCGACGAGACGTGGGCGCTCCAGCCCCTCCTCAACGCCATCGACACCGGCGAATTCCGCCCCGACGCCAAGACGGTTCTCGTCGTGGACGAGATCAGCCAAATCGGCCCTCGCCCGATGCTGCGCCTCCTCGAGTTGCAGGCCGAGACCGGCATGACCATCAAGATGCTCGGCGACCGGGAACAGGTCCAGTCGATCGAGGCCGGTGACACGATCGCACTCCTGAAGCGCGTTCTGCCCAAGACCGCCCTGCCCGAGGTTTTGACCGCCGTCCGTCAGAAGAACGACCGCGACCGCAGGATCGCCTCCCTGTTCCGCGACGGCGAGGCCGCGACCGCCTTCGCCATGAAGCGGGAGGACGGCACGGCCCGGCTCCTCGAAGGCGACACCGATCAGGTCGTGCGCCAGATCGCCGACCTCTATATCGAGCGGGACGACGCGCTCAAGGCGCAGGATCCGAGCTACGGGGTCACGCTGACCACCCTCACCAACGCCGAGGCCGCCGACATCAGCCGGGCGATCCGCGAGCGACTCAAGGCCCGCGGCGAGATCGGGACGGACGAGGCGACCTACAAGGCCGTCGTCTATCGCGGCGACAAGCCGGAATTCTTCGACCTGCCGATCGCCACCGGCGACCGGCTGCGGATGTATCGTAAGACCGTGGCCCAGATTGACGGCGAGTGCGCGACGATCGGAAGCAACGGCGATATCGTCGAGGTCGTCCGCAAAACGGCAGCCGGCCTTGTTCTTCGAAATGCGCGCGGCCAGACCGCCGAGATCGACTGGAAGCGCCTTTCGGACCAGAGGACCGGGCGGCTCCTTCTGGGATTCGGCCGCGCCTTCACGATCGACGCCGCGCAAGGCATGAGCACCAAGGGCGAGCACATTAACGCCCTGCCCCACGGAACCGGGGCGACGTCGGCTTTCAAGACCTATACGGCCGAAAGCCGCGCCACCGGCCGCACGCATACGCTGATTTCCAAGGTCGCGGTCCACGCCGCCGTGCAACGCTCCCGGGCGCTTGGCGACGTCACGCCAATGACCGAGGATGATTTATGGGAGCGCGTCGCCAAGGACGCGTCGGCCAAGCCCTACAAGGCGCTCGCGCTCGACCTCGCCGGCAAGGCGCATCGCCGCCACGACCAGGCGGTCGAGACGGGGCTTTCGTCGCATAACCGGGTCGAGAAGGCGCAGGCGCGGCCGGATGCAGGGGGCCAGATGAAGGCGGCTTACGAGGCCGCCCTTGCGCGCGAGGCATTTGCTCAGCAACGCAGCGCGCTTGAAACCATTGCCGAGGTCGCGTTCGAGCGCCTCAAGCAGGCCGCAGACCTTATCGCCGAACATGTGAGAGCCGTCGCCTCGGCCATCCGACTCCGAGCGGACGCGGTCGGTTCGGCTGAACCGCAACCTCCAAGTCCACCTTCTCCATCCCCTCACGCTCCCAGCCCGTAAGCATAACCGCGCTGAAGGACCGCCCTCGGATCCGTTACGGACAGTCAACTCGGAACCGTGGACGGGGAGAAAGCGCCACAACCGGACCTTCCTGGGAGAAGCTTCGAACTTCGAACCCGTCAGCTCGCCGCGGCTCACGATATTCGCCTCGAACGATTCTCCGGCGGGTGTCGACGACGTAAAGCTGCCGTTTGCTGAAGAGACTTCGGTACTTGTTGAAAGGAGCTTGACGCCCGAAAGCCCACGCCCAAAGGCCCGCGACGGCCGAACTGCTTCGCTCTATTCCGCTTCGCCTGACCTCCCCTTGGGGAGTGGCGGCGTGCCGTGGGTATGGAAGCTCTCGATCGTCTGCAGACCCCAGGCCTGCCCCTTCTTCCGCTCCGCCTCCGTCCAGCGGATGGGCCTCCAGTCGGGCGCCAGCACGAGCCGCGCTCCTGCATTCGCGACTTCGACCCGATTGCCGCCCGGTTCGTATACGTAGAGGAAGAAGGTCTGTTGCACGGCGTGTTTGTGCGGTCCGGTCTCGATATAGACGCCGTTCTCGAGAAAGACATCCGCCGCCCTCAGGACATCCTCGCGGCTGTCCAGGGCGTAGGTGACGTGGTGAAAACGTCCCTTCACTCCGTGCGCCTCCCGGGTATAGGCGAAGTCGTAGCTCTTGTTGGTGCAGGTCAACCACATGCCGGCTTCCGTGCCGTCGTCCAGCACGATGAGTTCGGTGAGGCGGAATCCGAGGTAGTTCTGAAAGAACTCACGGTTCGCCTTGACGTCGACGGCGAGGCAGTTGAAGTGGTCAATCCGACGCACATTGACGCCTCGCGCCGGGAATCGTTGAGCCTGGTTTTTCAGGGCTGGGCGCAGCTCGGGCGGCGCCTCGTACCATTCCGTCTCATAGTAGATTTCGATCAGGTGACCGTCCGGATCGTGGAACCGGTAGGCAGGGCCGTGACCAAACTCGCTCTCGTGCCAGCCGCGCTCGTAGCCTGAGCCCTTCAGAGCCTTCACGCGTCTTTCGAGCGCCTCCGGACTCCGGGCGCGAAAGGCGGCGTGGCCGAGGCCGGAGGTTTTTGATCCGGTAAGCTGGAGGGAGTACCGCTCGTAGTCGTCCCAACCGCGCAGATAGACAGAGTTTCCCTGCCGTCCGCTCTCCGTCATGCCCATTACGTCAACGAAGAAGCGCAGACTTTCCTCAGGCTTCGGGGTCAGGATCTCGAGGTGGCCCAGATGCGCGAGATCGACAATCGGCTCGTCGTGCATGAGCATTTCCCTTCAAGGCTCTTTTTGTGCTTGCATTGCGGCCCATTGATTATTCGAGTGTGAGGCATCCCGCACAGACGCGACGTCTATTGTTTCGCAGACTTTCTGCCGCTCCTTGGCGGTCAGTCAGATTGGCCGCCTCGGTGTAACGAGTCGCAAGGCAGTCATACCTGGCTCGCCTCCTTCGTCGCCAGCCGATACATGATCCGCCGCGCCATGAGCCCCGGCTTGTCCGGAGCGAAGCTGAGGTCAAACTGCGCCTCGCCGTCGTTCCGGACGACCTCGTTGATCCATTCGAGCGCCTCGACGTCCTCATAGTAGGCTTGTGAATGAGCCTCGAGCATGAACTTGTCGATGTCGGGATCCCGCTGCCGATAGTCGCGCGAATTGAACCACCAATAGTGGATCGAGGTATTGGTCTCCGGCGTGAAGACATGGGTGATGTTGTAGCGGTATAGCGTCGGCTCTCCCGGATCAGGCTCGACGACGCGCACGCGCGCGAACGCTATGTGGAGCGCCGGCGAGACGAAGCGCGCTTCGGAAGTCCGATCGACCCGCTTGTGCATGATATTCGCGGGCTTGCCATAGACCCCGGGGGGCGAAGCATTCTTCAATTCGCGCCGGATCACGACCTGGTTGTTCTCCGTCGACGCGGTCAGTTTCGACCGCGCGTATTCGGGGGTGCCGACGGTGTCGGGGTGCAAAAACGGGAAGTGCGTCTGGTCGATCAGGTTTTCATGCATCGCCACATAGTCTGACTTAATATGGAAGTTGCCCGTAACCGTTCCCCAGGCGGGGTCGCAGAGCCAAGACGTGTCGGGGATCAGAGACTCGTCGGCGAGGTCCGTCGCCCCCATCCATATCCAAGTGAGCGGCCCGCGATCCGCCGTCGGATAGGTATGGACCATGGCGGTCGAGGGGGCGCGAGCGAGCGCCGGCATGTGCGCGCACACGCCGTCGGGTCCGAATTCCATGCCATGGTAACCGCAAACCAGTCTGTCGCCGACGAGCTTCGCGCGAGCGAGGGGAAAGGAGCGATGCGGGCAGCGATTGCGCATCGCCACCGGAATGCCGGCTTGCGTCCTCCACAGGACCACATCAACATTGAGAAGCTTGCGCGCAAGCGGCGTTCGGCCAATTTCCTCATAACGCGCGGCGACGTACCAGCAGTTGCGGATCAGCGGAGTGGCGTGATTGGCAAAGCTGCCAGGATCATGGGGCTCCATCGCCGCGTAGACCGCGTCATCGTTCGGATGCGGCAATTCGGCGTGCGGCAATTCCAGGGCTGTAGTCGACATTTGATCTCTCCGTTGACGTTCAGATGTCCAGCTCAAGGGCCTGTCCCCTGATCCGGGAACAACAGATCGTGATCTGTTCGCCTCGCGCATGTTCTTCTTCTGTGAAGAACCGATCGCGGTGATCAAGGCTGCCGTCACAGCCGACGACGTCGGTGATGCACAGGCCGCATTCGCCACGGCGACAGTCGGACAGTGTGTCGATGCCGGCGCTCTCCAGCGCGTCGAGGATTGTCG
>Ga0187871_10002749_pt1 | contig 14019 bp, 18 predicted proteins | sample June2016WEW_16_1_FD_132988 | JGI IMG/M metagenome (GOLD analysis project Ga0187871, IMG submission 132988) | Peatland microbial communities from SPRUCE experiment site at the Marcell Experimental Forest, Minnesota, USA - June2016WEW_16_10 | ecosystem: Environmental > Terrestrial > Soil >... | reverse complement strand
GGCTGACTTGGGGGGATTCGATTCCGAATTGCGCATCACAGTCGAGAAAGCCGAACGGCCGGGAAAAGTGCTGGATGCGAGTGACGCGAAGCAAACGGTGGCGCTGCTCGCAAGCTTGCATCATGGCGTCCTCGCAATGAGCCCCGATGTTCCCGGTTTAGTTCAGACCTCCACGAACCTGGCGATTGTCAGTACCAAAGGCGACACGGTCGAGATTATTACCAGTCAGCGGAGCGCGATCGAGAGCAGCATGCTGTCTGCCGCACGCTTGGTTGCGACTGTATGCGGGCTGGCGGGGTTCGAAGTTGAGCACGGAGGCAAATACCCGGGCTGGAAACCTGAACCGAATAGCGAGATCGTACGCAAGCTCCAGGAGGTGCACAAGAAGCTCTTCGGCGAGCCTGCAAAGCTGATCGCCATGCACGCCGGCCTGGAGTGCGGGGTCATCGGCGAAAAGTATCCCGGCATGCAGATGGTGTCCTTCGGCCCGACCATCGTAGATCCTCATAGTCCGAACGAGCGGGTGCAGATTTCGTCTGTGGAGAGTTTCTGGAACTACCTCAAGCTGGCGCTCGAGAGCTTGTAAGCAAGAATGCAAGAAACATTTGCCCCGAGGGCGTCACAACAGCGCCAGCTAGCGGCACGCACGCGTGACAAACAGCGTTTCCAAGATGACGGCTTCTACAATGCCGTAGCGAGCAAATCCCGGAACTGGAACGGCACTAGCCTACGCCGCTGGTTTTATCAGGTCCGCGAGCAAGAAGGGGTATTCGCCAACAATGAGTTTGAGGTCTTCGGAATGTTCGTGCAGCGCCTCCCAGAGTTCGAACATTATGGGACGCAACTCCTCCGCGTCTTTCGTTACTACAGCCTGAGCGCACAGTTCGCGGATTCGGGTATCTAAAGTCACAAAGACTTCTGTCATGAATCATGACAGATCGCCGAGAGCCGGAATTAGGCATCTGCGGGATTTCAACGAATCGCGAAACGCAGGCTTCGTGGCGGCTGTCTCCGATCTCGCGTTAATCATGTGAGCCGCGCCGGAGGCATCCTTCGCCCATGATGGAATGAGTCCCCACTTCATCAGCGAAACCTGCCGGACTGGTTCTTTCGGTTCTTGGCGGATGACCGGAACTGACTGAGTCGGCGCGATATTGTAGCGCGGGTTCCAATCGTCGTCCCACGGGGCGCTGTCGAAATATTCCTCGACGAGTTGCTTCCTGCGTGAGAGGCGATAGCGTCCGCACATCGACAGATTATGCCAGAAACATTCCGAACTCAGTCAGCATGGGCTAAGATTGGGGCACCTCCCAGAAATGAGAGCAATATGCGCCACTTTCTTCAATATTGGAAGAACTACAATTCTGCCAAAGAGCTTGGCACTCCACTTGACTTTGCCGCCAGCGCACAATTTAAGAAGCTAAAGCCCGGGGACACCCTTTGGATAGTCGCTCTGAAGCAGCAAAGACTAACCTTGCTTGGCAGGTTGCTCGTTGGGGAAGTTGTCAGCAGACGGCTGGCAATTAAGCAGCTGGGTGACAGGGTGTACGATGCTCCGCTCGTCGCGCTCGCAAACCCCGGCACTGATAGAGCTATCATCGAGGCTGACATTCACAAACTCGCCTCTCAACTTCGTTTCCAGTCCCTCCATGATCGGCTTTCGGTTCACGACTCACCACTGACGCAACAACTCCAAAGCTTGAGAGAGTTGACGCCGAAGACCGCCAGACTCTTGCGGTCTGTGTTGGATTCTAGTGGCGCACAGGGGCAGAAGCATTATCCACGCCGGGTGTTGTTTGCCAGAGTCGGATGGATGAAGTATTACGCTGGGCCGCAGACGGGGGACGAGAAGCCAATTGGCGGCGGGGAAAACAACAAGAAGAATATCGGGCATGAGCTATTCAATTTCACAAATTTCGGGGGAACTCTCTTCGGGTTTGTGCGTGCTGCGGATCGACGGATCAATCTGGAGCGGATCGACCCAACCAGTAAAGGCGAATCACTGAGCGACGTGTTGGTTGTATTCGTGGCGGCGCAACGAATCGTCGGTTGGTATCGAGTGGCGACTGTTCATAAGACTGAAGTGAAGTTTCCCTCCGACGTGTCGAAGGACATCAGAGAGCGCTTGAAGCAAGCGGGGACGAAGAACTTTAGGCTTGAGCGCCACAGCTTTGAGTGTCCTACCAAGAATGCCGTACTTTTACCGATGCACGAGCGCACGCACGAGATTCCCGGCGCTGTCAAAGGCGGATTTGGACAATACAATGTCTGCTATCCGTATCAAAATAGCGGAAAGCGGAAGGCCGCCCCGTGGATCAACGAAGCCGTGTCCTACATACTGAGCTACGACAAAGATAATTTGCTCAAGAACCCGAATGCTGATAATGAGTCCGAAGAAACCGCAACAATGTCTCAGGAGCAAGCGGCTGGCTTTCAGTCAAACCCAGTAATCCGGAGAGCAGTCGAAGACTTTGCTATGGGGAAAGCTCATTCTGCTCTCGTAAAGAGGCACTATAGGAATTTCAGAGACACTTCCAAGTCCAAGCCCTACGACTATACGTGTGAGAGAGGCGGCAAGAACTTCTTTGTGGAGGTCAAGGGCACGCAGACACTTGGAAAGACGCTGATCCTGACGAGGGGAGAAGTTAAACACATTGGCGCCCATCCCGGCCGATGCATCCTCGTGCTCGTCCACTCCGTGAAGGCTTCCGGGAACGGTACGGCGAACGGTGATGTTCGCGTGAGCGGCGGCACCACAGAGGTCAAAGAGCCATGGAGGTTGCGGCCTGCAGACCTGAGTCCGATCCAGTATGCGTGGAGGGTCAACTAGTAACGGCTTCCACGGCTTTCTTTTTGGCAAGTCTTACCCGAGCTTGCCGTTCAACTGACCAGTTCCGGTCGATGACAAGCAGTAATTGTTTTCAAACTCTGGCAGGCTATCCGTAATCCTGTCTTGCCTCCAGTATCTTTCCGAGGTTTTTGCGGTCGGGCCATCCTGCTTTGATCTAGAGTCTGCGATACTTCTCGGCACAATGAACACCCGGCGGGTTTTCTGATCCGCTCCGGGAAGCAGGACAATAGCAAGCCAATCAAACTGATCGGCGGTTTTATAGGTGACAAAAGTCCCCGAGCCTCGCTTGAAAGTCCTTGATTTCACGGAGACTCTTTGCGGAGGGCCACCGTTAGTCGGCTGGGCAATAACATCGTAACAAGGCCAGTTATCCGGCATTTTCATGGCGGGAACCCCGGCGAGCGTCATCTCGGCAGCTACGAACATCTCGCAGGCGTCCCCCATCTGTTTTGATGTGAAGGGTCTTTCAGCGTTCTTCATATAGCATGTTCTTTCTTGCATGTTGGGCGGTGGAGCTGTCGCGCCGATAGCCAAAGACGAGTTTTTACGGCGGAAAGATCGCTGCTTCACGAAGAGCTGTCGTTGTTCTGATGAGGAAACGTCGGATTTCGACATCGGCAGGAAAAACATTCGCCACATGTAAGTATTTGTTCCGATCCTTCGTGATCGCCTGAATGTCTAGCTCCGTGGTCGGACTGAATCTGGAACCTCCGATGCTGTTTGTCTTAATGTAGCTCAGCGAACTTCCGAGTGTGAAGTAGGCGGGAGGGGCCGGCTTACCGGGCTTCTTCGATTCGTGAGTAGCAAGGTGCGCGAGAAAACTATCAATCGCACGAGAAGCATGGAATATTTGGAGGCTCACCCGCCTCGTCTGTGTGGGTGTCCTTGCCGCTCCTTCAAGATGGCCGTATTCCTTTAGGACTTCTTGCACTCCGCCATGCGTCGCCCATTTGCTCCCAGCCAAGTGTGTCAATATCGTCTCGATCTCTTTCTTAAATGTCTGCATGGATCACTTTCCTCAATGCCTCCGGATAAGCATGTTCCAATTCCCAGCCCACAGAGACAAGCGCCTTAACGTAGCGATATGGATCGTGAGAAGGTCCGGCAACATTTCCAGCAATCATCAGGACGGGACTTACTCCATCCCCGCGATAGAACAGTCGAGCGTCAGCGAAGTCGTAGCTTACGAACCTCGCCTTAGTCATCAGGTAGCGTATCTTCTCCCGCGATCCATAACGATCCAATACTGCCACGTCGACCACTTTGGTTCGCCCCTCGGGTCGGGGTGCTCTTAGTCCGAAATCGAACCTAAAGACATTGCGCTCAGGCAGTCCGGCTAACGCCTCTTTTGGGCTGCGAACCGGAAATTGTTCGATAGCCTCAATACCCGGTTCTGTCATCAGTGTATCTTCCATCTCGCGAATCAGAGCGGCTTTGGTAGTCTCCGATCTCATTCGCTCATCAACGAACTCGATGTACTTCTGCTCATCAAAGCGAACCACATTACGCGTCACCCTTTCGCGTTCAAGCCTCCAAAGCTGGAACAAGTCAGCCTTCGGCTCGGCTTCGGTCATTCGCCCAACTACCCACGATCTGGCCTGGGTTTCACCGTTCTGATCGTCGACAGCAAAAACGTCAAACAAATTGTTCAGCAAGTCGAGGTACACCGATTCGTTATGACTTATGGGAAACGACGAGAACAACAGCCCCGCTGTTAGAGTCGATTCGCCTGTCGCGAGCTTTATCTCGAATAAATCCTCGGCAATGGCTAAAGTGCTGCGCCAACTGAGGCGTTGGTGCGGTGTATACACGAACAGGGCGATTAGCCGTCCCATCTCAGGTACGACAAGGAAGTCCGGCTGGTTTAAGAGATCAGGAAAGTAGGGGTTTTTCTGGATCGAGTAATGACGCATCCGAGCAATTTCCCGCTCTATTCCGCTAATCACTTCACGCCGAGACGTAGTTCGTTCCCGCATGCGTCATCAAAGGTTAACACGCAAACCCACGATGGCTGAAGTCACAGGCTGCGTGGCGCGTCGGCAGCGATCCTCGCACGACCGACCAACGCTGGTCTATCGCTTCTGGAACATCGACAAAATACGGGTTCGCCGATTCGCTCCGCAAACGAGGACAACGAACCCCTGAAAGTGCCACTTGTGAGTGTCGACCGATGGAACTCCTCGTTCAGCCAGAGCAGCCATTTGCCGGGACTCAAGCACGAAGAAGCTGCCTCATGACTTTGCCAGCGGAAACTAAGCGGGACACGCTGTAGCGAGTTGCATCCTCTTCGCTGTAAGGCGGGTCGATCGGGCACGTCGAGGATGTTTTCGTGAAGGGGAGGGCCTCGGAGTCCGCGACAACATGTACCTCTGGCAAAGGATTACGGCGTCAACACAAGAAGCACATGCGTCTCGCCGTTGCCTTTCGTTGCGACGCGGATGTTTTTGACCGCGAGTTCTTTTCCGCCGACAGTCAAGACAGTGCCAGTCGGAAGTTTTCCCAAGTCGCTGGTTAGCGCGGTCACCGGGCGTTCGATGTACTCTTCGATGCGTTCAGGCGTCGGTGCATTGTCTTCAAACTGCCTGATCGCATCTTCCACGTTGCCGTTGGCTTTGATCGCCTTCACCAAGTCATGACCAGCGGTAGCGGTGCCAAGCAGCTTGGCTTCCAGCGGAGTCAGGTGTGGGTCTTTTCCAGACTTGTTGCCTTTCCGATTCGCGCTTGACTCGGGCGTGAACATGTCGGTCGTGAGAGTCTTGCGGTGAATCCACGAACGCACCGTGTTGTAGTTGAGATCGATGGACTTGAAATATTTCTCAACCGTGGGCTGATTGTTAGGACGATCCTTCGCTGCCACACCTTGCATCTTGTAACGTTTGATGATTTCTTCGCAATACGGAATCAACACATCTTTCGCATAGCTTTGTGTGCCGACGCATTTGCCGAAGAACTCGTCGCGTGCCTTCTGCGCCTGCGCGTGGAGCTGCGAGTTGTTAAGTGCGGTCAGTTGTGCGACGGTAACCTTCTGTTGCGATGCAACAGAACTAGCTGATGCGGTCGTGGGCATAGTTGTCTCCTTTTTGCAGCGTTGGAATGAAGTCGCGCCAAATTACTAATTCGTGTTTCTTGCGGTTGGTGCAAGTCCACATCGACCATCGCTTCGTCTTGAACGCATAACAAGCAGCCAAGCGCCGGACTGCGGGAGTGTTGTCCTGAGTCATCAGCCACGGGCCTTGCCATTGCCGCAGCATCGAAAAGAGTTTCTGGTGGTTAAGCCTGTGGTGTTTGTACAACTGCCATCCATGGCTTCGCGGATCGGCGCTGTATGGGGGATCGGCGAAGACTCCGACCGCCGGGTCTTTCCAATGCTTCGCCATTTCCGCGAACGCATCGCCGGGGATTACCGTGATGCGATCCCGCATCGCGTATGCGCGACGAATGTTCGCAGCCATGTATTCCGGACACCATCGGTACGTGACATCTCTAAACTGCGAACGACCGAATCTACAGCGGTAAGCAGTTCGGCTTTGCACCAGATAGCGGATCGCAGAGTGTTCCGTGGCGAGAAGCCGCAGGACATTCTTTCGCGTGCAATCGAATTGTTCGATTCTTTCCGCCAAGTCCGCTTCAGTGATTAGACCGCGAAGGATGCACGCGACTCTCTCGTCCTTCTCCACCAGAATGAGTTTTTCGATGATCCCCGCGTGCAGCAGAGACAGACCGACCACGCCGCTTCCCGCGAATGGTTCGAGCAGCGTTTGACATCGCCGCTTGCGGAAAAACTTCGCGGCGCGCTGCACGAACTGCACCTTGCTGCCGGGATAAGCTGCGCAGGATACGGGAATGAATTTCTTGTTCATGTGGCTAGTACAGTGGCGAAAAGTAACAAACGGCCACTTTTAAGCCGGGTGGAATGAATAGCTTGCGAGCTGTGGAAAGGCGTAGAGGGCGAAACTTTTACGAACTAAGATCGGCGGCGCACTTTGGAGCACCAGAGAATCCTGTCGTGCGCACCAAGACCATTCTTTCGCAGTTTGTTGCGTCGGTGCAGCTCACAGGTGTTCCGCTCAACGTCGCGATAGGAGAGGCCGAGTTCGGCGGCGATTTCGGCGTTGGTCAGACCATCGGGATGGGATGCAAGAAGTTTCAGAATCGCGAGCTGCCGTTCCTGCGGGCGCGTCACGCCGGGGATTGTAGCACCCGAAGCTACAGCGGCGTGTTACTTATCCGTTGCGGGCCTGTCGTCGGGGAGCGCGTACATTTCGTCAAGTTCGAAATCCTCCAGCGATGCAGGCACGACCATAGCCACTCGCTGGCCGATTCCGGGGGATTCGACGAGTTCCATAGTGTCCGGATCGAGGTATCCGAGGACGTCCCCGGCTTTGAGGTCTTTCGCGAACGTTCCTTCGAACTTGAAGCGCGTGTCCGCGACGAAGTGTCCGAATCCCACGATTTTGACTCTCATGCTATTTTCGCCCCCATCAGAGTTCTTCCATCTGACACTCAAGCCCGTCCGCTATGAAACGGGATCGGTCGGCATTCCATCTGTCGCGGTGGTAGTCGCATATCCAGTCCGGGTTGCCGTTCTCGCCGATGAAAACGGTGCCCGGTCGGTCGCATTTGTAGTAGCAGCAGTCGTGATGTTCCATGTCTTCATCTCTTGAAAACCGAGACCTCGGTTAATCTCGCCGTTCGCGCCGTTCCACTTCCAAGTCCCCAGCTATGGCACGCGCTTCGTAGGGATCGCGGATAGGTGCCTTGTTGTTTAGCTTCGCGCCTTCGTCGTAGAAGTTCGCCTTACCAAATCCTTCTCTCTTCCCAGCGCGTGTGTGCCTGTCCAAGGCGAAGCCGGGGATCGGACGCGGCTTGTCCTTGTCATACACAGGCGGAACGGCTGGTTCCAGCTTGGTCTCGTCCAGTATGTCCAGCGGAAGCAAATTCATTACGCCAAGTTTCCACTCACTTTTGAGTAAATTGAAGGCGTTGTCCGTGATGCGCGACTTCGGTGATCGCACCAACGCAATGATCGCGTTCACGGTGAAGATGCACTCTTTCTTCTTTTCTTTCCAATTACGCCATAGGACGTCGACTAGGATCGGCATCGCGGGATCGGCTGGACCGATGTCTTCCGATGCGATGACCTTGAGCCTGTTCCAGAGTTGTGAGTGGTGTGTCTTATTCGGGGACATCATCATCTCGTATCCCCAATACAGCGCGGATTCTTCGTAGCCACGACGGATGGATTTTTGAAGCGCGGATGATACTTCGTCCACGCTGTAGCCGTGTGCGGTTTGCATGTGTTGCGGTGTACCGAATGGAAGCATGTTGTTTATCTCCATAACTCAAATACTGGTATTTTCGCCGGAAATTCAGTCGCAATCGTATCCATCGTCGGAACCTTCGCAATAATCCGGTTCCACATAGTCTTCGTAGCATTCGTGACCGTCGTTGTCGCCAACGATGGGATCGTGATTCGTGTACCAGTGGCGACCACGAGGCGAGTCAGCATGGCAATGTTCTTCGTGCCAGCAAGCGTCATCGTGATCGTGGATGATCTCGTGGCACGCGGAGCACTTCTTGAAGCGCGTCCGGTTGGACTCGGTAATCTCTTTGCGCTTGGCTTCTTGCTTCTGTTCCCATACTTCGTCGTGTTCCACGAACTTCGGCGTGAAGCCGGGACACACGTGGTTGTCCTTTGGGAACAGGATGTCGCCACAGACACGGCACTTGGGGAGCTTCATCCCCGGCTTCCAGTCCTTGAACGCCGTGGTTGCGTAGCAAATGATGTTCGGCGCGGGACCGCGTGGTTTTGGTGTTGCCTTTGGTTTTGGTTTGCTGGCAACAACCTTGGTCTCATAAACCAGTCTTCCCTTTGGTAACGAGGGATAAAGCATGTGTTCGTTGTTAGACATACATCCCCACGTTTTCTAGTCCCCGCGCCGAAGGCGCGGAACTAGCTGTTGGTCTGGCTGTTGATCTACCTGTCAATCTACCTGAAAGGTTTATATCTACCTGAAGATCAACCTTAGAGGACATCTCAAGCGTCTCGCAACGCTTCACATGTCCTAGGCTGTGACGCTTCAGATGTCCTAGGCTAACGCTTGAGATGTCCCTAGGTAGACGCTTGAGATGTCCTAGGGATGACGCTTCAGATGTCCTAGGCTTATTCATCGTCTTCTTCCATAACCGCCGCCATTCTTTTAGCGTGCTGGGGATTGTCCATTCCTGTCTTGAAGCTACCGGGAGTAGCCTTGCGGTCCGCTTGGTAGCGGTTTGGTCGTGGCACATTTTCCGTCTGTTCGGGACGCTGTAATTCATCCAACTTAGACTCAATGACACGGTAGAGATCGTGGTGCGTATGGTTGTTGTCTTCCCATCGCTTGATCTCAAGGATGCCATCCTTTTCGAGCTTGGCGATGACGCGTCGTATCTGGCGTTCGCACTTACCGACACGTAACGCGATGCGCCACTGTGCCATGTCACACCAGCCAAGGATGTCATCTCCCTGTAGTGGACATTCTTCCGGCACATAGGCGTCTTCATTGATGCGCTGACCTAGCGCGATGACGAGAAGCGTCATTCTTGTGGTGGGATTCCAGTCCGCGTATTCCATCTCTTGGACCTTCACGCTGACGGACTTATGGTTCTTCTTGGCGAACTCTTTTCGGAGTCGCATCTTCTTCTGATATGGCGTTTCTTGCGCCTTGGTTACGGCTTCCGTACTCATTTGGTCTATGCCTTGTCGTCTATGCACGATTCACGCTGGTGAGGCGCTGGTGGAAGCGTTCCGGGGACTGGCGGCATAGACAAGGTTAGCCATTCCCCGCGCTTTGATCTCTTGCGAGAACCACCACTGTCTAAATACTGAGGCAATCGAAAAAGTCGTGATTGTTCGTGCCTCGAAGCCAACGCAGCGTCTAAAAGAAGGCTTTTGAAGTTGGATTTCTTCCGTCAAGTCGCGGCTGGATCGCGAAATGCCCATTGTTCTTGGCGTTTTCGCGGTTGCAAGGGACCGACAATGAGTTGCAAAAATAATTCGCGATCCATCTGAGAGGGCGTATGGGACGGTACAAGGACATCAAGCAAGCAACTGCCGAAGTTGTCGGCATCCGTGTTCTCAGGAAGGTAAGCACCGAAAAGGCGCATGCGGCGATTAGGGACGTGATCGTCGCCAATCCCGGCTTTTCCTACCAGCAGATCGCGGACCTGCTCGCCTGCTCACGATGGCTTGTTTACCAAGTCGCGGTAGAGTTCAACGTTCGGCGACCCAGAGGCGGGGGCAGTCCGTCTCGCCACTGGGGGGCGCGGTGAAACGCAAGAAATACTTCGGCGAGGAACGGGCGTTCGAGTTCATCTGGCAGAACGCGGATCGAGACGGAATCTGGCATGGCGACGCCGCCAGTTTGGGAGGAGAATTCGAAATCTCGGAGGACGCTGCGGAGGCGGTCCTTGACGACCTTCGCGTCAGACGACTCATTGAGAAGCTCTATACCGGAGCGTTCTTCATTTGCAACTGGCAGGAGAAGGACGATCCGGGTCTACCTGATCAATAGCCTGTGCCAGCAGTCCACCTATGAGTCGCCTTCGTAGTCGAATCCCTGCTGCTGATGACTTCCACACGATGTAGCCGGGACACTGAGGACGACTTTAGTTCCGCTCGCTCTTCTTTCTAATCGGCGGCGGTGGCGAAGTGACTATTCGCATATTCTGAGATTCGCCTTGTAGCAACGTCGATATTTCGACCGACTCAAACGGGGAGAAAACAAAGCGGTCGGCGCTTGTAACAGTTTGATGGTTGATCGCCTCGGCGAGAGGTCGCTTGGCACCACGTTCTCGAATAGGAGGTAATTGACGCCTGACCGCTTCAGCTTCATCCCGGCGTCCTGCCGCGAGTAGCTCGAAGAACTTCTCCTCGCCGGGTTCGTCGTGAGTAATGACCATAACGACTCGCTTGGAAAGGGGAAACCACACTTCAGCTGTTGGGCTGAAAAGACCACCGCCATAGAGTCCACCCCTGAAGCCGGGGTCGCGGCGCACTACGGGCGCGTCAGATGTAACGAACTCGCCCTCCATTGCCCGAACTACCGTCCACTGCATGCGCGTGTAGATGTTTCCGATTTGCTGACCCATTGCAGCTATCAAATGCAGATCGCCATGCGGTTGAGCTTTCGCCCTGATTCGTCCCTCCCTCAAGGCATCGCGGAGTTGGTCCGGTGTAACCGATCCATCGCTCTCACTTTTGGCTTTCAGTTCCTCAAAAATCTTCTCGAAGTACCCCGGCTGATTTGCCGCCATGTGCATCGTTGAAGTAGTCAGGTCCTCCTGCATTTTCTGGAAAATCTGCCGAGTCCACGGCGTCCTGAACTCCTGAAACGCAATCAGGAAAGCTAGCAGCGCTCGCTCGAATGTCGTCAGGTTGTAATCCCCAGCCACGAGCTTCTGAAGGCTAGGCATCGCCTGCCCTTCAAGAGCGGTTAACATCGTATCGACCGTATCATCGAATCCACCTTCGGGCAGAGGTGCGCTGTAGTAATTTCGACGCTTCGCCGCCTCATCTGGCACTGAGCGGAACATCTTCTGCGTGCTACGTTCATAGACGTACAGTTGCGAGCCTCGGCTCCCATCGGGCGTGAATCCAGCGAGGTAAGCAGCGGTGACAAAGTGCTGTTGCACGTTGCGTTGAGGCTTTTTATTTGCTTTCATTTTGGTCGCGCAGGTCTTCGTTTCTTCCATTGTGCTCGTTCGGGTGGGCAGAAAGCAGGATGATAGGTGACGCTGCTTGGAGTTGTGCCTCCCACGGTTCCAACTCTTTCTCGCAGGCGTCCAGCTCGGCGTCCAATCCCAAAGAGAAAATCTTGCTCTGCATCCGCAGGACTAGAATGAAAAGGCACGCGGCGGTGTAGAGCGAGATGTCGCATTCGCGACGCCTGTTCTGTATCGAGGCTGCGTCCTCTTGGTCTCGTCCGTCGAAACCCGACGTCATCGTCGCATGAATCTGAAGAGTCGGCATTGCATAGCCGTTCAAGAAGTACATGCGATATGGATCGCCGACCTTCTGAACCATCGAAGCAAAATCAATGTCCCATGACGACTGAGTGCGAGTCGTTCCGCACTTCTTGCAGAGCATTGTCTGATACTCAGGTTTGACTTCCTTGTACCATTCTCGCATTCGAGCGACGGTGCCTGATCCCGCCACTTTCTCGAATTCCTCTTCTGTGAAAAGCTTGAGGGCGGCTTCCATCGCCCGATGCGCTTGGATGCCGCTATACCGAAAGAACCTTCTGGCTCTTTCGTTACTATCTCCGATATAGGCGAGAGTGACCGCCCGTTCGTAAAGCCCTCTCAGAATCTTTCCGGCACCGTTCGCATATCCGTTAACCGCCAGAAACACAACCTCGCTGTAGTCGTCGCGGCAGGTGTGACCTTGACTAAAAATGACGTCCTCAAGGTGATTCTTGAAAATCGCCCGTCGTCCGAAGCACTTGTTCGCAGCTGCAATTAGTTTCTCGAAAAACGGAACGAATGAAGGGTTCCGGTCGAAGAACGCATTCGATTCTTCGGTCTCTCCGAATTCGAAGGTCATAACGGTGTCCTCAAAGGATGCCGACGAATGGTTGTACTACTCCTACGATAATAGTGTTTCTCCCGTGAAGAACTTGTCCACGGCACCGTTTACGGCGATGCAAGCTACGACGAGAAAGTCGCTTGGATGAAAGCGGAGATTGCCGCTGGGCGGGACCTTCAACCACCGGAAGATGAAGACGACGATTAACGTCAGGTCGGCAGCCAGTCCGAAATACGGTTGGCGGTTCCCTTAAGACCAAGCAGCTTCGACCGCAGCAGTGAGCTTGTCGTCACGCAGCCGTCCCATATAACGCATGACCGACTTCATGTCCCGCCAGCCACCAAGCGCCATGATGTCCGGCAGCGGCATCCCTCTTTGGAAGTAGCGTGTCGCGCCTGTGGCGCGGAATTTGTGCAGCCATACGTGGTCGGTGTCGAGTCCCGCCCTCCGTGCGACCTGCTTCGCCTTGCGCCACAGTTTCAGTTCAGGCTTGCCGTCGTGCCGGGCGAACACGAGAGGACCGTGCTTCGGCAGCGCCACGATCATGTTCATCAAATCGCGGGGAACCTTGACTTCACGTTCGTGGTGCTTCTTCGGCTTCCAGTTGTATTGCGGCTTCGCTTTGACCTTGAGCACCGACCGTGCTACGTCAACACAGTCCCATGTGAGGTAGACGACCTCTTTCTCGCGGAAGAGTCCCTTCAGCATCGTGCTGTATGCAGCCTTCTGCCGGGGATCGCAGCCGGACAAGAATGCGTCCACTTCGTGATCGTCGTAAACTTCCGGCACCTCTTCGACGAACTTGGGAATCGACCACTTCTGTTTTCCTTTGCCGATGATGTCCACGCCATATTCAACGAGGAACATCCGAACCTTGTTGCACTCGTTGAAGGCTGTGCGCCAAGAGTGCGTCCGACTCGTGTCGACTACGTGCTGCCAGTATCGCTTCACGTCATCCTTGGTGACCGCAGAGACTCGCTTGTTGCCAATAACGGCGGCGAAATTGTTGAGAGTGGTGCGCACGCCGTTGACCGTCTTCGTCTGGTGTCCCGGCGCGTAACCTGCCAGATACGGTTCTATGGTATCCCGGATACTGCTAGACCGCGTCGGCTGGTTGGCTGGCACCAGACCATGCTTCACCGCCAGATCGTGCGCCTGTAGACGTTCTCCCGCTTCCTGCGTGCTGGTAGGCATGGCGTCCAGCCTGATCCATTGACGACCGCTGCGGAAGTAGTAGGTGCCTTCTTCGTGGAATTCGACCTTGCCGTCCACGCGCACCATATTCGGGATGATCTTGCCTTTGTCTTCGATGGCGGCTTTGTAGCGCCAAGCGCCATTGACCTTAACGTATTTCCAAACACTCATGACTTCCCCTGTGATAGTTACTGCGTCTCAGGGAAAATCGCGAATTCGTGGTTAAGGAAGGTGTGTTAAGGAAATGAGTCGAATTCCGCCTATTTACTGGGGAAAAGTGAGGTAATGGCGGAGAGAGTGGGATTCGAACCCACGTTACCCTTTCGAGTAAACACGCTTTCCAAGCGTGCGCCTTCAGCCACTCGGCCATCTCTCCCGCGACGAATCTGCCGCAGCCCTGCGCGTTGGT
>Ga0187871_10002746_pt1 | contig 14035 bp, 10 predicted proteins | sample June2016WEW_16_1_FD_132988 | JGI IMG/M metagenome (GOLD analysis project Ga0187871, IMG submission 132988) | Peatland microbial communities from SPRUCE experiment site at the Marcell Experimental Forest, Minnesota, USA - June2016WEW_16_10 | ecosystem: Environmental > Terrestrial > Soil >... | reverse complement strand
TCAGCAGCAGAACGAACCACCAGGCGTGGAAAACGTCGGTTAATCCCAACCCATCGAGCAGGCGCAGCACCTGCGGCGAATAGGCCCGCTGCATCTCATCCGTGTCGGTCGTAGGACGCTGGAGAATCACCGTCCCCGCCGCCGAGAGGATGACGACAAGAATAAGCAGAATGACACCGGTCTTGATCGCAGCCAAGGTTTGCCAGATTTTGCGAGGCGCGGATTGGACGATTCCAGCCATATCTTTCCTCTTCCCGCAGTGGCGAAAGCACGTTTCGCGCCATTGCCGGAGTCCGGCGAAGTTGTTGAAATTCCAAGGTATTGGGCGGTGTCGGCTTGAACATCCTTAAAGCACCTTGTGAGCCATATCACACAAGGGATTGGAATTCTGCAGGAATTTGGCGCAGACTAATGCCGCCGCGGGGCTTCGCTTCGTCTATCCCGGGAGCGTGGTTCCGTGGGTCATTTTGACCATTCCACTGCGGGAGAATCCCCAAGGTGGTGAAAGTTTCAACAATTGCAAGATCTCGCGAAGTCGAACCCGGCTCCCAACTGATTTTGTTGCAATGCATTAGAGAAGATGTTCAGAAGTCCGCCGAGCCGGAGAACTAAGGCGAGATGCGTGCACAAACAAGGGAGCCGGGAGTGGTGGGTGTGACGCTGAAATCATTCCAATCGAGTCCCAGAACGATTCACGGGTTAGGCGGGCTACTGTACCTACTCGTGGTCGTTATATTTGGTGGTCCTGCCTTCGCCGCGAAGCATCCGGTACCGCTTAACCCGAAGGCCGATCCCTCGACCTGCATCTCTTGTCATGAAAACAAAACCAAGGGCAAGGCCGTCCATTCCGCGATAGCGATGGGCTGCCTGAGCTGCCATGAAATCAGGGTCAATAGAGATAACACTTACGTAAAGCTGATCACCGCCACTCCTTACAAGCTCTGCCTCACCTGCCACGCCGATAAAGATTCCACCCAGATCAAGGGTAAAGTGCACCCGCCGGCGGTTCGCGATTGCCTGACCTGCCACGATCCGCACACCTCCGACAACAAGAATCAATTGCTGAAGCTCACCTCGGGCGATAAGAAAGACAATCTCTGCCTGACTTGCCACACGCAGGGGACGAATGCGCCGGATGGGGGCAGCCGCCACGCTGCGCTGGACGCGGGTTGCGACACCTGCCACACCGTGCACAAGACGGGGGAACGGGGCAAACGCGAATTTGATTTTCACCTGACCAAGGACGCTCCCGCGTTGTGCGTCGACTGTCACGATGTGAAGGAAGCCAGCCTGGTGAAGGCGCACCAGGGACAGCCCTTTGCCAAAGCTGACTGCCTGACCTGCCACGGTCCGCACCAGTCGAAGTCTCCCAAGCTGATGCAGACTTTTCTGCACGATCCTTTCGCTTCAAAGCAATGCGATATCTGCCACGCGCCGGCCAAGGATGGCAAAGTTGTCCTGACCCAAGCCAGCGCGAAGGACTTGTGCGTTACCTGCCACGCCGACAAGGCGGAACAAATCGATAAGGCGAAGGTTCCGCATCCGGGTGCTGCGGGTGATTGCACCGATTGCCATAACCCGCATGCTGGACGCTCTCCAGGTTTTCCCAAGCCAGACGCAGTTTCGGTTTGCCTGGGCTGTCATACAGACCAAGCAGAGCAGGGCAAGAAGCAGCATGTGCACCAGCCCGCCTTCGAGCAAGGCTGCGCCATCTGCCATGATCCGCACGGCAATAATAATGAGCATTTGCTGCGGGCCAAGGCGCCGAACCCGCTTTGCCTGGAGTGTCACGGCCCCGACGCAAGGCCGCAAAAGCTGGAAGGCGAACACCTGGTAACCATCTTCGACGGCAAGGTGAAGTTGCCGGAAAACTACTTTGCCAAGGTGCCGGTTCTGCCGCTGGAATATGGCCTGGGCCATCCCGTAGAACGTCACCCGGTTTCGGATCTGGTGGATCCCAAGGATCGGACCCACGTCCTGATCCCCTTAAATTGCCTGACCTGCCATCAGCCGCACGCTTCGGCACAGGCCGATCTGCTGGTGAAAGATCAGGCCAACAACATGGAGTTCTGCCACAGCTGTCATAAGGGTTTGATCGGTCCCAAACAAAAGCTTGGCCCCGCGCCCGGAACAAGCCCTGGGCCGGGAGTTACAAAAGGAGTGCAATAGCTATGCGTGAGGTTCCCGAAAAGTCGATGCGCAAAATATTCTATGCAGCGGCAGTGACGACACTGCTGGCCTCCACTTGGGTCTCCGCAGCTTTCGCCGATCAAAAGAAAGCGGCATCGCCGTCGGCCAAGCCTCCAGAGGCGCCGAAAATCGATATTTCCAACATCGTTTGGCCGCAACCGCCGGCCATCGCACGGTTGCGGTACCTAGACTATTTTTCCGCCCAGAAAAAGGATGTGGAGAAAGAGAAACCCGAGGTCAAGAAGAAATCGTGGATGGACCGCATGGCCGGCGTCAGCCCAGATGATGCCGCTCGACGTGCCGGCACCAAGCCGCGCTACCAGCTCGGCACTCCTTACGGACTCGCGGTCGACTCCAAGGGATTGTTGTACGTGGCAGATACCAAGGTGGGAGCAGTTTTTATCTTCAACCCCGAGAGCCGAGACACCGGGTTTATCAAGCATGGCGTGGACGCCAAATTCGGACGCATTTTCGGCCTCGTAATCGATGACTCCGACCGGCTCTTCGTCTCTGACGGTCAGTACAATCACGTGCTGGTGTTCAATCCCGAGCATAAACTCGAAGGTCAGTTCGGCGAAGGCATGATGAACGATCCGGCAGGACTTGCCGTCGATGAAGAGAACCGTTTCCTCTATGTGGCGAATACGGGAACCGACCAGGTACTGGTCTATGATGCCGACTCTTTCAAGCTGCTCCGCAAGATCGGGACTGCGGGCAAGAACCGCACTCTGACCGACCCCGGCGATTTTGCCGCGCCCACCAATGTGGCCGTCGACAAAGACGGCAACCTCTACGTCACCGACACCCTGAACGACCGGGTTGAAGTGTTTGACGCTGAGGGAGCATTCATCCGCACCTTCGGCAAGAATGGGGATGGTCCGGGCGAGTTTACGCGTCCCAAGGGCATCGCTATCGATTGCGACGGCCATGTGTGGGTAGCGGACGCCAACATGAACCGGCTGCAAGTGTTTACGCCGGAGGGTAATTTGCGTCTCATCGTCGGCGGATTCGGTTGGCTACCTGGGCAATTCCAGGCGCTCGCTGGGGTGACCATCGACAAACAGAACCGCGTCTTCACCAGCGAGCAATATTTGGGCCGGGTGCAGATGTTCCGCTACGTCACCAACGCCGAAGCGCAGGTCGAATACGATCGCCGTCTGGCCGAGGTAGCGAAGAGAGCCGCACAGAAGCCGGCTCCGGCACCAGCGCCGATGGGCGAGAAAAAGCCGGTGGACAATGCGCCGCCGCGTTCGAATGCAACACCCGAGACGCCGAAGCCGACGCCACCACCAGCGGCACCGGCAACACCGACAACCGTAAAGACGCCCTAAGCAGCGAGTACCGAGACAGAGACAAAGACTCTCGGTATCGCGGCTAGTCTCGCCCAAACTCCCCCTCTAACCTGGCCGGATGTTGCGTTATTTCACCAGTTCGGCTGTGGGAGAAGTCTCATAACCACCGAGCGCGCCGGCTGTTCAAATTCGCAACACTTCCTACGCAGCGCGAAACCCATTCTGTAGCAAGAGTTTACAGTCCGAGCAGAAGATTAGCGACTTTAAACACTTAGGTGATGGCCGTGCACCATGCACAGGTGAGTAAGGGGTACAGCTCGAACACAGGTCTTCATTCTGAGGAGGTTTTAGACCATGAAACGCGTAATTTTAGTAATCCTCTTCGCCCTGCTGGCAGTAGCCATGGCATCGGCGCAGACATTTGTACCCACCACAGACGTGTTGGGTGCACACAATAACGGGGGACGCGGCTGCGCGGGCTGCCACGCTCCCCACAGCGGCGGACGCGGCAACGGTGGCGATCTGGTCGCCGGCAGCGGCGTCAACAGCCTGGGCGGCGCAGAAGGCGATTATCACCTTTGGGGCCAGGACGTATCGTTGATCACCCAGGAAACCCTGCAATTTGGCGGCGGCTATGACAACGGCGGCGCCGGCTACACGGTCAACTTTGTCGCCGGACAGTGGACAGCCTCGTCCCTGCCAGCAATCTCGGGCATCGCTTCCTGCTTGAGCTGCCATGACGGCAACGTCTCGAAGGGCGCCATGATGATGAATCAGTCCTACGAGCAAGCGGCTGGCCTGCTGCCGAACGGCAACGGAAAATACGCCACCACAGGTCCGCTGTATGGCGCCACGCCAATCCCGACCCTGCTGGGAAACGACGGTGGAACGCCTGGCGATTACCTGAACGATCACCCGGTGGGACCGGCGGCGAACTACAACGGCCTGAGCTATCCTCAGCCGCTGTCGTTCTACGGTCTTACCTACGTCGACTCGACTGGCTTCCTTGGGCCCACCCCCATCTGGACGGCGACCGGAACGTATGAAACGTTCGTCAAGAACTACGGCGCGCCCGCCATCAACGGGATGGTGATCGACGCCACCAACCAGGTGCCTTACGTGGTTTGCACCACCTGCCACAACCAACACCAGATGAACGTCTACAACGCTCCGGCCACTGGGTTGGGCGCGATCAATGGCGCGGCTGGAACGTATGCGACGTACTTCTTCGTCAACGCTCCTTACAACCCGGGCGCGCATTGGACTCCGACCGCAGCGCCTTCGACCACGCAGTTCTGCCGTCAGTGCCATTTCGGTGTAGCCAATGAAGCTTTTGGCGTCACCAACGTCACAACCGCGTACTAATTGATCGCTTCGCCTGAGGGGAGAAGGTATCTCTCCCCTCAGATTTAGAACTTGGTTATTCGGTTATTTGGTTGGCGGACGATGAGGACGAGAGGTTAACCAGGTAACCAAATCACCAAAATTTAACGACTTGGGGAAGGGCGCCGCTGGAAGTCTGCCCCGAAAGTGAGAACCGAAGTGAAAATCACAAACTATAGATTGCAGATTCTCGGCCTGGCGGTACTGGCGGTTGTACCGGCTCTGGCCCAGGTTGCGTCTCATGCTCCGACGGCAGTGCAGCCGATGGTGGCGACGAGCGCCGCGCCTGCCTCTGCGCCGGCCGCGAGCGTGAACCTGACCCCGCTCCATGCCGTCACCAACCGGCCGGTGGTGCGGATCAATGGCACTGAACTGACCGACCGCGACTTGTTGCGCGAGATGCTGATCATCTTCCCGTACGCCCGCCAGCACAACGGCTTCCCGAAGGCTGAGGAACCCAAGATCCGCATGGGCGCACTGAAGATGATTGAGTTCGAGGAGTTGGTGTATCAGGAAGCGCAGCGAAAAGGGATGACTGTGCCGGCGGCGACGCTGCAGAAGGCGATGGCAGAATTCCGTGCCCAGTTTCCCAACGACGAAGCGTTCAGTGGATTCTTGAAGGCGGAGATGCAGGGTTCGAAGCAGGCGTTACGCCAGCAGATTCGGCGCTCGCTGCTGATCGACCTGTTCCTGAAGGCGGAAGTGACTGACAAAGCAAAGGTGACTTTGGCGGAAGCGCGCGCTTATTACGAGAAGAATCCGAATGTGTTTCGCTACAGCGAGAACTTTAGCATGCAGACCATTTCGATTCTGCCCTCGGATAAAGCCAGCGATGAAGTGAAGAAGCAAGCGCGCAAAGCGGCGGAGGAAGCGTGCCAGAAGGCAAAGGCGACCAAGAGCTTCGAAGAGTTTGGCTTGCTGGCGGAAAAAGTTTCGGAAGATGACTTCCACGTGAACATGGGCGACCACAAAACGGTCGACCGCGACAAGTTGCCCCCGGAGATCGTGAAGGCGGCGCAGGCCATGCAGCCAGGACAAGTGAGCGATCTGTTGCAACTGGGCAACTTCTATACCTGCTTCCGGCTGAACGCGCATGAGCCCGCCGGCACGCGGACGTTTGCGCAGGTGAAAGATACTCTGCGCCAAAGCTTACAGAGAGAAAAATACGAGCGCCTGCGCTCGGGGCTGGACCAGAAGCTGCGGCAGAGCGCGAGGGTGCAAGAACTCTGAGGGGTGGACGGTGTGCTGTGGAGAATGAGAGATCGATGGTTGGCCGGGCTGGCGCTGATAGTGACGCCGGTACTGGGGGCGCTAACCCTCTCCCCGGCAGCGGCGGCGCAGGTAGCGTTCGGCGACCTGCATGTTACCGCGAGCGGCCAACTGACGGCGTTGTATAACGATAGCTTCGGCAATCTGGGCACAGCGGATACTCATTCACTAGGGCTCGCGGGCCGGGGCGTGATCAGCGGCGATTACTACAACCCCAATTTTCTCTCTTTCACTGTGCTCCCTTATTACGGCCGCTCGCAGGACAACTCCGAAATGCAGTCGATTAGCGACGCCAGCGGTTTAACAGGGACACTGAATATTTTCAAGGGCAGCCACTTTCCCGGGGTTGTAACCTTCGATCAGACCTGGAACAACACGGGAACATTTGGGATCCCCGACGTTACCGGACTGGCTACGAAGATTAACAGCCACGGATTGAACGTGGTATGGAGCGCGCTGTTACCCAACTGGCCGACGCTTACGGTTGGTTACGGCCAGACCGGGGGCACGAGTTCGTTGTTGGGCAGCGACGAGTCGACAGCATCTTCAACCAAAAATTTCAACGTCGGAAGCACATATAACATCGGCGGTTTCTATTTGACTGGCGGCTTCATCCATTTGGACACGGATATAGATATCAGCGGGCTCGAAGACGGGGAATCGGAGAAGGCGCGGGGCTCATCGAACCAATACCGTTTTACCGCCCAGCGCGCGATTCCCTACCGAACCAGCAGCACGTCGTTGAGCCTCAGCCGGACCAGTTACAACGACAACGACACCCTCGGAGGCACAAATTATGGCACCACAGACACCGTCAACGGGAATGTAAACCTGGCTTTCCCCAGAGCTCCGGTGCAGGTGACCACGACCTATACCGATAACCTTCTGGGCAGCATCGAGCAGCAACTGGTGAGCAGCGGTGAGGTGCCACTGGCGGGTCTGAACAGTCCCGAATCGCGCTCCGTCACTGTAGAGGCCAGCACTTTTGTGAATGTGTTGCCTCGTACACTGGTGGGTGCGTACGTGTCACACACCCAACAGTTCTTCGACGGGCAAGATTTCGGGGTGACGCAGCTGGGCGTGAATGTGAGCTACAACTTTTTGCACACGCTGAAGGGATTGATGTTTTACGGGGGATTGGTGGAAAGTGCGACGCAGGAAGGCAACACCCGGCTGGGATTTATCGGTAACGTCACTTACAACAAGTACCTGGGCAAGTGGGAAATCAACAGCTTCGTGCGCTACGACCAGGACGTTGAAACCCTGCTAGTGATGTACACAACCTCTACTTTGAATTATGGAGGCTCGATCAAGCGCGAGCTCCCTCACGATCTGCGCTGGGTGGCGGTAGCCAACCTGGTCCGCAGCGTTTTTGAACAACAGGCCGGCAGTGCCAGCCACGGCGAGAGTTTCACCACCATGCTGATCTGGAGCCGGGCATCGGTCTCAGGCATTTATACGAAATCAGACGGGACTTCGATTCTGACCGCGACCGGTCTGGCTCCGACTCCCGTGCCAACCTCGGTGCTGGCTCCGGGCAACTCGGTCCTTTACAACGGCGCGAGTTACGGCGCCAACCTCAGCGTCTTTCCCGTGAAGCACATGAGCATCAGCACGGCATGGTCGAAGTCGCTGAGCAATACCGCGAGCCCGTCGTTTCTTTCCAACAGCGGAAACACCAACTACTACGGTCTGGCGACCTATGAGTACAGGAAGCTGCTGTTCCAGGCGGGATTCACGAAGTTCAACCAGAGCATCAGCACTTCCGGCACTCCGCCCACTATGTTAACTTCCTACTCATTCGGGATTTCCAGATGGTTCAAGGGATTCTAGCCCGGAAGCGGCAAGCGAACCTGAGCTGGTGGGTGATTGTCTGCTGCGGCCTGCTGTTCAGTACTCCTTTCCTGGTCGCCCCTGCGTGGGCCGCCAAGAAAACCGATCCTGGGGGCGTGCCCGCTCCACCCGACTTGCTGTTGGAAGGCGGGCGCAAGCTGACTTTCGAGCGTAGCTTCGGCTCCGAAAAAGAAGTTCTGGGAAAGCAAAAATTATGGACCCGGGTTTTCAATGCAGTAGCCGGAGAACCCGAATACCGGATGGTGGTGCGGCCCTATAGCATCGCAGTCGATTCCCAGGGGCGCGCTATCGTAACCGACCCAGGGGCGGCCGGGGTGCACATCTTCGACTTTGCGCACCACAAATACAAGTTCATCGAGCGCAGGGAAAAGGAAAAAGATGCGATGCTGGCGCCCCAATGCGTGGCCCTGGATGCGCAAGACAACATCTACGTCACCGATTCGAAGTCAGGAAAGATCTTTGTATTCGACCCTAGCGGCAAATACCGGCAGGCGCTCGGCAGTCTGAAGGGCGGGGAGGGTTACTTCAAACGGCCCACGGGGATCGCCGTGGATTCCGCGGCGCAGCGGATTTATGTGACCGATACCCTGCGCGACCAGATCTTCGTGCTGGACATGCAAGGCCATGTGATGCAGACCATCGGCAAGCATGGCACCGGTGCCGGCGAATTCTACTATCCCACGGAACTTCACCTCGACAGCAACAACCTGCTGGTTGTTGACGCGATGAACTTCCGCGTGCAGTGGTTTGGCCGCAACGGTTACGCCGAGGGAGAGTTTGGAAAAATCGGTGATTCCCCCGGCCAGATGTTCCGTCCGAAGGGCGTTGCCGTGGATTCGGAAGACCATTTGTACATTGTGGACGGGCTTTCGGGGATGGTGCAGGTTTTCGATCGCGAAGGCCGCCTCTTGTATTTTTTTGGAAAGAGAGGAGTAGGGCTCGGCGAGTTCCAGTTGCCCACGGGCTTGTTCATCGACCGTGACGACCGCGTGTTTGTGGTGGATTCTTTCAACCGGCGAGTGCAGGTATTTCACTATTACGGACTCGCGAAGCAGGAGCAGGGGGCAGGCCGGTGAGGAGCCTCGCGATTGTCGGCGTTTTGCTTTTCGCCACGGCAACTGTTCTTTTGGGGCAGACGCCGCAGGAGGATGTGCTGGGCATTCACAATTTGGGACCGGGTAGCCAGTCGCCGGTGACCGGGGCACTGCCCGCGTGCCAGTTCTGCCATGCTCCGCACTCCGGCCTCAACAGCACAAGCCTTCCCAACCTGCCGTTGTGGAGCCAGACGCTCTCTACTGAATCGAATTACACGCTTTACAGCAGCCCGACGCTGGTGAACCAGGAATTGGAACCTACGCTGGGCTCGGCTAGCAATCTATGCCTTAGCTGTCATGATGGCACCGTCGCCCCCGGAACGAACGTTCCTTATACCGGCCTCAAGATGAGCGGCGCGATGAACAGCCAGGATTTATTCATCGGTACGTTGCAGGGTATCCATCCATTTAATTTCAAGCTTCCGCTGAATTGTTCGAATGACAACCTGCTATCGAGTCTTTGCAGCGGCAGCTCCGGCAACCCAGCAGTGCCCTTGGTTAACGGCAACGTGCAGTGCAACAGCTGTCATAATCCGCACGCGCAGTTTATCGACCCGGTGCAAGGGGACTTTCTGGTGATGAACAACGCGAACTCGGCCCTGTGCCTGGCCTGTCATGTGAGCCAGCCATCCGACATTAGCGCGATACGCAGTCGAACAACGAGTGCAGTTACGGCAACTGCAAATGCGGGCACAGGTACAGGGGTCAGCCGCTCCGCGGGCGGCCCATATAATCCCTTCACGGCCTGGCGCGAGAGCATTCACGCGACGGCGGCGCATAAACTATCCAAGAACGCGAAGGTGGGACCGTACAGCACTGTGAATCAGAATGCCTGCCTCTCCTGCCACACGTCGCACAATGCTTCGGGCGGTGCGCAGTTGCTAGGCGGACCGATTCCAGCCATTCCGAACATGGACGCGGCCACCCAGAACTGCATCACATGCCACAACGGCGGTTCTAACCTTTCCCCCGTGATTCCCAATGTGTACGCCGAGTTTGCCAAGGTTGGCCATCCCTTTCCAGCAGGGAGCAACCGGCACAGCGAGCAAGAAAGCCTGGTGCTCAATAACGACCGGCACGCCACCTGCGTCGATTGCCACAACCCACACGCCTCGCAGCAGACCGGTTCTTTTGCGTCGACTGCAATTCGTCCCGCACAGAACGGCACAGTCGGGGTCAGCGCGACGGATGGCATCACTGAGGTGAATCCTGCGGCCGATCAGTATGAAATTTGTCTGCGTTGTCACGGAACGAGCACGGGCAAGCAGGTTCTGGCCGTTTACGGCTATGCACCAGTACGCGCGACGACTGGCGGCGACTCGTTAAATCTTCTGCCGCAGTTCGGGAGTGCGGCGAGGTCGAGTCACCCAGTGGCGCATGAGAGTAAGAGTGGGCTGCCACAGCCCAGCCTGCTCAAGTACATGTGGAATCTGGACGGCCGTACCCAGGGGCGACCGATCACCGCGCGCATTCTTTGCACGGACTGCCACAACAGCGACGACAATCGGGAATTTGGCGGCACCGGCCCCAACGGACCGCACGGTTCGCAGTTCTCGCACATTCTGGAACGGCGCTACGAGTTCAGCCAGGTAGCGCCGGGCGTTCCTCCGGCTGCTGGTCCGGGAAGCGCCGTCCTGAATCTTCTTCCCGCGATCCTCGATTCCGGTGCCGGCGGACCTTACTCCTTGTGTGCCAAGTGTCACGACCTGAATAACATTATTTCCAACGCCAGCTTCAGCAAGCACGCACTCCACATCAACGCGGGATTCTCCTGCTCGGTGTGTCACACCGCTCATGGCATGGCCGCAAATAGCTCGAATGTCTCGGGCGAACGGATGGTCAATTTCGACTTAAAGGTTGTGGCCGAGAACGGCACTTCGAGTCGTTCACGCTCTCCTATTTCCTACAATCGCGGCACTAATACCTGTACTCTCACCTGCCACAGCATGAGCCATAACGCTGACGGCACGGTGACGCCTGCTGGTAGCGCCAAAGTGCCGGTGGCGGGTAGACATTGAGATGAATGGGTTCCTCAGCGGAAGTGGAGCAACCAGGACGGGAAGATGAATAACCGCAGAGGCAAAACGCGCCCGGCGGTGAGGAGAAAAACCCGATCCCGCCCGATTCCCATCTGAGAACCGCTCGCAGTTCTGTTTGTAAATCACTGAAATCAGAGGCGTAATCCTCCAGGAAATCCGCATTTAGGGGTTTGGCAGCCCCGATGCATTGGCTCAAGTGGATGAGCCTCTCGCCCGAACAGTTCGGTGCGAAGACGGCGGATGAGGAGGAGCAAATGGAAGAGCAACGGCAGCAGCGAGTATTGATCGTCGACAACGATGACCGCGTCTTGCGTGTTATCGATGGATTCCTCGCGAATGCTGGTTTTGAAACAAGGACTGCAACGGATGGGCACATTGCGCTCGATCTTCTAACATCGCGGGAATGTGATCTTGTGCTTGTGGCAGATCACCTTTCTGATTTCTTCCTCGACGGCTTCCTTAAGGCCCTGCAGCGCTTTCACACGCGGCCGGCGGTGATCGTCATGCAATCCGAACCACCAAGATCATGGGACGTTGGGCCGTTCAGATCCCTCGGTGCCAGCGGACCGGTAAACAAGTGGCGCCCATGCGAGGTTCTCGTGGCCGCGAATGAAGTGCTCTCCTCCAGGCCCTGAGGTGACAATCGAATCTGTTGAGTGAAGAAGGGTTTCTGCGGCTACAGGAATCTAAAGGGCTTTTGTGTTGGTTTTTCCGTCGTCCTTACGTAGATACACGCAAGCCGGAGTTCGAAAGATGGTCGAAGAAGAGAACCCGCGGAGCGCGGCTAGACTTGGTTGGCAACCGATACAGCTGGCCGTGATGTGCGTCGTGTGCCTGGCAACGGGGGGCGTGGCGGGCTACTTGTTGCGAGGTTCGGCGCCGACTCCGCTCCAAGCGCCTGCGGCCAGGGCAGTGGCGACTGCAACTCCAACACAAGCAACGGATGAATCTGCGAGCCAACTGCAACCGCAGCCGCCAAACAAAATGCCGACCTTGGACGACATGAAGCGGATGGCGGACGTGAAGGCCGCCCCGCTGCTGGCGAAATTGAAGTCCGACCCGCAGAACCCGCGACTGCAGAACGAGATCGGCTTGATCTACGAGAGCGCTCATCAATTTAAGGAAGCCGCCGGATACTTCGAAAGATCGCTGCATTATGATCCGAAGAATATCGGCGTGGGGGCTGACTACGCCTCTTGTTTGTATTACTCCGGGGATGTGGATGGAGCGCTCGCGCAACTCGACAAGTCGCTAGCTTACGATCCGAAACATGCTGGCACGCTGATGAACATAGGCATCATTAGGTGGCGAGGTAAGAATGATGTCGATGGCGCGGTAGCGGCATGGGAAAAACTGCTGCAATATCATCCCGACTTCCCGCAAAAAGAGCTGGTCCAGAGCATGATCAGGCAGGCGAAACAAACGAAGACTGCAAAGAATGTCGACACTGGACAAAAGGGGTGACGAGCATCCCCGGCACCATCTACTTTGGCTGTAGTCGTCCCAGGGTCTGCGGCGCCGGACAACAGTTCTCCGGGCATATATCCGGCCGTGGCCCAAGCGATCCCACTGCCCGCCGCTCCAACTCCGGATTCATCCGCTCCAGAATCAGTTCGCGAATCATGTGAATGAATTTCGGATGCAAACCCGCGGTTCTCGCCCGCGTCATCGGCAGGCCCAGCGAAAGGCATAACTGCCGTGCTTCCACATCCAGGTCGTACAACACTTCCATGTGATCGGAAATGAAGCTGATCGGCACCAGCACCACCGCCGACGCCAGATTCCTTGCCTTCACCTCACGCAGGTAATCGAGAATATCGGGCCCCAGCCATGGTTGTCCCGGAGCGCCACTGCGGCTCTGATACACCAAAGCATCGTTCTTCTGCGCGAGTGCCAGTGAAACAAGCCGCCGCACTTCCTCCAGTTGCTTCACATAATCACTCGTGTTGGCCATGGAGAGTGGAATACTGTGAGCCGTATAAATGACCTGCACGTTTCTCTGCGCCTCCGCTGGAATGGCCAACAGCGCGTCCCTCACCCGTTCCACGGTGGCCTCGACAAATGCCGGATGGTTGAAGAACGCCCGCAGCTTGTCCACTTCAGGAGCGCCCGATCCGACCGCTCTTTGCGCCCCCGCAATATCTTCCCGATACTGCCGGCAGCCGGAGTAGGAACTATAGGCCGACGTCACAAAACCCAACGCCCGCCGGATCCCATCCTTCTTCATCTTCCGCAAAGTCTCAGGCAGCAGCGGCTGCCAATTGCGGTTCCCCCAATAGATTGGCAGGTTGGGTCCGTTTCGCTTCAACTCCGCTTCCAGGGCGGAGATCAGCTCTCGAGTTTGCTGGTTAATCGGACTCTTGCCTTCGAAGTGGTAGTAATGCTCGGCTACAGCCAGCATGCGCTCGCGTGGAATGTTGCGCCCGCGCAGCACATTCTCAAGAAACGGAATCACGTCTCCACGAGACTCCGGTCCACCGAAAGAAACAACCAGAACGGCATCGTAGTTCATATCCACATTATCGGCCACCCATCAACCGCCAGCGGAGAATGCTGAAGGGGCGAAGCGCTGCCCGCCGAAAAAAATAGAACCCCGGAGCATGTGCCCCGGGGGGTTCGGGCCGACATCAGTCACTTCAGGCAGCCAGAGCCTCGACGAAGTGCTCGCAGACCGCAGTCTCAAGTTTGTAATAATTCACCTTGACCGGTGTGGTCAGGAATGGCGTCAGGATATCCAGAACCTCAGGATAGAACTCTCTCTCATAGCGCTCAGCATCCGATTTGGTTGTCCAAAGGCTGATGGTAATCACTTTTTCCTCATTCGTTTTTTCAGAGGAAAAGGGCAGAATCTCCAGGAAGCCGGTCTGCTTCTTGAGGATGGGCACGATTTCGTTCTTTACGACCTTCACGAACT
>Ga0187871_10002738_pt1 | contig 14061 bp, 17 predicted proteins | sample June2016WEW_16_1_FD_132988 | JGI IMG/M metagenome (GOLD analysis project Ga0187871, IMG submission 132988) | Peatland microbial communities from SPRUCE experiment site at the Marcell Experimental Forest, Minnesota, USA - June2016WEW_16_10 | ecosystem: Environmental > Terrestrial > Soil >... | reverse complement strand
CGCTCCTCCGCAATAGTGGCAACAGATCGCGCTACAATTCAGCTACAATGCCCGTTGTACCAGAGAGCCCGAAGCTCCAGATTGCGAAAGTGGCGGAATTGGCAGACGCACCAGACTTAGGATGAGAATTCTGCTATTTCCAGCGTCCGCGCACCGCTGTGCACGCAACAGCAGAGATGCGAAACAGTCAGTAAACATGCTGGTTTCCGCATAGTCTGCAAATCTAGCCTCTCTGCACAGATGAGCATAGGGAAGCACCATAAATAAAATCGAAGTGCCACCAGAAGTGCCACCGTGAAGCATGCTTTTTCCGGCCACTCATGCCCCCCATGCGACGCCACCCCCATGCGTCGCATATACGTGCGGCTCCGGCAATTTTTCGCTAAAAGGGCACTTGCACTCGATGCTATAGTGGGTACATGCCGCGCAAAGCGAAGCCGCTCCCGCTGCCATTGGTTGACCCGGCCAGCCATCCGCCGCCGGGCTATCGCGCCATGCTAATCCGCCGTGCCAAACTGAAATACCCTGAGATGTCCGAGTCGCGGATCGCCCGCTACGTGGGGTGCAGTCCCAGCAACGTGCATCAAGTCCTAAAGAGTTTCCTGGCGTGCCGTCCCGTCAGATTTGGCATCTTTTGAGCCTGATTGCCGGTTTGCGTTGCAACTTGCCTTGTCTTACAAAATTCGTCCGGGAATCGCACCACGCGAGAATTGCGCGTTTCCAAGCCAATAATGCGGACGATTACCGATCGGCGCAGGTGCGGACGCTTGGGTCTATTACTAAGGCCAGACGCCCAAAAAGCGACGCGGCACTGGACGGTGCCAGTTTTGTGGGGAAGTGTCAACGCCCCGACACGTTACCATGCCGTAACCAGCGCAACGCAACCAGCGGCTTTTTCGGGAGAAAAGGGAGTCGAGCGGGTAGGAAGGGTTTGGTCCGGAAGCATCTCGGCAAGGCTCAAGAGATAGTCGGATTTGATGGCCCAATTGACATTCTGGGGGATTGCGTTCGTCAACTGAAATGCCTTCGCCGCGTCCAGACTTGCGACCACGACACCCACAATGTTTCCATCATCGTCAAACAGGGGGCTGCCGCTCGAACCCGGCTGTATTGCTGCGGAAATCTGAAACCAACGGGGATCATCCTGCAAACCGCTCTTGCCAGCAATCGCCCCCTCCGAGAATTTTGGATTGGTGCCGAGCAACGGGCTAAGGGGATAGTTGAGACTCGCTGTCCAAGCTTGATGTCTTTGGACGGCGCCAGTTGATACGGTAGGTCACGACATGCTTCTGTCACACGTGCAAGGTCTGCCACCCTGAGTATGGCGAGATCGTTTGTCGCGTCCCTGAGAACGACCTCAGCGTTGATGCCATCTTTCCAGCCCGGAAAGGCGACGCTGACATGCTTAGAGTCAGAGACGACATGCCAACTCGTTGCTATCAGGCCGGTGCGCGTCAACAGGAATCCTGTGCCGGACTTGGCACTCTGTTCCGAGGCTACTTTCATCGCACCGTCTGTGATCGTGGGCCACACCCGAAGCAAGACCAACTCAATCTGACCTTTTTGGGTAGCGATTGATCCCCGCAGTACCGAGTCGTGCTCAAGGGACAGCGTAGTGCCCCCAGGTTTCTTATCCCCCAGGAAATACGTGCAAGTAAATACTTCGGGCGATGCAGTCGTGTGCAGTTCGGCCTTGATCTCATTCGGCTGCCAAACGGGGGAATTTGACTGAAGAACTACTGCAACCAAATCTGCGCCGCTGCCCTGTGGCGCAGGTACAATTCCCAGGCGATACTTGTTCTCCATATCAGTCCAGATACCTTCTAGGGCTGATCGCGGTTGCTTTTTCTTGATTTCATCTTCGGTTATCGCAACTATTGGGCGCTTCGGGTATTCGCGGGCGATTCTCTGCTCGTAGACCGTCTCGTTGAATCCGGTGTAGTCCAGTTCCTTGTATATCTTTGCCACAGCCTTGTGGACTGTGCGGCTGACACCCCACCAATCAGTCCCCCTCACGGATACTTCGCCAATTAGAGTGCCGCCCGCGTCTAGGACACGTAGAGCGACGCTTCCGCCGTAACCCGCCGCCTGCCAACTGCCGGTCATCACACAGACCTTTAGGCTGTCAGTCGGAGTGACTTCGTTGGATGTAGAAACAACCGTGAAGCCATTTGCGCGCGCCTGAGTTCGTAACTGTCCGGCGATTCCGAAAGGATCGCTCGCGAAATCGGTCACAACGAGGTATTTGCAGGCATCGATTTCTGACGCGGCAACTTGAGTGGTGAGTGCGAGAAAGGCGGAAAGAATGGAGAGAACGATTCGGGGGCTAGTGAAAGGCATAATTGCTCCCTCTGGGCGCGGACAGATGGATGCCCCACATGCATTATCCGAGCGAAACCGAGAAACCGCAATGCATTTTGGTTTGTGCGTCCCACATAGGGAAAATGCTGCGGAGGGCGAGGGAGCTTCCGCGTCTGCTCCTGTTCGCGGGATAGAATCGCAGGCGTCACGTGAGATGCGCTCACCTACCCGTGGGGGCCAACCTCCATTCCTTTGTTCGCACAACAGACAAGTGAAGACCTGTCGAGACGGAATAAAGCTGAGAGCGATTTATTCCGGGGACGAAACCCCTAATCAGGTTTTCTCCGGGGGGATGGTTGACGCGAGCCTGCCAGGTTTCGCAGCCCGTCACGTTCCTTCGTGGCATCCCCGTTTTCGTGCGGAAGGTCACCGTGGGCTTGTCGCCGTTGGTTCAGGCTTGCACCCAATCGCTATTTCAAACTCCAGATCACTCGGCGATCCAGGCATTGAACTGTCGGATTGTGGTTCAGGCGTTGTTGCATGCCCCTCGGACTGAATTGGCTCATCGTGTGTTGCCGCATGAATGGCGTCGGTCCCGGTCGCAGACTTGATTGCACTAACAATCCTCTGAACGGCTCGAGTGTTCTTACCGTACACGGCAATACCAAAGGTCTCCCCATCCGGCGAAGGCTTAACTGGTCGGCTCAGTCTCCAATGTGCTTTTTGCAAAGCTAGAGCGATGTCACCGGCCAGTATTTGACCGTCTTTCGTGTCGTAATAGGTGACCGAAATTCTTTGATGCTCATCCCTAGACAGATTGCCGAGTTGTTCGGTGAGTTCCTGCAACCGGCTCCGGCTGAGGGATTGCCACTGGCAAGAGGTGCTGGCATCCGGAGTCGGAGCAGGGCACACTGGAGATGGCCGATCATTAAGGGCTGTGACACGTACCGTAAGCTGCCTAACTTCACTACTCAGAGCACTTATTCTTGTGGCTGCCCTATCCAACACCGTTTCTGGGGGATCGGCAGGGTCCGAGCCGGTCAACTGGGGAAGCTGACTATGACCAACTAAGCCACTGGCATATTCCTTACTGGCGGTTTCACATTCGTTCGATCGCTTCTCATTTCTCGTTGCTGCTTCCAATTCATTAAGCTTTGAAAGCGCCTCTCTGATAATAGTGGCTACATCATCGGAGCTTAGGTGCAGTTCGTCCGCCAGTGGAGCCGCTGCCTCACGGATATTCTTGTACTCCAGGCTAATCTGTTGGTTAATGCTTCTTGCATTGCTGCTCGTCTTCTGTTGCAGGAAGGCCAAGATCGCTGAAAGCATTGTCAGCACTATAGAAATACCGAGCAGAACCGTCTTTTTTCGACCCTCAGTCTCTTTTGGCGGAAATAGCGATATGAAGAACGCCAAAGATCCGCTCACAAAACCTACGACACCAAGCACAATCGCAAGGATGTCTTCACTCGCCATGCAGTTCCCTCCCTTTTTCCTCGACCCAGTGATTTTAGGGCATCTCGCTTGGGAATCCGGCATGGGACTGACCGGCTCTCAGTTTCATGTGGCGTGTACTGGTACAAATTCATGTGGCTACGCATCTCTGGTGCGTGTGACTGCGCATCACTGGTGTGATGCTTGTCACGGGATACTGTGCGGCTTGGTAAAGCTGTGACGCGTAAGGCCTACCGTCATTGTGGCTTTGCCTGATTCGCCGATGCGTCGGTTACCAACCTTGCTCTCTTTGTGTTCCGGCCCGGTGTAATGACTAAAACCATGTTCGAGCACTTAGAACCGCGCCGAACAGGTTGTCGCCCGCCAGGAGCATGATGCCCAGACGGAACATCATTCCCACGACAAGGCATACTATGCAAGCGACTATCCAGTTACACTTGCGTTCCCATTTGGACCAGAACATCATGGTGGCCAACAACAGGCCGATGATGTCCTTGATGTCAACGACGACATGGCCAAGGCCAAAAAATCGGCCAACAGTTACAATCCCCACCAGAGTCAGCCAGTTTTTGACCATCTTGCCCCAAGGGGGCCGGGGCCACTCCGGGATCCACATCTGCCATTCCGGGGTTGGATCGCTGATCCTCTTCGGGATTACGGAGGAACTTTCTCTCGGACTTGCAGCACTGATTCCAGTAGATGCTCCTGTTCCACCCGCTGAGGTTCCGGCCTTAGTTACCGGCCATTGCGTCTGGTGTGCTTGGCCGTTCTGCGAGCTAGTCGGTGTTTGCTTGCGGAAGAGCCAATATCCTGACCATCCGATTAAGAGAATGCCTAGACACAGATCAATCGGTTCCCACTGTGCCCGCTGCAAACGTATTGGCAAGAATGGGTTCAAAAGCAGTGCAACCGCGACAAACGCCCATGTCCAAGGTTGTGGACCTGCCTTGTACACTCTCCACGCCCAATAGACCGCGCCTACCGTAATAACGAGCCGGAGCACCATGTAAAAGCCGTAGGGATGTTTGCCGACCGCCGCAATGAGGAGGAACACCGCGCCGAGTATCGTTAGAACGACTTCTAAGATTCGTTCACGACTCATGATCGTTCCCCGTTGACCGGGATTCCCATTTGTTTTGGCTTCGAGGTCGCGGCAAGTATACGCTCGTGCACCCCAGCTTGCCGGGGAGCAATGACCTCTGACGCCCGCGATGGCAGCGCGAATCACCGATCACATCTGGGCGGTCACGGAACTCCTTGCATAGGGTATCTTTCTGAATTCGACTTTCGCTATAACGCTCGCAAAGTTACGGACGGTGAGCGTACACTCGCAGCAATCAAGCAGACTGGCGGAAAGCGCCTTGTGCTGCGGGACTCAAGGCTCGAAAATTAGGAGGAGAGAAGGAAAATTTCAGACACCATAAAACGTAATGGCCGCCTGCCAGCGGCCTTTGCGTCCATGCCTAAATGTCTCGGCTCTTTCCTCATCCGAACTGTTCTCTGCCACGAACAGTGCGCTAGAAGTGTGCCTCACAAAACTATACATCAGGGGGCACGCCGATGAAAGCCAGTCTAGCGCACATCAATCCGGACATCATAACGTGGGCAATGGAGTTGCGCGGCATAACGCGCGAACAACTCGCGGTGCCAAATATGATAACGGCAGAGCAGGTCAAGGCGTGGGAGGACGGGAACAGCCTGCCCACTCACAATCAGGCGGAGAAGCTGGCGGAGAAACTGGGCATTCCCTTCTTGGTTCTATTTCTTTCTCAACGTCCGGACATCAGCGTAAACATGCCCGACCTGAGAACCGTATCCGGCGCCCCTGTAACAAACGCCTCTCCGGAATTCCTGCAGGTCATCAACGACGCCCTCGGATCAGCAAGATCGGGAACTCTTAAAGGGAGAATTGGCTGGCCAACTCGCCGAATCACCGATGGGCCTGGTAGCTGACAGCATGGAAGCAGTCGGCATAATGGATGCGCTAGATGAAGCGCCGGAAATAGTCTTTGAACATTTACGCCTTTCTGTCGTACCTGAACAGGACATCGATCTTTTCCGACAGGCGGGGTTTGCACATCCGGAAGCCGAAATCACAATCATCACGGCTCGCGGCCTGAACCGGTACATCTACTGGCCTGATCCAACCGAACGCACCGTCCGCCATCGTTAGACACGCGGCGAACACATTACGTGAGATCGGCGGGCGACTACGAGAGCCCGGGGAGCAGCCCCCAAAAAAGAGAAAGTTATTCACTGGCATCGGCAAGATTCTAGGAGGCGCGATCGCTGGCGCCGGGAACGTTCTGTTAGCGTGCGGCACCCTCGTCGCACCAAATCCAGCCACGGGTTACCCAGCAATTGCGTCCGGCGCTCTCGCCGTGGCAGGCATTTTTCAAGGAATCGGAGACCTTCGGGGAGAATAACGGGGTAGGCCGGGTGGAGCAGGTAGGGAGTATTTTCTGTAGGTGGAATTCCTCAAATGCTGTTTGTGCGGAAAAAGCAGCCTACCTCGTCTACCCCCTCGAAGTCCCCATAACCTGCGTTTTCAGCTCAGCAATCACTTCGTCGTCCTCGTACCCGCATTCATCGCAAGCGGCCAGCAGAGTAGTTGGCGTGGGTACCACCACAGTCACGCCGTGGGACTCCTTCGTTTTGAATCCGAGCTGTCTCGCCAATCCTGCAATCTGACGAGGTTGCAGTGTTACCTTGTTGTTTCTGAAAATCGAGTCTGACAGGGCGCTAATTTTGACGTTGGCGAATGATGGCGAGTCGCCGACGCAATCAAGAATGGCCCTCAACACCAGGCCATCCGGCTCTGCGGACTGCGCCGCTTTGAGTTCTGCTGTTTCCAGAAGTAATCGCTCTTGGATTAGCTCTAGGAAGCCTTTGTCGCCGCAAAATCTGGCGGCAGCAATCAAGGGCCGGTACGTGTTGAATATACGGGCTGCCACTTTCGGGAGCTGCTCGACCGCCGGTGGCTGGAATGTCCACTGCCGCAGGAGCGTCGAACCCTCAACAATCAACGGATCGTCTTCGCGGTACTCAGAGTAGGTCCGGTTGTGGTTGGGCCTGAAGTGGATCGGAATGCTTCTGCCATCAAGAGCAGCGTCGCTGAAAGGAATGCGACGGTGCAAAACAGACGCGCCAAAGTACTTCTTCGCGACCGGCTGCCAGTTGTCTCCGTGTTTTTCTTCCAGTCTGGCTTCCGCCGTGCTACGTTGATAGCGATCTGACAGCAATGCCTCGAAGGCCGCGCCACCGTCTTTCCATGCCTTGTCAGCCTCTTCGATGATTGCGGACCCTTCGTAACAGGCGGATAGTTCGTCTCGAATCGCGGGCAGTGTCATACTTCTAAGACTCAAGAAGCGCGGCCTGTAGGCGAATCCGCCAATGACCTTCAGGGCTTGACTTTTTCCAGTACCCATCTTTCCAACCAATGACAGCAAGGGGAACGTGCCCACATGAGCGAGCGAGTGCGTGGCAAGGCTCCAGTAGACGACTAACTGGCGCTCCCGTTCTCCAAGGCCCGTTGTCTGAGTGAGAGCGGCGTCCATGCACTCAATCGCTTTTTGAATGTCATTTGTCGTTGCCGACATGATCCGCTCCTCGGTTGTCCCGACAGGGTGCAGCCTCCGGCTTGATCGTTTCGCTCTTGCGAATCAGCACCACGCGGCCCGACTCGAATTTCAGTTCAATGATTCCAAAGAAACGGGACTGCTCCAGACTGCGAAGAAGGTCATTTACTGCCATCTGTGAAGCTCCTCGTTGCGCTCGCGTCGCGCTCGTTCATCGCGAGAAGCAGAAGCAGCGCACTTGAGTCGTCCACCGGAATCTGCCGTCATTGTTGCTGCTGCTCCGGCCCGGTGGTGCCAGTCACGTGATCTCGCTTCGCAAACTGCTGGAGGGCCGCGAAGGGGATTAGGGTTCTCCGGCCAATGCGTCGGCAGGGAAGCTCTTTGCGCGCCACAAAATTGTCGATAGTTCTCGGGCATACACCCAGCAAGCTGGCGGCTTCTTTCTTGCTCACCAGTAGGGGTGTTTGCGTTTGCTGAGATTGCATCGCAACTCCTTTCAGATTTTTCATTTGACATCACGCATACTCTCGCATAGAGTCTAGTCGAGATGCAACGATAGATTCATTTCATCGTTGCATTGTAACAATGCGGCGACACAGGAACGGGAATCGTTGAGACGCTTATCGCCACTCGAAAAATATCGCGGAGAGCTACTGGCGTACTTCTTGAATAGAGACCTGGACGAGTTTAAAGAGATCGGCCAGATTCTCCGAGGGTGCCAGGAGTTACACGCGCTCTACGCCAAACGGCCGCCGCCTTTCCCGTCGCCGGAGAGGAGGTCTTACGAACTAAAACAGCTTTCGCTTGCCAGTAAGATCACTGAGGTTCTGCGCCAGTTTGAAATTGTCCTGGGACTTGAAGTTTCTGAACTGGGCATTTCAACCGTCTATTTTCTGGCGCGCCCGGTCAGCTCTGCAAAGCAAAAGGCGGTAATCGCCCAATTCACTAAATCGGGCGTCGTCCGGGCATTCGGGCCACATACTGCTGTTCAGGTCATTCTCGAAATGACTGGCGCGGGTACCGTGGACCGCATCCGCCAGTGTGAAAATCCCAACTGCCACAAGTGGATCATGGCTGTTACCGGAAAGAAAATTGTCTGCGACGACGCCTGTCGCTTCGCCAAGTACGTAGCGAAGCACGGCAGTCGCGCCAATGATATGGCCCGGTCTCGCAAACTACACCGGGAGAATCCGAACCTCAAAAGACAGAAACGAACCGTCACATACGAGCAAGACAACGCGGTATCGCGCGAGAAAGGACGGCGGAAATGAACGGCGAGAAGAGCACCAGCAAGCGCCGGGGAATCTATGAGAGAGTGCCCGGCAGTGGCGTGTGGTGGATTCAGTACACCGATGCCCAGGGCCGCAGGCGCCGCGAGAAAGCGGGCCTGTGCAGCAGTGCTGAGAAGTTGCTGGACAAGCGCCACACAGAGACCCTGCAAGGCAAAAAGCTGCCGGAAACCTTGCGCGCCAAGCCGGTCACGTTTGGCGAACTGCTGGACGATGCCCTGGAATACAGCAAATCCGAAAACGGCGCGCGCACGACAACGGAGATCCGCATCAAGTACGACATCTTGCGCCCGGTGTTCGGTACGCGGCCAGCAGAGGACATCGAAAAGCAGGAAGTCCGCCGGTGGCTTGTCGCCAGGGCCGCGCAAGAGAATTGGAAGCGCGCAACGATGATGCGATGGCACGCGGCCATCAGTCTTGCATACAGTCAAGGCATGGCGAACACTCGCATTGAGAAGAACCCGGTTGCGCGAATGTTCAAGAAGCGCAAGGTGGACGAGGACAACGGGCGCACTCGATTCTTGTCCGAAGCTGAGGAAAAGGTGATCTGCGCCAAACTGCAAGAGGGGCACCCGGAATGTGTCCCGGCATTCGTGCTCAGTCTGCATACGGGGATGCGGGCCGGGGAGCAGTTCTCGTTACAGTGGGGTCAAATTCATTGGGAAGGGCGCAAGCTGCATCTGTACAAGACCAAGAACGGCACGGCGCGGGACATTGACTTAAACGCGGTTGCCCTGGATGCGCTTACAGCCCTGAAAGCTTGGGCGGGAAACTCGCCATTGGTCCACGTCAACGAGAAGGGCGAGAGCCTGACGCGGTATCGCGATTGGTTCAATGTGGCAGTCGAAAGCGCCGGGCTAACTGACTACACTTGGCATTGCAACCGGCACACCTTTGCCAGTAGGCTAGTGATGGCCGGGGTTCCCTTGCGGACAGTCGGGGACCTGTTGGGCCATCGTTCACCGGCTATGACGTGGCGCTATTCCCATTTGGCCCCGAGTCACCGCCAGGACGCGGTTGCGCGTCTGGTTCCAGTAGTGAAGGCTGAGGACACGAAAACCGGGGATATGGGAAACGAAAGCGCCACCAGAACTGCCACCAGCGGTTTGTTCGTCGTCAGATCGGAAACGACAACCCTTGCTAGCGCGTGATTCTTAAGATGTTATCGACCGTGCGAAAGTGGCGGAATTGGCAGACGCACCAGACTTAGGATCTGGCGGGTAAAACCGTGGGGGTTCGAGTCCCCCCTTTCGCACCAATAACTTGCAGGGCATCGCCGGATTCGCAATTCTCGACTGTGCCTAAAATTGTGCCCACTCCGAGGGATTTCGGCTCGTCCCCTCTGCCCAGATTCCCGAATGCTGTGAAGGCCCGCTCCACTGCGTCCGCCTGAGGATGCACGTACCGCTGCGTGATCGTTATTGAACTGTGCCCGGCAATTCTCGCCAGAGTAAACACGTCACACCCTGACTCAGCCAACCGCGTCAGGGCGGTGTGCCGGAGGATGTACGGCTCGAAGCGTGCCACTTTCGAGTTCTTCAATGCAATCGCGTGCTGGTCCTTCGTCGTGTCGCCGTTTAAATGTCCGTCGCGTGCGCTGGAAGGGAAAACCCAATCCTCTTCCGGGTTCCCCTGTTCGCCTCTGCGCCTTTCCAGGACCGCATACACGTCGGGGACGAGTGGTAGGATGCGCTTTGCTGCCTTGGATTTCCCCTCAGAGACTTGCAAGAGACCTCGCCCACCATTGAGCAACACCCGCTCCCAGCGAAGCGTGAAAACTTCGCCTGGCCGCATTCCTGTACCGAGAATGATCGTCGCTACGTCTCTCCACGGCCGAGGGCACGCGGCAAGATACGCGGCGATTTCTTCGTCCGTAAGCACGCGGTCCCTTTGCCGTTCACCTTTGGCAAGCGTCACTTTCGCGGGTTTTTCCAGAGCCCCCCACTGGTACGCAAGATTGAGGGAACGCCGGAGAGTCCGCAGTCCGCAATTGACGCGAGAGGCTGAGAGCTTCGATTTCTGCGCTACAAATCGTTGCGCGTGCTGGTCGTTCACTTCGTCCAACCGCAACGAGCCGAGGGCCGTGTTGCAGAGCATCTTCTTGCCGTCGGTGTAGTACTCGACCGTTCCCGGCTTGGCTGCGTGCCTCACGTTGACGTAAGGAACAAAGTCTTTCTCCAGAAACTCCGCGAGGCTTGGCACACGCTTCTTCTCCCGAATGCCCACCTCACCCTTGGCGAGTGAGGTGCGATGCGTCGCTTCCATCTGCCGTGCCGTGTGCTGGTTCTTCTGCCGGGTGGATTCCCGTATCGCCTCACCGTTGAAGGTGAACTTGTACCAGTAGATTGAACCGCGCTTGTAGATAGCCACCGCGTCGCCTCCTTTATCACAGAACTCGATCACTTAACCTTGCCTGAAGTCTTAAGCCTGTAGTAATTGCGCATGTATGTGCGGCGATTCGATTTGAACTCCTCAGATTGCTCGTAAATTTTGTGACGGCAAGCCGCAGAACAGGATCTCTGGTGAGTGAATCGTGCGAAGAACCAGCGGCCGCAAATACAGCACCGGATACGATCTAAAAGGCCCTGTTTCAACAATTCAAAGACACCATGAGCGGCCACTGATTCGCCTGCGGGAACACGTCCGGATACTGCTTCGTCAATGAAAAGCTTGCTGTCGCAATCGATGTCGCAAAATGGCTCTAGCTTATATTCGCTAACCCTGCAATCCAGCTCATTTATCAACTTGCCAAGCTTCTTGCCCGGGAACCAGATCAAATCTCGCCCCGGATTCTTGTCGATCTCTGCGAGCGTCTCACGGATGCAGTCGATCAAATCCAGAATCCGTTTACGGGATGTCTGGGTGTTCCTGCCGCTGTGCGCTGGTGGCTTCCCGTTGAGCCAAGCCACGACGTTATCCGCGAACGGACTCCCTCTGAACTCTCTCCTTTTTAACTCACGTCTTAATTCCATAACCGTGTGTTAGAAAGTACTACCATCTTTTGCCTTAGTCAAGCGATATTTGATTTGTAAGTACATCGCTTGAAAGGGAACGGCATGGAAGCATTGTTGTCAGTGGATGAAGCGGCGCGCCGCTTAGGTGGCATAAGCAAATGGACAGTTCACGCCTGGCTCTCACAGGGGCGGCTGCAACGGACCAAAGTTGGCGGACGCACAATGATCCGCGAATCAGAATTGCAGAGGGTCATCGAAGATGGCGGCAAATCTCCTTCCCCACGCCGGGACCAGTCGACGGTGCGCCTGTGAACGTTGCCCGCCAAGCGGTGAAGACAATGAACAAGGGCAATTTTTTCCGAGTGGACCGCAGAACCTGGAGTGCGGTCTGCGGGCTCGGCATGAATCCCGCGGTTGCGTACTTAGTGCTGGCCCAGGGGACGGATGCGAATAATCGGTTAACCCGGTGGTCTACTACGTCACTGAAAACCTACGCCGGCATGACGTGGGAACGGGGAAGACTGGCCATCGAACAGCTCGTCGAATCGGAATTTATTCGTTATGCGAAGGATCACACCAGAGCCAGGCCGCGTTATCAGCTACCAACATGGCAAGAGGTCTTGTCGGCTCGTCCAGCCCGCGCTGACGCCTATGACCGGAAAATCTACGATGACATAAAGGTCGGGAAGCAGCCACGCACTAAGCTGGAAAGAGGGGCGGCGGAGAGGCTGGTACGTCTAGGTCTGGTTCAGGAATCAGGGAGGAGAGAATACCGAGACCTTTCGCAACCGGATCTCGACCCGTCGGGCGAGTACATCTGGCTGCCGAACACCCTTGTGACGGGAACGGTGGAGGGAGAAGAATCCCCTGTTCGTCGGCTCCGCAGCGCCGGGGACATTTGGACGTTGAGGCTGCTGGTGGATCTGTACCACGCGCAGAATCTTCGCGACGATGGCGGTATCAGTCCTCGAGTCCTTCGCGAAAAGTATGAGCGCAAGCTAGTAGGACAGCAGGGCATTTTCTATGTGTGGGGCTTCAAGCAAACTAACCGAGAGTTGTATTGGGCCGGGCCATTCGTTGCCCACCAGTCTCGTCACATGGTGGAAGTGAAAGGCCATCCCATCTGGGAAAACATAAACCAGCTATGCAGGTGCGGCCTACTCACGTTTGTTCCGCACCTCTGGGAGGCCGATTCTGCGGGAGCCGAAGTGATACACGCTTATGGAATCAAAGGAATCGGTGGAGAGCAGCTTGAAATCGAAATTGGCGAGGCCGCGCATCAAGCCGGTCTGCGAATGGCGCTGGAGGCCAAGGTGACGCGAGCCAGCTTAGAGGGGTATTCCTGGTTCGCACCCATCAAGAACACCCTCCCTGACGCTCAACTGATCGGCGTGGCGCGACTTAGGTATCGACCACACACCCAAAGGACGAGCGAATGGTTTGCCGACCTGAACGAAAACGTACCCCGCTGGATCCAGTTCTATCAAGCTTTGAATCAGAAAGCCGAACAACCCGGGAGGTTGAATGGGGAGAAAGTCTCCGCTGTCGGTGCGTAGTGGATGGATCAAGGGGTATCAAGGGGCTTCAAAGATGTTTCAAAGAGCGCCAAAGTGTTTCTACGTGCCCTTTGGTTTGCGCGTAAGGGCACGCCGTTATGGCTCTTCTGGCAAGAGCGAACACGAGAGTAAACATGACGAATCCTGACACGTACTTCCGCGAGGTTTGGAATGAACAGAAAAAAAACTACGCAAGTCGTCACGCCTCGCGTCCCAAACGCTTACCCGGGCAAACGTTTGGGCGGGACCGGTTCACCTACACGGTGGAGCAACTGCCAGGCGGCTGTTTGCTGTATCAGCTTGCGCTGACTAGGCAGACACGCGAAGTGGAGGAGGCATAAAGCAGTGGTCTGTTGAGCTGAGGTCTGAGCAAGTCAGTCAGAGAGTGGGTGCCCATCCAGATTTGAAGCGATTACCACAATTACCAGCGGGCGCCGCGATTGGGAGAAGCCGGCATGAGCACCCTGAAAAAAGCGGTTGGATAGGACAGCAGCGGCCCGTTTCGGCTGGAGGAATGAAAATGGCGGTGAGCAAAAAAGGAAATCGAACCCAGGCGAAGCAAGTCTCCACTGGATTGGCCCGGCGGGAGGCCAATACCCCAACCTCGGACAAGCCGAGTGCTGAGTCGCCGAAACCCACCCACCATCGGCTCCGCTGTCAACAGGCATTCGCCACGACCGACGTCACTCTGATTACGTACCTGAGCCTACAGGCCATGTCGGCTGCCGGCGGTAAGCTTGTGAAAGACGACTTCACCAGCGATTACGCATTCGCGGCAGTCCATTCTCTGGGCGCCCGCGACGGCCTGGAGGCACTCTTGGCCGTGCAGATGGTGGGCGTTCACAGCCTGGCAATGAAGTTTCTAGCGACCGCGGCCTTAAAGGATCAGACGGACTATGGCGTGGAGGCAAGCATTAACCGCGCCAAT
>Ga0187871_10002735_pt1 | contig 14081 bp, 10 predicted proteins | sample June2016WEW_16_1_FD_132988 | JGI IMG/M metagenome (GOLD analysis project Ga0187871, IMG submission 132988) | Peatland microbial communities from SPRUCE experiment site at the Marcell Experimental Forest, Minnesota, USA - June2016WEW_16_10 | ecosystem: Environmental > Terrestrial > Soil >... | reverse complement strand
CTGCGGTAGATCGGCGCCAGCAAATCGCGCAGGCTGGATGGCTTCGGATCGCTGCCCTCGGCGCCAAACAGGTTCAGCGGATTCACTGCCGGCTCCGCCAAGCCGATCTCCGCGCGCGATTCCTTTAGCAGCAGCAGATTCGCCACGAAGATGACGAGAAGCGTCCCCGCCGCCACCTGAAACACCCCCCGCCAGCCGAATCCGTGGCCGATCAGGAAGCCCATAAATTGGCGAGCCGCGGCGTCGCCGAACAAGTAACTCAAGCTGATTATGCCCATGGCCGCGCCATATGAGGAATAAGAAAACCAGCGCGACGTGATCTTAACCATCCCCGCCCAGCCGGTCGATTGCACCAGCCGGTTGCCGATCCACGCCAGCGTGAAAATCGGAATTCCGCCGCCCAGCGAAAACAGCAAAGTGAACAGGATCGAGCCGCCCATCCCAATCAGGAAATTCCGCTTTCCTCCCAGAAAATCGGCGCTGCCGGCCAGGAGAAACTTGCCCATCGCATAAGCCAGCACCGAGACCGATGTAATCGCGCCCAGCCGGATCTTGGCCTGGTCGGCAGTCATTCCGTGTGCCGCCAGCTCGTCGATAATCAGCGGCAGGCTGACCGAAAAATCCGAGCGGCAGAGATAGTAGCCGGCGTAGCCCACCGAAAGCAGCGCAATCGTAGTCGCTTGCCACACAGCCGGCCGCCGGCTCACGGGCGCTCGCCCTTCGCCAGCCGTGCCTCAATCGCGTCGATCGACGGCATGCAATCGCCCACCGCATCCGCCACGTAGTGCGCGCCGGCATCGCTCAGCTTGCGCCGCGCGGCTTCCAGGCGCTTTGTCTGCTCGTCGGCCGGCAGCGCTGCGAATTCTTCCGCCGTGAGCCCGATCATGTTACCCGTGCGCGCGATCCCCACTGTCCACATGCCCGCGTTCAATCCCTCTTCGATGTCGCTCAGCGTATCGCCGATCTTCACCATAGTGTGCATCGGGTAAGCTCGCAGCCGGATCGCGCTAACGTAGCACATCCACGGCCAGGGACGGCCCGCCACGGTGTCGTCGGGACAGAGCGCGCAATCGGGCTCGTAGCCCTGCGTGGAGGCGGTGTCGAGCAGCAGTTCGAGCATGGGCCGCGTATAGCCGGTTGTGCTGCCGATCTTCACCCCGCGCGAACGCAGTGCGTCAACGGTAGCCGCCACGCCCGGAATCACGCCGGAGTAGGACACCAGGCAATCCATCTGCATCGGGATGAAGGCGGCGAACAAAGCGTCCACCTCCGCTTCCCGTGCCGCGCCTCTTTTCGCCCGTAGCAGCGCGCGGATATGATCCTTCTTGTGCACGCCCATATCCCGGCGCGCCTCTTCCTCCGTGACGGCCATGCCGTGGCTCGCAAAGAGCTTCTGGAGTGTGCGCACCGGCGCCAGGCTGCCATGATCCACGGTGGTGCCCGCCCAGTCGAAGATGACTGCTGTCACCCGCCCCATCAATAGCCCATCCCGGTCACCGTCTGCTCGGCGAGCCCGAACGAAAGTGTCATGCCCGAGCCGCCCGTGGCCGTCACCACCCGCACGTTCGGCGCCGGCGATAGCGACGCGAACGGCTGCGCGGGATGTTTCGCATAGACGCCATGCCAATGCTGTGAGATTTCCATCGCCGGCGCCCGCAGAAATGCGCGCGCGTAGCCTAGAATCAGCTCGTCGATCTCGGCGCGGTCGAAAGGATCGACGGCCATGCCGTATTCGTGCGAATCGCCCAGGGTCAGTTCGCCACCGGCGGTCTGCGATACGAGTACGTGAATGCCCCAGCGATCGAACGCCGGCGTTTCCGCCGCGATGCGCTGCCGCAGCGCCGCCAGCGTCCGGCACACCCGGAAAGATTCATAGAAACGTAACGTGAGTCCGGCCGCCAATGCCGGGCCGAGTTGCCATCCGTCCGGCTGGGGGTGCGTGCGCATCATCTGCAGCTTGCAGCGCGTGACGCCGCTGGCCGCGAAAGCCTCCGGATATAGCGTTTCGAAATCGTGGCCGCTGCATACGATGGCGGCGTCGTACGAAGCCAGATCCGCGGCACTCGCCGCCGTGCTCCAGCGAAATTTCACGCCGAATCGTTCGGCCAGGAAGCGCGGCAGTTGCGCCAGCGTCACGCGCGGATCCACCGTGATTTCGGTAGGACTCCAGATCGCACCGCGCAGTCCTTCGGGCCGGACCGCCTGGCTGCGCTCCGCCACCCCCGAGGCGCCCAACCATTCGCAGGCATAGCCCAGCCCGGGAGCCACTTCGCAGAACTCGCGCGCCACCGCTGCCTCGTCTTCGCGGTAGACCACGTGCAGCGATCCGGTTGGAAAGTGCGGCAGACGCGCCGCCTGCAGCACTTCCACCCACAAATCGCGGCTGCGCAAAGCCATTTCGTGCATGTGCCCGGCTGGCTGCCCGATAGGCCAGATCATGCCGAAGTTGCGCACCGAGGCGCCCGCCGCCTGCGGACTGCGTTCGTAGACCACCACCGGCCGCCCCCGCCGGGCCAGCGCATAGGCGTGTGCCAGCCCCAGAATGCCCGCTCCAACGACCGCGACATCCGCGCTGCGTGTGGCCATTGAAGGAGGCTAGCGTATTTGAAAGAGCCGGCGCAAGGATAGCCAGAGCCACCGGATGCGTTATCTTCAAAGAAGGAGGAACGACCGCATGCCGATGATGCCGCCAGCCGTGGCCAATGAAGCCGAGATCGATCGTCGCGTCAAGGCCGCAGCCCGTAGACTGGCACCCGATGTGGTTCGCATACGGTACGCGCTCACTTTGAACTCCACCGGCGAGGAATCCATTTTCTTTCGCGTCGTGCTGTCCGACGAAGCCAGCTCTGAAAAGAACCTCCCGCCAGTCACCAGACGCGCTCGAACCGAATTAAGAAAGGAACTTGATTTCGCCCAATTCGGCCTTTACACCTATTTCAACTTTCGCAGCCGCTCAGAGCAGGCCAAGCTCAAAGAGCCGGCGTGGTCCTAAGCAATGGCACTCGCCGAAGACCTGATTGAGCAGGCCTATCATCTTGCCAAACGCGAGAGAACGAAACCGAAACAGGCTAGCTTGCGGCGAGCCGTTTCGACAGCATACTATGCTTTGTTTCACCTACTGGTTGGGGAAGCGGTGAGTAATTGGAAGAGACCTGACCAACGTGCGAAGTTGGCACGAACTTTCGACCATGGGCCAATGCGAAAAGCTTCTCAGCAATTTGCCAACCGCAAGATTGCTGGCCCGGTGCCGCACGCTGCCGCACACGTTAGGAGCGTTGCTAGCGCCTTTGATGAACTCCAGGAACTCAGGCACTTGGCTGATTATGACGAATCCGAGAAATGGACGCGAGCCCCGGCTCTCGATGTTGTCAATCTTGCGAGAACGGCGTTTCGCGCTTGGCGGGCGGTCCCCACGGACAAGATCGGCCAAGACTACCTCCTACAGCTTTTGATCCAGCGCCGCTGAGCCTACCCGTATCAAACCGCACCCTCCCGCTCACCCCCCATATCCACCATTCCTGATGGAAAACCCGCCATTCAATGCGGCCCTCTTTATTTCCAATGGCTTAACAGGCGAAGATGCACTCCATAGAGAGACGTGTCCTTGAACTCTCCCAACTCAGAGGAGCATAATGAGCACTCAGCCGTTTGAACCGAAGCCCGCATCATCTGCCGGTCTGGTCCAGATCAACTCCGGAATCGAAGATGTCATCCAAAAGCGCCTGGCCGAAGAACGTGCCCGCCTCGAGCGCGAAGCCGGTGTGGTCAAACGAGAGACGCATCAATTCAAAAAGCCTGTCGAGCACCCCTTCACTAAGGAACAGCGCAGCCGGACCACCCTGCTCTTCGGCGGCCTTACCTGGAAGCACGAGAAACTCGTCCACGGCGCGCTCGAGGGCCTCGGCTATATCGCCGAAGCCGTACCCACCCCCAACGTACGCGCATTTCAAACCGGCAAGGAATACGGCAACAACGGCCAATGCAATCCGACGTATTTCACCGTCGGCAATTTAGTCCAGTATCTGCAAAGCCTGGAAGAGCAGGGACTCACCAAGCAGGAAATCATCGACCGCTACGTCTTCTTCACCGCCGGCGCCTGCGGACCCTGCCGCTTCGGCATGTACGAAGCCGAGTATCGCCTGGCCCTTCGCAACGCCGGTTTCGACGGCTTCCGCGTGCTGCTGTTCCAGCAATCCGGCGGCCTCAGCCAGTCCGACGCCGAAGCCGGCCTCGAAATGAACCTGGATTTCTTCCTGGGCATCCTCAACGCGCTGAATTGCGGCGACGTCCTGAACGAAGTCGCCTATGCCGTCCGCCCTTACGAAGTCAATCCCGGCGAAACCGACCGGAAGCTCGACGATGCCATGGACTACATGCACGAGGTCTTCCGCAAGAAGCAGCCCTGGCAGCTCGGCGATAGCCTGACCAAATACCTGGGCGGCTTCAAAGACACCGCCGAATACATCGGCAAGTTCGTCAATCAGTTGAAGGGCGACGAGTACATCCCGGCGCTGCACCGCTGCCGCGACGCCTTCAACGAGATCGAAATCGACCGCCTGCGCGTAAAGCCCATCGTCAAAATCACCGGCGAGTTCTGGGCGCAGACAACCGAAGGCGACGGCAACTTCAATATGTTTAACTTCCTCCAGCGCGAGGGCGCGCAGGTGCTGGTGGAGCCCATCGGTACGTGGATCATGTACATGATCCACCAGGTTGTGCAGAAGTACAAGGACTTCAAGGGCCTCGAAGAAGGCGCCGTGCTCCCGCCGCTCTGGCGTCTCGACAAGCGCGCCAAAATCGAATGGAGTTTCCGCAATAAGGTCGCCAAGTTGAAGCTCGCCGAAGCCATCTTCAAGAATGAATATCACAAGATCGTCGGCGCCCTCGGCGATATCGCCCATCACCTCGCCGATCAATACGAATTGCAGCGCCTGGGCCATCCCTTCTATAACTCGCGCGCGGGCGGCGGCGAAGGCCACCTGGAAGTGGCTAAGAATATCTACTATTCGAACAAAGACCTGGCGCATATGGTGCTGTCCGTGAAGCCTTTCGGCTGTATGCCCTCCACGCAATCCGATGGTGCGCAATCCGCCGTTGTCTCGAATTACAAAGACATGATCTACCTGCCCGTTGAAACCTCCGGCGAAGGCGAGATCAATGCTCATTCGCGCGTGCAGATGGCGCTCGGCGAAGCCAAGAACAAAGCCAAGAAGGAAATGGCCGAAGTCCTGGAACGCACCGGCCTGTCCCTGGACGAGTGCCGCGCGTGGGTGGATGCCCATCCCGAATCCAAGCGCCCTGTGTTTCACGTGCCGCATAGCAAGGGCGTCGTCGGCCTGGCTGCCAATTTCGTCATGCACATCGCCGAACAGATGAAAAAAGAAGGCGCCGCGCCCGTGCGCGAAGAAGCGCTGGCTGTCCAATAGCCCGAGGCCTCCATGGACAAACAATTTTTCATCGGAATGGACGTAGGCTCGACCACCGTTAAGGCGGTGGTCGTCGATCAAGCCACCGACAAGATCCTCTGGTCGGACTACCAGCGCCACGACACCAAGCAGCCCGAAAAGGTGCTCGAGTTCCTGAAGCGCTTCGAGACCGAAATCGACGGTTTCCAGGCCAATCAGTCGCGTATATTCATCACCGGCTCGGGCGGCAATGGCATGTCGAAGTACCTGGGCGCCAAGTTCGTCCAGGAAGTCAACGCCGTTTCGCTCGCGGTCGAGAAGCTGTACCCGGAATGCGGCTCGGTCATCGAGCTCGGCGGCCAGGACGCCAAAATCATCATCTTCAAGAAAGACCCCGAAACCGGCCGCAAGAAGAAAATGCCGTCGATGAACGACAAGTGCGCGGGCGGCACCGGCGCGGTCATCGACAAGATCAACGCCAAGCTGCGCATTCCCACCGAGCAGCTCTGCGAAATGGGCTATAAAGGTCTGAAGTTGCACCCCGTCGCCGGCAAGTGCGGCGTCTTCGCGGAAACCGATATCAACGGCCTGCAGAAGATGGGCGTGCCCCCCGACCAGTTGATGGCCTCGCTCTTCGAAGCCATCGTCATGCAGAATCTCTCCGTGCTCACGCGCGGCAACACCCTGCTGCCGGTCGTCCTGCTGCTGGGCGGTCCAAATTGTTACATCAAGGGCATGCGCGATTGCTGGAAGCACAACATCCCGAAAATCTGGGAAGAGCGCGGTACCGAGCTGCCTGCCGGTGTTCCGCCCGAGGACCTCATCCGCACCCCCGATAATGCCCAGTATTTCGCCGCGATCGGATCCGTCGAATTCGGGAAAACCGAAGACGCCGCCGTCGGCCAGTACACCGGTTGGGACAAGCTCGAATGGTATGTCACCGTGGGCCGCGAAGAAGAAAAAGCCAAGCGCGGCGGCACCGGCGGTCTGGCTAAGGACGCCGACGATCTGGCGCGCTTCAAAGAGAAGTACCGCACCAGGAAGTTCGTGGCCGCTACCTTTCAGCCGGGCGACGTAGTGGAGGGTTTCGTCGGAATCGATGGCGGTTCCACCTCCACCAAGGCAGTGCTGCTCTCGAAAGACAAAGAGCGCCGCATCCTGGCCAAGACTTACCAGCTCTCCAAAGGCAATCCCATCGAAGACACCATCGAGGTGATGGGCAAGCTCGAAAAACAGATCGCCGAACAAGGCGCCACGCTTAAGGTGCTCGGCGTGGGCACCACCGGCTACGCCAAAGACATCTTGAAGGACGTGATCGGCGCGGATGCCGCGCTTGTCGAAACCGTGGCCCACACCCAGGCCGGCCTCCATTTCTACGACGACGTGGACGTCATCTGCGACGTCGGCGGCCAGGATATCAAGATCATCATCCTGAAAGACGGCCGCGTCAAAGACTTCAAACTCAACACGCAGTGCTCGGCCGGCAACGGCTACTTCCTGCAATCCACCGCGCAAGGCTTCAATGTGCCCGTGGAACAGTACGCCGATACCGCTTTCGCGGCCAACGGCTATCCGAGTTTCGGCTACGGCTGCGCCGTCTTCATGCAGTCCGACATCGTGGATTTCCAGCGCCAGGGCTGGAAGCCGGAAGAAATCATGGCCGGCCTCTGCAACGTCCTGCCTAAGAACATCTGGCTATACGTTTCGCAGATTCCAAACCTTTCCGCCATCGGCCGCCGCTTCCTGTTGCAGGGCGGTACCCAATACAATCTGGCCGCGGTGAAGGCCCAGGTCGATTTCATCGAATCCCGCTTCAAGGGCAAAGAGCAGAAAGCCGACGTCATCGTCCACGAGCATTGCGGCGAGGCCGGCGCCATCGGTTCGGCGCTCGAGGCCGGCCGCCTTTGGGATCACGGCCGCGTCTCCACCTTCATCGGGATGGATGCCATCTCCAACATCAGCTACAAGACCACGCGCGAGGAAGCCACCCGCTGCTATTTCTGCAAGAATAAGTGCCTGCGCACGTTCATCGACGTGAAAACCACGGTGATGAATCCGGATTACAAGCCTCCCGTGAAAACCAAGGTTCCTCTCGAAGCCGGATCGCAGCGCCTCATCATCGCTACCTGCGAGAAGGGCACCGTCGAGAGCGTCGACGACATGCGCCAGATCAAGGGCAGCCTCGACAAGATCAAAAAGGCTAATCCCAATTTCGTCGAGATCTCCGCCAAAGCCGTTTTCCGCGTGCCGGACGCGCCGCTCGTCGCCGATCCTCAGCCGAAGTTCGTCTTCACCTCGTCCGCCAAGAAACGCATCGAGCTGATGAAGAAGCGCGCCGAAATCCGCATCGGCATGCCGCGCGTGCTCAATATGTACTCGATGACGCCTGTCTTCACCGGCTACTTCGCGTCGCTCGGCATCCAGGCCGAAAACATCGTCTACTCCGACTACACCAGCGAGCAGCTTTATAAGGAAGGCGCCAAGCGCGGCGCCATCGACCCCTGCTTCCCGTCGAAGCTGGGTATTCCGCACGTGCATAACCTGCTATTCGTGGTGCACGCCAAGAAGCCCCTCGATATCATTTTCTTCCCCATGATCGACTGCCTCACCAGCGATCTGCATGGCGTCCAGGCCAGCCGTTCCTGCCCCACGGTGGCCACTACTCCGGCCGCGGTGAAGGCCGCGTTCACCAAGGAAGGCGACCTGTTCAAGGAGAAGGGCGTCCGGTTCCTCGACACCTTCGTGAATCTCTCGAAGCCCGATGTCTTCGAGCGGCAGATGTTCGAGGAGTTCAAAGACATTCTCGGTCTTTCCGCCGAAGAAAACGCGCGCGCGGTTCAGGAAGGCTATCGCGCCCTCGATTACTACAACAACGTGACCATCCGCGGCGAAGCCCGCCAGGTGCTCGAACAACTCGAGCGCGAGGACCGGCTGGGCGTGGTCGTCCTGGGCCGCCCCTATCACAACGATCCCGGCGTCAACCACGAAATCCTGGAAGAATTCCAGAAGCTCGGCTATCCCGTCTTCACGCAGGATTCCCTGCCCATCGACGAAGACATGGTCTGGCGTCTCTTCGGGCCGGAAGTCGAATCCGGCGAGATTCCGCACCCCATGAACATCGACGACGTGTGGAAGAATTCCTATAGCGAGAATACCTCGCGCAAAGTGTGGGCCGCTAAGTATACCGGCCGGCATCCTAACTTAGTAGCGCTGGAGTTATCCAGCTTCAAGTGCGGCCACGACGCGCCCATTTACTCAGTGGTTGAAGAAGTGGTCGAACATTCCGGAACGCCGTATTTCTGCTTCAAGGATATCGACGAGAACAAGCCCACCGGCTCTATCCGGATCCGCGTGGAGACCATCGGCTACTTTCTGAAGCGCTACCGCGAAGACATGGTGGCGAACAAGAACAAGGTGAAGACCATCGAGGAGCAGATGGCCGGATTCGAGGCCCGTCTGCGCCGCCAGCTCGCGCGCGAGAATCGGCACGACGAAGGCAAGGTGCGCGAATCCTTCGATACCGGCGCCATGCCCACCATTCACGTCACCCTCGGCGCCCTGGCCGCCTCGAAGCCCGCCCCTGCCCGCGAATACGAGACAGTCTCCGGCGATTGATCCGAGGAATTGTGGGGCGGGCAATCGTGCCCGCAGCCGGCTTTTAGCCGGCTCCGCTATTACGCTACAATTGGGCACAGCATGGTTGAGATTCAGCCGATCCGTGTTGAACTGGAACGGGAGGAAGACGGTCGAATTTTGGCTTCTGTGCCTGACCTTCCAGGCGTGATGGCCTACGGCGCCAGCGAAGAAGAGGCGACCCGAAAAGTAAAGTCGATAGCCCTCCAGGTGTTGGCCGACATGATCGAAAGCGGCGAGGATGTTCCCGCGCCACTGAAGGTCTTGTTCGCCACGTGAGTGTCTGGCGCGCTACCAAGGCCAAGAGAGTAGCGCTGGAGTTATCCAGCTTCAAGTGCGGCCACGACGCGCCCATTTACTCGGTGGTCGAAGAGGTCGTCGAACATTCCGGAACGCCGTATTTCTGCTCAGGCTCTATCCGGATCCGCGTGGAAATCACCATTGAGGAGCAGATGGCCGAATTCGAGGCCCGTCTGCGCCGCCAGCTCGCGCGCGAAAAGCAGCACGACGGAGGCAGGGTGCGCGAATCCTTCGATACCGGCGCCATGCCCACCATCCACGTCACCCTGGGCGCGCTGGCCGCCTCGAAGCCCGCCACTGTCCGCGAATACGAGACCGTCTCCGGCGATTGATCACGTGGGGCAGGCGTCCACGCCTGCAGCGGGTCTCCAGACCCGCTTCGGCCCAGGCATCGGCGCGGGTCCCCTCACCCTGAATTCGCGCCCCGCTACGTAAGTATCCTCCGGGGCTCTGACTTGATCCTCTCGTTCATGACCGTGGCAGAGATGCGCTATGGCGCGCTGAACGCGAATTGGGGCCAGAGAAAGCGCGACCTGCTGGAAGAATATCTGGGCGACTTCTCCGTACTTCACTCCGGCAGCCATTTGTGTTCTACCTGGGTTGCGATTCGGAACGAGCGCACGCGCAAAGGACGGCCGATCGGTTCAGCCGACGTCTGGATCGCTGCCACCGCGTTGGTGCTGCTGGCTCCGCTTGTCACCAATAATCCCAACGACTACCGCCATCTGGACAACCTGCAACTTGTCTCGGCTACTACGCCATAGCGCCGATTTCTAAGGATGACGCCGTGATCTGCGACACGAAAAGTAAAGTCGATAGCCCTCCAGGTGCTGGCTGATATGATCGAAAGCGGCGAGGATGTTCCGCGCCACTGAAAGTCTTGTTCGCCGCGTGAGCGTCTGGCGCGCTACCAAGGCCAAGAGAGTCTATGCAGCCCTGTTGCGGCCAGGCTGGACCCTCCAGACCCGCCCCTACCCGCATACCCCAGCGCCATAAATATAATTCAAGTAAGTCGCCTGTGCGTCCGCCAGCGCCTGGCTCAGCTGTTTACCGTCCGTGCCCGCGCCAACCAGCGGCGCCGCCAGTTCGCCGCCGATCAGCCCGCTCGCCGGTGGCCCCCAACCGCCCAGCACTTCCGCATACTGCGCGATCTTACTTTGCACCGCCCCGATCTTACTGTAGTAATCGTTCCCCAGCTCGCTGGTATTGTCAGTCGTCTGCGGATCGTAGTCGTAGAACTCCGGGTCCGGTGGCGTCGCATCGGGCAGCGTTGAGCACATCCCCCATTCCCAATAAAACGCCAGCTTGCCGCCGGCTTGGCCGCCACTCAGATCCAGCTTGGTCCGCAGCCCTACGATGTGACACTTCCCCTGGCTCGCCGGCAGCGGACTGCTCTCATCGAACGTATGCAGTATGTACGGTAACCCCACCGGAGCCGGCGCCACGCGCGTTTCACTCCGATTGGCGCGCAGAAATCCCCACATGGACTGCCGGTTAGCCAGGTCCGGATAAACCTGCCTCCACTGGCCCTTCACGTTCGCGGCCAGATCGCAAATCAGCCCGAAGAAATCCACCCCCGAACACATCTGGTTCATCGCAATCGCGGCGGTCTGCCCTGGATACTGCACATACAAGGGCACGCGTAACGATTCGTCGTAAACGGCCGAGCCTTTATCGTGCAAGCCGTGCGATCCCGCGTATTCGCCGTGATCCGCAAGAAACACCACCACCGTATTCGAGGCAAACAGCGAATCGGCCAGCGCATCCAGCACTAGCCCCACCTGCCGATCCACTAAATGCTGCAGCCAGAAGTAATCGTTTAAGAAGAGTACCCAGTCCGCCACCGGTCCCGCGCTCTTGTTCAGCGATGCCTGAAACGAGTACTGCAGGCTGGGCTTGTTCGTTACGGTCTGGAGGTCTTCGTAATTCCATGGGGACGGTATGTTTCCGTAAAGCGCTGGCGGACTCCCGGCCGGCGGCGGAAAGTAAGAACAGGGTACCGGAACGCCCGCCGGCGGAAATGGACCCTTCGCCAGCCACGCCGGCGCCTGCGCAATATCGTGCGGATTAATCAGGCTCACCGTTGCGCACCACGGCGTCGCGGGCTGACCCGATGTCGGCGCCGCACCCTGCAGCCAGCCGATGAAATCAGCCGCGATCTGCGCGTCGCTGGCCAGCGTCGTGCCCTCGAAATCCCCGCCATCGCTTCCTTCGTTCGGATACCCGTTAGGCGAAGGATTGTAGGGCGCCGGTCCTCCCGGGTAAGTCCTCGTTCTAAAGCCGTACGGCTGCAGTGGTGCCGCATTCAGATTCGTCGACAGGTGCCATTTGCCGAACCACCAGACATTCCCACGGTAAGCCGGATTCAGCCGCGCCACCGCGTCGCCCCACGTCGGGAAAGCGGGATTCAAGGCCGGCGGCACCAGCGCGCAGTCCGCTCCCAGGTTGTCGGCCGTGATGTACATTGCAGTCTGCGGCACATACAACCCGGTCAGCAGCGCCGATCGCGCCGAGCTGCAGTTGGTGGCCGCGCAATAGTGCTGCCCAAACTGATAGGAATGAGCCTGAATCCGGCCCAGAATATTCGGCAGGATCGAGATGGGCAGCGCATTCGTCTGCGCGCGGCTCAGCCAAACCGGAAGCCGCATCTGGTCCACCATCACAATCAGGATGTTTGGATTCTTCAGCACCGGTGCGGGCGTGAAGCCCGCCGTGGCGTGCCCTCGCGTGGCGCCCCACAGAGCGCCCGTGCCCAGGCTCCCCAGAAAATTCCTCCGGCTCAAGCTTGAATCGTCGAGCATTGTCCCCTCTGTCGGAGCATCGCACATTCCCGCCCTGCGCACGGTAAATCTTTGTAAAACGTCGCCGCCGTGCCTCATGCTACATTCGTGGCTGAAGGCCGCCCTCGATGAAGTATATCTTCGCTTGTGCGGTGGCGATCGGGGCCATGGCGCAAACGCCGCCATCGGAACCCGCGGCAGGCTCGTTAAGCGGCGTAGTCAGAGAAGCTGGCGCCCGCGTCCCGCTCGAAGGCGTACGGGTGTGGGCCGGCGGGTCCGACGCCACCACGGGTTCGCAAGGCCAATTCACGATCCCAAAACTGGAACCTGGCCGGCATTGGGTCTCGGTCTACGACCAGGCCCGCGCCGCATCAGGCGGCATCTACGTCTTAATCAACCCCGGACAGAATCTCACTGGAGTGGAAGTCTACGTCAAAACTGGAGGATCGATTTCCGGCCGGGTCGTCGATGAAGATCGCCATTCCGTAAGCGGCGCCCCGGTAGTGCTGCTCGAAGCCGTCTTCGAATTCGGCCGCCCGGCATACCGCCCCGAGTTGACCGCGCAAACCGACCGCCGTGGCAACTACCGTCTGGCGCCCGTCCCCGCCGAGCGCCCCTTCCTGATCCTGGTCAAGAAACCGCTTCAGCCGATCGCCGCCGACGACTCCATGCCGGCCGATCCCGAGAAACGCCCACGGCTGCCGATGCCCGCATTCTATCCGGGTTCGCCCGATCTTGAAGGCGCGCAAACCGTCACCCTGGCATCCTCCGAGGACCGTCGCGGCGTGGACATCCAGATGACCTCCGCGCCGCTCTACTGCATCGCGGGCGAGATTCTGGCGCGCGATGGCACGGCTGTGGGCAGCGCCGTGACGGAGGTGACCATCGCGGAACAAATGCCGCTCGTCTTCCGCGCCTCGTTCACGCCCGTTTCGGTGAAGCTGACGGAAGGTAAGTTTCGCGCCTGCGGTTTCCACCCGGGTGAGTACCGCATCGCCGCCGCAAACAGCGAGGGATCGCGCACCGAGCGGTGGTCGGCGTCCGCGCCGGCGATCGTCACGGACCGCGATCGACAGGACGTGCAGCTATCGCCCGCCCCCGCGGTGACCGTCTCCGGTGATGCGGTGTGGGATTCGGAACCGATCGGCAAACCCGCCGAAACGCGCATCCGCATCGGCTTGTCGAAATCCCGAGACGTCACGTACGCCGATGAGCCGAAATCGCCCGGTCATATGATGGCCGGCTTCAGCTACGGCGGCCGTATCAGGGTGCCGGGCGACTTCACTCTGGAGAACACACCGGTCGATGATTACACGCTCGACCTGCGCGAAATCCCGGATGGCTGCTATGTGAAGGACGCTACTCTCGACGGCGCCGCGGTCCTGCACCAACCGCTTCGTTTGACGCAGTCGGCCGGCGGGCGCCTGCACATCGCGCTGGCCTGCGACGCCGGATCGCTCACCGCCCGCGTTACCGATCGCGATGGCAATCCTATTTCGCACGTGCACCTCTACGTCATGCCCGAAGAGGCCCCCTCGGCTGCCGCGCTCCACGAAGTGCTGAAACAGGCGGACGTGGAGAACGGCTGGAGCGAAGCCGTAAAGCCCCTGCCGCCGGGCAAGTACCTGGCGCTGGCATGCGATCTGGAAATGGACGGCACCGCCGAGCCCGTCCTGAAGCTCTGGCGCGCCCGATCGAAGGCCACGGAGGTCGAGATCGGCGCCGGCGCGACGGTACAGCTCACCTTGCAAATCGCCGATTTCCCCTAATCCTGCCTGATCGCCGCCGCGCCGCGGCCGACGCCGCCACACGATCATGGAAAGGCTCTGCCGCGGCACCAGCCACATCACGTCCCCGGCCTTGGCTCCCATCGCCATCCGCATGCCCATTTCCGGTATACGCTGCCCGTGGCCCGTGGCGCACGCTTCAGCGTGCCGGCGGGACTTTTAAGTCCCGCTTCAGG
>Ga0187871_10002728_pt1 | contig 14093 bp, 12 predicted proteins | sample June2016WEW_16_1_FD_132988 | JGI IMG/M metagenome (GOLD analysis project Ga0187871, IMG submission 132988) | Peatland microbial communities from SPRUCE experiment site at the Marcell Experimental Forest, Minnesota, USA - June2016WEW_16_10 | ecosystem: Environmental > Terrestrial > Soil >... | reverse complement strand
TGCGTTCGAGCAGGATTCTTTCGGTGGGGGCTTCGGGCTGCCACTCGGATGCGAGGACATCCCAGAGCTGCTGGTAGGCGGCTTCGTCTTCGAAGGGGAGGACGACGATGCGCGCGCGGAGTCCGAAGGTGAGGGCGTTGAGGCGGACGGCGGCCTTGCCTTCCGGAGAGACGGGACCGGTGGCGTGTTGCGCGTTTTCGCGGTTGGCCTGGTGTTGTTTGCTAACTAGAAATCAGCATGAGTTATTCCTTGGATTTGAATTTGGGGATGGGATGATGCGTCCATACCCGATTTCATTTTAGGCCGTGGGTGATGGGAACGGCGGTATGTGGATGACGGGGGATTAATAAGTGGGGCTGGTGCAGCTAGATGCGGGGTTGGATTATATTTTGCAGATTGGTGACCATACCGGCAGCGGGACTTAAAAGTCCCGCCGGCACGCTGAAGCGTGCGCCACGGCAAGCGCTACCGTGAAATCGTTGCGGTCTGCACCCATCTTCGAGCCGAAACCCGCCTTACGGCACCCGCTGGTAACTGATAAAAGCGATCTTGCGGCTATCGGGCGACCAGCTCGGGCCGCTCCCTTTTCCCCCGATGAATTTCGCCAGCACTCGTACCTTGCCGTCCTGCGTCGAGAGCACTCGCAGCATCACGTCCTGGTCCTCGGGAATACCCGCCGCGATCGCGCTGGTGGACAGAAACGCGATGTTCCGGCCGTCGGGCGAGACTTGCGGAGAGAAGTTGTGAAAGCCGTCCGACGGAGGATTCGTCCCGGTAGCGATCGGGCCCGAAGACGCCATTCCGGCGATACCCAGAGCCTCCGGCTTGCCACCTGCCGCCAGGATCATCTCGAATACGCCGTCGCTATGAAACATGATGGCGTCGTTGGAACGCCAGACCGGCGACTCCAGGCGTCCCTCGGTGGCATAAACGGCCCGCCGGTCACCCGCGAGCGGGACCGTTTCAAGCGTGCTATACAACTTGGGCGGCGAGGCGGAGGCCGGCGCGCCAACGGTCAGATCGACGTTCGAGAAAACGGCCTGCTCCACCGTATCTTTATTGTGCGAGCAGACGCCGATGCCCACGTAGAAAGGATCGTGGATCGGGATGCGCATCGAACCGCCCGAGAATTTCAGATCTTCACCCTCCCCCGCTACCCAGATGTAAAAGCTGTCGCCGCGCTTCGCGATGCGCACGCGAACCGGCGCTTTGGTGGCCGATTGGATTTCGGTAGTTTTGGCGCCCTTTTCGTCGCGCGCTTGCAACGAGGTGAGGCCGTCGCCATGGCGCGCCACGTCGGCGTACGGCGAATCCGCGTCCAGGCTTTGGCGGATCATCAGTACGGCTTTGCGGTGCCCTTCCTTGCCGGATCCGATGAACGAGATATCCGCCGCCAGAGAGACATCGCCCGATACCTTCTTCCAAACGAATTGGAACGCGTCCGTGCCGAACCACATATTCTCGCCGCTGCCGGACAGTGTGTAGGTGCGTTTGGTCGAATCGTATTCGATCGCGCCGGGGTGCAGCACCGTGCCCAGGTCGCCATGATCTTCGAAGATTCCGAGCGGCGTGGCGGCGGCCGCATGGATCGGCTGTAGGAAATACGCCAACGCCAAAACAATCGAGTGAGTGCGTATCATATTGTTTTCCGCCTTTCGCTATTGCCGCGAGATCACGTGCGGGTTCGCATACAGCGCGCGCAAGGCATCCGGCCGATCGGCCCCGCTCGCCAAGAACCAGGCCCACTTGGCGGGCTGTTCCAGCATGCTATCGGTCGGCTCCCAACCGTCCAGTCCCAGTCCGATGACTTTGCCCACCGCGAAACGCGACAGTTCCGCGTCGCGATGCCATGCGAACGGCGTTTTGCCGAGGTCTACCGCCAGGGCGTCGGCGTATGCCAGGCCGGGGAAGTAGTCGACGTATTGACCCGGTGCGTCGGGACCGAAAGGCATCCCCGGCGCCGTGGCGTTCCACACCCACACCAGGTTGCGCAGCTTGTGATAAGCCACCAGGCGATCGAACAACTGCCGGTAGAGCGCGGCCGATTCCGCCTTGTGCCCGGCCCACCAGAATTTCGTGCCGTTCGATTCCGGATAGGGCCGCCAAAGCAGCGGCACGCCCGCATCCTGCAACTGTTTCAGATATCCCGCGGCGGCATCCACCTGTACACACCAGCGCTCGAAGAGCCGCGTGCCGGGCTTCAACAATTCTTTCCATTCGAAGTCCGACAGCTTACCGGCTTGGTCATCGGTGGGACGCGCGGGACGCCAGCTCAGGGTCACGATCGCGTGGCTGCGATACTCCCGCGTGGCTGTCTCGATCACGGCCTGCGCATTGGCCGCGGTGAGATCCGCGCCGTAGATGGAGGGATGTTTGTCCGTGATCTCGAAGACGCGTGGCGCGGTGTCGTTGTCCTGGCCGCTCAGGATGCCCTGGCCGGCCGCATGATACAGCTTCGCCAGTAACTCCTTGGCCGCCGGAATGGGATCGGGCGTCACCAGTTGCGGATCGGAGATGGCCGATGCCTTGCGTATGGCTGCCATGGCTTCCGATAAGCGCGGATCGTCGCGGCCTAGGGCGCGCGTGTCATTGTAAAGCGCGCGCACTGCCTGCAGCGGATTGTTCACCTCCACGAACTCGCTCCAGGTCATGAACCAGGCGTACTTGGGCTGCTCTTTTAAGACGGCGGGACTGGGGACGCCGCCGACTTCTCCCAGGGCGACCGGTTTCGTTCCGGCCAGGCTCACCAAATCGTCATAGTAGCTTTGCTTGAATTCGCCGTATACATCGACCGAGAGTACGTCCGCGAATGCGAGGCCGGGGAAGTAGTCGGCATAAGGGCCTGGACCCGAGCCGCCGGAGCCGGGGGCGTTAGCGTTCCACACCCAAACCAGGTTATCGAGATGATGGTAGTTGACGAAACGGTCGAAGAGTTGGCGATAAAGCGCCGCGGATCCATCTCTGCCTTTGCGTCCGCCCCACCAGAACCAGTTGCCGTTCACCTCATGATAGGGCCGGTACAGGATGGGAACCCGCGCATCCCGCAGTTGCTTCAGGTACCCGGCGATCACGTCCACCTGCGCGCACCAGCGTTTGTTGAGCGTTGTACCGGGAGTGAGCAACTCGTGCCACTCGAAATCCGAAAGATGTCCTTGTACGCTCTCGTGAAAAGAAACCGGTTCATCTTCCGTCGGCCGGACGGCGTGCCAGGTGAAGGTCACGATCGCTCCATTGCGATACTGGCGGATGGCCTCCGCAACCAGGGCGGGCCGCGCGAGCGTGGAATCCTTGTCATCGCCGCCTTGAAAGCCGAAATCCTGACCGTAGACGGCGGGATATTTGCCCGTGAGATCGTAGGCGCGGTCGGTCCAGTTGGCGATGGTGTTTGGATAATTATGCTGGCCCGTCAGAATGTAATGCCCGGAGATGGAATACAGGTAGGCCAGTAAGGCGCGGGCTTCCGGCGAGGCGTGCGGGTTGACGGGCGGCTGAGCCTGGGCGCTTAAGGGCGCGCGGCAGATAAATAGCAATACGGCGATGGCGAAGGAAGACGTGCCCACACGAGCGTGGAGACGGCACGCGGAAAACCTGCGCGGCATTCCAGACATATGTCTAGGGTAGCTCTACTTCAAGGGCATAAATATCCGAATTCGTGTAGATCACCATGGCGATGGGAGCGTCGTCGGGCGCCAGGCCGGCCAGCGCATAGCCTACGGAATTCGATTGCGGGATCTGTTTGGCGCTGAGCATCCGCTCCGGCCGTCCTTTTCCGGCGCCGCTCATGGCCATACGAAAGACCGGCTGATCGGGCGCCAGATTCTCCTGGAAATAAACATATTTGCTGTTTTTCGACCAGAAAGGCGCGCCCAGGCCGTTGCCGGACGCCAGCGGCGTCCACTGATGCGTTGCCGGATTCAGCAGCAGAATTCGATTTCCCGCCCAGTCGGTGGCGGCGATGGCGCGCCCATCGGGCGACCAGGCGGGCTGCGCGAGGTTTTCCGATCCCGGCAGAAATACGGCCTTCCTGGTTTTCAGGTCGATGATATAGAGGCCCGCCTGTCCCGAAGCGCCGGGCGGCAGGCGGCGCGCGAACACCAATGCGTCTCCATTCGCGGACCAACTGGCATCGCCGTCGATCAGCGCCGCATCGGTGACGGGCTCGGGTGCGCCGCCCGCGGACGGAATGACATAGACCCGGCTGGCGTGGCCGACGGGTCCTCCGCCAAAGACGATACGGGCGCCATCCGGCGACCAGCGGGGCTGGTAGGCATGCAGCGACGGAGAGGTCAATTGCAGGCGCTCACTGCCATCCGGCCGGCTGCGCCAGAGGATATCGTCGGGCGCGGTCACATAGGCGATCCATTCCCCGTCTTTAGAAAAGCTGACCCACTGTCCCTGTACGCCGGAGAGGAACGACCCGAATTGTTCGTGGCGGGCATCGTAGCGCACCAACTCGCGGCGCTCCTGACCGGCGGCGAAGAAGATCCGCTTGCCGTCGGGGTTGGGAGCCAGCGAACTAAAATCGAGCGGCGTGGAATAGAGTTGTACGGGCGGCCCCTCAAAAGCGCGTGGGAAACGGCGATTCGCGCGGATGGCATAAACGCTGGACACCCGGCTGCGCAATGCGCGGAATACGTAGTAGTTGCCGTTGGCGGTCCAATTGCCGTTGTCGTCGCCGTCCGGCTCGGCGGAGCCGGAGTTCCAGCGCCGCAGAAAGTGGCGCAGGTCCGAGCCATCCGGCGTGACTTCCCACAAGGTACGCGGCCCCAAGTTCGGGCTCAGCATGGAAAAGCGCAGCACATCCTGCCTGGATGGCGGCGCCCAGCGGATGGAGTAGGGTATGCCCGGGGTGGCGATGAGTTTGCGCGTATTGGTGCCGTCGCTAGAGGCCAGAAACAACCCCGCGCCGCGGGCGAAAACGATGCGGCTTCCGTCGCGCGACCAGGCCCCCGCGTGTCCTGCCGCATCTCCAACGCGCCGCGGCGATCCACCCACGGTAGGGACGACCCAAAAGGGCCGCTCCACTTCCGGTCCGGATCCGCTGGCGACCAGCAGGTTCGAACGGTCCGGGGAGATATCGAGGACGTCGGGATTCAACAAGGGCTGTTCGAGCGGCAGCGGCAGCGGCAGGGGAGTGCCACCCTCCACCGATACCTGGGCCAGCGACCAGCGGCCGGCGTCGCGTTGAGTGAAATAGACCCGTGTGCCGTCCGTAGCCACGCCGTTGCCGAGCTCAACGCGGCCGGTCTGGGTGAGCTGAACCACTTGTATGAGGCGGGCCGGCTGCACCGAAGTCGCCAGCCAATAGATACGGACAGCCAGGAACAGCGCGACGATCATGGCGGCCAGCCGGCCGTAGATGCCGCGGCGGCGCGGCGTCACGGGAGGGGCGGGCTGCGGTTTGGACGGTTTGGCAGGCGCGGCCTCCTGGGTCTGCATGTACCGCGTTTGTACCGGCGCGATGAAGCGATATCCACGCCGCGGCAGCGTCTCGACGTAGCGCGGAGTGGCGGCGTCGTCATCCAGGGCTTCGCGGATTTTCTTGGCGGCGATGTTCAGACCGTTATCGAAATCGACCAGCGTGCCGCTCCACAGGCGGCGCACCAATTCCTCGCGCGTGACCACTTGGCCGGGACGTTCCAACAAGGCCGCCAGCAGCTGGAAGGGCCGCTCCTGCAGCTTTATCTTTTGCCCGTGCTTTCGCAGTTCGCCCTGCGCGAGGTCGATTTCGAAAACACCGAATTGGAGGATTTGGGGAGCGCGGTCGTTCGGGTCCACGGATCATTCCACCTCGATCGGGCCATAAGCGAGTTTAGCATTCGGCGTGAACTCTGCCGCTTGTGCCGCTCGATGGTGGAGAGAAGAAGTCGAGCCGTCCCCGCGGCGGTTCCAGGGGGACGGCTCGCTTAGATTACTGAACTTGAACTGAGTCGACCTTGATCTCGTCCCCGTTGAGAGTGCCTTGCACCGTAGCCGTGACCGGCGTATCGGCGGCGCTGGGGTCCTTGGCCCGATCGGCGCCATTGTTGCTTTGCTTTAACGCGTCGGCAGCCTTCCTGTTCCCGTCGGAGTCCAGTTTGAGAACTTTTCCGTCCGATGTCTGAATGGCAAATGCGGTGGTGGAAGCGTTGGGAGCACAGGTGGCGGCTTTCTGTTGCTGGGCGCAAGTATTGTCGAGCAGCGATCCGCTGAATGTATCCGCGAGTGCCAATGCAGACATAAAGAGCAGGGCCGCGTTCAATGTAAGGAATCGTCGCATATTCATTCTCCTGGTAACCAAATATTGAAGTGGCCTGCCTGGTTCTTAGCAGCTTTGGTTCCACATCGTGGAATGAACGAGTTAGGGAGGATGGGTGCGTTTCGAAACGCCTCTCGGAAGCGAAAATACCCGGCGGAATCGGGGAAGAATTGCGCCCGCCGGCCTGGGTCTGTGCAAGCCAGTACAATTCGCGCAGAAATTTAGATATTATAAGAGGTAATGATCGGCCGGTTTGCTGTTCTTGTTTCCTGTTTTCTGGGGCCCTGGCTTCTGTGTGCCGACGCAGCCGCAACCGGAACGGCACAACCAGGCGAGGCCGCACGTGCCTGCCTGGCACAATCGAATGGATACCTCAATGCCCGGTTGGGATATTGGCAGCAGCGCCTGAACCTCGCGGACTGGAAGCTGTCGCTGGTGATGTCGCACGCCAGCGAGCTGAAACCCAAGACGCTGGGCAATATTCATTGGGATGCCGCCAAGAAGACCGCCGTAATTCGCGTACTATTCGCTTCCGACTACAAGGTTCCCTGCCGCGAGGCGCTACCCGACATGGAGATGACGCTGGTGCATGAACTGGTACACCTGGAGCTTTCTTCGCTGCCGCGGTCGCCTGCCAGCCGGCACGACGAAGAACTGGCGGTCAACCGCATCGCGGATGCGCTGGTGAGGCTCGACCGGCAAAAGGTAGTTGCGCCCGCTGTGACCGCAAACACGGGGGGCAGCGTCGCGCTGGACGGGAAGCCGGATGCGGCACGCACGCGGACCTCAACTCCCGCGCCGACCTGGTAAGCGCCCTGCTATTTGCAGCCGGAAGGACAGGTCATCGAGCTTAAATAGCCGTAGACCGCATCGTGGGTCACGCTGGTAATCAGTAGCTCCCGCTGCCCGCCATTCGCACTCGCGCGGAAGAATACGGGCTGCTGCACGGCTTGATTGGACAACCAGATGGTCCGCCGTGCCTGCGGAATCCACAAGGAGCCATTCACGCGGCGGCGGACTGGATCCGTGGCCGTCAAACGCAGCGTGATGCCTGGGGCCAACTCGCGGCTTTGATGCAGAGGCATACGGAAACTAACTTTCCGGATGACGGGTCTGGCGTCCCGCTGCCGTCGAGGGGTGGAGACGCGCGCGGGCAAAATTGCCGGGGAGGGCCGCGGTTCCGGGCGCGGCATAGCTACCACGGGCAGCGGCTTGGGGGCTTCAGCTTTGGGTGCTTCCGCGGCGGCCGGCGGAGTGACCAGACGCGCCTTGACGATGAAACGGTCCGGCGCCGATCCGACGTAGTAGAAGGGGTAACAGGTCACCAGGGTTAGTTCGGGAGTGCCGCCGGTCGGCTTCAACACAGCCACATCGCTCGGCTTCACGATGCGCGTGTTCTCGACCTTGTAATCGTAGGTACCCTGAGGGCTCTGGAATTCGATCACGTCGTCCTTCTCGATCTTGCGCAAACCCCGGAACAGCGTGTCGCGATGACCGGCGATGCCGGTGTTTCCCGGTTGGCCCGGCATCGCCGTACCGGGAATGTGGCCCAAAGCCACATCCAAGGTGTCCTGTCCGGCGCCTTCGCGTACCACCGAGCGCATCTTCAGACGTGGGATCTCCAGGCGGCCAAGCAGTGCGCCGTTCTGAAGTGGAGGGGGTTGCGGAACCGAGCGCGGCGCGGGAGTGCTGCCGGCGGAACGGCCATGGATCTGGTGGTCTAATGCGCGGTTGCCCCACATTTGAGAGACAGTCATGCGCACGTGCGACCAGGCCCAGATGCCGATGGCGATCACGCCGGTCAGCAACAGGGCCAGTTCAATCCAACGCCGTGTCTTACTGGTTCTTCGCATCCTCTGCATAGCGATAACTCAGGCGCGTGCGCGCGCTCAAACCCCTTCGGCCCGGCGCGGAAACCCGTACATGAACGCGCCGCAGCAAACCGCCATTCGAAGCCGAAGGCGAATAGCCCAGCGTGTAACGCGTGCGGATATCCTTGGCGATACCCGTACACGCTTCGGTCATATCGTCCGCGCTGCCCGGGAAATAGGCGATGCCCCCGGTGATTCTGGCCAACTTCTTCAGGATGCCGGGATCCTGATCCAGGTCGCCGCTGGTGAAAAGCCCGATGGTATAAATCGTCGCCAGGCTGCTCTCTACCTGTTCAAACATTTCGCGGCGTCTGTTCCGGCTGGCATTATCGCCCCCGTCGCTGATGACGATCAGAGTCTTCTTGTCGCGCTTGCCCAGTCGAAGCTGCCGCAAGCCATCCACCACGGCATCGTTCAATGCGGTGCGACCCTCTGGAATGCCTCGGGACAGGGCGCTGCGCAACTGGCGGATGTCATCCGAAAAAGGCATATCCGGCGGCAGACCGGGCTTCACGGTATCGTTGAAATTCAGCACAAAGATTTCATCGTGCGGATTGCTCTTTTCAATGAAGGTAGTGGCCGCGGTGAGCACCTCTTCCCGTTTGGGTGTCATGCTCCGGCTGTTATCCACCAGGATTCCAACCGTCACCGGAATATCGTTATTCGCGAATACGGTGATATCTTGCGGGACACCGTTTTCATCGACGCGAAAGTTGTCTTTTGAAAGGCCTGTTACAAAACCGCCATCGCGATCCTTTACACTCACATCCAGCAGCACCAGCCGGACATCGCTACGGATCACGAAGCCGGGCGGATCGTCGGTTCGCGCCTTCGAGGGAGAGCCGGCAAACGAAACGGCGCCGGCAATCATCAGATTTCGAATTGCCGTGCGCCGCGTCATGGTGGTCGTCCGAAAAGGCGAATTTTATTTTACGCAGTGCGCCGCAGGCGAAGCAAGCCAGCCAAGCCAAGTAGCGCTAAGCCGGAAACTCCGATTTCAGGATACAGGCTTCCGGTCTTAGGCAACTGGGCAGGCTGCTGCGCGGGAGCGGGCGCCGGGGTCTCCGCGGCAGGCGCGGTATTCTGGGCTACTTCCGCGGGCTGCTGTTCGGACTGCTGTTCGGACTGCTGTTCCGCGGGCGCGGGTTCCGGAGCCGGAGTCCCGGCGGGCTCAGTCGACGCCGCAGGCGGAGGGGGCGCAAGTTGAGCTTCGGCAGTGGTGGTCTGGGTTACCATGGCAACCTGTTGCAAGTGTTTCGGGTAACGGAACTCCTGGCCATAGTTGTCGCCAGGGTAATACCACATGCGCAACGCGCGGTACGATCCGGGAGGTGTTTCCCAAAAGGTGAACTGGGTTCTACCGGTAGGCTGCAGCCGCTCCGTCGGGATGGCGATTACCGTGTTGATAATGTGCGTCTGATCGCGATTGAAGATCTCCACGACATGCCGGTTCGACGGGGAATCATAGAGCTTCAGGACATACTGGCCCGGCTCCAGAACGGTGTCCGTGATCTGGATGGGCTGGTTTACCGTGAGAACTGTCATCTTGTTCCACTCGTCTGCGCGGGCCGGCGTCATAAAAAACCCCGCCGCGAGCGCCATGCCGCAAAGCATGCCCAACGCCGATCGCGACGGAATAAGTGAATGAAAAATCATGCGTTTCCTCTCCTTTTTTCTCAGACGTTACGGCGTCTGATGCTTTGGCATAGGCAGATCGTATGCCATACTCGCCAAGTCATACTCAGTCAAGTAGATGTCTGTTTGGGTTGCTACGGATCACGGCACTTTTTACCTGGATTGGCCGAGTTCGCGTAGGTTTTCGTACGGTATTTCCGGCGGGTGTGCCTCTATTTCGACGCATCGTGCACAAGCCGCGGGAAGCCGGCGATTCTTACACAGTTTGTGCCATGCTGTGCGCCAACCAGAGTAAGAATTCATGGACCGCCGCCGGGCCCGGCAGCCGGTACCGGGCGCAAGTCGCGGACGCCTCGCCTACTTTGATGGTGATGGCTTCGGGCAGCGCACAGAAAGCATCCTCATCGCTGGTGTCGTCTCCCAGGTACACGGTAAGGATTCCGGCATCGCCGAGGTGGCTGTTGATCCATTGCACGGCCGCGCCTTTGTGCCAGTTCGTGCGCGGCACGATGTCGAAAATCTTCCTGCCTGGATTGACCCGAAACAGCGCGCCATGACGCGCCGTGCCGGCGTAAACCAGTTGTTCGATCCCGGCAAGGTCCGCATCCGCGGCCAGGCGGTAATGCACGCTGGACGTCAGGCCTTTGCGCTCCACGAACGCACCCGCGATCGGTTCGAGTTCCAGCGCGAGCTCTTCCGAGAGCCGTTCGAGAGCCTCCCGGCTGGCCATTGCGGCCGGCTCGACGAAGCGGAACTGCCGGCCGAGGATCTCCAGGCCGTGGTTTCCGGCGTAGATCAGGCCATCCAGGCGGATGCGTTTGTAAAGATCTTCAATGGCCCGGCCGCTGATGATGGTCGCAATCAAGTCATCCTGGCTCGAAAGCAGGTTTAGCGTTGCCGCAACCGTGGGGTCCAGGCGCGGCATATTCGGATCGCCGCTGATGGGCACCAGGGTGCCGTCGAAATCGAGAAAGAGTGAGATCAGGGTGGCGGAGCGGCTGCGCGCCTCGATCTCGGAGACGAGATCCGCTGGAAGTGGGTGCATGGCCCTTCCAGAGGCATGCACGAATGCGGCCAATGTCCTGGGCCATACTTCCCGGGGTTTCCGCAGGCAGCGTCGATGTTTTGTGGATGTAGCGTCGACATAAGATGGTTCGTATGCCTCTATCCGCACGCAACCAACTTCCCGGCCGGATCAAGGATGTCAAGCTCGGCGACGTGATGGCGCACGTTGTAGTTCAGGTAGGCGAGAACGAGATCGAAAGCGTGATCACCCGGCGCAGCGCCGAGGAACTGCATCTCAAGACAGGCGACACTGTTACGGCAGTCATCAAGTCCACTGAAGTGATGATTCAAAAGTAGCTGCCGGCCGAGTCAGTTCGCCTGCCGTATCCTGAGCGCGGTCACCTGGCGGACCCACCGCGCCGGGCGCTTGTCGTCCGGAACCACGATGCGGAAGGGTCCTTCTTTGTCCGGCAATGCTTTGCCGTCGCGCCTGGTTGCAAGGTAGACCTTTCGATCCGTGAACGCGGCATCCAAATCCGGCAAAGCAAAGACTACGCGGTAGCCGTCGGCCGCTTCCACCAGGAGATACAACGACATCAGCTTTCCCCGCATTTTCTCGCCCGATGGCATGTCCACCTTCGCCAGTATGCCGGATAAGAGAACGCCATCAAACGAAGCCGGGGTACCGTGTTCGGTGGCGTCAATCTTATGCTGAGGGAGTGCCGAGAGGTCCGCCGCGGTCAGCGTAACGGTCTTGCCATTGCCGCCATCCACAAGAAGCGACGGCGGCTGGCATAGTGCTGCCGGGATGAGGATAGCGAATGCTGAAACAAGGCGGATTGCAGTCATTTCTACAGCGTAGCGTAACCCATCGGTGACATTAGGACACTACCCACCCATTCCAATCCAGCCGCATCTGTAGGGTAAGGTAAAAGAATGCAGGCCAAAACCTTCTGGGTAGCCGCTGTTTTCACGGAATTCGCCCTGGGTGTCCCCGTTCGCATGCCGGCGCAGGGAGTTCCGCCCGCAGCCGCCCCAGCGGCTTCCACCGCACCCGCTCCGCCCGTCCGCCGCTTCGGAGGATTTGTTCCCGGCCAGCACCGTCCGCCCGGCGATCCCGTGCAGATTGCCCATGGCAAGGCCCTCTATGCCGTAAATTGTGTCTCCTGCCATGGTGTGGACCTGCGTGGCGGCGATCTGGGCGGGCCGAACCTGCTGCGCTCGCAGGTGGCGCTCAGCGACCAGAACGGCGAACTGATCCTTCCCATTATCCAGGGCAGCCGCCAGGACGAAGGCATGCCCGCCATCCCGATCGAACCCCCGGACGGGTTGGCGGTGGCGGCGTATATTCGGAGCGTGGTCGAAACCATCGGTTCGCAGGGCCGCCCGCCATCTGCCGGCAAGGAGGCGCCCAGCATCCTGGTGGGAGACGCCAATGCAGGCCGGCAATACTTCGCGGCCAAGTGCGGCAGTTGCCATGCGGCGACGGGAGATCTGCAAGGCATCGCCACGCGAATCACGGACCCCAAATCGCTGCAGACCACCTGGGTGGCGGGCGGCTTACGGAGACGCCGCCTGCCGCCGGCGGGACCGCCGAGCAAGCGGACCCCCACCGTTACGGTCACGCTGCCGTCCGGGGAGCGCATCGAGGGCCAACTGGTTCGTATCGACGACTTCCTGGTGACGGTCGGACTTGCCGACGGCACGCTGCGCACCATCCGCCGCGACGAAGACGTGCCGAAAGTGGAGGTACACGATCCGATGCAGACGCATCGCGATCTGCTGGCCGTTTACACCGACAAAGACATACACGACGTGACTGCTTATCTGGTGACTTTGAAATGACAATAGTCAAAATGCTGATGGCCGCGCTCACGGTGACACCGGCTGTGCTCACGGGACAGACAGCCGGCGGAGTCGATCCGGTCGATCTTCTGAAGCCGCTCAAGGACTCCTGGCCAACTTATAGCGGAGACTACACCGGCAAGCGCTATAGCGTGCTCGATCAGATCAATCAATCCAATGTGAAGCACCTGACGCTGGCCTGGATGACCCGGGTAGCCCCCGGCCAGGCCCAGAGCGGGCGCTTCGGCCGGGCGAACATCATTGTGGGCGGCGAGGGGCCGGGCGACATCAACGTGGGCGGCGGGACCATCAAGGCCTCCGCGCTGGAAGTGGACGGCGTGCTGTACTTCACCATGCCGGACAACGCCTGGGCAGTCGACGCGCGCGACGGCACCGAGTTGTGGCATTACTTCTGGAAGACTAAGGGCGGCACGCACATCGGCAACCGCGGTCTGGGCATGTGGCACAAAACCCTGTTCATGGAAACGCCCGACGATTATCTGGTGGCCCTGGATGCGCCGACGGGGAAGGAGCGCTGGCACAAGCCTATCGCCGATCTGGCCCAGGGATACTTCTCCACGCCGGCTCCCGTAGTGGTCGGCAACCATGTGCTGGTGGGCACGGGCAACGATATCGACGCTCCCGGGTTCGTGCAGTCGTTCGATCCGGAAACCGGGGATGTGCAGTGGAAGTTTTTCACCGTCCCGCAGAAGAAAGGCGATCCGGGGATGGAGACCTGGGGTAGCGTCGACGCAGCCCGGCACGGCGGTGGGCAAGCCTGGGTTCCCGGCGTGTACGATCCGGAAATGCACCTTTACATCTTCAGTACCGGCAACCCGACTCCCGCTTTCACCACCGGTACCCGCGGCGCGGGCGATAACCTGTTCACGTGCGCGATTGTCGCCCTGAACGTGGACACCGGCAAACTGGCCTGGTATTACTCGACATCGCCGCACGACATGCACGATTACGATTCGGCGCAGACGCCGGTCCTGGTGGACGCCATGTTCAATGGCAAAATGCGGAGGCTGTTGCTGACGGCGGCGCGCAACGGCTATTACTTCACGCTGGACCGCGTAACCGGCGAGCACCTGGTTTCGAGTCAGTACGGAGAATTCACGAACTGGGCCAAGGGGATGAACGCGAAGGGCGCTCCAATCTACAATCCGGAAAAGAACGCCACGGTCGCGGGCTCGCTGGTGTCGCCCACGTCGGATGGCGTCACCAATTGGGAGCCGGCTTCGTACTCCCCCGATACGGGACTTTTGTATGTAGCGCAGCAGAACGGGTACTCGCTGTTCTATCTGACCGATGTCGATCCGCGGGGATCGATGGGTCTGGGCGGTAAGGAAGAAGCCCAGGTGGGATCGGGCGGCAGCTTTCTGACAGCCATCGACTACACTACGGGGAAGATCGCCTGGAAACGGCCGTACTACGGCGATGGCGGCGGGGGTGGACTGTTGACGACGGCCGGAAAACTGCTCTTCGCCGGTGACGGC
>Ga0187871_10002725_pt1 | contig 14102 bp, 9 predicted proteins | sample June2016WEW_16_1_FD_132988 | JGI IMG/M metagenome (GOLD analysis project Ga0187871, IMG submission 132988) | Peatland microbial communities from SPRUCE experiment site at the Marcell Experimental Forest, Minnesota, USA - June2016WEW_16_10 | ecosystem: Environmental > Terrestrial > Soil >... | reverse complement strand
TGATATTCTATTTCTGACAGTGAAGCTCATGCGCTCCCATCGGTGGCACCGCACGCGGAAACGAACCTCCGTGTTGGCAACGAACTGTGTCTCGCTAACTGATTTAGAATCAACACTTGCAAAAGTGTATCAAAACAAACCACTTTAACTCCCTTTAGAATGAACACTTGCGGGAAAACCCAGGGGGGGTAGGGTATCAAAGAAGTTAACAGTGTTCGCGATTTACGTTCCCGGTCCTACGTGTCGCCAGTCGTTCCGTGCTAGCCGCCGAGCCGTCGCCACCTCGTTACTTGCTCGCGTAACGTATTCAAGCTATTGGTCATGCGGTCCGCCTCTACGTTTACCAACGCATATTGCTCCCCAGCCGAAAGAGGGCTTCCCGTCAGTCGACGGTGATCTTCGCGCAGGTCCGGCCCCTTCTCCATCGAGGGCCGTGCATGGCGCAGCTCGGCAGTCAGTCCTTCCAGCGTCGTGTTCACGTCGCGTGCAAATGCCCGGAATTCGTCCCGAATCGCCGGCCGCCCGGGCAGGACCCCAGCTTCTATGGACAGCACGGCATACATAAATCGATGCGAACTCGCCAGCATTCCCGTCAACAGCACGATCTCCTCGGCGCGCGTTCCCGGCTCCGCTTGCATGCGATCCACAGAGGCTGCCGCGTTGGTTCGGGCCAACCGGGACGCCAGCCGCAACTTGTCCAAGTCCGCGATGCTGGCTCCTTCCTTTCCCGTCAGCACATCCAGCAACTTCAAGAAATAGACGCGGTAGGAATCCAGGAGCCGCGCGATCATCTCGCCGGCCTGCGTGCGCTCCCAGGTCGGCCAAGCAGCGTAAGCCACCAGCGCCAGTGTCCCTCCCATGATGGTGTTGAGGCCGCGCGCCAGAATCACGGTTTTGGGCGACACCCCGGTGATCGCAATCAGCAGAACGACCAGGGCGCTCACGGCCACGCCAAAGATTCCGTAATTCGCCGGTCCAACCCAGCGCAGCAAGAAAACGAGCGCTCCGATTAATACAACTTCCAGGCCGATTCCTGGCGGGAGGAAATGGAACATGGCGGTCGCCAGCAACAAGCCGACAATCGTACCCGCGATCCGCAGCAGGCCCCGCGTGAAGGTCACGGTGAACTCCGGCTTCAGCACCAGCACCGTGGTCATCGGAAGCCAGTACGCTCTCGGGGTTTCCAGGCTGCGCGACATGGTCTCGGCAACGGCCACCGCGATCGCCATGCGAATCGCGTGGCGGCACACCGCCGAGTGCAAGCTCAAGTTGGCAACCACGCGCGCCAGACCGTCGGTGACGCGCTGGCGCGACGGACGGGCCCTCTCCCGCTGCTCCGTGGCCACCAGTCCTGCCGGAGTAATGTCGCCCGCGAGCTGGATCGCCGCGCGAAGTTGTCCCGCGAGCGCGTCCATTTGACGCCGAGCGTCGCGTACCACCGCCGCAAGAAACGTTCGCTCCGCGCTTTCATGCGTTTCGCGCAGCGCTTCGGTTGCGGTGTGGATTTCGTTCGCCCAGGATTCGTCCATGGTCAGCGGGGCGTTGCGCGTAAGAGACTCGCCGATCGCCGTCATTACGCGCGCGGCGGATTCCAGAAAGTGTTCCAGCATTTCCGCGGGTGCAAATCCGAATTTCTCGCGCCGCATGCGTCGAAGCAGCCTGCCCAGCGTCAACAAACCCAATCGCATGCGCTCGGCCTGGCTCAGAAGGGAGCGGATCCTCTCGCTCTCGATGCTGTGGTCCGACGCCCGCGCAGCCATTGCCGCGAACGCCTGCGTGCTGGTCTCCGACGGTGGGGGCGCCTTCATCAGTTGGGCCGGAGAAGACGCCGCCTTTCCCAGCGTCAAATACAAATTTGCGAGCGCGCGGCGTTCCGGGTCGTACTGGCGGACCGGCCACAGTGCCAGCGACAACAGCATCTGCATCAAGCCGCCGGCGAATGCCAAGGCTCCGGCCTGCAGCGCTCGCTCTGGCGTCAGCGTCTGTGCCGAATAAATGATCAAGACGACCAGGCTGATCACCCCCAGGCTCTCGCCCGTGGTTCCCAGCGTGATGGCCATTCCGGAACCGAATGCCCAGACGGTTATCAGAGCTACGGCCTCAACGTTGTGGTGCCCCGCGAGACCTCCGGCCATCACAGCGATGGCGCACAACGCGCTCGACGCCAGCATGCGTTTGGCGCGCAGCTTGTAGGGGTCGTGCCCGTCCGAGTACGACACATTCAGCGCGCCGCTGGCCACGGCGAGCCCGCCGAGCGGCATGCCAAGGGCAATGCCCACAGCCAGGGGGATGGCGACTCCCATCGCGTTGCGCAACGCGATCCACGGCTCCATCTTTGTGTTGTCCACGTGGAGAACGCCGCGCCAAAACGTTTGCCACTTGTTGAGTCGGGGAGTTTCGATCGGCTTTGTTTGACTTGGGGCTGCTACGCTTTGCGCATCGTCTCGCGCATCGATCGCATTTTGCGAAGGAGCAACTTCGCTCGCGACCGCGGAGTTCTGGTTCGCGGCGGTAGAAGCGCCACGGGCGTCCCTGTTATTTTGTCCTTGATGCGTGAGAGGTTCTTCGTCGCGTTCCATCTGCATTTCAGGATAATCGACAGGGCAGGTCTGCGTCATTGCCCGTCGTGCTTTGCTGCGTGTGTCGCAACTGTACCTTTATCAAAGGCCTCGGCATCTCACTAGAAAATCAAACGCAGGAGCCATTATGGAAAAACGTCGACTTGGGAAAAACGGCCCGCTGGTCTCGGCGCTGGGACTTGGCTGTATGGGCATGTCCGAGTTTTATGGCGCTCGGGACGATGCCGAATCGATCGAGACCATTCATCGGTCCATCGAATTGGGCATGACGTTCCTGGACACCGCGGATGTTTACGGCTACGGCGATAACGAAGTGCTGGTGGGCAAAGCGATTCGCGGCATTCGCAACAAAATTTTCCTGGCCACGAAATTTGGAATCGTGCGGGACAAAGCCAATCCGCAGGTGCGCGGCGTCAGCGGCAAACCGGAATACGTGCGCGAAAGTTGCGACGCGAGTCTCAAACGGCTGGGCGTTGACACGATTGACCTGTATTTCCAGCATCGCGTCGATCCCAACACGCCGATCGAAGAAACTGTTGGCGCGATGGCGGAACTCGTGCGTGCAGGCAAGATTCGCCACATCGGGCTTTCGGAAGCGGGGCCCGCTACGATTCGCCGCGCCGCCGCCGTGCATCCGATCGCCGCATTGCAGACAGAGTATTCGCTGTGGACTCGCGATCCCGAGGACGAGGTTTTGCCCGCGACCCGCGAGTTGGGAATCGCTTTTGTTGCGTACAGTCCCCTGGGGCGCGGATTTCTGACCGGGCAGTACAAGCGCTTCGAGGACCTGGCCGCCGACGATTACCGGAGATTTTCGCCGCGCTTCCAGGGAGAAAACTTCCAGAAGAATCTCGACCTCGTGGCGCGCGTCGAGGACATCGCGAAAGAAAAAGAGTGCACGCCGAGCCAGCTTGCGCTGGCCTGGCTCCTTGCGCAGGGTGAAGACATCATCCCGATTCCGGGGACGAAGCGCCGGAAGTATCTGGAGGAGAATGCCGGGGGAATGAGCGTTACGCTTACGGCGGAGGATTTGCGCCGGATAGACGAGGTCGCGCCGCACGGCGCGGCGTCTGGAGCGCGGTACCCAGAGCACATGATGGCTCTGATCAACGGGTGAAGAAAAAACTTAGGAGCGCCGATAGCGTACGCGTTGCTGACTGGGGCGCAGCAGTGCTGCGCCCCTACAAGACCGCGCCTATGTGCCGGCGACAGCAGTTGGTGCCGGCCTTTTCGTTCGTCGAATTATGAACGCGCTTGAGAATTGGTTTTGCTCGACTGGATTTTGGCGCCGCGTGACGCAAAAGCGGTTGCTGCCCTGGATTGTCTCAGGCTCGACGCTAGGGGATCACGTTCTGGAACTTGGATCGGGCCCCGGCGCTGGGACGCAGGAGTTGCGGCGGCGGGCGCCGCGCGTCACCAGTCTGGAATATAGCCACACGTTCGCCGCAAATCTCGCTGCGCGGAACATCAGCACTAACGGTAGCGTTTTACAGGGCGACGCCTCTGTCTTGCCCTTCGCGGAACAGAAATTTTCTTCGGTGATCGCGGTTCTAATGTTGCATCATTTGCGTTCCAGCGAACAGCAGGAGCGCGCGTTTCGCGAAGTTTTTCGCGTGCTTAGGCCAGGAGGCGGGTTCTTCGCGTTTGAAATACAAGATGGATGGTTCAACCGCGCGATTCACCGCAACAGCACGTTCGTTCCGGTGCGGCCGGCCGCTGTGCCTGAACAGCTCACCATTGCAGGTTTCTCGAAAGTGACCGTTGATTCGAGGCGCGGTGGTTTTCGGGTTCAGGCGTTCAAGACAGTTTGAAGAGCTGGTGTTATAAAGTTGAACGGACTCTCTAGTCGTGGGTGAGGGTCTCCATCGGTGATATCCGCGCGGCCCTTTGAGATGGCAGCAGGCAAGCGGCGAGACACACTGCGCCCATCACGGATGCAGCAGCGGCGAGGATTGCGAGGCTAAGCGATGGTACGTGGAAGAGCACCGACCGCATCGCTCGGCCTGCCTGCCATGCTCCGATCAAGCCCAATAGAGTTCCCCCAGTCAGCAAGCGTAAAGCGAGAGAAAGAAACTGGGCGCGGATCTGCCGAGGTTGCGCCCCCAAGGCCATGCGCACGCCGATCTCTCGGCGTCGCTGTGCCACGGCGTAACTCAAGACGCCATAGGTACCGATGGCGGTGAGCAAAAGAGCAATCCCTGAGAAGAGCCCAGCCAGCAGTGCCGGCGAGCGGCGGGTGGCAAGACTCTCGGTAATGCGAGTTTCCATGGACCGAAGGTCGCTGACCGGTACATCGGCGTCGACTTGCCGAACCACCTGCTGCAGCGTCAACGCGAGCGATTCCGGTGGAAGGCTGGTGCGGACCGCGACGAAGAAGCTGTCACCGATACGGAAGGCATAGGGATAATAGATCGCGCCCTGGGCTTCGTCTTCGGTGAGCCCCGCTTGTTTCGCCCCGCCAACAACGCCAACAACGGTGAATGCTTCGGCATCCTTTCCCTGTTCGGAGCCATCCCACAAATGTTGGCCAATAGCGCTGGCGTTGGGCCAGTAGTATCGCGCGAAGTCTTCATCGACAACGCAGACCCGCGCGGAGCGACGTGAATCGTCGGCGGTGAGGAAACGTCCTGAACGCAGGGTGAAGCCCATAGCGCGAAAGTAGTCGCCAGCGACGCCGTAAGAATAATGCCCTCGCGCTGATTCGCTTGGGCGGGGAATGTACCCTTTTACGGTAGCGGCGCTTTTGCCATTGTTGCCACTGAAGGGCACATTGTTGACCACGCCGGCGGACAACACTCCCGGCAGGCGGCCGACTTTGTCCATTAAGTTTTCAACAAATGTCAGACGGGCTGCCTCCGAGTAGTCGGCCCAGGGAAGCAAGATTTGCCCGGTGAGGACGTGGTCGGACTGGAAGCCTGGGGAAACAGCCATCACGCGCTGAAGACTGAGGCCGAGCAGACCCGCTCCGGCCAACAGAATGAAGGCCAGGGCGATCTGAGAGACGATGAAACTGTGACGCAGGATTTGGCCGCCACGCCCGCTTGTGCCACCCCGGCTCTCCGATTGAAGCGCATTCCCGAGATGCCGTCGAAGATTGAACCAAGCGACGGGCACCGCGAACACGATGCCCATGAAGATGGATGCGACGAGGCCGACCAATGCCAATCGCGCGTCAAAAGCGATGCGACCTCCCAAGGGCAGGCGATCAGCACCCAACTCGCGCAGAAAATGGATTCCGCCGGCGCCGACGGCGAGTCCGAGTAGTCCTCCGACTAACGTGAGCAAGCTGGTCTCAACTACCACTTCGCTCACGAGGTATCTCCAACTTGCGCCAAGCGCCTGACGAACGGCTAATTCTTTAACTCGACCGCTGGCACGGATAAGAAGGAGGTTCCCAAGGTTGACGGCGCCAATCAAGAGAAGAACGAGTACGCCTGCTTGCAGCAGCAACAGAGTGGGACGGATGGCTGCGACGTGGTCCGCGTGCAATGGCACCACCAGGGAACGAAAGCCCGCATCGGCAATCATCTTGGCCTGGGGGTCGTCGACTTCCAATGCCGCGTTCTGCGCGTCGATCTCCGCCTGTGCTTGCGCGAGAGTGGTGCCGGGTTGGAGGCGGGCGATCATTTGGATGACGTTTCCGCCGGAATGCCGCCGCGACGGCGTGCGATCTTCAGGGCGCGATGCAAGGGGTAGAAACAGCCGAGCGTCGGCCGAGAGAAAGCGGAAGGCGGGAGGCAGCACACCGATCACCGTTCTGGGAACACTGTTTACACGAATCTGCCTTCCGATCACATTGGGGTCGCCGTTGTATCGTTGCCGCCAAAATGTGTCGGAAAGAATGGCGACATGGTCGGTTTCGGAAGTGGTTTCCTCGTCCGTGAAGGTACGTCCGATCGCGGGGCCGAGCCCAAGCGTGGAGAAAAAATCCGGAGATACTCGCATGGTCTGCTCGCGTTCCGTTGAACCAACATCGCCGATAATCTCCGTGCCATAGCTGTAGATCGAGAGCGAGGCGAAGGCAGGAATACGGCCGCGACGTTCGTAATAGTTGGTTAGGGACGAGCCGTCGCGATCGACGCCAGCTTTCGGATAGGTATTGAATATCGTCATGAGCCGGCCGGGTTCGGGAAATGGCAGGGGACGGAGCAGCACCGAATCGATCACCGCAAAAATCGTCAGATTCGCTCCGAAGCAAACGGCGAGCGTCAGAAGAGCAGTAGCTGTAAATGCTGGGGTCTTTCGCAGTAAGCGAGAGGCGTAACTCAGCTGCCTGCGAAACTCGTCGAAGAAGTGCATGCCAAAGGCTTCCCGGCAATCCGCTTTGATGTTGATAGGGCTGCCGAGCTCCGCCCGTACGACGCGGGCCGCTTTTTCCCGTGACATGCCGGAGCGCACGAGGTCGTCGGTGCATTGCTCGATGTGGAAGCGGAGCTCCTCGGACATTCCCTCTTCGAAATCACGCCGCCGAGTGAGCACGCGAAACAGAGAAGTAAGGCGCTTGATCACGTCACACCTCCTCCGACGTTGCGCCCAAGGCCGCGGCAATCGCAGACGCCAGGCGGTTCCAGCCGGCAGTTTCGTCACGCAGACGGCGACGCCCTGCGACGGTCAAAGTGTAGAACTTCGCCCGGCGGTTGTTCTCGCTCTGACCCCATTCGGCAGTAATGAGATCGTGATGCTCCAGGCGGTAGAGCGCCGGATATAAAGAACCTTGAGGAATCTCAATGGCGTCGCGTGAAATCTGACGGATGCGCTGCAAGACGCCGTAGCCATGCAGGGGTTTCAAGGACACCGCTTTGAGAATCAGCATATCGAGAGTGCCCGGGAGTAGATCCGCGGATTTGTCCATAGCGTTGTGTTCTCCTAGTCTAGCTAGGAGTCTAACAAATGCTCTCCTAGTTTGACAAGGGGAAGTACCCACTGGACATCTGGAGAAAGAGACGTAGAGTTGGTGCATGGGAATCGCTACACCCAGCAAGCTTCCTCCCGGACCATCGCCGGAATCGTGGACTGCCAGCTTTAAGAATTACAGCCGCGATCCGTTAAGTTTCATGCCGAAACTCGTGCGCGATTACGGCGACATCGTGACGATGCGTTATTACAATTTTCGCGTTTATTTCATTAGCCATCCAGATTTCATCGAGCAAGTTTTGGTGACGCACAACCGGAAATTCATCAAAGGGCGGATTCTACGCAAGAACCGACGGTTGTTCGGGGATGGATTGCTGACCAGCGAAGGGGATTTCTGGCTGCGGCAGCGTCGCTTGGCACAACCGGCGTTTCACCGGGGGCGCGTCGCTTCGTACGCGGACACGATGGTGAAGTACGCTGACCGGCTGCTGGCGGAGTGGAAAGACGGGGAAGAGCGCGACCTTCACGCGGAAATGATGCGGCTGACGCTGCAGATCGTGGCGAAGACGCTGTTTGACGCGGATGTGGACAAAGACGCCAAGGAAGTTGGCCGCGCGCTCGGGGCGCTGATGGAGTTGAACTCCGATTTTCGCAAACTGATACTGACGCCGACGTGGCTGCCGACACCGCGGAATATCCGCGCGGCAATTGCGATTCGGCGCCTGGACAAGATTATTTTCCGATTTATCGAGGAGCGGCGGACATCCGGGAAAGATGCGGGCGATTTACTGTCGATGCTGCTGGCGGCTCGGGACGAAGATGGCTCGCGGATGACCGACCGGCAATTGCGCGATGAAGCGATCACAATTTTTCTGGCGGGGCACGAAACGACGGCGAACGCACTTTCGTGGACGTGGATGTTATTGTCGCAGAATCCCGCGGTTGAGGCGAAGCTGCACGCGGAGTTGGATGCCGTGCTGGCCGGCCGCACGCCTTCGCTGGATGATTTGCCGAACCTGCGCTACACCGGCCACGTGATCACGGAATCGATGCGGCTGTATCCGCCGGCTTGGGGAATGGCGCGGGTTGCTATCGAGGACGTGGAGATTGGCGGGTACCCGATTCCGAAAGGATGCGGAATTTCGCTGGCGCAGTGGGTGGTGCACCGCGATGCGCGGTGGTTCGATGCACCCGAAGAGTTTCGCCCGGAGCGATGGGAAGGCGATTTGATGAAGCGGCTGCCGCGGTTCGCGTATTTTCCGTTTGGCGGCGGGCCGAGGCAGTGCATCGGGAATAATTTCGCGGTGATGGAAGCGACGTTGCTGTTGGCGACGATTGCGCAGAAGTTTCGGATACGGTTGGTGCCGGGGCATCCGGTGGTGCCGATGCCGTCGATTACCTTGCGGCCACGGCATGGGGTTCGGGGGAAGTTGGAGGCGCGGGCGGGAGCGGATTTCGGGAAGATGGCGGCGAGTGCGCAGTCGGTTGTCGCGGATTGAGGAATGCGGGGAACAATTTTGGAGCGCTGGATCGGCCCGGGCAAGTTGGGGCACGGCGGTGCTGTGCCCCTACAAGTGGTTGATCAGGAACGGATGTTCCACAAGATCATTTGTTACTTCGAGGGGAGCAGGGGGCCGACTTCGGCGCGGGTGCGCATTACGCGCAGGATGGAGTCGCGAGTGATCATGCCGATGATGTGGGAGCCGCTGTTGTCGGCATTTTCGCCGCCGCTAACGACCGGCATCTGATTGATGTCGGCGGCGAGCAAGCGCTCGAGCAGGCCGAGCAGCGGTTCTTCGGGCTTGGCCCAGAGGATTTTGTCGCGCGGAATCATCACCGCTTGTACGGACATATGCGCCCACTCATCGCGTGGAACGGAATTGAGCGTGTGAACATTCATCATGCCGACCAAGCGATCGTCGGTGACGACCAGATGGCAGCGGCGGCCGGTGCGTAAGACTTCCTGGCTGTAGTCCTCCAGCGAAATATCGCGCGGAACCATGGGGACTTCCTGGCTCATGACGTCGGCCGCGTGGAGCCCCGAGAGCGTTTCGCGAATGGCGATCTGCGCGACGCTTTCCTGCGCGGCGTTCAACAGAAACCAACCGATGAACGCGTACCACAACATCTCCCAGTGGCGCGTGCTCACGGCATATCCGACTCCGAAGACGATCATTGCGTAGGCGATGAGTTTTCCGCTGGCACCAGCAGCTTTTGTGGCGCGCGTAAAGTCCTTGGTGATGCCCCAAACAATGGAGCGAAAGATTCGGCCGCCATCGAGCGGAAAGCCGGGAAGCAGGTTGAAGACGGCGAGGGTCACATTGATGCCGGCAAGCCAAAGGCCGAGCGCACCTACCATGGTGCCGTACGGGAAAATCAGCGTGAGGGCGTAGAAGACGCCGCCGAGAAACAAACTGGAGAGCGGTCCGGCAATGGCGATATTGAATTCCTGGATAGCCTTCGATGGGTCGTTGGCGATACGAGCCACGCCGCCAAAGACGAAAAGTGTGATGGAGTCGACGCGAATGTTATAGGCGTGGGCTACGACAGCGTGCGAAATTTCGTGGAACAGAATCGACGCAAAAAATAAAAGGCTGGTGATCACGCCAACCGACCAGTGCTGGGCGGTGGTCCATTGGGGATGCTGCTGGGTGAACTGCGCACCGAGCGTCATGGTGATGAGGATAAAGATGAATAGCCAGCTGGCATGGAGGTAGATGGGAATGCCGAGAACGCGGCCGATGCGCAGGCTTGATCCAGGATTCATGTTCGCTCAGGTTTTAGCCTAGCACAGAGTGGTGGCAGAGGCGCACGGCGGGGAGTTGTGGGTGGCTGTGTTGCGCGGGCTACATCGTGTGTTGCGGGCCACAAGTGTGAGGCCCACGGAAGTCTAGTAAGACCACTGGTTTCAATTAGATAGGCCTTGGTGCCTGGAGTGCCATTCTCCTGATTGCACGACAGGGAGGCACCCATGATCGCTCTGCTGGATATCACGACACTTACCCTCGCTACGCTTTTTGCGCTGGCTGCGGCTACGGGATTTCATTGGCTGCTATTGCGGGCGGCATTTCATTTAATGCGGCCGCCGGCGGCGCGGCGGGTTGCGGTACGGGCGGAATTGGCGCACGGGGCTCGCGGGTTGACGCGGGCGTTTGTTGGGCATCGGTGAGAGCGGGAGGAAGCACAGGTTGAAACCTGTGCCAATGGAGAGGGCGGGCTGAAGTCCGCCCCTACATTGGGTCACGGGCAAGTTGACGAATTTCGCGTTCGTCGAAGCTTTGCGAAAGATTTCTCGGGATTCACTCCAGCGGTGGAAAGACTCGGAGGGTCTGCCTGCCGCGGCGTTGCCGGGATTTGGTTAGAGGGAGCGATATATGTTGGTGCTGAAATACTTGTTGATGATCGTGGGAGCGGGACTCTTCGGGAGTGCGGGGACGCTGGTGATTTACGACATCTATTTGTCGGCACAGCTTCGACGATTGCTGCGGCGTGGGACAGCCGGAGAGGCGGGCGGGGCGGAAGGAACTGGCTTGGTGTCGCAACGCCCTTTCGGGCCGGTGCGCTGGGGGCTGGCGCGGCAACTCGCGGTTTGGGCGATCGTGCCACTGCTGCTGGCGCTGAGCATCGTGGTGATTCCCGACGGATCGGCCGGTGTGCGCATCAGCCAGATTTGGGGCGCGCGGCCCGGTACGTTGTATCCGGGCGTGCACGTCGTGGTGCCGCTGATCGACAACGTCGTGTTATACGACACGCGAGAACAGGTGTACACCACGTCGGCCACGGAGGCGCCGAAGTCAGGCGCTGACGTGCTAACGGTGCAAGCGCGCGAAGGCTTGAACATTGGCTTGGCGGTGAGCGTGCGGTACCGGCTGGACCCGCAGCGGTTGAGCTACATTCATGCGAATTTGCCACAGCCCGTCGGAGACGAAGTGGTGGCGCCAACAGTGGCGACAATTTACCGGCAGCTGGCGCCGAACTACATCACGCGCGAAATTTTTGCGACCAAGCGAGAAGAGTTGCGGACGACGGCGGCGACGGCGATCACGGCGCGGCTCGGGTCGGACGGAATTATCGTGCGCGAGGTGCTGCTGCGCGACTTGAAGTTGCCGGAGGAATACGCGAAGGGATTAGAAGGATGGCTGCTGAAAGAGCAGGAAAACGAGCGTTTGGGAACAGATACGGAGATCAAACAGAAAGAAGTGCGCATCGCCGAATTGGAGGCGGAGGCGTTGAAGGCGCGAGAGGTGAAGCAGGCGGAAGCGCAGGCGCAGGTTCGCGTGTTGCAAGCCAAGGCGGAATCGGACGCGATGCAGTACACGCTGCCGTTGAAGCAAAAGCAGATCGAGCAGACCAAGTTGGAAGCGCAGGCGCGTAAGGAAGCCACGCTGCAGAATGCGGAAGCGGCGGCGCAGGCGAAGGTGATCGACAGCAAAGCGGAAGTGGAACGGCAGAGGAATCTGGCGGAAGCGGAGGCCAACCGGATTCGCGTTACGGCTGCGGCGGATTCGGAGCGGATGAAGTTTGAGGCGGCGGTGCTGAAGTCGAATCCGATGCTGATTCAGAAAATTATTGCGGAACGATTGTCGGACAAACTGCAGATCATGATGGTGCCGGTGGATGGGAAGAATTTCTTTGCGAACGACGTGTTCCGGTCGGCGTTCTCGGGAGTCGGAGCGGGGTCGGGCGATGGATCGGATGATCCGGCGGCTACCGCGATTGCGGCGAAGGCGCAGAAGCAGGCGTCGCGGAGACCGTGAGAGGCGAAGTAAAGAAGTAACGACGTGATGAGGTAACGATAAGAACGGGAAGGAAGGCGGCTTGGCACGCGTCGTTGACGGTTGGAGACTCTTGGCACGAAGGCCGGCACCGCCGCGCTTGCTTTCGTTTGCAAGAATATCTCTTCGCCGGTGGCGATGCGTGCCGAGCCGCTTCTCTTTTTAGCGAACGCTGCGGTTCCGCGCGCGATTATTGCATCTTCACTTTGGGATATTGGGGTCTTGGTGGAAGCCCTTTGTAATTTTTCAGGGCGTCGTTGGCCAGTTCGATGGCTTTTTCGAGTTGCGGATCGTGTCCGCTGACTACCAGGTCGGGGCGTTGGGGAACAACGTAGTCGGGATCGACGCCGTGATCTTCCACAACCCACTCGCCGCCGTTGTCGGTGCTCCAGAAACCGAAACCGGGAGCGGTGACGCCTCCGCCGTCGCGTAGCGGCTGGACGTTACCAATTCCGACGAGCCCGCCCCAAGTGCGCTCTCCCACGATGGGCCCGATTTTTTCGCGGCGGAAAAACCATGGGAAGGCGTCACCGCCTGAGCCCGCCAGCTCATTGACGATCATGATTTTTGGGCCGTAGATCGCGACCGGCGGCCACGGAATGTCTTTCGTGTCTCTGGCAGCGACGACGGAGAGCAGTTGGCGCTTGAGTTTTTCGGTGTAAAAGTCGGGAATCATCCCGCCGGAGTTGTCGCGCTCGTCGACAATGATGCCGTCTTTATCGAGCTGCGCGTTGAACGCTTTGTCGAACTGGATGATGCCGTCGATGGAGGTGTCGGGGACGTGCATGTAGCCGATGCGGCCACCGGTGGCTTGCTCGACGCGCTTGCGATTGTTGTCGATCCAGTCGAGATAGCGAATTCCACTTTCGTCGCCGGTCGGTTTCACGGTGATCTCCCACGCACCGTCGGCGCTGGGTTTGCCGTTCAACCTGAGGGTGACAATCTTCCCGGCGAGATTTTGGAAGTAGGCGTATACGTCCTGCGAACTGGTGGCAGGTTGTCCGTTCACCGCTATGAGATAGTCGTTGGCCTTTACCTTCAGGCCGGGCTCGGTGAGAGGGGAACGCGTGGCCTCGCTCCAGTTCTCACCCGGATAGATTTTTGTGATGCGATAGTAGCCCTGGTCAGGCTGGAAATCCACGCCGAGCAGGCCTACGCCAATTTGGGGAGCCTTTGGCTGATCTCCTCCTCCGACGTAAGTGTGCGAGGTGCTGAGTTCGGCGATCATTTCGCCGATGAGGTAATTCAGATCGCTGCGGTGCGCGACCCAGGGCAACAGAGCCTCATAGCGCCTGCCGATTTGTTCCCAGTTGTGGCCGGTCATAGCCGGGTCCCAGTAGAAATCGCGCTCAATGCGCCAGGCCTCGTGGAAAATTTGTTTCCACTCCTCGCGGGGATCGATTTTCACCTGGAGGCCGGAGAGATCCAGCTTGCCTTCGCCAACCTTCGCTTTGCCGGGTTCGGCGTCCTGGATGCCGAAGACCGGGCCGGCTTTATAGATGACCTTGGTGCCTTCTTTGTCGACATCGTAGGCGTCGACACCGGTCAACAGCTCTTTGTCTTCGCGCTTCTCCAGGTCGTAGAGGTGAACGATATTGCGCGGCGCGTTGTCTTGGTCGGTCCCGGCGGCTCTGGCTTCCGGCGGCTGTGCCATATAGAGGATCTTTCCTTTGCGTGCGGCCAGGTTGCTATAAATGCCGGAAGCAATCGGCACGGGAGCGACGCGGGTTTCGATCCCTGCTAGATCGACCTTAATAGGCTTTGGGGCTTCTTTTTTCTCGTCCTTGTTGGGTTCTTCCTTGTTGGGTTCTTCCTTGTTGTCCTTGCCGGAGGCCTTCGCTTCGTCTTTCTTGTCGGCACCTTTTTCGTCCTTGGCGTTTTTGTCCTTGTCTTT
>Ga0187871_10002724_pt1 | contig 14102 bp, 11 predicted proteins | sample June2016WEW_16_1_FD_132988 | JGI IMG/M metagenome (GOLD analysis project Ga0187871, IMG submission 132988) | Peatland microbial communities from SPRUCE experiment site at the Marcell Experimental Forest, Minnesota, USA - June2016WEW_16_10 | ecosystem: Environmental > Terrestrial > Soil >... | reverse complement strand
GTGGCCCGATTCCTCAGCGAAGGCGCCCACATCGTCAACGTAGGCCATCGCCGCGATATGGAACTGGCGGTCGAAGTTCCTAAGGACGAACTCGGCCCGGTCGCCAGCAACGAAATGTGGGCGGAGGTCTATGATCGCGTGGCCGATCTGATCCGCGCGCACCGCACTACGCTGGTCTTCGTCAACACGCGCCGCCTTTCCGAGCGCGTGGCCCACCAGCTTCAGGCGCGCCTCGGCGAACAGGCGGTGCTGCCGCATCATGGCAGCCTGTCGCGCCGTTTGCGCCTGGAAGCGGAGGCCCGCCTGAAGGGCGGCGCATTGCGCGCGGTGGTGGCCACGGCATCGCTGGAACTGGGCATCGATATCGGCACGGTCGACCTGGTTTGCCAGATCGGCTCGCCGCGCTCCATCGCGGTGGCCCTGCAACGCATCGGCCGTTCCGGCCATTGGGTGGGCGCGCGTCCCCACGGGCGCCTCTTCGCCACCACGCGCGACGAGCTGATCGAATGCGCCGCCGTGGTGCGAGCCATTCGCGCCGGCGTGCTCGACCGCACCGAGATCCCCGAAGCGCCGCTCGATATTCTCGCGCAGCAGATCGTGGCTGCCTGCGCCTGTGAAGAGTGGACCGAAGACGCCCTCTACGCCCTGGCCCGCGCGACGTATTCTTACCGCGCGCTCGACCGCCGCGATTTCGACGACATCGTCGCCATGCTGAGTGACGGCATCGTGACCGCGCGTGGCCGCGCCGGCGCTTATCTGCATCGCGACCAGGTGAATCATATCCTGCGCGGACGCCGCGGAGCGCGCCTGGCGGCCATCACGTCCGGCGGCGCGATTCCGGATAACGCCAACTACCTGGTGGTCGCCGAGCCGGAAGGCGCGACCGTCGGCACCGTGGACGAAGACTTCGCTGTAGAGAGCATGTCCGGCGACGTGTTCCTGCTGGGCACCGCTTCCTGGCGCATCCGGCGCATCGAGAACGGCCGCGTCCGCGTGGAGGACGCCCACGGCGCGGCTCCCTCGATTCCCTTCTGGAATGGCGAAGCGCCCGGCCGCACCGCCGAACTGTCCGCCGAAGTCTCGCGGCTGCGCGCGGACATCCTGGCCGCGCCCCAAACCGACTGGCTGTTCCGCGAAGCCGGCCTCGACCGCCTCGGCGCGGAGCAGGCCATCGCCTACGTGCAATCGGGCGCGCGTGCTCTGGGCGCGCTGCCCGCCTCAGCGCACGTGGTGGCCGAGCGCTTTTTCGACGAAGGCGGCGGTATGCAATTCGTGCTGCACGCTCCGTTCGGCGCGCGCGTGAATCGCGCCTGGGGATTGGCGCTGCGCAAGCGCTTCTGCCGCACCTTCAACTTCGAACTGCAAGCCGCGGCCACCGACAACGGCATCGTGCTGTCGCTCGGCGAGCAGCACTCGTTTCCGCTCGACATCGTTTTCGAATTCCTGCGTCCCGAAACCGTGGAGGACGTGCTGACGCAAGCGCTGCTCGACGCGCCCATGTTCACCGCACGCTGGCGTTGGAATGCCTCGCGCGCGCTGGCCATCCTGCGTTTTTCGCACGGCGCGCGCGTGCCCGCGCCCATCCAGCGCATGCGTTCCGACGACCTTTTGGCAGCCACCTTCCCCGACCAGGCCGCCTGCTTTGAGAACCTCAGCGGACCGCCGCGCATCCCCGACCATCCGCTGGTTCGCGAAACGATTCGCAACTGCCTGCACGAAGCCATGGATCTCTCTGGCCTCATCGCCGTGCTCGAAGGCATTCGCAGCGGCGTCATCCGCACATCTGCCATCGACACCCCGGAGGCTACGCCGTTCTCGCACGAGATCCTGAACGCCAACCCCTACGCGTTTCTGGACGACGCGCCGCTGGAGGAACGCCGCGCTCGCGCCGTCGAGTTGAGGCGCACCGTGCGCACGGACTTCGTCGAAGGCGCCGGCGCGCTCGATCCCGACGCCATCGTACAGGTGGCCGCCGAGGCCTGGCCCCTGGTGCGCGATCCCGACGAGTTGCACGAGGCCTTGCTGACGCTAATCACTGTCCCGCCCGTACCCGAGTGGGAGCCCTTCTTCGCAGCGTTGGCGGATGCGGGCCGCGCCGCAACACTTTCACAGGCTGAAGCCTGTGCCCCCTTTTCACAGGCTGAAGCCTGTGCCACCTTTTCACCGGCTGAAGCCTATGCCACCTTCTGGGCCCCTGCCGAACGCACCCAAATCGCCTTAGCCGTGCATCCCGAAGCCACCCTAACCCCACCCATCCACTTCGCCGGCAGCCGTCCGGAAACCGAAGAAGCCTGCGCCGCCGAAATCCTGCGCGGCTGGTTCGAAACCGGAGGACCCTATCGCGCCTCCGAACTTTCCGCACGCCTGGCCCTACCGCCCGCCCTGGTCGATTCCGCGCTGGCGCAGCTTGAAGCCGAAGGCCAAATCCTGCGCGGCCGCTTCACGCCAGGCGCACCAGCCGATGAGCCCGAGTGGTGCCATCGCCGCCTGCTGGCGCGCATCCACCGCCTCACCATCGGTCGCCTGCGCCGCGAAATCGAGCCCGTGACCACGGCCGATTTCGTGCGCTTCCTGCACCGCTGGCAGCACCTCGCGGCCGGCGCACAACTGCACGGCGCGGACGGCGTGCTGCACGTCGTCCGGCAGCTTCAAGGCTACGAAATCTCCGCCGCGGCGTGGGAAGCCGAAATCCTGCCCAGCCGCGTGGCGCATTACAGCCCCGAGTTTCTGGACCAGCTTTGCCTCTCCGGCGAAGTGATGTGGGGCCGTCTCTCGCCGCATCCCGCGTTCGATAACGACGACACCGGCCGCACCCATCGGGTGCGTCCCACGCGCGTCGCGCCGCTGACCCTGTTCCTGCGCGAAGACGCGGAGTGGCTGCTCTCCGGCCCCCAGCCCGCGTCCGACGCCTCGCTCTCGCATCCGGCGCGCGAAGTGCTGGCCGAGTTGCACCAGCGTGGTGCATCGTTCTTCCCCGAACTGGCGCGCGCCACAGGCCGCCTCGCGAGCGAAGTGGAAGATGCGCTCTGGGAACTGGTGGCCGCGGGCCTGGTCACCGCGGATGGCTTCGAAAACCTGCGCGCGCTCGTCGACCCCAAACGCCGCCGTGGCGAAGGACGCGGCCGCCTGGCGCGTCCCCGGCACGCCGCCGGACGTTGGGCCCTGCTGCGCCGCGCCGCCGCCTCGCCAGGCGAGATCTCCCCTGCGTCTTTCGCCCGCCAGTTGTTGCAGCGCTGGGGCGTGGTCTTCCGTGATCTGGCGGTCCGCGAGACTCTGGCGCCTCCCTGGCGCGACCTGCTGGTGGAACTGCGTCGCATGGAAGCGCGCGGCGAAATCCGCGGCGGCCGCTTTGCCGGCGCATTCCTAGGCGAGCAGTTCGCTCTGCCCGAAGCGCTCGACCTGCTCCGCGCCGTGCGTCGCGCCGGCGAATCCGGCGATCTCCCCGAAGCCTCACCCTCAGATCCGCTGCACCTCGCCGGCATCCTGTTGCCTGGCCCGCGCCGCCCCGCGGAACAAGCGGTAAGCCTGGCGGCGGCGCTGTCTCAGGTCTGATAGCATAACCAAATGCGCTGGTGGTCCCGGCCGTCAAGACCCTTTCTGACCGTGCTGGCGCTGGTTTTCGCGGCGTCCCTGCTCGTATATACGACGCTCTGGTTTGTGGTTGTGAGTCCAGAGCCCAAGGTGCAACTCGGCTATGACGCTACCTACCTGCCGCTGGAACACGCGCAGTTAATCACCGCCATCTATAAAGATAGCCCCGCCGAGAAGACCGGCCTCAGGCCCGGCGACCGCATCGTGGCGCTCGATGGACAGCCGCTCACCGACGAGTCGTTTCAGAACAGGGTCTGGTTGATGCATCAGCCCGGCGACCAGATCCGGCTCACCATCGCGCGGCCCGGCACGCAAAGCCTCCTCTTACTGGCGGCGACTTTCCGCCAAACTCCCTCATCGGCGAGCGGTTTCCTCGGCCGGCAATTGTCAAACTGGTTTCCCGCGCCCTTCGTGCTAGTGGGCCTTACGGTTCTTTTCCTGCGGCTGGAGGATCCCAACGCGTGGCTGCTGGTTCTGGTCTTCGGTGGCCTGATCGCGACCCGGAACTTGCCGCCTGCCAGTCCGCAGCCGGCCTGGTGGCCTTTCGCCATGGCTTACCAGGGGCTCTTACTCGCGCTGCTAGGCCCGCTCTTTTATTGGTTCTTTGCCGTGTTTCCGGCGCGCTCGCCCATGGACCGGCGCCTGCCTTGGCTGAAGTGGAGTTCCTTGCCGATTGCCTTTGCCCTGGCATTGGGTAGCATCCGCACCGGCGCGCTACGCGTTCCGCCTCCGTTGCACCAACGCGTGGGAGACCTTGCATCCGCCAGAATCGCCGTGATGATCGCCCTCGCCTATCTGATGCTTGGCCTGGTCTCGTTCGGCTCGAATTTCTTCATCGCGCGCGACCCTGAAACCCGCCGCAAGATCCGCGTGATGTTCTGGGGCACGGTGGTGAGCTTCAGTCCCATCCTGGTGGACGTCCTGGTTCAGAACCTCACGGGTTGGCAAGACCCGCCGTGGCTGCGTGCGATTCGCACCCTGCTCCTGTTTGTTTTCCCGCTGTCTTTTGCATACGCAGTGGCCGTGCACCGCGTGCTCGAAATCCCCGTCCTGTTGCGGCGCAGCGCCCGCTACCTGCTGGTGCAGCGTGGATTCACGTTTCTCCTATCGTTGGTCAGCATCGGTCTGACGCTGCTGTTCGCCATGTCCTTCGCGCGTTACCTGCAGCCTATCGTCGAGATCGCTCAGCCGGCCGGCATCGCGCTGGGCGCAGTCTTTGGGACCGCGCTGCTGTGGAGCGGCACGCAGGTGCACAAGCGCGTTAGCGGCCAGATCGATCACGCCTTCTTCCGCAGCGCCTACGATGCCCGCATGATCCTGGAAGATCTGGCTGAAAAAACGCGCACCGCCACCAACCGCACGGAACTCGCGAGCCTGCTGGAGCGGCATCTCACCGAGGCCTTGCACCCCAGCTTTGTGACCGTAGATTTACAGCCCGGCGAGGCGCCGCTTCGAGAGCAGCCTGAGTTCTTGGTTGTTATTCTGGGCCGCGACGGCCGAAAGCTGGGCGCGCTGATGCTGGGCCCGCGCCTGTCGGAGGAGCCTTATTCGGGCGAAGACGAGCGCCTCCTGGCGTCCGTCGCCAGCCAGGCGGCCGTCGCGCTGGAGAACATGCGTCTCGGCGAAGAGATCGCCGCGCGCATCGAAACCGAACGCCGCACCGCGCGCGAAATGGAGATCGCGCGCGAAGTGCAAAGCCGCCTGTTGCCGCAGTCACCGCCTGTACTTAAGACTCTGGAGATCGCCGCGTGCTGCATTCAGGCGCGCGCCGTGGGCGGCGATTACTACGACTTCCTCAATCTTGGGCCGGACCGCGTGGGCCTGGTACTGGCCGATGTTTCCGGCAAGGGCGTGCACGCCGCGCTGCTGGTGGCCAACCTGGAGGCGTATCTGCGCAGCCAGTGCTCCATGGCCCCGCTTGAACCGGTGCGCATGCTGGAACAGGTCAACCAATTGCTGTATGCCTCCACGGCGCCGCAGCACTACGCCACATTATTCTTCGCCATCTACGATGACACTACGCGCGAGCTTCTCTACGTGAACTGCGGCCACAATCCGCCCATCTGGCTGCGTCCGGATGGCAGCGTGACGCGGCTGGAGGCGACCGCCACAGTGATCGGAGCATTCGAGCGATGGCAAGGCTCGGCCTGCCGCGCACAGCTCAATCCGGGCGATCTGCTGGTGGTGTACAGCGACGGCGTTACCGAAGCCAACCGCGGTGAGGAGGAATTCGGCGAGACCCGGCTGATCGACGAACTCCGGAAGAACCGCAGCCGCACCGCTTCGGAAATCGTGCCCGCCATCCTGGCCAGCGTGCAGCAATTCAGCACCGGCGACCAGTACGACGATTTCACGCTGCTGGCCGCCCGCGCCCACTAACCACCAGCCACCAGCCAACCAGCCACGGCGCGCCTCGCGCGCCTACATATACATGCCGCCATTGACGTTCAGCACGTGCCCAGTGATATACCCCGCCTCGTCGCTGGCCAGAAAACGCACCGCGGCCGCGATCTCCTCGGGCCGCCCCAGTCGCCGCAGCGGCACTTGCGCCAGCAACTTCTCCTTCAACTCGTCCGTCAGCACCGCCGTCATATCGGTGTCAATGAAACCCGGCGCAATGGCGTTTACCGTAATCTCGCGTGCCGCCATCTCCTGCGCCAGAGCCTTGGTCAGGCCGATCAGCCCCGCCTTCGACGTCACGTAATTCGCCTGACCCGCGTTGCCGCTCTCGCCCACTACCGAGGCGATATTGATGATGCGCCCGTAGCGCTGCTTCATCATGGTGGGCAGCACCTGCTGCGTGGCGAAGAACGCGCCGTGCAGATTGATCTGCAATACGCGGTCCCAATCCTCGCGCTTCATGCGTACCGCCAACCCGTCGCGCGTGATGCCCGCATTATTCACCAGCACGTCGATGCGCCCGAACTTCTGCAACGCCGTGGCAAAGCATTCCTTGATGGAATCGTACGATTGCAGGTCCAGATTCACCGTCAGCGCTTGCCCGCTGCAAGCCCGGATCTTCTCCGCGACTTCTTCATTCTTCTCGATCTCCGGCGAGGCCACCACGATATCGTAACCGGCGCGGCAAAGTGTCAACGCGATCTCCCGGCCAATCCCCCGGCTGGCGCCCGTGACGAACGCCACTCGACTAAACATAATCTCTCCTTGATGATTTCTTCGTGAACTTCAATCATAGTAGAAAGTGAGACGCCCTCGTTATGGCCTACGCCGATTTGCGTGAATTCATCGCCGCGCTGGAGAAGAACCAGGAGCTCAAGCGCATCCCCTTCGAAGTCGACCCCATCCTGGAAATCACCGAGTTCGCCGACCGCGCGGTAAAAGCCGGCGGTCCCGCGCTGCTGTTCGAAAAGCCCACCGGCTACAGCATTCCGGTGCTGATCAACAGCTACGCCAGCATGCGCAAGATGCAGATCGCGCTGGAAGTGGACTCGGTCGAAACCGTGGCCCAGCGCATCTCCGAATACCTGGAAATGCGCATGCCCGAAGGCCTGATCGGCAAGCTGAAGATGTTGCCGAAGCTGGCCGAAATGGGATCGTTCTTTCCCAAGATCGTATCCAAAGGCCCGTGCCAGGAGGTAATCCGCGCGACGGGCTATTCGCTCAACGACTATCCGGTGCTGAAGTGCTGGCCGGAGGATGGCGGCCGCTTCATCACCCTGCCGCTGTGCTTCTCGCGCAATCCCGACACCGGCAAGCGCAACTGCGGCATGTACCGCATGCAGATCTTCGACGACCGCACCGCGGGCATGCACTGGCAGACGCACAAGCAGGGCGCCGAGCACTACCGCCGCATGGCCGCCTTCGGCCGTAAGCGCATGGACGTCGCCGTAGCCATCGGCGCGGACCCCGCCACCATGTTTTCCTCCATCCTGCCCCTGCCGCCGGACTTGGACGAAATGATGATCTCGGGCTTCCTGCGCGGCAGTCCCGTGGAGATGGTGAAGTGCCAGACCTGCGATCTGGAAGTCCCCGCACAGGCCGAGATCGTGCTCGAAGGCTACGTGGAATTGGGCGAATTGCGCACCGAAGGCCCCTTCGGCGACCACACTGGCTTCTATTCACTGGCCGACGAATACCCGGTCTTTCACGTCACCTGCATCACCCAGCGCAAGGATCCGATCTACGCCGCTACCATCGTGGGAGCGCCGCCCATGGAGGATTTCTACATGGGCAAAGCCATCGAGCGGATCTTCCTGCCGCTGATGCGCCTGCAACTGCCGGAGGTGCGCGACATCTGCATGCCGGCCGAGGGCATCTTCCATAACCTGATCCTGGTGGCGATTCGCAAGTCCTATCCGGGGCACGCGCGCAAAGTGATGTCCGCCATCTGGGGCCTGGGGCAGGCCATGTTCAGTAAGTGCATCGTGGTGGTGGATGAAGACGTGAACGTCCAGGACGTGCGCGAAGTAACCTGGAAGGCGTTGAATAACATCGACCCGGAACGCGACATCCAGTTCACCATGGGACCTATCGACTCGCTGGACCATTCCAGTCGGTTACCGAATTACGGCTCGAAGATGGGCGTGGATGCTACGCGTAAGTGGCCCGAGGAAGGCTTCACCCGCCCGTGGCCGGGCGTGATTCGCATGTCAGAAGAAGTGAAGCGCCGCGTAGACGACCTGTGGCGCCGCGCCGGTTTGTAAGTTGTGGGGCAGGCCCTCGGCCTGCGGCGGCCTCTCAGGCCGCCCGGCCCGTAGCGCTTTGCATATACAATCTGATACGATAGCGCTGTGGTCGTCTCCGGTTTTGAATGGGACGATGGCAACGTCTTCCACATCGAAAGGCACAGCGTCACCCCGGAAGAGGTGGAGGAAGTCTTCGCCAGTGGCCACAAGGTCAGACGAACGCGCCAGAAACGATACATCGCGTTGGGCGAAACGCTGGACGGGCGACTGGTTTTCGTCGTGTTTCAGCGCTTGACCGGTGGGCTTGTGAGAGTGATCACAGCCCGTGATATGGACGCAACTGAACGGCGGCTATTTCGCCGCAAGTAGGTCGAGCATATGAAAAAGAAGCTTTCTCCCGCAAGATTGCCACTTCCTAACCTTCAATCCGACGAGGATGCCGCGGAATATTTCGAGAGCCACTCCGTTGCCAACGTCTGGGATCTCTTACCCGAGGCACCTCAGGCTAAACCATCGCCCGCGTTGGCCAGGAAGATCCGCGACCGCCATGCCCGCGCAAAGTCTCCGATTTCACTTCGCCTGACGCCTGAACAGATAGCCGCTGCGAAGCATATCGCCGCTACGAAGTCGGTGGGCTACCAGACGCAACTCCGCATGTGGATTGCCGAGGGGATCCGGCGCGAAGTCAAGGGCCCCTCTAGTCACCGTAAAGCTGGCTAACGAACCACACGCTTAAGTCATATAGCTCGATGGCATCTCCGAGAGGTTCGGGCCGCGATGGCTGGCCGAGCGACGGAGTTCATTAAGCCTCCAGGCGCGTTTTGAATCCCAGCTCTGGGAGAGAGCAGCGTTTCGTTTGAGCCACTCTTTCAGGTCGGGGTATGAAGGCATCGGCGACCGCACAGCGTCATTGATAACGTGGATCATTTCACCTCGGCGAGGTGGCCGGAGGACAACGTTCCGGAACCAAGCCCGGGAGACCTTCAGTTCATGACGTCCGTCACGGTTCGGACTTTCGAAGCATCGTATTTCCCTCGCTCAGCCTGCAGAACCCAAGCGGGTAGTCCGCTACTCCACGACGAGCTGCCAACGGCCCGCACGCTTTTCGAATACGTCGAGCGTGGCGTGATCGGACTCGGCGAGGGTTCCTGTTACCGTCTTCTTGACGTGGGCATGCGATGAGACAACCGCTACGTTGCCAAACATCCGGATGCGCACATCCTTCAGCTCAACCGCATGTTCGTGGCTCCCGGTCATAAACCTGCGCATGACCTGCGCTTTGTTCCGGTAGCCAGTGTCTTCGATCCAAGAAAGGTCGTCGGCAAGTATTCGGTCAAGCTTCGTGGCATCGCGGTCGATAGTGGCAACGCACCAGTCACGCTCAATGCGGACAAGCTCGGCCTCGTCTGGAGATTGGGGCGCGTAGTCAACGACGCATCGAGCCGTGCCGGTGCTGGATTCAACGCTCTCAGCTCTTACGACTGGGAGCTCAGCCGCGTCCAGGTAACCTTCCGCGGGTTTCATCGACGTCTCCAAGATCTTGGCAGCGCGAATCGTCAAAACTCGTTTCAGTCTGCTGCCGGCAGGTCCCTCCGACAGGATTTGCGAAAATGAGGCCGGCGTGATGTCCTCGAAGACTTCCTGATGGGTTATTTTCTTTCCGTTATCTTCACGGTCCTCACGGTACACCAGCCGGTTGCTTTCCCATTTGGCTACATACTTTGAAAGCTCGCAGCCCCGTGGATTGGTGCTGTCGCACCAGAGGAATCGGAGACCTTGCAGATCGGCATCCCACCAGAACGGGACGAAACCGTAGATCTCTCCCCGAGCATTCTTCTCATGGTATGCCTCGACGATGGAGTAGCCGCCCGGGCCCGGCCGCCAAACCTCGATGCCCTCGCCTGTTCCGCCATTCGGCGCCTCTTTACTCGGTGCATAGTCGGCCTTGATCGCCCATGTGCCGAGCATCAGATTCTGGACCTCTGGACCAGGCATCTTAAGCTTCGAAACTGCGGGCGCCGATGGCTGGCTGGCGGATCGATTCGCGGGCGAACTCGAAGCTTTCTTCTCATTCTGACCGGACGCGACTGAGACACACATTGCGCATATGGTAGCGAGAAGAATCAAGAGAAATAGGCCGGATTTCACGGTACCTCCTGCGACGATATATTATGATATTCTACCAGCCTGAGCAGGACTCGGTGACTTGAAATACCCAGCCCTCAGCACATCCGAGACCGAATTCCCGTTTCCGTCTCCCGATCTAGGAATCCTCGGGTGAGTCCAAGGCCGAGCGCGAGGAGGTGCTCAAACTGTTCCGCTGCCTTCACGTGGTTCTCGGAGATAAAGTAGCACTTGCCCCACGCTGCCCGGTACGAACAGAGCAAATAAGTCCGAGACGATGAAGCAACGCCTGCTGGCTGCGAAGCAACGCCACGAGGGACTCTCACTCGCGGCTGTGGGGTTGAAAACCTTAGAATTTGACTCGCCGGCCTTCGAGGATCTCGCCTGGTGGATCAAAAAGGACCGGGCACAGGTACTTCGAATCGTGAGACTGGTTCGGGAAATTCAGCGTGACCTGTATTCCGGCCTGGGCAAGCCCACTCGGGATCGATTCCAGGCGCAACCTCGGCTCCTGCCCGCAGCCGTCTCCTGATCCCGGAATGCCACTTCACCGGGCGCTCAGCTATTCTATGGGCATGGAGCTAATGTTCGAAGTTCGGGACGCTGAGGAAGGCGGCTATTATGCGCGTGCGCTAGGGCATGCCATCTTCGCCGAAGCAGAGACACGGGAAGAGCTTCGTGCCAATGTCCTTGAGGCAACATTGGTGCACTTTGAAGATGGACCGGTGCATCCCCGGCTAGTTCAGTTGCACTATATCAAGGGCGAGTTGATCCCGGACGAAGCCGCATGAATTGCCGCGCGGCGTATCCGCCGTCGCGAACTTGCTCTGACCACTACTTCTACTTCCGAGCCCCGCCCGTGCCCGACTCCTGACTCAGCATCCCCCCAGTCGGTGTAAGCAACCCGCCATCCGCCACAATCGCCGACCCGGAGATATACGAAGCCATATCGCTCGCCAAAAAAGCAATCACGCGCGCGATCTCCTCCGCCCGCCCCATGCGCCCGAACATCGACAATTTGTGGCAGGCGTCCACCACCCGCTCCGGATGCTCGTCGAGCGAGGCCGCCCACCTAAGCATCGGCGTATCGATCGCGCCGGGGCAAATGCAGTTGACGCGAATATTGTCCGCCGCGAAATCCAGCGCCATCGACCGAGTCAGCCCCAGTAGCGCGTGCTTGCTCACCACGTACGCCATCGAATTGCGCTGCGCCGTCATGGATTGCACCGACCCCACGATCACAATCGCCCCGCCGCCGCGCCGCACCATATGTGGAATCGCATACTTCGACGCCAGAAACGCGCTACGCACATTGGCATTCTGCGTCTCGTCCCATTCCGCGTCCGACGTGGTCACCGCCGTGCCGTAACGCTGGATGCCCGCAACGTTCGCCAGGATATCGACGCCTCCCATGCGCGCGACCACCTGCTCCACCGCACGTTCCACCTCCGCGCTCACCGCCAGATCGACGTGGAAGTACTCAGCCGTATGGCCCGCGCCGCGCAACGCTGAGGCAGTCTCCGCGCCGCCCTGATCGTTGCGATCGAAAATCGCCACCGCGGCATGGCGCTCCGCGAATTCGCGGGCGGTAGCCTGCCCAATGCCAGAGGCGCCGCCAGTCACGATAACTACTTTATTGGTGAAGTCAATGCTGTCCATCCTATACCATCGCCGCCCGGAATCCATCCACCGCCTTAGTCAGACTCGCCACCGGCTCACCCAGCGGCAGATACTCCATCGTCAAATAACCCGCGAAGCCCGTCTTCTGAATGGCCTTGTAGATATTCGCATAGTTCATCTCGCCCGTCCCCGGATCGTTGCGTCCCGGATTATCCGCCACATGAAAGACGGCCACTTCGGGCGCGGCTTCGGTCAGCGTACGGATCACGTTCCCCTGCTGCACCTGCTCGTGATACAGATCGAACAGCAGCCGCACGTGCGGATTGTCCACTTCGCGGATCAGCTTCAGTCCTTCGGTGCAAGTCGTCAGGAAGAAGCCCTTGTGATTCACCAGCGAATTGAGCGGCTCCACGATCATGGTGAGCTTGGCCTCCGCGGCCAGATCGCCGGCGCGCTTGGCGCCCTCCAGCAGGCTGGCGTATTGCTCTTCGTGTGTGCGCCCCGCGATGGCGTTGCCGCTCATCAGTATAATCTGCGGGATCTCCAACTTCCGTGCGAAGCCGATAGCGTTGCGCACATCCGCCAGGAAAGCATCGCGGTGCGCGGGATCGACCATCGAGACCGGCCGCTTGCCCCAATCCGGCGAGCCGAGCAAGGTGTCCATGCCCAGACCGAACGCGCGCGCCGTCTTCTTCACGCGCGCGATGTCTGCGTCGGACCACTGCGCGTACTCGCCGATCAACTCCACCGATTGCAAACCCGCGCGCGCAGTCGTCTCCAGCTTCTCTTCGAACGAGCCTTTCAACGTCCACAGCATAACGGAGCTGGTGATCTTGGCCTTCGGCGGCGCGCTCGATTGCGGCCGGGCAAGCGCGGCGCCGGCCACCAGCGCGGCGCCGGTTTTCAGAAGCTCTCTGCGTTCCATCATCGAATGCCAGAATAGCACGGCAACCCAGACCCTCTCCGTCGCATGCTATTCTGGGCCAATAGTCCCGCATCGGGTGTCCAACATGCGTGAATACACCTTTACAACTCCGCACGGGATCGCAGTCACTCGCACAGTTACCAAGACCGGTTTTCGGCGAGGCCTGAGGCATCTGGTGCGCGACCTCGATCTGCATCGCGGCATTTATCTCTCTTCTGGATACGAATATCCTGGACGCTATTCGCGCTGGGATATCGCATCCACGCGCCCGCCCATCGAGATCGTGTCTTACGACCGCAGAGTTGAATTCCGCCCACTCAGTATTCGCGGCGAAATCCTGAATCAGATCCTGCTGCCGGTCGTGGAGCACCACCCGCATTGGGAATCGTTCGCCTGCGTCGAAGGCGCGCTGTGCGGCCGCCTGAAACCGCTGCCGGCGCTGTTTCCGGAAGAAGAGCGCAGCAAACAGCCTTCCACGTTTTCCATCCTGCGCGCCTTGATCGAAGAGTTCCGCAACGAAGAGAACTGCCGGCTGGCGCTGGCCGGCGCCTTCGGCTACGACCTGCTATTCCAGTTCGACCCGATCGAAGAGAAGCTGCCGCGCCACGGCCACAAGGACCTGCACTTGTTCCTGTGCGACGACATCTACCTGATGGACCGCAAGAAGGAACAGATCGAGCGCTATCAGTACGATTTCGAGCGTGAAAGTCTGTCCACGCTGGGCCTGGAGCGCACCGCCGAGCCCATTCCGCCGCCGACCGCGCGCGAGCCTGGCCCGATCGTCTCCGATCACACGCCCGACGAATACATGGCCGGCGTCGAGACCGTGCGCGAGGGCATGCGCCGCGGCGATTATTACGAGGTGGTGCTGCGGCAGACGTTCTCGACGCCTTACTCGGGCAAAGCCTCGGAGTTGTTCGAGCGTGTGCAGCGCGCCAGCCCCAGCCCCTACGAATTCCTGCTGCAGTTGGGCGAAGAGCAGCTAATAGGCGCGTCGCCGGAGATGTTCGTGCGCGTGGAAGGCCAGCGCGTGGAGACGTGCCCGATTGCAGGCACCGCGCGCCGCACGGGCGATCCCATGCGCGATGCGGAGAACATTCGCGAGCTGCTCAAGTCCACCAAGGAAGAGTCCGAGCTGACCATGTGTACGGACGTGGACCGCAACGACAAATCGCGTGTGTGCGAACCGGGATCGG
>Ga0187871_10002722_pt1 | contig 14105 bp, 18 predicted proteins | sample June2016WEW_16_1_FD_132988 | JGI IMG/M metagenome (GOLD analysis project Ga0187871, IMG submission 132988) | Peatland microbial communities from SPRUCE experiment site at the Marcell Experimental Forest, Minnesota, USA - June2016WEW_16_10 | ecosystem: Environmental > Terrestrial > Soil >... | reverse complement strand
CGTAACCTTTGTCTCAGGCACACCCACATATCGTGACGGATCCGCTACCGGGGCTGTGCCAGGACGCCTAGTGCGTGGTGCACAGGCGTCGCCCCCGGGGGCCCGACAACATTGAAAGGCGTGGGCTCTTTTTCTACGCCCGACGTATAACTTGAGCTATCTTGAGTTGGGGACTCGCCTGCCCCGGCGATCAGGACATCGGCCGCCCTAGCGCGGCGTCGGTGGGCGCGAAGCGAGGCGCTTTCTATTCGCCGGTCTTGCCGTCTGCGCCCCATCGGCGGGGCTCGGTTCGCCCTTCTCAATCAGGTTTGCCTCGCCCGTGGCGCGGATGCGACAGCGCCGGCGAGTTCCTCCTCAAGCATCGTTTCGATGAACCCGCGAACGCGAGCCGGAGATGGCCGATACATGCGGCTCAAAAGCTAAGCCTCCGGTGACGGCTACAATCGCCTCTATCTTCCCGACCGGGCGCCTGGTCCGATCGTCGAGGCGCTGTGCTGGAGCCACGCGCGGCGGAAATTCTTCGAGTTGGCTGATATCGCCGCCAACGCTCGACGGAGCAAGACGGCGGCGCCGATCTCGCCGATCGCGTTGGAGGCCGTCAGACGTATCGACGCGCTCTTCGACAGCGAGCGCGAGATCAACGGCCCGTCCGCCTCCGAACGCCTGGCGACCCGCCAAGAGAGGAGCCTCCCGCTGGTCGCGGCGCTCGAGGACTGGATGCCTCGAGCGGGCCAGGCTCTCGCGCCGCGACGCGGTCGCAACGGCGATCGACCACATGCTCACACGTTGGCCGTCCTTCATTCGCTTCCTTGAAGACGGCCGCATCTGCCTCAGCAACAACAACACCGCGGAACGCGCCTTGCTCGCGCGACTTGGCGCTCGGACGGAAGTCGTGGTTGTTCGCCGGATCGGAGCGCGGCGCCGAACGGGCGGCGGTCATGTACACCCTCATCGGGACCGCAAAGCTCAACGAAATTGCCCCGCAGGCCTGGCTCATCGACGTTCTCGTAGGATCGCCGATCGTCCTGTGCATCGTCTCGGACAAACTCCTGCCGTGGAACTGGGCGATCGACTAGGAACGACGCTCAACGACGTCGAGCTCAAGGTTCTCCGGCGCTTCGAGTTCCCGGCCGACATCAACTTGACCGGTTGCATCTGATGCTTCAGGCGGCGCTCGGCCGGACGAACAGTCATCGCTGCGAAATCCGCGCCCATGACGTCGGCTGGGGCCTGCCTTCTCCCGACTGGCCCGACGGACCGCTCGATTCGCGAGGCCAAGCTGATCGACGTGCTTGAAGACCCTGCGCTATCTCTATGTCTACGGCGACGGCTGGAAGCACACGATCAACATCGAGCGCATGACGCCTCCCGAGGACGACGTTCCCTATCCCCGCCTGATCGAGGCGTCAGGCCGATGCCCGCCCGACGACGTCGGCGGCCCCCGGGGTTACGGCGAAATGCTCGAAGCGCTCGAAGATCCCGGCCACGAGCGCCACGACCTTGGAGTGGCTGGGGCGAGACTTCGATCCGCACGCCTTCGACGCCGACCGCCTCAAAGCCGACGTCGCTACCCTCGCCATGCACTTGGTCGCGAAAACCACCGCCAAGAAGCCGAAACGCGCTTAACCCGCGGCCCTCACGGGAGCGTTACTTCAAAAGCCGCCCACGATCCAGCTCACAGCGCCGACTTACGCGCGCACCAGAGCGCACTGGAAATCGAGGGAACGAGCATTTGGATCCTGCATAGGGCGGATGCCGAGGTTTTGGACAGCGACCAGCCGTTAGCTTTGCTTTAGAGGTCCATCATGACAGAACCCTGTGGAGCCGAGATCAAGATCTCCCCGGTTGCAAACTTATACCCAACCTGCACACTGGCCGTGGCTGAGCCTCAAGGTCTGTTCCGCTACTCATCAACCCAAGTTGTCGACTGAGCAATTCTTTCACGTGTCGTCCGATACCCGTTGATTGGATGTAACTGATCGGCATAGCCGAACGAAATTCCGCAAACAATAAGCCTGTCGTTAGGCAGCCCAAAGTGTTCCCTAATAAATCCTGGGTGTGACGCAAGCGCAGCTTGGATAACAGTGGCCACTCCTTGGCTGTGCGCAGCGAGGGCGAAGCTAGAAGCAAAACCCCCGCAATCTACCGCGCCATAGACGCCAAGCGCCTCATCGCTGGTGATGATAGCGACATGCGGCGCGCCAAAAAGCCGATAATTCTCCATCGCTTGTTTGTTGGCCGCATCGCGTTCCGCGCGCGTGATCCCGAGACTCGCATAGAGCTGTAACGCACACTCCCGTCGACGCTCTCGATAGACGCCGTGGTATTCGCGCGGATAAGGGTAGTCTGACGACGGCCGATGTTCACTCGCATGCCTATAAATCCCTGAGCGAAATCGTTCGGTTCCAGCACCGCGGGTCACGATGATCTGCCACGGCTGGGCGTTGCACCACGACGCTGAATGCTGTGCGGTCTCCAGGATTTTAGCAATCACCGCGTCTGGAACCGAATGGCTAAGGAATGCCCGGCAACTGAATCGGGTGTTCGCGAGGCGAGCAAAAGCTTCCGCGTCGTCGTCCTGGACCCAATTTTTGTCCTGCTGCGCCGAATCTAGGCTAGCCGCGCTCATTTAGCGAACTCCGTCGGTCAAACGCTACGTATATGATTGGAGAACAATTCCATCCGGAGCTTATTCCCGCGTAAAGCATGGCGCCGCTTGCTCAATTTGCTTGAGAGCAGGCTAAGATGTAGCGCACCGTATCGCCCTCCTCGAGTTCAGCCAGCTGAGATGCCCCCATTCACGCTGATAGCCTGGCCTGTCATTTTTGCGGCACCCGGGCCCGCAAGAAACACTGCGATCGGCGCAATATCCGCCGGGGTCACTACGCCAAGTCGCGCCCGTTTCTCAGCCTTCTCGAACAGCTTGCGGCTAAATTCGTCTGACATTACTTTGTCATACGCGACTGTGTCGCGAACAATCGAAGGCGTCAGAGCATGCACCCGGATCCCGTGTCGTGAATTCTCCAGGGCCAAAGTCTTCGAGAACATTACGGTTCCAGCTTTGCAAGCGCCGATAATCGCCTCCCCCGGAGTCGCAATTTTCGCCGCGTCCGAGGACATATTGATGATGACGCCACCTTCGCGAGCAATCATCAACGGAATTGCGGCATGGCAGGTGTAGAAGGTGCTAACCAAATGGGCCTGAACAAGTGCTTCAAACGCCTCTATTGGGACCTCATGAAAGGGACGGGGAGAAAGGGATCCGCTAATGCTATTAACAAGAATATCGAGGCCCCCGAAAGCCTGTTCGGTCTCTGTCACTAGGTTGCGTGCGTCCTCGAGGTCTTTCATGTCGCCAGCAGTGAAGCGCACATCGGTCTTAGGCGCGCGAGCTCGCAACCGATCGCACGCCAAGGAGCCGCGTTCTGCGTTTCGCCCGTTAAGCATAATGCGTGGAACGCCAGCCTCAGCTAGTTGCGCAGCGATTTCAAATGCGATGCTGTTTGAAGAGCCGGTCAAAAGCGCCGTACAGTCGGAAAGCGATCTTACCTTCACGAGAAGTCCTCCTTGGGGATTATGTCTGTTCCGTGCGAGCCTCAAAGGTCGAGCGCAATAGTCCCGCCATGGGCATTGCGCTCGCCAACCTCCCGGGATCTACATCCGCTGCGACTATGCTGGGAATGACTTCGCTCACTTAAGGTTTGAATCCGCTTGCCGCTCTATTCTGCTTACCTGATAACGCCGCCCTTTCGGAGAGCCGCCAAATCCTCCTCGGAAAATCCCCAAGTGGAAAGCACTGCGTCCGTGTCAATCCCTGGTTCGCGGGGCGCTGTTGGAACATCGGGCGATGAGCGACTGAAACGCGGGGCAGGCGCCGGCTGAACGACTTCTTCTACCGTGATGTATGTTTTGCGCGCCCGGACGTGTTCGTGGCTGACTGCCTCCCCCAGATCGAGAACAGGCGCGAAGCAAACCTCATGGCCCTTCATGATTGCGACCCATTCTTCTCGGGTCCTCTGTTTGAAAACCTCTTCGAAACGGCTTCTGAGCTTCGGCCACCCCTCCTTGTCCCGCTGATCGGGAAGGCGCTCTCCCGATAGGCCCATGCGCGTCAATAAGTTTTGGTAAAATCGACCCTCGATCGCCCCGATCGACACGAATTTTTTGTCACTCGTCTCATACGAATCGTACCAAGGGGCGCCGCTATCGACAAAGTTGTCGCCGCGCACGTCCGTCCAAATTCCCGCGGCTCGCATCCCGTAAAATGCGCTCAGCATTGAGGAAACGCCATCCACCATCGCAGCGTCCACCACCTGCCCTTGCCCCGACTTCCCCGCCTCGAGCAATGCGCATACCAATCCAAACGCCAGGTACATCGCACCGCCGCCTAAGTCCGCGACCAAGTTCAGCGGCGGTGACGGTGGCTGGTTCTTCCTGCCGATGGAATGGAGGGCCCCCGCCACCGCGAGGTAGTTGATGTCGTGTCCAACCTCGTTGGCAAGCGGCCCTGTTTGCCCCCAACCAGTCATGCGGCCGTAGACAAGTTTTGGATTGGTCGCCAGGCAGACCTCCGGACCGAGGCCAAGGCGCTCCATAACTCCAGGTCGAAAACCCTCTATCAGGGCGTCGGCTTGTTTGATCAACCGCAGCACTGCGGCAGCCGCCCCTGGCGCCTTGAGATTGACGCCTACGGATCGTCTACCCCGATTCGTGATCGCGAAACGCGCGTCTCGTTCAATACCGAGATCCGGGACTTCGGTGCGGTCCAGTCGGACCACCTCCGCACCCATATCCGCCAACATCGTGGCGCAAAATGGAACCGGGCCGATCGCCCCGAATTCAATGACTTTGTATCCGTGCAGTGGGCCCAAGTCTCTTCCCCCCTGGCGCTTTAGGCAGCAGTTGTCCGAAAACGCGCTGCCTCAGTAGGCGATGCGCGAGTTTGCGCCCTGACCTTTTCCGCACCACGTCGGGCTCGACGGGTACTTCCGGGATCGGAGAAGTCCGCGAAAATTGGCTTTAGCGACAGCGCCCCAGGCTCGGGCCCAGCAGGGGCCCCGCTTTGCAACGAAGACTCCAGATCGCCTAGGAACATGATCCTCCCCGAAAACCGGCGGCTCCTTGACTGATTATTCATTCATGACCGCCCTGATGTCAAGCGGGGAGAAACAGTCGCTTCATCCGCGCAGCGCCGATGTCTTGAGACGCTGCGAGCTTACTTTCCAAATCTTGAACGAGTGAACCTTCAGCGTTGGCTCCCACAGACGAAAGCAGTTGACTTTCGGCGTTAGGCTACTCTGTCGAAAACCGACCATTTGTCTTTACAAGTCCGATGGTGACATCTGTAGAAGTTCTCTAAGCACTTGCTCAGTATGCTCGCCGAGCGCAGGCACATGGGGCCGAACGCGGACGTCGCCCTCCGAGAGCCTGAAGGGAAGATTCGGAACGAGATAGCGAACGGCTCCGTCAACGACTTCGGCCAGGCTTCCGCGATGTGCGACTTGCGGCTCGGCCAACGCATCACGCACGGAGTTGTAGCGAGTCACCGGCACACCGACCTTTGAGATGGTTGCGATGCATTCCGCCGCAGTGCGGGAGGCGGTCCATTGCTCGATCCGGCCCATTACCGACTTCCAATTCGCCTGGCGACCGGCGTCGGTGGCGAACATCGGATCCCGGCGCCAGTCGGCGACGCCGATCCCGTCGAGCAGCGCTTCGACATTGCGCGGCGAGACGGCCGCAAGCATCAAATATCCGTCGCTCGCCTTCAGAGGAGGGTAAACCGGGCGTCGTTCGGGCTGCGGACACTGGGCTTCTTGCACTTCGTAGGGCATCAGGGAAAACATGCCTTCCATCAGACTTGCGTCGACATATTGTCCTCGACCGTTGACGTGGCGCTGGTTCAGGGCCGCTAGAACGCCAATATGCGCAAAAAGTCCTCCAAGAACGTCGGCGATAAAGATCGCGCTATTCGCGGGCCGCTCGTTTCCGTCCTGGTAACCCGCGAAGGCCGATTCGTAGCCGGACGCCGCCTGGACGATTTGTGCATAAGCGGGGCGTTCCGCGTCCGGTCCAGTCTGTCCAAACCCGGATAACGAGCAGTAGATTAGCCTTGGATTCAGCGCGCCCAGGGTCGCGTAGTCCAGTCCGAAACGGGCCATGACGCCGGGCCGGAAATTCTCGACGATGACATCGGACTGCGCAGCGAGGCGCTTGGCGACGGAAATCGCGCTAGCCTTCTTAAGATCCAGGACAACGCTTCGCTTTCCCGCGTTGAGGTGTCCGAAATAAGCGCTGTGACCGTCATGCTTCGGCGCGCGCTGGCGAATATAGTCCCCTTCAGCGGCCTCAATCTTGATCACATCGGCGCCGAGGTCCGCGAGAAAACGCGTGCAATAAGGCCCCGCCATCATGATGGTGAAATCCAGCACCCGAACGCCGGCGAGTGGAGGGGATTTCTTTTCCGCCTTGGAGTGGGTCGGCATGAGACAGGCCTCCGAATTCGAGCGCGTTCAATTGAGGGACGAAGGTGAATATGTCAGCCCAGCACGGCTGGCTTGCTCGCGCCTCTCAGTTCCATCGGACCGGCATGACGCCTTCACGCACAGCGTCGATCATCGCCTGATCAGCGATCATCCAGTCGCTGCGCCCGAGCGATTCGCCAACATGCGATGCTAGGTTCGCGCGAATTTCGATCGAAAGCATTTCTCTCACTGCAAAATCGAAACTCATCTTCCCTGGAAGCGTGGGTCCCGCTTTTCGAGGAAAGCGCGAATTCCTTCGGCCTTGTCTTCGGAACCCATCAGCACTTGCACGCCCTTGCGTTCGATCCGCAAGGCTGCGTCGAGCGGTGCGTCTGCGCCGGCGAGGACAGCCTCCTTGACCTGACGCACGGCCAGAGGCGCACGAGAGGCGATTCGTCCGGCGATCGACATTGCCGTCGAGAGCACCTTATCGTCGGGAACTATGTCGCTGACGAGGCAAAGTCGGTGAGCCTCCTCAGCAGACATCGTGTCACCAGTGAGAAGGTAGCGCATCGCAGCGAATTTGCCGACGGCTCGCGGAAGCCGCTGGGTGCCGCCCCCGCCGGGCATCAGACCGACTTTGACTTCCGGCAGCCCAAATTGCGCCGAGGCTCCGGCGACCACGATATCGGCGTGCATCGCCAATTCGAAGCCGCCCCCCAGGGCCAATCCGTTGACCGCCGCGATGAGAGGTTTGGGGAACGCGGCGATCGAAAGCCAATAGCGTTCGACGCCGAGGCGCAGCATCTCCACGGAGCCGGTCTCCCCGAGTTGCTTCAGATCCGCGCCGGCCGCGAAGACGTGCGGCCCCCCCGTCAGGACGACGCAACGGATGGAATCATCCTGAGCGAACGTCGCAAGCGCGTCGACCAGCTCTTGCCGGAGCGCGAAAGACAGAGCGTTGCGCGCGTTGGGCCGGTTGAGGGTGATCAGGCCGACTTGCGGCTGAGGCGTCTCGCTGAGAACGAGATTCATGCATGGCCCTCGGCTTCAAATTCGAAAACGCCGTTCACGATGATCTCAACATTGCGCTCCAAAGCGCGGCATCGAAACAACGCTCGGCCACGGTCGGCCCAGATTTCAGTTCGGATCGTCTCGCCGGGGTAGACCGGAGCAGAGAAGCGAAGCGAGAGCGAGCGGAAACGGCGCTCGTCGTAGGCGCATACGGACTTCAGAAGAGCGTGTCCGGCAATCGCATAAGAGCAAAGGCCGTGCAGGATTGGCTGTCGAAAGCCAGCGTAGGACGCCACGTCCGGGTCGGCGTGGACGGGGTTCAAGTCGCCATTCAGCCGGTAGAGCAGCGCTTGCTGGCCCGTCGACGGCAAATCGCAAACAGCGTCCGGAGCGCGTTCAGGCGCCGCCCAAGCCTCAGTCTTCGGCTGCACGCGTCCGTTAAACCCGCCCTCGCCGCGGAGGTATGCGGTTCGGTTGACAGTCCAGACGGGAGTCCCTTTGGCGTCGGCGACTTGGCATTCGACCTCGACGACCGCTCCCTTGCCGCGCCCCTTGTCCCAAACATTCACGACTCGGGAGCGTCCGGTAATCGGCGTATCAACAGGTATGGGTCGGTGCAGGCGAACCGCCTGTTCGCCGTGGAGCGCCTTGTCCGCGTCGATTCGCAGGGCGGGATCGGCAATCCAATGCCCGGACGTGCAAAGAACCGCCGCCATTGTCGGCAGGACCCGAAGTCTGGGTTCGTACACGAAAGGCAGTTCATTGCGATCGAGAGGATCTCGCGCCAGACCGACCGAGAGCGCGTAAAGCTGGCAATCCTTTTTGGACACAGTCTGAGTCACGGGCGGAAAAACGAGGGTTTGGACGAGTTCGCGATTGAACGCCATTATGCCTGCTCATGCTCGATTGTTAGATGCTCGCGGCAGCCCGGCGCTCGAGCTTGGTCTAGGCTGTTGGTCACGACCTCTTGTCGGCGTTGGCGCGGCGCCCGGCCTGTGAAGGTTCACAAGATCGAAAATCGCATTCATCTGCTCGACGAATGGCAGAGTGGCTCCCGAGCGGCGTGCGAGAGACTGGATGATCCGCAGATCCTTGATCAAGTTTTTTGGCCCCGCTCCGCCGTAGTCCGGCCAACTGGAGCTCCCGGTCAAGAATGACCGCAGCGCCTCAACATGACGGGGCGGTCCAGAAAGATCGCCGCTTCGCATTGCATCCCCCCAGGCGGTCAGCACGGGTGTGCCGGCGAACCCTCCGGCGAAGGCGTGGGGAAGTTTCTCGGGGTCGATTCCGAGCCGAGCGGCAAGCACAGAAGCCTCAGCGACGGCGACAATCGAAAGAAAGCCAATCACCTGGTTGCAAGCCTTCGCCGCCTGACCGCTGCCGGTCCGACCCATGTAAGTTACGTTGCTCGCGAAGAGCTCGACGATCGGCCGGATCGCATTCGCCGCATCGGCCGGACCTCCGAGGAAAGCTGCGAGCTCGCCACGCTGAGCCCCCGCGCGGCCGCCCGAAACCGGAGCGTCAATCCAAATCGCGCCTGTCGCGGCGGCCAGCCGTCGGGCGAACTCCGAGGTCGCCTCGGGGGAGACCGTCGAATGATCGACCAGATAGCGCGGAGCGGGAGCGCCGGCCACAATGCCGCCTTTGCCGAAGACGACCTCTTCCAGCGCGCCGCTATCCGTTACGCACATGCAGACGACATCGCAGGCTGCGGCTAGCTCCTCCGGCGACTTTGCGACTGTCGCGCCTTTTGAGGCGAGCCTAGCAGTCTTTTCGGCGGTGCGATTCCAGACTGTCAGTGGGCGGCCCGCGTCGAGAATCCGCTCCGCCATCGGTTCACCGATGCTGCCCAGTCCCAAAAAGCCGATCTGTCGAAATCCCATCCGAGATCGTACTCCTCCTATGTCAACGAGACTTGGCTCGCCCCGCCCGCAACCTCCCGAACGTCTCACGCGTGGGAGGTTAGGCTCGCGGGAACAGCAGCTCGACCGACGGGATCGCATTACGCAGCGACCTTCCCCATCATCCATATAATGGTCAGTCCATTAAAGCAATCAGCCGATTTGTCCGCGTCACGACGGTGGGCAGGTGCCGGGCCGCGGAGACATCTCGGGCGCGAAGATGGCACAGAAACTTCGCCCGTGACTCGGCGACATCCCAGGTGGTATCCGGCCGATCCGACGAATGTAAAAGCTCAGTGGTCCGTGAAGGCCCTAATGAGAACCTCCATGACTCCCGTGCAGACGTGCGACGCCCCGCGAGGCCTCGAATCGCAAGGCTTGTGTGCGCGAAGAAGGCGCGAAGAACGCGCGATTGATCGCCGCCGCACGGGGCGAGACCGATTCCGGCGAGCGTTTCAGCTTCGCCGCGGGTTCGCCGTCGGCGCCATGGCTTGCTGGCGTCGTGGGATGCCCCGCGCCGATCCTCGGCGCTCGCGTCTCGGGTCGTCTTCTCGATCGCGCAGAGTGCGGCGATGCGTTCGAGCGCATCGCCTAGAAATCATCATGCTATCCGGCGAATGCGGGCTTCACAGCGTCAATATTCCTGTCACTTCCGGCGCCATCTTCTTAATCCAGCCAGCGCGCCAGCGACTCCTGTTGGCATCGAATACGCGATCGCAATTAGAACCGCCCCATAAATCGCGGCAGAGGCTGATTTCGAAAGTTGATCGGCGATATCGGGAAGAAACTCGACGAATATGGCGCCGAAAATAGCGCCCGATATCGACGCAAGCCCGCCCACGACGATTCCAATCAGGAAAGTAAGTGAGAGAGAGAGTGAGAATGTGTCAGGCGCCACGTATTGCACGGCGAGCGCGCCCAATGAGCCGGCCAGACCGGCGAGGCATGCGGAAATTCCAAATGTTACTGACTTCGTTCTCGCAGCGTCGACACCCAGCGCCTCGGCAGCCAGCGGGTTGTCCCGGATGGCTACGATCGCCCTACCCATCGGTCCAATCAGTAAGTTCCTGACAGCAAGGAACGCAATAATTAGAAAGCCGAGCGTCACAAAATAAAGCCATCGGTCGGAATCGAGATTGACCCAGGTTGGAGGCGCCGGCTTCGTTACCAGAAGGCCGCCCGAGCCGCCGGTCCAATCCTCGATTCCCTTGTATCGAAGCAACTGCGGGACTGCTAACGCCAGCGCAAAGGTCGCGAGGGCAAGATATAAGCCTTCAAGCCGCAGCGCGGGTAAGCCGAACAGATAACCGACGACAAGACAGATTCCTGCCGAGAAGATAATTGCCACTACATACGGAACCCCCATGCGCTCAGCCAATATAGCTGTCGCATAAGCGCCAATGGCATAGAATGCCCCGTGCCCCAAGGATATCTGCCCGTTATAGCCAGTCAGCAAATTCAAACCGAGCAACGCAATTGAATATACCATTACCATTGTGCATTGAAAGATCCAATAGTCGCTAAGTATCGACGGGAGGACGCAGGCAGAAAGAGCCACAAGGCTAGCGAAGACGATATTGATATTAGATATTTGCGTGTATCGAGACACTAAACCTCGAGAAGCAGCACCCATGCTACACCTTGACGGCGTACGTTACACCAAACAGGCCCGCTGGACGAACGATCAGTATGCCAATTATGAGAATCAGCGCTGCCGAAAGCTTGAGCTCCGGACCGATTACATAAGTGCCTATCAGGTTCTCTGCAACACCGACTATAAAGCCGCCGAGGACCGCGCCCATCGGACTCTCGATCCCGCCCAGCAGTGCGCCGGCGAAAGCATAAAGAAGAATTCCGGCCATCATGTTGGGATCCAAGTAAACGGTTGGCGCAACCATCATCCCTGCTACCGAACCGATTGCCGCGGCCAGACCCCAGCCCAGGGCAAGCATCCAGCCAACGCGAATTCCGGCGAGCCTGCTGGACGTTTCGTTCTGAGCGGCGGCCCTCATGGCTAACCCGATCGGCGTGTAACGGAAGAACGCGTGAACAACGCCCAGCACCGCAAACACTACGATGATAGACCCCGCCGCGTGAGGAGAAATTAAGCGGTTCTCCAATAAGGCCGAGGATGCAAAAGGGCTAGGAAACATCTCGAGCGTTGTTCCGAAGAGCCAGCCAGACATACTATTGAAAACGATCATTATTCCGACCAGGACAATCACGACTGTTAGATGGGGCGCGCGCTCAACCGGCCTGACGATCACCCGCTCAATCGTGACGCCCAACGCGAACGACACAATCACAGTCACGACGAAGGCCGCCCAATAGGGGAGGCCAGCCCTTATTAATTTCAGAGCGATATAGGTAGAAAATGTCGCCATCTCACCTTGCGCAAAATTGATGAGATGCGTCGCTCGATAGATCATCACAAGCGCAAGCCCAAGGCTTGCATAGATGCCGCCAGCAGCGAGACCAGCCAGAATTTGCTGAATCAAGAATTCCATGATCCACTCCCAAGAGCGAGTCGCTGTAGCGTGTCAATAGCCAAGGTAAACCTTTCGCACGGACGGATCCGCTGCCACAACGTCGGAAGGGCCAGCAAGAACGATTCGACCAGTCTCCACAAGGTAAGCGAATTTGGCGAATTTCAGTGCGAGCGCCGCGTTCTGCTCGACCAATAGAATGCTTACCTGGCTTTCCTCGTTGATCTGACGAAAGATACGAAATAGATCTTGGACCACCATCGGCGCCAGCCCGAACGAAGGCTCGTCAAGCAAGAGCAAGCGAGGGCGAAGCATTAGCGCCCGTGACACTGCCAGCATCTGTTGTTCGCCTCCGGACAACGTTCCGGCCTGTTGCCGAATTCGTTCCTTCAGCCGGGGAAAGAACTCGTAGATCCGAGCCAGATCTTCTCGGACCGCGACTTTGTCTTTCCGCGTATATGCCCCTACGCGGAGGTTCTCTTCGACCGTCAGCCGCGTAAGCGTGCCGCGCCCGTCCGGGACATGCGCAATTCCCAGGCGAACAACGTCTTCTGTTTGACGGCCTTGAATGTCGGTCGTGCCGAACCTCATCGACCCGGCCGTCTTCACCAATCCGCAGATGGCCCGTAGCGTGGTGGTCTTGCCCGCGCCATTGGCGCCAAGTATCGTTGTTACGCTTCCTTCCTCCACGCTAAAGTCCATGCCGTGCAGGACTTGCGTAATTCCATATCTTGCACGTAACCCCTTAACTTCGAGAAGCGGAGCCATCGTCAGTCGGTTCCGAGGTAAGCGCGAAGTACGCCTACGTCTCGCTGCACGACCTCCGGCGGCCCGTCAGCAATTTTCCGCCCAAAGTCCAGCGTGACCACCTTATGGGAGAGTCGCATTACGAGAGCCATGTGATGCTCAACCAACAAGATAGCCATTTTGAATCGCCGATGAATGTCCTCCAACAATTCACGCAAGTCTTCGATCTCTTCGTGGTTCAACCCGCACGCTGGCTCGTCGAGCAATAGCAGACTGGGTTGGACCGCCAGCGCCCGCCCAAGCTCCACGCGCTTTTGTGTTCCGAACGGCAATTCGGCGACCAAACGGTCGGCCTCGCCACGTAGTTCCAGAAGATCGAGGAGGGACTGGCAGCGTTCGTCGAGAGCCGCCTCCTCATGCCGAACCTGCGGCAAGCGCAGTGCGTTCGCCAGAAATCGACTTCGAATCCAGCAATGCCCGCCCAAAAGGACATTGTTCCGCACGCTCATCGTCGGAAACAAAGCAAGATTTTGGAAGGTGCGGCCGATTCCGAGCGCAGCGACCCCGCTCCGCCTCACGCCCTTAATGCTGCGGCCGCGGAAAAGGACATCACCCTGTTTGAAGTTATACAGACGCGATAGACAGTTGAAAACTGTTGTTTTTCCTGCGCCGTTAGGACCAATCAGCCCCACTATTTGGCCCGCATCCACAGTGAAAGAGATCCCGTCAAGCGCAGTCACCCCACCAAATCTGATCGTCAGATTTTCAATTTTGAGCAGCTCCTTTTCCCCCGGTTCGGGGCCGACGTTCCGGTCCCAGGCTGATGACAGTCGCGCCCTCATCGGCGATCTCCTGGTCTCTTCCGGAGAGTTGAAATCGTCATAATCACGCGACTGCCTTAGGAGAACTGACCCCGAACAAAGACAAATGGCGCGGCCGCACGATCAACTGTCCGCCGCGCTTCGAACAGATCGCCAGCAGTGGCGTCGCCAAAGCGCGAAGCCCGAAGGCCAGCGCGCCTGAGACCATGTCGGCAACGAGCAAAAGCATCCGACTATGGACCCGCCACGGCGAACAATGCGAGGTAGCCTGCCTGCGACTCTGGCTTTCGCAGCCGCGCCATTCGAAATGCCGCCGCGCAGGAGTCCAACAGCACTCAACCGCCGATCGTCTATCGGCATGCGAGGTTCCGAGCAGCAGTCCCCATCTGTGGCTGGAACGGGCCAACATGTCCAGCAAACCCGGTCGGATGGCGGGTAAGCGCGACAATGCCCCTTCATTCGCGCATTTCTGCGTGCAGCGCACCGTTGCGGCGCATTGCAGCGATGTGATTTTGGTCGTACCCGAGAATGTCCCGCAAAACCTCGTCGGTATGGTAGCCTAGAGGCGGCGCCGCGATGGGATCAACAACTGGCGTCCTACTCATCCGAATCGGCGAAGCGATATTTGGGACAGCGCCCGCGGTAGGGTGCGGGATGGAACTCAACAAGCCG
>Ga0187871_10002719_pt1 | contig 14126 bp, 7 predicted proteins | sample June2016WEW_16_1_FD_132988 | JGI IMG/M metagenome (GOLD analysis project Ga0187871, IMG submission 132988) | Peatland microbial communities from SPRUCE experiment site at the Marcell Experimental Forest, Minnesota, USA - June2016WEW_16_10 | ecosystem: Environmental > Terrestrial > Soil >... | reverse complement strand
CGTGACCGTGACTTCCTCGTTACGGCTGGATGGCGCCAGCGACGGGTCGAGCGTGCGGGCCTGCCCCACTGCCTGCTCGACGTTTTTGTAGCGAATCTCCTGAAATCCGGGCTTTGAAAAGACTACGATGTATTTGCCGATGGGCAAGTTCTCTATGGCGTACGTGCCTGCACTTGTGGTGACGGTGGCACGCTCTAAGCCGGTGTCGGCATCGGTAGCCTTGACTGCCGCGCCCGGAATCACCCGGCCGCTCACATCGCGTACCGTGCCGTTCAAAGAGCTTCGATCCACCTGGGCGAAACAGGCACAGGCAAGAGAGAGGATCATGCCGAACGCCAGGGTCCAGCGAAGAAGCGGCAATTCCGTAAATGTTGCCTGGCGGTTCACTGTGCCAGGGCTCCTTTCGAGACTCTTAGTCACTATATCACTGGGGCATAGCGGCAGGCAGCCGCAGGATTCCGGATTTCGTACTATACGTAGGCCGCCAGACCGGATTGGCCCAGGACTTGCTAAACTAAGATCGCTCTGCCGGAACGCCATGTCTAGATGAAACACCCGAAGGACAGCAGCAGTTCATGACGCGGCGTGACATGCTTTGGCTGGTGGCCTCGGTCGCCCGGGCACAGCAATCGACCGGCATGGCTTCACGCGGCCTGGCGCCGCAACCACGCGGCAAGTCCTCCGGCCTTCCCTTTCACGCACGATTCACCGATATCGCCGCGCAGGCAGGTTTGCGCGAGCCGGTAATATACGGGCCGGCCGCACGGACGGATTACATTCTCGAGTCGATGGGGTGTGGGGTCGCATTTTTCGATTACGACAACGATGGCTGGCTGGATGTCTTTGTTCTTTCGGGCACGCGCCGCGAGGGTCCGGTGGCGGGCGCGACGAACCGGCTGTACCGGAACAATCGCGATGGGACCTTCACGGATGTGACCAAGGAATCCGGTCTGATCCGCCAGGACTGGGCCTGCGGGGTGACCATCGGCGATTACAACAACGATGGGTTCGACGATATCTTCATTTCCCAGTGGGGCCAGAACGTGCTTTACCGCAACAACGGGAATGGCACTTTCACGGATGTTACGCGAGAGTCCGGACTGCTGCACCAAGGCACGCGCTGGGGAACGGGTTGCACGTGGGTAGACTATAACCGCGATGGCCTGCTGGATCTGTTCGTCGCGCACTACGTGGTGTTCGATTTTGAGAAGGTTCCGGCTACTGGCCGGAATCCCAAGTGCAACTTCATGGGCGTCCCGGTGTATTGCGGGCCGCTTAGCCTCGAACCCGAGCCGTGCCTGCTCTATCGCAACAATGGCGATGGTACGTTCACCGATGTGACCCGGTCCGCGGGAATCGACCGCGCGGCGCCCACTTTCGGACTGACGGCGATGGCGGCGGATTATTTCGGAAGCGGCTGGCCGGACATTTATGTCGCCTCCGATTCCACGCCGAGCCTGCTGTTCCGCAACCAGCGGGATGGTTCGTTCTTGGAACAGGGACTGCAGCTTGGCGTGGCGGTGAACGAAGACGGAACCGAGCAGTCGGGAATGGGGTTGGGTCTGGGAGACTTCGACACGGACGGCGAACTCGATCTGCTGAAGACGCACTTCAGCGGGGATCGGGCGGTGCTCTATCGCAACATCGGCCGCGGCGGCTTCGAGGATGTGACTTTGCGCGCGGGCCTGGGCGTGGAAACCCGCTATGTCGGCTGGGGCGCAGGCATTCAGGACCTCGACAACGACGGACTGCCAGACCTGTTCTGGGCTACTGGGGCCGTCTACCCCGAAGTGGAGAAGGTGCATCCCGACTATCCGTACAAGACGCCGCGGGTGCTGTTCCGGAACCTGGGAAACGGCAGGTTCGAGGAGTTGGTCTCGGAGGCGGGGCCCGCGATTGCCGCAGGGCATTGCAGCCGCGGAGTGGCGTTCGGAGATTTCGACAACGATGGCGATATGGACATTCTGATCATGAACGTCAACGAGCCGCCATCCCTGTTGCGCAACGATGTCAGCGGCGGCGGGCACTGGCTAAAGGTCGGACTCATCGGTACGAAATCGAATCGCAGCGCCATCGGCGCTACGGTCATTGCCACTTACGGAGGCCGCAGGCAAGCTCAGGCAGTCACTGCGCAGTCGGGCTATTTGTCGGCGAATGACCGCCGGCTGCACTTCGGTTTGGGTGCGGTGCGGTCGGCTGATCTTGAAATCCGGTGGCCGAGTGGACTGCGGGAGTCTCTAAAAGCGATTTCCGCGGACCGATTGATCACCGTACGTGAAGGCGAGGGCGTGGTGAAAGTCGAGTCCTTTGGCGGGCCTGCTGCTTCGCGCGCGGGACGGTCATGAGAGCTGTTCTGGCAGCCTGCGTTGTTCTGCTGCTCGAGACGCGCGCAGCGCCAGCCCAGCCGCCGGCCCGCGGCGACGCGGCATCGCACGTCGGCAAAGCCGTCCGGCTGATGCAGGACCGGCTTTTCAGCGAAGCCGCGGCCGAGTTCGAGCAGGCGCTTGCCGCTGATCCCAACAACGACGTGGTGCGGATTCAATACGCGACGTGTCTGTTCGCACAGGAGCGCAACGACGAAGCGCGCAAGCAATTCGAGATTGAGCGGCAGAAGCTGGGTGATCGGCCGGGCCTGACCTACTACCTGGGGCGTCTGGATCTGCGGGCCAACGATTTCACCTCGGCGATCAGGAGGCTGGCGCCGCTGGAGAAGGATCCCGCACTCTCCGACGTCTCACTTTATCTCGGTGTGGCGTACATGTCGGCCGGGCAGCAGGCACGCGCGCTGGAATGCCTGGAGCGGGCCGCCAGAAATAATCCGCGCGATCCGCAGGTGCATTACCGGCTCGGGCGCGTCTACTCCATGGCCGGGCGCGCGGACGACGCGGATCGCGAGTACAAGCTCTACCGGGATTGGCAGGAAAGCCAGCGGGTGGCGGAACAGGATGGCCGCGAATGCAAGGATGCGCTGCGCAATCAGCTCATCGCCCAGGCCCGCATCGTCTGCCAGCGCATTGCGGACCCCAACGACCCGCGCCGGTTGATTCTTTTGGGCCAATTGTATTCCGAAAACGGCGCGTTCTCCGATGCCATCGAACCGCTGCGGCAGGCCGTGAGACTGGAGCCGGAGTCGTTCGAAGCGTGGAACAGTCTGGGTCTGAGTTTGTTCTGGCTGAAGCGCTACCGGGAGGCGCTGCCGGCGTTGCGGAAAGCGGCCGATCTTAATCCGCAGTTTTTCAGCACGCTGACCATGCTCGCTTCCACGTTGCATGCGCTGGGAGACGATGCGGCCGCACTGCCGGTTCTCGAACGGGCTCACAACCTGAATCCCGATGACGCGCGCGTGGCGTCGGGGCTGGAGCAACTGCGCGCGACATTGAAAGGGAAGCGGTAGGTTTTTCAGAGCCGCGACCGTAAGGGAGCGGTTTCCCAAGCCTCAATCCGAAGTGGTACAATTTTTTCACTCGCGGAGTGGGCGTAGATCATGACTCCTACATTGCTTGCCTGCTGTTTCTTTCTGCAGAGCATTACGCCGGAAGTTATCGAGCACGCCCAAGCCGGGGCGGCGGCGGCGCAGCAGGGCCGGCTAAGTGTGGCGATCCAGGAATTCCGCAAAGTGACTGAACTGCAACCTGAGTCCGCTGCCGGCCACGCCCGCTTGGGGGATGCTTACTTCCAAAACGGCGACTACGGAGCGGCCATCCCGGAACTGGAGCATGCCCTGCGGCTCAGTCCCAACCTGAATGACACGCATCAAACCTTGGGAGTCGTATTATTGATTCAAGGAAATCCCGAGGCGGCGCTGCCTCACCTGGAGAAGATGCGCACCCCTGAGTTGCTGGGGCTGGCCTATCTGGAGACAGGCAGACTGGGCGGCGCGATCGCGGCGCTGCACGCCGCTTTGGATAAACAGCCCAACGATCCTAACCTGCTTTACTATTTTGGCCGTGCGACGGCTTTGGCTGCGAAACGGAGTTCCGATCAGCTTGCGAAACTCAATCCCGACGTGGCGCACAGGAGCGGCGCCGCGGATAACCTGGGTCGGCCATCCGAAGATGTTGTTAGCCTGCAAGAGGCGCTGGCAAAACACCCCAACGATCGAGACCTGCTTTCCGCCTTCAGCCGGGCGGCGGCGCAGGCCTCCCAGAAAGCATTCGATCAAATCCTGGAATCGAACGCCAACTCGGCGCGGGCGCATCAGATACTGGCCGAACGATACTTTGAGAGCGGCCGCCTTCCCGAAGCGGAACGCGAATACGCCGAATCGCTGCGGCTGAAGCCATATACGTCTAATGTGCACCTGGCACTTGGGAATGTCTTCGCCGCTGAGAGTAAGTGGTCCGCGGCGATCGCGCAATTCCGCATGGAAACCCAGCTTCGGCCGTTCAGTGCCGACGCTTTTTATAGTCTCGGCTCCGTGCTGCTGCAACAGGGACAGGCGCGCGGCGCGGTCGAGGAACTTGCCCAGGCCGATCGCCTCAGGCCGGATACGCCGCAAATTCTTCTAGCGCTGGGAAGGGCTGCGTTCGCCGCCCAGGATGCCGCACGCGCAGAAGCGTCCTGGACCAAGCTACTGGGTCTCGATAAGGGCAGCGGTCTGGCCGCCTCAGCCCATCTGGGATTGTCCGCACTGTATCGGCAGGCTGGGAGATCGCTGGAGGCAAATCGCGAGATGGCGGCCTACGAAGAACTTAAAAAGCAAGGAGCCACTAACTAAGGTGCTCGCCAAGAGGACTCGTTCCGTCGCAATCGGAGTCATTGCCGCCGCCGTTTTCGCGGCCCTATATGCCCGCGGCGCCGCCGCGCCAGCCACGCCGGAGGTTCGCTATCCCCCCGAAGATACCTCGGCGCTGTTAGCCGCGCGAAAACAACAGCAGTTGAAAACCGTCGATCAGTTCAAGGTGTTCTATCAGTTTCAATTCGAAGACAAGCTCCCGCAGAGCGGAATCACCTTCGTGAATCATATCGTCGACGACGCGGCCGGCAATTATCAACCGGCGCACTATGACCACGGAAACGGCATCGCGGTTGCGGACGTGGATGGCGATGGGCTGTATGACATCTACTTCGTAAGCCAGACCGGCGGGAACGAGCTTTGGAAGAACCTGGGCGGAGGCAAGTTCAAAAACATCACCGCGGAAGCGGGCGTAGGCGTGCCTGGCCGCATCAGCGTCTCCGCCGCCTTTGCGGACATCGACAACGACGGAGCGCCCGACTTGTTCGTGACCACGGTGCGCGGCGGCAATCTGCTGTTCAAAAATGACGGCCACGGGCGCTTCCGCGACATCACGCACGAAGCCGGCATCGACGGAGCCGCACATTCCTCCGGGGCCTTTTTCTTCGATTACGACCGTGACGGGCTGCTCGATCTGCTGGTCTGCAATGTTGGAAAGTACACATCCGATCGGATAGGCGCGCAGGGGCAATACATGGCGCTTCCGGATGCGTTCTTTGGGCACGAGTTTTTCGAACGTTACGAGTTTCCGGTTCTGTATCGCAATCTGGGGCACAACCACTTTAAAGACGTAACCGCGGAGGCCGGTTTGAAGCCGGTCGGATGGTCGGGCGACGCCACGTTCACCGATCTCAACGGGGATGGCTGGCCGCAAGTTTACTTCCTCAACATGATGGGAGCGAACCACTTTTTTGAGAATCACGGGGGCAAGTTTTCCGAGCAGACCAAACGGTATTTTCCGAAAACGCCGTGGGGCGCCATGGGGATCAAGTTCTTCGACTATGACAACGACGGCCGCATGGACCTGTTCATCACCGATATGCACTCGGACATGTGGACGGATGCAGGCCCGGAGGACGAGAAGAAGAAAGCGCCGCATCCTCTCGGTGAGGACGTGTTGATGGGGCCGACCAGCAGTTTCGTTTTTGGCAATGCCCTCTATCACAATCTCGGCGCCGGCAAATTCGAGGAGGTTTCTGACCGCATGGGCGTGGAGAACTATTGGCCCTGGGGGCCGAGCATCGGCGATTTCAACGCCGATGGCTGGGATGACATCTTCATCGCTTCGGGCATGAACTTCCCGTACCGCTACGGGATCAATTCCCTGCTATTGAATAATCGGGGAGAGAAGTTTCTCGACGCGGAGTTCCTGCTGGGGGTCGAACCCCGTAGAGGGGGGCGGACGCACACCCCCTGGTTCGAGCTGGATTGCTCGAAAGTCCCGTCTGACGCGAAGAAGTATTATCAGGACCCATGCAAGGGGCAGACGGGAAAGATCACAGTCATGGCGCCGTTGGCAAGCCGGTCGGCCGCGGTTTTCGACCTCGACAACGACGGCGATCTGGATATCGTGGTCAACGACTTCAACTCGGCGCCGCAGGTACTCGTCAGCAATCTCTCCGAGCGCCGGACGATTCACTGGCTCAAGGTGAAACTCGTCGGCACAGTCTCGAACCGTGACGGACTGGGCGCGTTTGTTCGCGTCACCTCCGCTGGGCGGACTCTGATGAAATACAACGATGGCAAGTCCGGCTACCTGTCGCAGAGTTCGCTTCCTCTGTACTTTGGCCTGGGAGACGCGCCGAAAATCGATCGCGTCGAGGTCGATTGGCCTTCGGGACACAAGCAGGTAGTCACCCAGGATCTCCGCGAGAATGACATTCTGCAAATCACGGAGACAAGATAACTGGCAAGACGGTTCGTCTGGCGGTCGCGACATTTGAGATGTGGTCCCCTCGCAGGACTGTTCCGGTCCGGCCGGAAGGCGCTAACTGAATGCTGAAAAAGGCTCTCACAGGCTGAAGCCTGTGCCACCAACTGAACCGGTGGCACAGACTTTTTAGTCTGTGGCCCTGAATGGGCGATCCTGCTAGGGGTAGCCGAAGCGCGCTCAGCCTCCGCCCTAAGGAATTTCCCTGGTCGGTGGCGGCCAAAACAACCACGCTGGGCGTTGGATTCGATGGCATCGCCAGTACTGTTACTTTTCCCGGTACCAGTACTTCAGACACCTGCGATATTGTGTTTTTTCCCCTCTTGACTTTGTCGCCGGATTTGATATCCTAAGGCCCGGAGTACTGTTTTGGGGGGCCTTGGCTTGTCTGGGAGTGGCCTCGCGGGAACGCGGGGAGTTGTGAGCAAGGCCGCAATGGCAGCCAGGGGCTTTCATCGCCAAACTTTACTTGTGTTGCCTGATCTGAGTTGGCAAGGGAGGAACCCAGCGTGAAACATCGTCTCATAATTATCTGCATGTGCCTTGGTGTTCTCGGAATGGCTCCGGCCATGTTCGCGGATGTCACGGATTACCTGCTCAACCTCAACGGAACAAGCTACTGCCCGGGATCGAGTTCCGTGGCTGCCTGCTCAAGCAACGGAGGCCTGGCGGCCGTTCCGGGGCTTTCCAGTACGCTCGACACGAGCAGCGGCGGTACCGGATTGGGTACCCTTACGCTGACGTACAATCCAGGTGCGGGCAGTTACAACGTGGGTTTTTGGATATTTGAGCAACTGCAACAACCCGGCTACAACGAGTATGGCAGCACCGGGGGAACGCCTGGGGCCCAGCAGACGTGGCAGATCGACGTGCCGGACTACGATTACGCGGGTGAGCTGGGAACCTCCGGGGCCGGCACCATCATCGCCAACACGCTGGCAAACACCCTTGCGGACACTAACTATATTCCCGGTTCCGACTCGTCCTATGCTGGGGGCGGGTTTTGCGCAACTTTTCCGGACCCCACCTGCAACGACTATACGTCGGTCGCGATGTTCTTCGGCTTCACGCTGGCAGCGGGTCAGGAAGAAGCCCTCACCTTTAACGTATCCACTACTGCTCCCACCACCGGCTTCTACATGGAGCAGATTCACCCGGTGGATGGAGCCAACAACTCCGAGACCGATTACTTTTTTAGCGGCACCGCGAGTGCGCAGCCAATCGGCACCAGCACTCCGGAGCCGGGAACCGGGATCCTTGTGGGTGTTTTGCTGGCTCTTGCACTATCCCCGTTCGGGCGGCGCCTTCGCAACAGGATCGGATGAGTGGGGCTATTGTAACGAAGTATAACCAACCATTGCAGAGGTGAACATGAAAAACGGATTATCTCGCATCTCTCTTGCGGCAGTAGTGGCAATGTTTGTGCTCCTTCCCGTCATGTCGGCGGGGGCCCCGGGCCTGACGGTTCTGACCGTGCCGTGGGACCCGACCAACCCGCTGAGTCCCCACACAACCTACCCCATCAATTCGACCACTGAAGTGACGGTCACTCTTGGCGCGACCGTGCCGGCCGGCGTGGTTAGCGGAGACACGGTCACGGTAGAGTGGGTTTTCGGCGACGGCACTTCGGCGCCAGTTACCTTTTCGAATATCTACGATATTTCGACCACCCACCAATACCCGGCCAGCGCTGCCGTGGGCACGGCATGGACAGCTACGGTGACCGTGACCGACACCACGCAGCATACTTCGGGGACGGCGAACTACTACCTGATTCAGGAGGCCAACAATCTGGCATCCCGGGTTAACGTGGCGATCGACGATGGCCTCTGGTACCTGCACCAGACCATGTGGCGGAACACGACGACGGTCAACAGCAAGACCGTCAATTGGGGAGGCTGGGATACCGAGACTTACGCTTGCCCAACGGTGGGCGGGAGTGCTTACGCTTGCACCTACCCCGGTGTAATCAATGCCTCAAACGTCCAGGCATTCGAGGTCAGCGGACACTTACCCACGAGCCCGGCTACCGATCCCTACACGGACGATGTGGTGCGCGGTCTGGCGCGAATGTTCAATTCGCTGGCATCGCAAGCCAACTTCACCAACACGTACCAATTCAATCCCGCTGCGGTAAACTATGGTTGCAGCGATGGCTCGCAGGTGCAGACTAATGGCACCTGCGTGGCGCCGGCGACCCCGGTTTACTACGATGCCGGCTCAACATCCTGCACGTCACCACCCTGCACCTTTACTTTCGACGGCAATAACGACGGCCAGATGATCTATTCCAACGATGGATCCGGCGAGACCATTTACACCGGCGGACCATTCATGGATGCCCTGGTCGCCAGTAAAGACCCGACCGCCACTGCACCGACCGGTCCAACGGGAGTTTTGGGACTGAGCTACCAGAATATAGTTCAGAACATGGCGGACTGGTACGCGGCCTGCCAGTACGAATACGATGAGGATCCCGGCAACGAACCGACTTACGACGGCTACACCCGCGGCGCCGGCTATTCGGCTTCTGGCGGCGGTTGGTTGTATAGCTGTCAGCAGGGCGACGACAACTCCACATCCCAGTGGGCCGCTATCGGTCTTATCGGGGCCAACCGCGGCTTCAACCTGGCCATTCCGCAAGTTGTAAAAGACATGAACAATGTGTGGGTAACCAACAGCCAGGACGTCACCCAGGCGCACCCTGCGGGATCGGACCCATTCTATAGCATTGGCGACGATTACGGCGCATTTGGATACAGGGGAGCCTTCGCCTATTCGAATGCCTGGGGAGCGTATGCCGTTACGCCGTCCGGCATGGTCCAGATGGCCTTGGATGGGATTGGCAGAACCAACAATACGGCATTCGGCAATCCCAGTAACGACCCGGATCAACGTTTCAACGGCACGGAGACGTTTTATGCCGACAACTTCTGCAACAGTACGGTCAACGGCGCCTACTATTCGCCAAGGGCCTATTCGTACGGCATGTTCTCGTTCACCAAGTCGATGCTGTTGCACAATCCCGGCGGAGTGCTTTCGCCCATTCAGTATCTGAGGACCGAAACGCCCAACGTTTTCCCGACGCCAACCCCTCCCGCTCCAGCGAACGAGATCGACTGGTATGCCGCTCTTTCACCGGCCAATGGCGGCACGGATGCGTGCGACGGCGTGGCCCAGACGCTGGTGGAAATCCAGAGCGCGGACGGCCACTGGTACGGAAACGACTACGACCAGGGATACCAAGCCAACCAGAGCCCCTTTGAGACAGCCTGGTCGATTATCATGTTGAACAAGACGGTGTTTACCGCGTGCATTAAGAATCTTGCAGGCCGCGGCACTCCGTCCGGTGTTGGCTCGGCGCAAATCACGCTCACCTGGACGGCGCAGTCCCAAGCTACCGGCTACGCGATATCGCGTGGCACGGCCAACGGGGGACCGTACACCCAGGTGGGAACGAGCACGTCCACGGTGTATAACGACAGAAGTGGCCTGAAGAACGGTTCTACCTATTATTATGTTGTCCAGCCACTTCAGGGCACCACGGAAATCTGTACATCCAACCAAGCCACAGTGACGATTCCGAAGTAAGGCCGCGATGCAGCACAGAGACCTTCAAGGCGGGCGCCACCGTCTTGAAGGTCTTTTTTTTTGTCATGCCTGTGGGGCAGGATGACATCCTGCGCGCCGATTGCCAATCGGCGCAAACTCGGGAGACGGAGAGAAATGAATCATAATTATGGAAGAAGCGGTTTTTGTCTTTTAATCTTATTGGGTCTGTTATCCGGAGGCTATCTCGCCGGCGCCGGCGCCGGCCAACCCGTTTACATTTATCTCTACGCGCGAGTGACGGATCCAGTGAATATCGCGATGAGCGAAGAGCGGTTGCGCCACATCCTTCCGCTGGTGGAGCGGTACCGTCAAATGCGCCCGGAAGGCCATCTTTCCGCTACCGTCCTGTTTTCGGGGGCGGTGGGCGAGGCGCTTCAGGAGCGCAACGCGCAGACTCATATTTTGGACTTTGTGAAGGATTATATTCGTCGCGGTGTGATCGCGGCGGGATATGACGGAATGGACGAGCCGACTTACCAAAGGCGCCCGACGCTGGAATTCTCCGGCCAGGAATTGCCGGAGGAGCGCTGGAATATGCGGCAGTCCGTCGCGGAACGATTTCTCACCGAGGCGCGCGACCCGGTGACTGGCGCACCTGCGGGCGGAACTGGCGGCCTGAAGGAGATGCAGGCGGTGCTCGGACCGGCTGCGTGCATTCGGGGACTGGAATTGGCCCTGAAAACGACCCGTCCCGCGCCGCGGGCAATCACCAAGGCTGGATTGCCGCCTGCTGAAGTGCCCTTACCCGTCACCGGTATTTTTACGGAGGTGGGCGGCGACACGGAAACATTGCAAGCTCTCCGCCCCTACCATACGACGGCCATGATGAGTGGAATCGGCGCCACCAACCCGGCCCAATTCCCGGGCTTCCGTGAGGCCTCCAGGCGATTCGGCCTGCTGATGGCCCCGATTCCGGAAGCCGCCCCGGAGATCTTCTGGCAGGACTATGTCTTGCGGATGTCCGAGGCAAGCGGTCCCGTGCATCCAGTCAAGGCCCAGGACGGAGTGGAAGCGGTGAAAGGCGTTCTCGATAGCGCGCCCCACCAGACTATGCAGGTGGTTCGGGTGGAACTCGGTGGCGTGGAAAAGTATCTGCAGCCGGCCTTCGCCAAGACTGCTGCCAATGCCACTCTGAAGTATGCCTATGAGCACCCGGCCGACCCGCGGTTGCCTGCCGATGCCCTGCGTCCGGCGGCTGAAACCGAGGCCGCCTGGGCGAAGGAGGATGCGGTGATGCAATGGCTTGCCGAGGTCTACATCCCCGCCAACGCAGGCAGCCGTTTCGTGGCCGACGCCGATCTGCTCAAAATGGCCGGGCCGGCGACGGGATTTGAAATCTCCACCGCCGATTTGCGCTCCGCGCTTACTGAGTTGCTGGCCAAATGGGGGAGCGATACGTATCCAACATCCTACGTTCGCGTGGGTGGCCGCTACCTCTCTCTGGCGGAGTTATTCCAGGTTATGACGGACGAGTTGGCGGAATTCCACCGTACCGGTAAATTACCGGAATCAGTCAAGACGGTGAAGGTTTATGGGCCGATTCGCCTGGTCACTGGCCATGGTCCCAACGCCGGCGAGGTTACGGTGGGGGAACTCGCGCGGATTTGCGCCGAACTGGCTGGTCCCCTGCACGACGACAGCTCAACGGCGGTGCCGAAAAACGCCATCCCTCCCCTGCTAAAGATCAATGGTCTGGATCTGAATCCCGCTCAGGTCCTGCGGCTGATGGCCCAGGCGATTGTAAACCCAGCGCCGGATAACAGCATTCGCGTGCGGATGACTTACATGCTTGCGGAAGCCGGCGGGATCTTTCCTAAATCGCGTGAACTGATCGACGATGGGTTTGTTTGGACCATCAAACCAGCGCCTCTGAATGCCGTGCAATGACGGTCCATTTAATCATACGTGCCCTGCGAACGGCCGCCCTTTTGGCGCTAAGTGCGGTTCTGCCGTTGTCCGCTCAGGTGACCAGCGGAAGCATTACGGGCTACGTGTGGGATCCGGCGAACCGGGCCATCGCCGGGGCCAAGGTTACGGCGTCGGACTCCCTGCGCTCGACCGTACGTGAAGCGGCCACGGACAGCAAGGGTCTCTACTACTTCGCCGATCTGCCGCCGGCCGCGTACACGGTGGATTGTTCGGTTCTCAACTTCGCCACGGCCGAAGCGCGCATCGAGGTTGCCGTAAACGCGAATGCGCGCGTGGATTTTCACTTGCCCCTCGCCGCCCGGCGGGAGACGGTCACGGTGGAAGGGGTGGTGCATGCGCTCGAAAGCGAATCGGGGGAGCTGGGCACGGTGATCGACCAAAGCCGCATCGACAGCTTGCCGCTCAACGAGCGCGATTTCCTGCAGCTTGCGCTGCTGACCCCCGGCGTACTGCCGCCGGTGCAGGACTCCGAACTCTCCACCCGCGGGTCGTTCGCCATGCACGCCAATGGGGGCCGCGAGGAGTACAACAATTATCTGCTGGACGGCGTGGATAACAACGATCAGGATGTGAACCGGTTCGTGCTCCAGCCCTCAGTGGACACCATCCAGGAATTCAAGATCGCCACCAACAGTTATAGCGCGGAGTACGGAAGGAACGCGGGCGGGCAGGTGAACGTGATCACCCGCAGCGGAACCAATGAGTGGCATGGCTTTGCTTACGACTATCTCCGCAACCGCGACTTAGACGCGCGCAATTTCTTCGATGGCAGCAGCAAGCCCGAGTACGTGCGGAACCAGTTCGGCGGCGGGGCTGGGGGGCGGCTGGTCAAGAACCGCACATTTGTGTTCGTCAGCTACGATTCCCTGCGGGAGCGTTCGGGCTTGAGCCAACTGGCCACGGTTCCGACCGCGGCCGAACGCGCCGGCGATCTTTCCGCGCTGGGCTCGCCGGTGGTCAACCCTTATACGCAAGCGCCTTTCCCTGGCAACCAGATTCCGGCCGCACTGACCGATCCGCTGGCCGCCAAGGTGCTGGCGATGTACCCGCTGCCGAACCTGCCGGGCACGGTCGGGAACTATCTGGCCCAGCCCATCGGGCAGGACAATATATGGCAGTTCAACGCCCGGCTCGATCAACGGCTGACCGACACGGATCGGCTTACCCTTCGGTATAGCTATGGCCACAATAACCTGTACGAACCGTATGCGGAGAACTCCACGCAGGTACCCGGATACGGCGATTACTTATACGATCGCGGACACAACGCACTGATTCACTACGAGCACGTGTTTAGTCCGCGCACGGTCGATTCGCTGGTGCTGGGCCTGAATCTGGCCACGCGCCTCTTGCTGCCCCAAAACTACCAGGCGAATGTCAATCAACTTTGGGGAGTGAATTACCTGCCGACCGACCCGAAGGACTACGGTTTTCCAAGCATCAGCGTCGCGGGCTTGTCACCCGTGGGCGATGTAACGAGCTTGCCAATCAACCGGCATCCGACGACCTATCAGGTTACCGACGCGCTTGCCACTCTGCGCGGCAAGCATGCTCTCAAACTCGGTGTGGAGTATCGCTGGCTGGCGCAGAACGGCATTCTGGATGTCTACGGCCGCGGCTCCATGTCGTTCGCGGGAGCGCTTTCCGGCAGCGGCATCGGCGACCTGCTGCTGGGCCTGCCGACGTTCAGCATCCAATCGACGTTCAACAACACGCAGACTCTGCGCACCAGCGCGACCAACGCGTATTTCCAGGACGATTGGAAGGTCGCCCCGCGGCTGACGCTGAACCTGGGGTTGCGCTATGAATTCAACACGCCGCCCACCGATCCTACCAACCGGATGTCCGCGTACGACTTCTCGACCGGCCAGGTGGAACAGGTGGGGACCAACGGGCTGTCCCGCTCCGGCATCCGGCCGG
>Ga0187871_10002715_pt1 | contig 14131 bp, 9 predicted proteins | sample June2016WEW_16_1_FD_132988 | JGI IMG/M metagenome (GOLD analysis project Ga0187871, IMG submission 132988) | Peatland microbial communities from SPRUCE experiment site at the Marcell Experimental Forest, Minnesota, USA - June2016WEW_16_10 | ecosystem: Environmental > Terrestrial > Soil >... | reverse complement strand
TTGCGTTGATGTTGTCCGCATTTGAAGTTTCAGCGCAAACTCTGGCCGATCGACTGGGCTATCCCGCCGGCGCTAAACTCATCATCGTGCACGCCGACGATCTGGGCGAAACTCACGCGGTGAATGCCGCGGCCATGAAAGCTATGCAGGGCGGCACCATCAACTCCGCCAGCCTGATGGTGCCTTGCCCATGGTTCCCGGAGATGGCCGATTATGCTAAAGCCCACCCGGACGCCGACTTTGGGCTGCATCTTACATTGACGAGCGAGCGCGTCTACTACCGCTGGGGTCCGGTCGCGTCCGCCGACAAAGTGCCGAGCCTGGTGGACGAAAACGGATACTTCCATCATGACTGGGAACACGGCGAGCACGTCAACCCCAAAGAGGTTGAGCTTGAACTGCGCGCCCAGATCGAGCGTGCGCTGGCCATGGGCGTTCGCCCCACGCATCTCGATTCACACCAGTATCGACTGATTATGAACGGCAAGGAACTCTTCGATGTGATGCTGCGCGTGGCTCACGAATACAAGTTGCCGGTTTTCGTGAATCGCGATTGGTTCGCTGCCCGCCCGTATCTGCAGGCGAGCCTCGGTCCCAGCGATATCGTTCTGGACCATACCGTGACGATTGAGCCGGAAGTGCCCCCGGAGAAATGGGCCGATTTTTACCGGACGGCGTTGAAGAATCTGAAACCCGGAGTCACCGAGTTCGTGATTCATCCCGGCTACGACGACGAAGAACTGCGCGCCGCCACTCGCGAACGCCCTTCATGGGGAGCGGCCTGGAGGCAGCGAGACTTCGATTTCTTTACCAGTGACCAGTTCCGCGAGATTCTGGCTCAGCAGAAGATTCAGTTGATCACCTGGCGAGAACTCGTGCGCGCGGCTGCGGCAAAATGATTTCAAACCAATACTTAATCACGGAGCTCAAAATGAAAATCAAGCTGGCCATAGTTTTGATATGCGTGTTGGCGGTGCCGGGCGTCGTGGTGGCGCAAACGGCGAAGAGCGATTTCTTCACAACGTCGGATGGCATAAAAATCCATTACCTTGAGGCTGGCAGCGGCCGCGCCGTCGTTTTCATTCCGGGATGGACCATGCCGGCCTGGATCTGGCAGAAGCAAATCGATGAGTTCGCGAAAAAATATCATGTAGTCGCGGTCGATCCGCGGTCGCAGGGCGAGAGCGACAAACCGCCTTACGGCCACATGCCCGAAACCCGCAGCCGCGACTATAAGGAACTGGTCGATCATCTAGGCCTGAAGCAGCCGGTGCTGGTCGGCTGGTCGATGGCCTGCGGCGAACTGGTGAAATATGCCGAACAATTCGGCAGCGATAACGTCGGTGGGTTCGTGCTGGTCGACGGATTTCTATCCGACAAGGTCAGCCCGGAGATGTTTATCGGCATCTCGGGATGGATGAACATGCTGCAGCAGGATCGCCAGAAACAAGCCGACGGCTTTGTTCGCAGCATGTATAAAAAGCCGCAGACGGACGACTACCTGAAGCGAGTGACCGACGCCTCGCAGCAAACCCCGGCTGACACTGCGGCGGTGCTCATTTATGACATGATCGCGGTAAAAGATTTCTCGCCCGGTCTGGCCAAGATGAATCGTCCGGCGCTTTTTGCCTATCAGCCCGACTCGCAACCGACCGCCGACTTTCTGAAATCAAAGCTGGGCGACAAACTGCGGCTGGAAAAATTCGACGGCGATGGGCATGCGCTGTTTGTTGACGATCCGGAGAAGTTCAATCGCGTGCTCGACGAGTTCATAAAGAGCTTACCCAAGTAATCAAACGCAGCTTGCTCAACTAAAGAGTCTGCCCGGCCAAAGGAGCGCCATGCTTCGGAAAACTGCAATCGCTTTCCTCCTGGTGAGTATCTGTCTGGCACAAGACAACGTTGCGCGCATGGACGAGGTAGTGCGCTCCTACGTCGATGCCAAAGCATTTATGGGATCAGTACTGGTCGCTCGCGATGGGAAAATAATCCTCAGCAAGGGTTATGGATCGGCAAATCTTGAGTGGGATGTTCCCAACTCTCCTTCCGCCAAGTTTCGACTGGGTTCCATCACCAAGCAGTTCACGGCAGCCTGCATCCTGCTGCTGGAGGAGCGCGGCAAGTTGAAGGTGGAAGATCCGGTGAAGAAATACATGCCCGACGCGCCGGCCGCATGGGACAAGGTCACGATCTTCCATCTGCTGACGCACACTTCGGGCATTCCGAGTTTCACCGGATTCCCCGACTATCATTCCACGGAGGCGATTGCCACTACTCCTGAGCAACTGGTCGCCCGCTTTCGTGACAAGCCACTCGAATTTCAGCCCGGCGAAAAGTGGAACTACAGCAACTCTGGCTATGTGTTGCTGGGCTACTTGATCGAGAAGATCAGCCAGCAGAGCTACAGTCAATTTGTGCAAGAGAACATCTTCAATCCTCTGGGGATGAAGGACTCGGGATACGATTCCAACACGGAGATCATCGCGCATCGCGCTTCGGGGTATGAGCCCAGCGCCAAAGGCCCGGCGAATGCGGGATATATCGACATGAGCATCCCGCTCTCGGCGGGAGCTCTGTACTCGACTACGGAAGACTTGCTGCGCTGGGAGCAGGGCTTGATGGGTGGCAAGGTTTTGTCTGCGGCCTCATTGCAGAAAATGACTACGCCGTTCAAGAGCGACTACGCGTTTGGGCTCGCCGTACACACGGGGAACGGCCATAAAGTGATTGAGCACAACGGTGGGATTGAGGGCTTCAACACTGCGCTGGCCTACTATCCGGACGACAAGTTGACTGTGGTGGTGCTGGCGAATTTGAGCGGACGAGCGCCCGAGTCGATCGCAGGCAATCTGGCCGCGTTGGCGCACGGCGAGAAAGTTGTATTACCGTCCGAAAGAAAAGAGATTACCGTTTCGCCCGCCATCCTGGAAAAATACGTCGGCACTTATGAGCTCATGCCGAACTTCGACCTAGTGATGACTCTCGAAGGTGGTCAGTTAATGACGCAGGCAACCGGGCAGAGCAAGTTCCCGATGTTCGCAGAATCAGAAACGAAATTCTTTTTGAAAGTTGTCGATGCGGAAGTGGAGTTCTTCAAGAACGATAAAGGCGAAGTAACCCACCTCATCCTCCACCAGGGCGGACACGACGGGAAGGCCACCAAGAAATAGATTGCTTGGCGGTAATCATCATCATCCAAGTGGCTGAAAACCACCACCCTTGGCTCAGGTCGGCCAACTTCCTCGAATTTGCCCGATTCGCGCATTACGTCAGTTCCGTTATTCACTGAAAACACACGACTTGTAGGCGGCCGTGCCTTTTCTCTTTGGCATGGCAGTTGCCACTCCTTTTGGCGGAGATTTATTCAACATACGAGTTGATGCCGTCATGTTTGGTTCGGAGAGGTGGGTCATGAAAAGCAGATTCATAGCAAGTTTGGCAGTCTTAACGTTGGCGCTATCGGGTGCGTTGACGATGAGTGCGCTGGCGCAGACGACCGAAGAAACACCGGCGCCCACGGATCAGCCCAGCGCTCCGATGGAGATTGGGCAGCCGGGGCAAGGTCCGATGGCGCCGAATCAATCTGTCCCCCCGGGACAACCAGGCAGCGCGCAGCCTACCGAGGCCGCTCCGGGCGGACCAGAGGGTGAGGCTCCAGCGAAAACCGACCAGGGCGTGGCGCGGGTGAGCCTGATTCACGGCGACGTGTCGACCCAGCGCGGAGATTCCGGTGACTGGTCGGCGGCGGTGTTGAACCAGCCGGTCATGACCGGTGATAAAGTTTCGACCGGCGACAACGCGCGCACCGAATTGCAGCTTGACTTCGCCAACACGTTTCGTTTGGGCGCGAACTCCAAGGCCAACGTCGCGAACCTGACGCATCGCGACATTCAGATTCAGCTGAGCCAGGGCCTGTCTAATCTCACAGTTTCGAAACAGAGCGAAGCCGAGCCCGAGATTGATACGCCGAATGTTTCGGTGCATCCCGCGCATCAGGATGGCGTGTTCCGGATCGAAGTGCAGCCGAATGGCGACACGCTGGTGATTGTGCGCGAAGGTGAAGCGCAGATTGCCACGCCCCAGGGCAGCGCCGAAGTTCACGCCGGCGAAATGGCGACGGTGCGCGGCGACAGCCAGTCCGCGCAGTACAAAATTTCTCCCGCTCCTGATCGCGATGATTGGGATCGCTGGAACGCCGACCGCGATCACATGATTCGCAATGCGAGTTCGTGGAAGCACACGAATCGTTACTACACCGGCACGCAGGATCTGGACGCCTACGGCCGCTGGCAGAATGTGCCGGATTACGGCGACGTGTGGGTTCCCAACGAGGCGGATGGATGGGCTCCGTATCGCGACGGCAACTGGACCTATGAGCCCTACTACGGCTGGACCTGGGTGGGCTACGAGCCCTGGGGATGGGCGCCGTATCACTACGGGCGCTGGTTCCCTTATGGTGCGGGATGGGCGTGGTGGCCGGGGCCGATTTATGGCGGCGGATTCTACCGTCCGTTCTGGGCGCCGGCATATGTCTCGTTCTGGGGATGGGGCGCGGGTTTTGGTTTCGGATTTGGCTTTGGCGGTTGGGGCGGATTCGGCTGGCTCCCGATCGGACCGTGCGACTGGTTCCATCCGTGGTGGGGCGGATACGGCGGGCGCTTTGGCTGGGTGGGCAATCGAGGCGGGTTTGACCGCTTCGGCGGCTTCGCTCCCTTGCACGGTGGAACGCGCTTCTCGAACATCGCGAACATTCATGACGCGCGCATTGGCCGGGGCATGTCGACGGTCGATGCCGGACACTTTGGCGGTGGCCGGGTGACGGCTGGGGCTGCGACCCGCGAGCAGTTGGGCGGTGCGCGCATGATGGCGGGCAATCTGCCGGTGGTTCCATCGCGAGCCAGTTTGTCGGCGAGCGGACGCGCGGCAGCTCCTTCTACGGTGCGCAATGGTTCGGAGCATTTCTTCGGATCGGTACATAACAATGTTTCGCGGCCACAGTCGTTCCAGGCGCAGACGGCCAGCCTGCGCCAGAGCATGGCGCAGAATCACGTCGGAGCGATTCCGGCGGGCGGACGCGAGGGCGCAGGCGAAACCTCGCGCGGCCTGAGTGCTGCCGGTGGGACGCGAGGGAGTACGAGTGCAGGCACGACTCGTGCGTTCACGCCGCCGAGCAGTGCGCGTTCGTCGTCCAGCGTTAGCTCCGAGCGTGGCTCAGAGAACCGAGGCGCGGGATCCTCCAACACGGAAGCGCAGCGCAGCGCGGGCCAGTCGGCTGCTGGCGGCAACCGGGATGGATTCCGACCGTTCACGCCGCCCTCGCACAGTGACGCCGGGCGTGGAGAGTCTGGTGCGGCAGCGAGCAGCTCGGAGCGCGGCAGCAGCGGCAGCTACTGGAACCGGACAGCGCCGAGTTCGGCGGGATCGCGTGGCACCGGTTCGTACTCAGACGGCTACGGGCGGGGATCGACGTCGCGTCCGCAGTTGGATATGCGGCAGCCGATCGTTCGCAGTCCATCCTACGGCGGTTCACGTGGGGCATACGGCGGCTCTCGCGCTCCGACCTATCACGCTCCAAGCAGCGGTGGATCGCATCCTGCGCCGAGCGGTGGTGGGGGCCACGTGAGTGCTCCAAGCGGTGGCGGACATGCTTCCGGCGGGGGCGGACACTCTGGTGGAGGTGGTCATCGCTAACAGCGGAGACGTTGCCAGCAATATCTCATCGAGAGCGATGATGGAAGACGGTGACTTGGACGAGTTGATGTAAACGAAGTGAAGATAGAGTCAGAGGCGGAAAGGGGGCGTGCTTAACGGCACGCCCTTTTTCACGTTTCCAGAATTTTGCGCCAACTAGGGCCGGGCGTAGGCCGGGCTGTCAGGGTCGGGGCGATCGTAGTCGCGTCCGTACTTATTTTTGTGGGCGAGCGTGATGTCTGTTTCCGACAGAGTGAGATTTCCGATTGAAGTGTCGTCAGGTCCGACTGTAATCTCGCGGCTCATGGCGCGCAGGGCGTCGGGCGCCACCGAAGAGTGAAAGACCTGCAACTGGTAGCGGCCAGGTGGAACATCAGGAATACTGAGATCTCCGCGCGCGTCGGAGATAGCGTAGTAGGGCGTGGCCAGGGCGATGACCACGGCGCTCATCTGCTCATGAATGTTGCAGAAGATGAATGAGATGCCGGGCTTATCGAACTGGACGAAGCGCGTGGTTCCGCTCTCATAGAGTCCCAGATCGAAACGCTTGCCCTCGAACAGCGAAAACACATTGTGGAAAAACGGATCGTGGTTGGGAAATTCAACTTTACCGCCCACCGGGATCACGAGCAGCGACGGCTGGAAGCTTTTATTTCTCTGGACCAGTTGTGGAATGTGGTCCGGGTCTTGTTGGGGCGGATTGACCGATGTGCCGACTGGGGTGAGCCATACGACGGCGTTCGCTGCGTTCGGCAGGGAACGACCGCTTCGCGTAAGTTGCACATGGCCTTTGAGAGACTGCTGGGCGGGCGCGCAGACTGCTGCCGCAAGCACGAAGAAAAGCAAACATTCGTAATGGAGCGAGCGAATTTTCAAAACAAAATCCCCACGGACAGATTAACCTGATTGGTCACGCTATCGGTGTCATAGACGGGGAAGGTGTGCAATCGTCTGAACTCCACCGACAGCAACAGGTCGGAGCGCGGACGAAAGACTATATTACCCAGCGCTCCGCGATTGCGTCCCAGAATCGGGCCAAAATTGTTCAGGTCGGTAGCGAAGCCGCGCACGTCGCCGGCAAACGCATCGTCTTCAGCGAAGACGCCGTTCAACTCTAGTTTGGGAGTCAACTGAAATTTCAGTTGAGTCCACCCTCCAGCCGTGTCGAGGCCGCGGATCGGACTCGACGGCCCCGGAGGGGCGCCGTACAGAATCGAAGTTCCAATCGCGCCGCCGAGCCCGCCAATGCCGCGGCCGCGATAGAACTCGCCCGATAGGCCGAGGCGTCGCACAATGGGAATCTGCCAGTCGGCCATTCCAGACCAGGCGTCGACGACGCGACCCCATGTCCAGTTCTGGCGGCCATAATAGCCGGCGACGCCGAAACTCAGCGGATGCTCCCACACGGGATGCGACCACGCCGTGCGCAACGCGTAGGCGGGCTGGCCGGACATTTCCCCGGCCTGCGCCGAACGGTAAAACGAGTTGTAGGGGGTTTCCCAATCGAGGTTGTCGAGCACACCCGCCTGCACGGTGATGGTTTGCTCGTCGGCAAGCGAGAAGCGATGCTCGACGCGCAATTGCGGCGTCCAGCCCCAAAGGTTTCCGGCAAAGGCGAACGCGGGCGTGGCCAGCGATGCGAACGACGTGGGCGACAAAGGTGAGATAAACAAAGCGTCCTGCCCCGCCACGACGGAAGTGTGTTCCCAGTCGAATCGCACGTTGGCGGTCTGCAGGCGCGCGATTCCGAAGTTTACACCGTTGCCGGTGGCGGGGAATCCTCCGGCGAAATCGAGTTGCACGTCGGCCGAGGTTCTGGCCCCCGCAATGTTCGGTCCGAAGACTTCCAATCCGATTTCCGACTGGCGCAGTGTGGCGCCAAGAGTTACTGACGACCAGCCAGGAAGCACCGGTTCAGAATAGCTCGGGAAGTCGAGGTTGTCAGAGCCCCCAACGTTGCGGAATGCGTTCATCAGAACGATGCCGTGAAGCCGCGCCCGGTACTTGGAGGCGGTCTCTACTTTCGTCTGATATTGTTCATCGATTTTCGAGCCGATCAGCGAGGTGGAGTCTTCCAGCTTCTGCACGCGTTCTTCGAGCGAGGCCGGGGCTTGGGACGATGCGGCCGCGGCGCCCGAAGTGGCAAGCGATCCGTTCTCCGCCTTGGCAGACTCCGCCATCTCAGTGCCCGCGGTGGCGGAGGATGCGGGCCGCTCCAGTAGCGCGCGCGTGGCTTCCAGGTCTTGGCGCAGTTGGTGCATCTCGGCGCGGGACTCGGCATTTTCGGCGCGCATCTGTTCGACCAGACCGCGAAGCTCACGGATCTGATCCTGCAGGTCACCAACAGCGCTGGCTGCTTCGCCAGGCGCCGGAGAGGCAGAGGGCGCGGGCGACTGCTGCGCCCTGCTTTCCACACAGAAGACCGTACTGAAAAAGACGACAGCGGCGGCCGCCAATGCGGCCCCGCGAACCAGAGAAATCGTAAGGCTCTTCACACCGTCCTCCTACTCCATATCAGGGTAAGGATCCAGGTCAGGCACTTGGCGAAGAGATAGACCGTGCCTAGGGGCCCGGACGAGAAATCGAATTCGATTGCGCGTTATAGCGCTGCGCCGGAACCAGCGAAGGCGAGTCTACGCTGGACTCGCCTGCACCGCAGGAAGCATCCTGCAAGCGTCCAGGCAGTACGATGCGGAAAACCGTTCGGTCTTGCGTCGTACGCTGCACGGCAATCTCGCCGCCGTGATCCTGCACGATTTTCTGTACCACCGCCAGCCCCAGGCCTGTGCCGTTTTCTTTGCCGTAGCTGACGAAGGGATGGAACAGGCGCTCGCGGATCGATTCGGCGATGCCGGGACCATTATCGGCCACCGAAATTACGATGGAACCGCCGACCTCGGCTGCCGTCACTTCCACCTGGCCGCCCAGAGCTGGAGCAGCCTCGCAAGCGTTAAGCAGCAAGTTGTACAAAGCGCGCTCCAACTTGCGCTGGTCGAACCATCCGGCAACCTGAACCCCGCAGAGCACATCGATGGAGCGGTTGTGATGCCGGGGATGCAGGCGAACGGCGAGAACCGAACGCTGGATGGTTTCCGCGACATTGGCATACGCGGGGGTGAGCGACTCGCGGGTGCGGGCGAATTCCAGCAGGGAGTCGATGAGATCGGTCATCAGGTTCACGCCGCTGCGAACTTCCTGATACAACTCCTCGCGCTGCGCCGAAGTGAGGTGACTGTCGCAAAGGAACTCCGAATTGGCAACGATGGCGGCGAGGGAATGGCGCAGATCGTGCGATATGGAGCTGGCCATGCGTCCGATGGTGGCGAGTTGTTCAGACTCGAGCAAGTCGTGCTGGGTCTTGAGCAGGCTGGCGCGCATGCGGTCGAAGGCGCGCGTCAGTTCAGCCACTTCGTCGCCGCCGCGGGGATCGAGCGGATGATGGAAGTCTCCGGTTTCGAGGGCACGTACGCCAGCGACCAGGCTGCCCAGCGGCCGCGTGAAGGTGTGCGAGATGAAGAATACTAAGCCGCTGCCCACCACGATCGCGGCCAGGCCCAGCAGCAGCAGATAACGATTCAGCTGATCGAGAAACTTCGTTGCCTGATCGTACGAACCCAGCACGCTCAAGCGCACCTGAATGGGCTGAGAACCCGAGAGCACGAGGGAAGTGGCGAGGAAGCGTTCGTTGCCAATCTCAATGTCGCGTGGATCGTCGTGCGCCGAACCTGCGATCAGATTTTGAATGCTCCCGGCCTCTACCTGCGCGGCCATCAACGTCGTACCCACGATTTCATTGCCGCAAGAAAAAGCAATCTGGCTGCCGGCCACCTTGCTGACTTCGGCGGCGAGGCGGTCGTTGATCTCGTAACCGATGACCAAGAAGCCGAGCAGCACGCCGTTCGTTCTGGAGCCACGATAAATAGGCTCGATGAACGTCTGATAGAGATGATGATCTCCCAGCCACCAGTGGCTGGACTCTCCGTGATCGTCGTCGAGCGACTGCTGAAAAAATTGCTCCGCCGCTTCCTTCGTGAATCCGGGCGTCTTGGTATGCAGAGCGACAACCCGGCCGCTGCGATCGACCAGCACAAATAAATCGCTGCTGCTGCGTGCATGTTGCCAGATATCCTGCGATGCGTCCTGGATGGTGACGGGATCAGGGCTGGTCATGTAGGCGCGGGTGATGGGAAGGTCCGCCAGCAGCGCGACATCGGTGGTCAGCATGGTTTCGCGTTCCTGGCGAAAATCCTGAAACGCGGCGACGGAGTTGCGCAGGTTGACCGCAATACCCTGCCGGACGTTGCGGCGAAAGCTGCGCTGCACCAGCAGCAGGCTGGTAGTGGTGAGGCCGGTGGTGATCAGCAGCATCGAGAGCAGGAAGCGGGTGCGCAGGCGCAGGCGCGGTCGCGGTAGCGATAGAAGCGCGGCAGCCGACTCATTCCGTCGAGCGGGCCGGGAATCGGGCTGGGCAGAATGTTGCATCGTATGCCGCGCGGATTCAGGAGTTCGGTTCACGGGAATCAGCGGACGAACTTGTATCCCATGCCATGTACCGTGCGGAAGTGTACCGGACTCGAGGGGTCTTTCTCCAGTTTCTGGCGGAGTTTGAGAATGTGGTTGTCGACGGTGCGCGTCGAGGGATAGTTCTGGTAGCCCCACACTTCGTTCAGCAGTTCGTCGCGGCTGATGACACGGTCGGCATTCTGGACCAGAAACTGGAAAGTCTTGAATTCCTGGGCGGTTAAGACTACGACTTGGCCGTCGCGCTTGATCTCCATTTTCTTGAAGTCGGCGGAGATGCCGTCGAAGCTGACGAGCTGCACATCCGGGACGCGCGCAGTGTGGCGCAGTGCGGCGCGCACGCGCGCCAGCAGTTCGCGAGGGCTGAACGGTTTGGTGACGTAGTCGTCCGCGCCCAACTCAAGCAACAAGACTTTGTCGGAAACGTCGCTGGCCGCGCTGAGCACGACGATGGGCAAGGTTGGGGCCAGCGCCTTGATTTCTTTACACACATCGCGTCCGGAAACCTTGGGAAGTCGCAAGTCGAGAACGACGGCGGCCGGCGCGCAAGATTGAAAACTGTCGAGCGCGGACCGGCCATCGGACTGCGTTTCTACCGTGTAGCCCTCGGTCTCGAATAGACGCCGCAGGGCTTTCTGCACAGCGGGGTCATCCTCAACCACAAGGATGCGGCCGGAGGGCTTGGCGGCGGCGGCTGGGTTAGCGGTTCTGGCGGTGCTGAGTGGCGTAGCAAGGTTCCCCATAATTGAAATTTCCTGTGATCGGGGGAGAACTTCCGGTCCCCACGAATCGCCCCATCCGGAAGTGGTACGACTACTGGAAGCTTACAACGGTTTTGCGGCTAAATATGCGGATTGTGCGCGCTTTTGACATTCTTTTTACAATTTCAAGCTGGTGTCAAAAGAGGCTACGGCAGGACAGTTGCTTAGCGAAAGCAGGCGCAGACTCTGGCTTGTAGATCGCAGCGTCATTCCTCGCTGCGGCCTCACCTGTCGTAAAATTGAGCGCCTTGCCTGTGCTCTCGGAACTAGACGGTCTCGTGGTGGTGCTGGTGCGCCCGCGCAATCCTCTGAACATTGGCGCGGCGGCTCGAGCCATGAGCAATTTCGGTGCGCACCGGCTGCGGCTGGTGAACCCGTTTGCAGAGGGATTTCGCGAGGCTAAGTCCGCCGTCGGCGCCTCTGATCTGCTGAGCAACGCGGAGGAATTCAAGACCGTTGCCGAGGCCGTGGCCGACTGCGCCCTGGTGGTGGGAACGACCGCTGTGCGAAATCGTGCACTGCAACAGCCGGTGCGTCATCTCGACGAACCATCCGGGGCGGCGATTCGCAAACCGCTGCAGACCGGGCGGGTTGCTCTTTTGTTCGGCTCCGAAAAAATCGGGCTTACGAACAAAGACTTCAGTCACTGCCACTGGCTGCTGAATATCCCGACCAAAGAGAAAAACATCTCGATGAATCTGGGGCAGTCCGTCGCCGTCTGTCTCTACGAACTGGCGCGGAGCGTGCCCGTCGAGCCAGCTGGCGGGAAAGTCGAGATGGCGACCGCGGGCCAGACTGAGCAGATTACCGAGGGCTTGCTCGAGGCTCTTCGCATCAGTGGATATGTGAAGCCGGGGACCGATGCCATGTTTGAGAAAAAAGCGCGCTGGCTGATTTTGCGCTTCAAGCTGGAAGCCTACGATGCCAAGCTGCTGCTGGGCATGATCCGGCAGATTGTGTGGAAGTTGCGTCACCCGATGAAAGATTAGAGATTAATGTTTCATGGGTTGTGCCGACGCCTGGATAGAAGTTCGTTTCAAGCGGAACTGAATGACCCACGTGCTGGCCGTCGGTGCGCCGTCCGCAGCGGGAGGCGAAAACTCCCACTCCTGCGCCGCTTTCAGAGCCAGACGGGCAAAATACTGGCTTGGTCCCGGATGCGTGAGTTTCGCAGCGGTCACCTTTCCCGACGAATCCACTTCAACCTGGACGCTGATCTTGATCGTGCCAGTAATGGTATTGCGTGCGCTCTGAGGCACGTCCGGGAGAACCTGGTGCGCGACCTCACCGCGCGTTCCCGTGGCCTTTTTCAAAGGCTGCGGAACTGGAGTCGACTGCTGAACCGGTGGCTTGGCAGCAGGTGCCGGCGCGGTTTGGGGCGGAGCTTGCACAGTGGGCTGCTCGCTCGTGGCTGTGGCCGGCGCAGCCGCGTTCTTTCCACGAGAGTGGAAAACGACGAATCCGACCACCACCGCCGCTACAAGCAATACCGCGAAGATAAGCCCGCGCCTCGTCGGCCGCTTCGGAGGCGGAGCGGCTTCAGGCTCGGCCGGCACCGACCGCCCCTCAGGCTGCAGGCGCGCCTGAATCTCTGCAATGGAGCAGCGCCGCTTAGGATCGAGATGCAGGCACTCGCGCGCGATGCCGCGAAACGGTTGGGGAACAGCGTGCTGCGGACCCGGATCGCGCTGCGAAGTTGCGGCCTCCACTGCTTCCACGAAAGTCACGTTTTGCGTGAGCGCGGCCACCAGCGTCACGCCGATCGACCACACGTCTCCTGCCGGCGAGGTAACTCCCACCGCGGTCTCAGGGGCATCGTAGACGTCGCGGCGGCCCGCCGAGTTCGGCTCCGCAAACGGCGCGATCTGATCCGCCGAGAGCTTCAACTGATCGCCCATGGCCTGCACGTTCGAAGGCTTAACCCGCCCGTGCACCAGACCCTTGCCGTGCAGGTAGGAAAGTGCGTCCAGAAGCGCGGGCAGCAAGTCAGTTACTTCTGAGGGCGCGAGCGGGCGCTGAGGAAGAATCTGCGAAAGGTCCTCCTCGGCATATTCCATGAGGAGATAAAGCAGCGGCATGCCGTCCACCTGGCAGCGCCCGGCTTCAAAGATGCGCATCAGGTTAGGATGCGAAAGCTGCGCCGCGGCGCGCCAGCGCGAGAGCCGACGGTCGGCCTCGGCGTCCGATGCAATCAGTTTGACTGCGACCTTCTGAGTCTGCCCGGGCCGCTCCGTGAGAAATACCGCGCTGTGGTCAGAACCGCCCAGCCACTGCCGCAACGGAAACTTCCCGTCGATCACGCGGCCTTCCCATTTCACCCACTCCTCAGGCTTGCTCATCAGCGTTCCCCGCGAACACATTCTAAGCCATCGGCCAGAAAACGCTAGCGCAGAGGTGTTCGCGGGGGTTAGACCCTCGGGCTTCACCGGCTCTTGTAGCTGAACGTCACTTTGGTTTCCTCATCGAGAACCAGCGGCCGGACGAAGCTGAAAGAAGTGCCGGCCCTGGGCACATCAATTGCTACCGGCAATACTCCCGCGATCCGTTTCTGCAGGTTCACTACATTGGCGGAGGCGGTATTCAGATTCGAAACTCCCGGAGCCAACAGCGCCAACTGAGTGTAGTTGCGGCCCCTCATCGCAGCATTATCCGCTGATATTGATGACGACTCGGTTTGTACCTGAACCGCCTGCGCGGTCACTTCCACCGTTTCTGACGCGGTGCCAACGCTCAGCGGGAACTCGTACATTGAGGGTTGATTGGCGTTGTAGTTCAGGTTGAGAACGCTGGACTTGAAGCCGGGTGCGTCAGTTCGCGCTTTATAACTTCCCGAAGACATGCCTCCGAGGGACCACCGGCCGCTAGCGTCGGTGGTGGTGGAAACTCCACTTCCCGTGGCCGCGTAAGTGATGGTCACGCGCGCGTTGGGAATGACAGCTCCCGTCGGATCGACAACATAGCCGCCCATTTGCCCCGGAGGAGTTTGCACTCTGAAGTTATTGGAGGCAACCTCGTCCTGGCCGGTCTGGCGATTCATAGCGGATCCCTCCAGGAACGCAGTTGGCACACGATTGGCCGCAATCACGTCGCCGCCAAAATCTTTCACTTTGTATTGTTCTGGCAGAAAAACTTCCCAGTTCAACAGGCTGATGGGGATG
>Ga0187871_10002714_pt1 | contig 14135 bp, 16 predicted proteins | sample June2016WEW_16_1_FD_132988 | JGI IMG/M metagenome (GOLD analysis project Ga0187871, IMG submission 132988) | Peatland microbial communities from SPRUCE experiment site at the Marcell Experimental Forest, Minnesota, USA - June2016WEW_16_10 | ecosystem: Environmental > Terrestrial > Soil >... | reverse complement strand
GCTATGAGAATGACGAGCTGCCCGACTGGCATCCCGCGTCCGGTAACTACGTCGACCCGGACACCGGCGAGGTCCTGCCGAGCTGGGATCAGGCTCTCGACGGCGTCGGCTCGGCCGATCAGCCGCTGCACGTGGCCCGGTTCGGGGCCAAGTTCGACGCCCAGGGCATCCTTGACCGGAACCAGGGACTCGGCCCGGCGCATCGGGTATCTGACCAAATACCTGACCAAGCAGATCGCCGGATGCCGCGCCGCCGAGACCGATAACCAGCGGGCGCATGCGGTCCGGCTGATCGCCGCGCTCCGGTACGAGCCGTGCTCCCCGACGTGCGCGAACTGGCTCCGGTACGGCGTCCAGCCCAAGAACTCGCGCGCCGGGATGATCCCCGGCCTGTGCAAAGGCAAGGCCCACCCGCCGGAGAACCTCGGCTACGCGGGTCGCCGCGTCCTGATCTCCCACTTGTGGCAAGGGCTGTCCGGTGGCTACTAGGTGCTGGGTTCGGCCACGCCACCGGCGCTGACGAGGTAATCGGGCAACTGCTCCTGGCCCGGAACATCGAGCCGACGAGCAAGCTGGATATCCTCGTCAGACCGGTGCAGGTAATCGTTCCCACGTTCGGCTGAGGAGCGGAGATGGCCAGGGTTGTCATGCAGGCGGTCGTGTCGGTGGACGGCTACATCGCCTATTCCGATGACACGGTCGGGCCGCTGTTCGACTGGTACGGCAACGGAGATACCGAGGTGTCCGCCAGGGCGAGCGGCTGGACGTTCCATGTCTCGCAGGCATCCGCGGATTACGTCCAGCCCTTCTGGGACGCCATCAAGGTGACGGTGATCGGCCGTCACCTGTTCGACACCACGAACGGCTGGGACGGCGACCCGGCCGCCGGAGACGAGCTGGTCGTTGTCACCCACCGGCCATTGCCGGAGGCGTGGCTCACCGACCACCCGGACGCACCCTTCCACACGGCCGGGTCGGTCGAGGCGGGCATCGCGCTCGCCAAAAAGCTGGCCGGCGACGGTCTTGTCTGCGTGACCGCCGGCGACCTCGGCGGGCAGGCGTTCTCGGCAGGGCTGGTCGACGAGATCGCCATGGACGTCGCCCCGGTGGTTCTGGGTGAAGGGGTGCGCTTCTTCGGCAGCCACGCCGGCACCGTCCTCCTCGACGATCCCGACCAGGTGGTCCAGGGCGACCGCGTGCTGCACCTGCACTACACAGTCCAGCGCTGACCGGTTCTCCGCGGTGGCGGCTCTCGGGCCAAGCCCGCTGCCGATCGTCCCCCCGAAGGCGGGACTTCTGTGGGACGGCCCGGGTGCGGCCTACGACGCGCGGGGTTCGACAGCGCGGTGCGTCCCGCTGTTGTGCAGAGACGTTTTGCCTGGTGGAGCTAGCGAGACTCGAACTCGCGACCCCCTGCTTGCAAACCCGGGCCAGTCCTCCCGCCCACCACGCCGAATGTTAAAAGGCCAGTTCAGGAGCTCCTCTTCAACCCAGTTGAGAGGGGTTTGGGCAGGGTCACACGAGTTGTGATCTCCCAGATTCCTCCCAGTTGATCCAGGAGGAGCAGCATGTCCGACGACCGTCTCAACCAGTTCCGGGCAGGCTACGCGGCGGACGCCTACATAGGCGACGAACCACCGGACCTGGACCCACTACGGGCTCTCGCCGAGCGAGCGGAACTGGCGGACGCGGTGACCAGACTCTGCGACAGCTACGGCCGCCCTCTGCCCGACGATGATCCCCTCGTACCTCTGGCTCATGACATTGCCCGGGTGCTCACCGAGGCTGGGTTTACGCTGCATCACTGCGCTCATGGCCATCCGCGGTACCGGCTGGCGGCGGGGCGTGCCTGCTGCCGGTCGCCCGCGGCCATGATCCGGAAGGCGGTGTCCTGGACAACTCACGATCTGCTCTCGCTCGACCGGGACCGCTGGAACGAGTATCACGGCACGCATGAGGTCATGAACGGCGCACTCTCCCAGGTGCTCGACGCGCTCGGCTACCAGGTCTGGCCGTTCGGGCTGGGTGGCGCGTGGATCGTGACCGGCCGTCGGGACTGCGGCGAGGAAGGCGGACGATGAGCGATGCCGACCGGGCAACCCAGGCCTTTACCGCGGATGGCCGTATCCGGCTGATCGCTGGCCCCGCCCCCTTCGCGGTGGCATCCATCACGGCCTGCGGGGGATCCTGTGGCTTAGAAGATCGTTGGGGGGATGGATGGCTCTGACCCCGGCGCTTGCTGGTCGGGGCCGATGTGGCATGCGCGCCAGCGACTGTGATTGACCGCTGCTTACTGTCCGATCGGGCACGCAATGGCACGGAGCCCGGTCCCAGCCCCAGCGGTTTTCAAGACTACGCCGACCACAGGCATGGCCTGGGCGTATTCAGCGGAAGCCGCAGTTTTGGGGCGCATGTGGGGATCAGCCCAGCGCGGCGGCCTTGCATCATGAACGGGTTAGTCGCCCGCCAGGCCAGCGCGATCCGCGATCAGAATGCGGCTCCGCGGCTATGCGATCGGGGAGAGGCCGGAGTTAAAGGGTTGTGAGCAACGAACGAGCGGAGTTCACCGCCTTCTTCCAGGCAAGCTGGGAGCCCTGCCTGAGAGCGGTGGCGGCGGTCATCGGCAGCCAACAGCTGGCCGAGGATCAGGTGGCAGAGGCGTTCGCCCGGGCCTGGGCGTCTTGGCGGAAGGTCAGCCGTCACCCCGCCCCGCGGGCCTGGGTAGTGCGCACCGCGCTGAACACGGGGGCATCGTGGTGGCGCCGCCGCAACCGGGAACTGCCCCTGGCCGGTCATGACCTGCCCGCTGCGCCGCCCGGCAGCGGTGTCGATGCGGCCTTGCTGACTGCGCTGTGGCGGCTGCCAGCTCGGCAGCGTGAGGTGATCGCGCTGCGGATCTTCCTGGACCTGGACACCGGCACCATCGCCCGGCAGCTCGGGATCGAAGCCGGGACGGTCCGGATGCACTTGTCCCGTGGCGTCGCGGCCCTGCGGCGCGAACTCACCCTTACCAGCCCTACGGAGGCAGAGCAATGAACATCCACGACGACATGAGCGACGACGACGTGCTGCGCGCCGCAGCCACCTCTCTGTCGACGCTGCCGGTAGCCGGGCCCCCAGCAGCAGCGCAGATCATGGCCAGGGGCCGTGCCCGGCGCCGCCGCACCGTGACCGGGCTGGGCCTGGCTGGCACCGCGGGCGTCGCGGCCCTGGCTCTGGGCATGGCCGGCGTGTTCGGCGGTCACAGCCCCGCGCGCACCGGAACCACGATCCGCACTGCAGCGTTCACCCTGGCCAAGGCCGCCAATGGCACCGCGACGCTGAAATTGAGCCAGGATCAGATGTTCGATCCCGGCGCGCTCCAGCAGGCACTGGGGCAAGATGGCATCCCGGCCCTGGTAAAGATCGACACGTACTGCTCGTCGAACCCCGCCCCGCCCTCGCCGCATAGCACCGGGGTCCTGTCCGTTCAGCTGCCCGATGGAACTCCTGTGGAGCCGTCCACCCCCGGCCACCAGCAGACGGTTCCCGCCGATGCCCTCACCGTGATCAACCCCGCGGCGATGCCCGCCGGGACCGAGCTGCTCTTCGACTACGTCAACAGCGCCCATGCGCTGATCGGCGGCCTCGTCTACACCAACTCCTACACTTGCAGTAGCGGCCTCCTCTCCGGCGGCGCTGGCTGACCAGGGCTACCCGCCACCAGCCAGCCAGCTCACCACGATGCGGATGGAGTGGGTCAGGAACAGGGCGGCCAGCCGCGAGTTCGAGCGCTTCGCGGCCGAGGCGTCGGACCCGCTGCTGCGCACCGGTTTCCTGATGACGGGGGAACGCTAAAGACGCCGAGGACCTAGTCCAGGAAACGCTGCTACGGGTGGCGCGCCGCTGGAACCGGGCGCGATCGATGGACTACGCGGCTGCCTATGCCCGCCGGATCCTGATCAACCTCGTCCTGCACGACGCCGACCGCCGTGCCCGGCAGCGGACCGAGCTGCAGCCGCATGAGGGCGCGGCTGAGCTGGCCGACGACAACGCAGCCCGGGCATTGCGGGAGGTCGATGACCAGGCCGAGTTCCGCTGGGCGCTGGCCCGGCTGCCTGCCCGCCAGCGGGCCGTGCTGGTGCTGCGCTACTGGTCTGACCTGCCCGTCGCCGCTCATCAACACTAATTCCTACACCTGCACCAGCACCGCGCCCACGACTCCGCCTTCCGGCGGCGCGCTGCTGCACTGGAATGGCTCCGCAGGGTCGTAACTACCTGCGCGGATAGCCACGCCCGATCACCACAAGGGGCAGGGAACTGGACGTTCCCTGCCCCTTGTGGTGCCCCTAACTTGTGCCCGGGCTGGGCGTAGAGCAGTACGAATGGCCGTCGTCGCTCACCCGCAGTGACCCTCCATTGCCTCGCATCGGATGCGTGATCCTTACGTCTAATGCGAGCACGGTCAAACCTGCAGGCCACAGCCCCGGCCAAACGGGTAATGGTCCTGGGCGATGCCGCCAGGTGATTCCTGGGGTCAAGGTCAATGCTTTAATAGCGCGCAGTGTCGAATTGTCATCCGATGCGATTCAGCACACAACTACGCACGGAAGCAAGATGTGCATAAACCCGGAATATCTCTGGACCGGGCGCGGTCCAGCCAATTACGATGACAGCAATTACCAGCTCCGCAAACGCACGTAACGGGCTCAGGAAACCAAGAGCCGCACGGGCCGGAAATGCGTAGGCAGGCCGCCACGCCCGCGCGGCCCAACCCGGTAACGCCACTGCCAGGCCGCGCCACTGGCGGGTTCAGAGAAATTGCCTCATACTCGGAAGTGAGTCGGCCGAGGGGGGCTGCCATGACCATCGCTGTCGAGGAGAAGCGCGTCCGCAGCCTGTTCGAGCGCGTCGAGGCTGTCGAGGAGGTTGCCGAGACCCTGGCCGACGGCGATGAGCGCCGGGCGAAGCTTCTTGCAGTATCGAGTGCTGCGCTCGCCGAAGAGGGGACCATCCGGCCTGTTATCGCCGCCCGGCTGCTAGGCCTCAGCGAGAAGACTGTACGGGCGTGGGCCGCGGAGGGCGTGCTGACCGTCGCCCAGCGGACTCCCCGTCTCCTGCTGGACGTCCAAAGCGTTCACGCCATCAGCCACATCGTCCGCGAGCTGCGGTCTCTCGGTAAAGACCGGGACCTGCTCGACGAGGTGTGGCACCGCCTCGCCGACGCGGCGCTGCTGGAGCGTGACGACCTCCAGGAGAGCATCGGGCAGATGCGCCGGGGCGAGGGGCGCGTGCTCCGGCCGCTACCTCCGGAGGGCGCGGGAAGCCGCTAAAATCCGGGGCGTGCCTACCGAAGTCGTGGCCACGCCTCGTGCGCGTGCACGGGCTTAGGCACGGCCACAGGACGTGGATGGCCGAGGACGGCATCCCCGAGATCCTTGCCGAGCAGCGGCTCGGCCATCAGGTGCCAGGGATGCGCGGCCTGTACGCCCACGCCTCGAACCGGATGCGAGACGACCTGAAAGCCGCCCTCCAGGCCCGCTGGGAAGAATCCCTCAGCGACCGCGCGGCCATCGACCTGCACTCACCCGTGCCATTACTGGACGAATTGCTGGCACCGCTGCGCGGGGAAACCCCCGAACCAGCTCAGCCGACGACACCACAAATCACGGAACAGCACCTGCTTGGACCGGGAGGCAGGGAGAAGATAATCTCCCAAATTCCTCCCAGGCACTCGAAAAGCCCCACCCCGCCAACCAGGGTGGAGCCAGTACTACGAGCTTCTGACCTGGCCAGATACCAGGAACGATCGAGTGGAGCTAGCGAGACTCGAACTCGCGACCCCCTGCTTGCAAAGCAGGTGCTCTTCCAGCTGAGCTATAGCCCCGCGCTGCGGCGTTCCAAGGGTACCTGGGGAGGCGCGCCAGTGTCCGGTCGGCCAGCCGTGGCCTGTGGTGACGGACGGGCCCCTGGTTCGGACGCGGCGGCCTGCGCAGGAACCGGTAAGCCGACCTGATCAGCCGGCCGGCCGACGCCCGACGCGGACGCCGCTAACCGTTCCGCGCTTACCCAGGCCGCGCCGAGTAGGTCAGGCAGGCCAGCGACGCTGGCGAGCAGGTGGGTGGCGCCCGCCCGCCGGAGCCGCTCCCTGGTATGGATCCCGGTCAGGACTCCGGCGACGATGCCGGCCCCGGATCGCTTCCCGCTCAGGATGCCGCTCTCGGTACAGTGCGCAACCACCGCGTCACGTACATCCCGGATACCCAGCCGGAGCATCGCTGACAGCACCAGGTCCGGAGCTGGGCTGCCCCGTGGCACATCTTCAGGACAGATCGTCAGGTCGACCCGGTCCCACCAGCCGAGAGTGTCGAGCACCAGCCCGAGCACCCGCCGGGAGAACCCGGAGGTCAGGCAGACGCGCACGCCCATCCCGGTCAGCTTGTCGATGGCCTGCTCCGCGCCAGGCACCGCGACGACGCCCGTCCGGTCGACGGCGGCGCTGTAGGACCGGTCGAACGCGAGCTGGGCGGCCTGCGCCCTGGCCTGGCTCTCCGGAAACAGGCTCTGCAGAACGTCGATGCTGGCCCGGCCCCGTGCACGGTGCACCTGGGCCATGCACCGAGCGTAGGCGGCCGTGCCGGTCACCACGCCCTGGGTGGCGATGGCCTCCGAGTAGGCACGTTCGACCATGCCGTCGTCAGTGACAGTTGTCCCGATCAGGCCACAGCAGACGAGTGAGACTATGGGGGTCTCACTCGCCTGCTCGCCTGCAGGTAGCGCCATCGGCGGTCCAGCCGGAGGTCAGTTATCGCTAGTTGTCGCCTCGGTCCATAGGTCGAGCTCGGCACGGTCAGCCTGGACCTTCCTCCAGACGGCCAGGACACCGACCCCGACCAGGGCCAGCAGGACCAGCTTCTTCACAGTGCGCACTCCTCAAGCTTGGACAGCGGCGGATCCCGGCCGACGTGGCGCGACCCGCTTCGCTGAGTTTCAAGAAGCCTAGCAAGCCGGGCGGTCAACGCGGCCGGGCTACCCGAGTCTCGTCCCACACCGGGCCGTCCGCCTCGTAAACATCCCCGGCGGCCCCGAAGACCAGGAAGCGGTCGAACGAGCGGGCGAACCAGCGGTCATGCGTGACGGCCAGAACGGTCCCTGCGTACGATTCCAGGCCTTCCTGCAGCGCCTCCGCGCTGGCCAGGTCGAGGTTGTCGGTCGGCTCGTCGAGCAGCAGCAATGTCGCCCCGGCCAGCTCAAGCAGCAGGATCTGGAGTCTCGCCTGCTGTCCGCCCGACAGCGTGCCGAATGGCTGCCCAGCACATGATTGCAGCTCGTACCGCGCAAGAGCGGACATTGCGTCATTAACGAACATCGCATGCTCGGTCATCACGATCTCGCGCGGACTTCGTCCGGCCAGGTCCGGGCGAAAATGCGTCTGGGCGAAAATCCCCGGCACGACCCTCGCCCCGAGCCGTGCCAGGCCCGTGTGCGCGACCTCGTCCCCGGCGAGCAAGCGCAGGAAATGTGTTTTCCCTGAGCCGTTGGAACCAAGCACCGCGACCCGCTCGCCATACCAGACTTCCAGGTCGAATGCGTTCATCAGCCCGCTGAGTTCAAGGTTCTCGCACATCACGGCGCGCTTCCCGGTGCGGCCGCCGCGCAGCCGCATCCGCACGTTCTGCTCCCGCGGCGCCAGTTCGGGTTGCCCTTCATCCTCGAACTTGCGCAGCCTGGTCACCGCTGCCTGCAGGCGTGAGGCCATGTCGGAGTTGTAAGCCGCCTTCTGCCGGTACATCCGCACCAGCTGCTTCAGCTTCTCGTGCTCTTCGTCCCACCGCCGGCGCAGCTCGTCCAGCCGCTCGATCCGGTCTTCGCGTGCGCGGGCGTAACTGGCGAATCCGCCGCCGTGCACCCAGACGTTCGCGTCCTCGACCGTGATGATCCGCTCGGCGCAGTTCGCCAGCAGCTCCCTGTCATGACTGACCAGGAGCACGGTCTTGGGCGTGGCTGCCAGCTGCTGTTCGAGCCAGAGCTTGCCCGGCACATCCAGGTAGTTGTCCGGCTCGTCCAGCAGCAGCACCTCGGCCTTGCCGCGCAACAGTGATTCGAGCACGAGGCGCTTCCGCTCGCCGCCGGACAAGGTGTGTACCTCGCGCCAGCGGCAGCGGTCGTACGGAATGCCGAGAGCCGCGGTACAGCACGCGTCCCAGTGCACCTCGGCCTCGTAACCGCCCGCGTCGCCCCACTCCGTGAGCGCGGCGGCGTAACGGAGCTGGGTCGGCTCGTTGTCGCGCTCCATCATCGCGAGCTCAGCGGCGTCCAGCCTGGCTGCAGCCTCCTGGATGCGGCGCGGGGCGACGGACACCAGCAGATCGTGCACCGTCGACTCGTTCCCGAGGCGGCTCACCCCCTGGTCAGCCTGCGCGCTGGCGGCTTCCGCAACCGTCCCGCCGCCGTCCCCGTCAGGGCCGACGGCCGGACCGGCCCCCGCTCCCGCGCGGGGGCGGTCCCCAAGAGGGCCGGCGGCCGGACCGGCCCCGGCCAGGCCGCCGACGAACTGACGCATCACGCCGAGGCCGCCGCTCGACGTCACCGTTCCCGCCTGAGCTGCGGAATCGCCCGCTATCAGCCGCAGCAGCGTGGTCTTACCCGCTCCGTTCGGACCGATCAGCGCGGCCTTGATACCGTCGCCGACCCGGAACGAGACGTCGTCGAGCAGCACCCGGCCATCAGGCAGGATATGGCTGATGTGCGCAGCCTCGACGTGACCCACCGTGCCCCCAATGGCTTCTCCTGTGGCTGACACTATCCGGATGGACCCGGTGGCCTTCAACCAGAAATTCGCTGACAGCGCGCCTCCGGCGCCAGCGGGGAGCGTCAACCGGCGACCGAACTGACCTCGCGAGCGGTCTCTTGCGTACCTATACCGGATTATGTTCATGCCATGACCCGGTATGCCCTTTACATCCCCACCAAATCCGGTATAAGCAGTGGGCCCCCCGCCGCCGACCTCGCCCCACTTTCGCAAGCATCCCGCCGGGGCCGACAATGGCCCGATGGACCCCGAGGATTTCAAGGCAAATTCGCGGCTGCGAGCCTCCGATGCCGACCGGGACCGCGCGGCATCTGTGCTGAATGAGGCCCTGGCTGAAGGCCGGCTGACCGCGCAGGAGCATTCGGATCGGCTCGACTCGATCTATGCCGCGCGAACTCACGCTGACATCGTGCCGATTATCGACGACCTCCCGGCTAGATCCGAGTTCGGCCCGCCAGCTCTCCGGCCAGCTGGTGCGGTAGTGCCCGCGGACTCGGCCAGGCCGATCATCGCGATCTTCGGCGGCGCGACGCGGAAAGGCGCCTGGCGGGTGCCGCGGACCACCACGGTGGTCACGGTTTTCGGCGGTGCCGACATGGACCTGCGCTACGCGGTCCTCCCGGCCCGCGACATCACGATCAGGTCCTTCTGCGTGTTTGGCGGCATGTCCATCACCGTGCCGCCGGAGATGCACGTGATCGACTCGGGTATTGCGATCTTCGGCGGCCGTGATGTCTCCGGCGAGAGCGGCGAGTCGGCCAGGCCCGACGCGCCCGTGCTGCGCCTGACCGGTGCGTGCGTCTTCGGCGGCATCAGCGTCAAGCACAAGGCACGCAAGAACAAGAGCAGCTGAGCCGCGGCTTAATAGCCAGCGGCCGGGTCGATCCGGCCCACCAGCTGCTCACCGGCGGCGAACCTCGCCACATTCTCCCTGATCCGCAGGGCGAGCATCCGGTCGGTCATCTCGATGGTGTCCGCGGTGTGCGGGGTGATGATGCAGCGCTCCAGGTTCCACAGCGGGTGCCCGTCCGGCAGCGGCTCGGGATCGGTGACGTCCAGGCCAGCGCCGCCAATGGTGCCCTGGCTCAGCGCGGCCACCAGGGCGTCGGTGTCAACGTGGCGTCCCCGCGCCACGTTCACCAGCCAGGCATCTGGCCGCATGGCCGCCAGCTGGGCCGGGCCGATGATGCGCTCGGTGCTTGGCGTGAGGGCGAGAGCGAGGAAAACCACCCGGGCGCTGGCCAGAGCCTCATGCAGCCGGGCCGTATCCAGGGTATGGGCGGCTCCGGGAACCGGTTCGGGATGACGGCGCACAACGGTCGCTGTGACCCGCAGCGGGGCGAGCAGCTGCAGCAGGCTGGCGGTGATGCCGCCGCCGCCGAGGATCGTCACCGGCTGGTCGTAGAGGCTCTCGCCGGCGCTCTCCCCCCAGGACCGGGCGGTGATGCGGGTGCGCAGCAAGCGCAGGCCCGCGAGCGCCAGGGCCAGCGCGTGCTCGGCAACCGGCTCGGCGTAGGCCCCCTTGGCGGAGGTCCAGATCCGGTCGTGATCGAGGAGGCCGTCCGCCGTCACCCGCTCGATGCCAGCCATGGGCAGCTGGATCCAACTGGCCGAGCTCGCTGAGGCCAGCGCTTGGCGCAGACCAGCGATGTCGGCTGACTCGAGCCAGATGAGCGCATCGGCCTTGGCGTCGACATCGGCGGGCTCGCCGCCGCCTGCCCTGACCGCCCGCTCAGCGAACTCGCTGCGCGCCGGGCCGATCGCTACCCGCGGTATTTTCACACCCTGGACCCTAGCCTGGCCGGAATTGCGGACCCCTAACCTCACCAGAACCGCGGGCCCCTAACCTCACCGGAACCGCGGACCCCTAACCTCACCAGAACCGCGGACCCCTAACCTCACCGGAACCGCGGACCCCTAACCTCACCAGAACCGCCGACCCTTAACCTCACCGGAACCGCAGTCTGAGCGGTCGCCGCAGGCGGATGCGGCGGCCCGGGATCACCGGCGGGCATTGAACTGAGCCGGCCGGACGGCGGCCCGGCGCCGGACCGGGTCGGCCAGCGCCGCGGTGAGCTGGCTAAGGGCCTGCACCGTGTGCGCGCTCACCACCGCGTCGCAGTGCGGCCACGCGGCCGCCATGCCGCCTGCCAATGGCTGGTAGCTGGCGCTCTTGGTGCGCGGGTTGACCCAGACGATGCGGTGTGCCACCAGCGAGAGGCGCTCCATCTCGCGGCGGACGATCTGCGGATCGCCGGTATCCCAGCCATCGGAGACGATCACCACGACCGCTCCCCTGGCTGTCCCGCGGCGCCCGTAGGCATCGTTGAACTCCTTCAGCGATGCCCCGATCCTGGTCCCGCCCAGCCAGTCGGGCGCCGCCTGCCCGGCCCGCCGCAGAGCCGGGCCGGGCAGCGACCTCGACAGCGCCGGGGTCAGCCTGGTCAGCTGGGTGGCGAAACTGAATACCTCCGCGTTGCCGCCGCCTGCCGCGCAGTAGAGCAGCTGGATCATGGCGCGCGCGTAGGGCTCCATCGAACCGGAGATGTCGCACAGCACCACCAGCTTGCGCGCCCGCCGTGCGGGCGCGCGCGAGATCAGCCGGAACACGTCACCCCCGGTGCGGCGGGCCTGCCGCAGGGTCGAGCGCATGTCTGTATGCGGGCCGCCGGGCCTGCGCCGTTGGCGGCGGGATCTGCGCACCGGCACAGCGAGCGTGATCCTGCGCATCAGGGCCGCCAGTTGCCGGAGCTCTAGGTCGGACAGCTCGGCGAAGTCCCTGGCGGCCAGGCGCTCTGCGCTGCTGCCCAGGTACCGGTTCTCGACTTCGTGGCCGGCGTCGGGCTCGTCGGCCCTGCTACCGTCCTCGGCAAGCTGCAGAGCGTCCGCCCGGGCCCCGCTGGCGTGCATCCTGGCCGCCCTAGCCGCCTGCGCGAGCAAGTCCCGGGGGGTTCGCGGGTCACGGGATGCCAGCCGTGCGGCGTTCTGGTCGCCGCGCTGGTCCGCCGGATCGGCCAAGCCGCCGAAGACCTGGCTGAAGACCGCTGCCAGCACCTCGCCATGCTCCTTACTGGACACAAGTGTCGCTAGCGCGCACAGGTAGAGCGAGCGCGGTGTCTGTGGCCTCGCCAGCGTGACCGCGGCCGCGAATCGCTCGGCCCGGCCCGGCCCGACCGGCAGGCCCGCCAGCCGCAGGGCGGCGCTGAGCCGCGCCGCGACCTCGGCCAGGTCGTCAGCCATCGCCGTCATCAGCCATCGCTGTCATCACCTATCGCCGCTGACCATGCCCGCGAAGCCGGCCTCGCGCGCCGCTTGCAGATCCTCGGCGTATTTGAGCACCGCGCCCGCACTCTGCTCGGCTGCCTTCTCATCGAGCTGCTCTGCGCCCAGCACCTGCAGCGCAGCAGTCCAGCTGATGGCCTCGGCCACGCCCGGCGGCTTGGCCAGGTCCATATCGCGCAGCCGGGCGACGCCCCTGGCCACCTGGTCGGCCAGCGGGACCGCGGCGGCGGGCACCCGGCGGCGGATGATCGCCGCTACCCGGCTGATGTCCGGGTAATCGATCCAGTGGTACAGGCAGCGCCGCTTGAGCGCGTCGTGCAGGTCACGGGTGCGGTTCGAGGTCAGCACCACCACCGGCGGCAGCGCGGCCCGCCTCGTCCCGAGCTCAGGAATGGTCACCGCCGATTCGGCCAGCAGCTCGAACAGGAACGCCTCGAACTCATCGTCGCTTCGGTCCACCTCGTCGATCAGCAGCACCGCGGGGCGTGGTCCCGGATGATCGATGGCGGCCAGCAACGGCCGGGCGAGCAGGAAGTCGGCGCCGAACAGGTCGGCCTCGTGCGGTGTCTCGCCCCTGGCCTCGGCCAGCCGGATGGCCAGCAGCTGCCTCGGATAGTTCCACTCGTACAGTGCCTCGGCCGAGGTCAGGCCTTCATAGCACTGCAGCCTGATCAGCGGGGTATCCAGCGCTCCGGCCAGGGCCTTGGCGGCCTCGGTCTTACCGACGCCGGGCTCGCCCTCCAGCAGCAGCGGCTGGCCCATCCGCGCGGCCAGGAACAGCGCAGTGCCAAGCGGCTGGTCGGCCAGGTAGTCGGTGCCCTCAAGGGCACCGAGCAGTGCGGCGACGTCGGGCAGCTGCTCCGCCAGTTCGCTCATCGGTAGCCTCCGGTCACGTGATCGCCAGGTCGGTGCGGAGCGGCCGGCCCTGGATCGCGGACCAGACGTTGGCCGGGGTCAGCGGCATGTCAGCGTGCCGCACCCCGAGCGGTCTCAACGCGTCGAGCACAGAGTTGACGATGGCGGCCGGCGATCCCACGGTGGCCGATTCGCCAATGCCCTTGGCACCGATCGGGTGGTGCGGCGAGGGGGTGACCGTCTCGCCGAGCTCCCAGGACGGGCACTCCACCGCGGTGGGAAGCAGGTAATCCATGAACGAGCCGCCCAGGCAGTTGCCGTCCTCATCAAAGGCGATGACCTGCATCATCGCCATGCCCACCCCGTCCGCAAGGCCGCCGTGCACCTGTCCTTCGACGATCATCGGGTTGATCTGCACCCCGCAGTCGTCCACCGCGATGAACCGCCGCAAGCTCACCTGGCCGGTACCCGGGTCCACGTCGGTGACGCAGATATAGGCCCCAAACGGATACGTGAGGTTCGGCGGGTTGTAAACGGTCTCGGCGTCGAGGTGGCCCTCGATGCCGTCAGGCAACTCGAGCGCGGAGTGCGCCGCCATCGCGATCTCGGCGATGGTCCTGGCCTTCTCCGGGTCGCCACGGACCTGCCATTTCCCGTTCTCCCACTCAAGGTCAGCTGGCGATACCTCCAGCATCGCCGACGCGACGATCCTGGCGCGCTCGCGTACCTTGCGCGCCACCACCGCGGCGGCCGCGCCGGAGACCGGCGTCGACCGGGACCCATAGGTACCGAGCCCGAACGGCGTCCGGTCGGTGTCGCCGTGCACGACCTCGACATCGTCCGGCGGCAAGCCGAGCTCCTGGCCGACAATCTGCGCGAAGGTCGTCTCGTGGCCCTGGCCCTGGGTCTGCACCGAGATGGCCAGAACAGCCTTGCCCGTCGGGTGGATCCGCAGGTCAGCGCCGTCCGCCATGCCAAGGCCGAGGACGTCCATGTGCGCCCGAGGGCCCGCTCCCACCCCCTCGGTGAAGAAGCTCAGCCCGATGCCCATGTACTCGCCGTTGGCCAGCTTCTCCGCTTGCTCGCGGCGCAGGCTGTCATATCCGGCGATCTCCATCGCCAGCTGCAGGGCGCGCGGATAGTCACCGGAGTCGTACTCCCAGCCGGTCGGGCAGGTGTAGGGGAACTGCTCGGGTCGCAGCAGGTT
>Ga0187871_10002713_pt1 | contig 14143 bp, 12 predicted proteins | sample June2016WEW_16_1_FD_132988 | JGI IMG/M metagenome (GOLD analysis project Ga0187871, IMG submission 132988) | Peatland microbial communities from SPRUCE experiment site at the Marcell Experimental Forest, Minnesota, USA - June2016WEW_16_10 | ecosystem: Environmental > Terrestrial > Soil >... | reverse complement strand
TCTGTTCCCTTTCCCCCTTCTCTATATAGTAAGTAATACACACTTTTAAGTAACATTCTTTATCTGTTCCCTTTCCCCCTTCTCTATATAGTAAGTAATACACACTTTTAAGTAACATTCTTTTGTAAAGAAGCTATTTTTTCCTTATGTAAATAAGAGCTTAAACAGCCCGTTGAATGTATAAAAAATAAAAGTCCAAAAATAACTCCAAATTAATTTTATAGTTAAAAAGATTCGGGACAGGGCCCTGTCCCTGTCCTTGTCCTTGGTCTTAAGCCTTATAATTAAAAAGTTTCACAGTCTTATTACTTTTATAATGTATTGCATAGAATAATCTCTTAATAGAAAGACTTGATTTAGGCGTTTTATTATAGGTTTTACTCTTCTATATACAAAGGTTTTATATCAATGACTTCTGTACAGAATATTATACTTGCATTTTCGCTTCAAAATATTAAAGAGGATCTTGAAAAGACCTTATATTTATTGGATCCGGAAATAGGTTCGACGATGGAAACCCCATCTACAAATAATATTTCTAAATCAGCTGTTTCTGAAAATCCTGATTCTGGTAGTGAGACCGAGATGTCACACGCTCAGATACGCAAACATCTTGATACACATAATAGAATAGTTCAGGAGTGGAATGCTCCTCAATGGAATAAAGCTTTTATGGATGTTGTGCTTCCACATATTTTAGATTATCAAAAAGCTTCTCCTTCAAAACAACATGAATGGAAGGTAAATAATTATAATTTATATTTCAAGATTTTATTTAATTTATTATCTAAAAAATTAGGACAAGATCTTGCTTCAATGTATATAGATGATCTTGCTTCGTTTATTATGCGAAATATAGATATTTATATTGATAAAGTACACGGTATACCAGAACATACCACTAAAGATCCTTTAGGTATTATTAGAATAGATTCTTCTGATCCTAATTATACGACTTTGCTGAGACAGGCAAAAAATCCTTCGAGTTCAGAGATTAAAGGTAAGATAGTAGAATATTTAGGCACGTACAATTATAAAATAGTTTTGGAAGGAACAGATCTTGATCCTACACAAGTTTACACTCTTTCTACGGAAAGATCTAAATTAGAATTATATAAGGATATAACATATCCAATGAAAATAAAAGGGAGTGAAGGGGATAAGGATAAGAAAGAAGATAAGAAGGAAAAGTATAGAAACTTTTATGTTTCTATAGAAAATGCTGGGCGAGATGTAAAGATAAATCTTAATATATTAACCCGACAAATACCTGAAATTTTACAACGTGGTGTAACCGATTTTATACAGGATGAATATCCTTCCTTACACTATGGAGATCGGGAACAAATTCATCGCAAAGAGCTTGAAATACAACGTATGGAAGATCGAGCTCAAAATGAAATGGATCCAGACAAAAAAGAAGAACTATATGACAAAGCTTTAGAATTACAAGAAGAATTAAATACTTTGTATACTGGCCAGAAAGAAACCGGTCCTAAAACTGAAAGAAAAAAGGATACGGATAAACCTAAAATTGATGATCGGGAAGAACATCCTTATCAAAAAATGATGGTTAAATATTTAGATTTCTTTGAACATTGGCCTACAGATATAAATGTATCTATGTTCAATGATATGGCGCGTAATTATTCAGAGTCCGATATAGATCGTTTAAAGAACGAATTAAAGAAAGCTTTCGAGCAAACGGGTATGAAGTATAAAACTTTACCATCCAAGGCTTTAGCTACGGCTTTGGTAGATGCTATGTATTCTGTAAAAGATCCGGGTGCAGCACGAAGCGGTTTCAATAAAAAAGTTATGGATCGTTTACAACAGATGCTTAATATGCAGAGATCGATGTTACCTGCAGATCAGCGTAATACATTAAACACGACTGTAAACGAGATGCAGATTTCAAGATTAATTGCTGATATGCGTAAAATAATTTTAACCTATCCAAAATTCAATACTCTAAAGACTAATTTAGAACGTGCTTATATGAAAGGGTTATTAAGATCGAGTGCGGGGCGGGAAGCAGGGACAGGGCCCGGGCAATTGAGGGGACCTGCAGGAAAAGCTTTGGACGAATTACGGGGTGTATTAGGGCTTGGTGAACAGATTCCGGGGCGGGATATTGTATTGGCTCGTATTGAGCAGAGGGTAAAGGATGTTTGGAAAGCTCCTAATCCCGGTGTTATAGATACTTTATACAAGCTATTGCACACACTTGCTTTTAAAACTTCGGGTCCGGGGATTAAGAGTAAAAACAAGGATTCCGAACCTTGTACTTGTCCGGAGGGTGTAAGCGGTAAAAAACAATACAGGGATTGTTGTGGGTTGGCTGAAATTTCTGTTAGTGAGTTCAAGAAATATATAGGGGATCCTACATTGGAATCGTTTGCAAATTTTTGTGATCGATCCTCGAATTTATCCCGGGCATTTGAAATTCTAAAAAATTTGTGTGCTATATTCGGGTCTCGGGTTGGATTTGCGTATGATTTACGTAAAGAATTTTTAGTGGCGGTTTTAGGGTTATCAAGTCGTGATTTGCAGTATGATTTTTTCAAAGCATATCTTTCTGAGTTTGGTAATGAAGATTCTAGCACCAATACTACTTATCGGGATATGATATCCAAGCAACTCAAAAAAAAGTTAATCGATGAAGAAACTGGTGGCGATAATAAAAACCGTATTGAAGATTTACAAGAACATTTTAAAGGGTTGGGTAAACCTGAGAAAAAACCGGATACAGAAGAAAACGCCCCGGATCTCAGTCCTATTTTCCATGGAAAGGGCCCTGTAGAGAAAAAGCGTCGTGATCGTTCTACCGGTGGTGAATCTAGTCTCAGCGAAACTGATTTAGCTTTACAAAATAAAGACCGCGATACTTATAATGCTTTGGACAACATAAGTTTCTTTTAAGGATTAACAATGAAATTTATAAATTATTTCCGATTTTTGTTTGCAGCTGATATAAAACCCCCTTATGAATATTTAGGTTTTAGAACTGAAAACATAGATGGGGACGAGAATGGGGTTGGAGGGGGATCAATACCTTCGGAAGGTACTTTTATTCGTGCTGTTCAAGCTAAATACAAACAATTAATGAAAGACCACAAAGACGATATCCCGGCACAGTTGACAAAAGCAATAGACGAATTTAAAAATAATATACGGGCTATTTATAATGGTTTCAGAGGTGTGTATTTACAAGGCAAAACTAAGAATTCGGCATTGGCTCAATATGAAGAAACACGGTCTCAGCTTGCTTTGTTGGAAGAATCTCTCCGTACTAAAAAGAAAGATTTTGAAATTTTGCATACAGGATCATATGAAGATCAATATGTTTTAATAGCGCAATTGCTTAGAGAAATCCAAGCTGGATCAGTAAAGCTGGATTTGCCATATCATCCTGAACGTGATATAGAGGATCCAGCGGGTCCGGATAAAAATAAATTGGAAGTGCATCCTTTAAAAGTTCGTGTACCAATTGCTCTTGAATATCATAATATAAAAGCTCATTTATTAATATTACAAGAATTGTTGAGCCATCTTATGAAAAGCGGTCCCGCTTCGCCCGCCCCGCGTTTGGCAGGAATGACCCAAGAACGTGAAGATTTAAATATGGAACACGAAAAAATTGCTCCTGCGAACAAGGAACTTACAACGGAGGAGCAAATAGCTAAGTATCGTAGTGAGCTCGTTCGATTATTACGAAAAGATATACGAGATACTGAAGATCGTATTGCACAAACGATCAAAATAATGCACGGATTATGGAAACGTTCTGAAATATCCGGGCAAGAACCTAAAATGGAAACCGTGCGTTCTATAAAAGTATCTCCAGCCGCTGACATTGAAAATATGATTATGCTTAAAGAAACGGGGCGTTTTACAACTACAGAAAAATCTACTCAAACTCCTCATTATTATGCATGGCTTTTCAAACGTGGAGGGGAACACGATTTTATTTCTTCCGTTTTAAAATCGGTTTTAAACGAAAAGGAAGAAGAAATTCCTGCAGCTTATAGTCAAGACATAGCAGATACAATTCCAGAATTCAAAAAAAGTATATATGGTCTTCGACGTTTAATGGATCGTATATATTCTGAACTTATGGATCCGCAAAATGGAATAAAGGAAATCTCAGCCGGATCTCTTAAAGATTTAAATATAAACGAACACATGATGTTGGCTCCTCGGACCCAAGATTTTGAAAACATAAAAAATTTATATGCATTTTTAAAAGAAAAATTGGATCCTATTACATATCATAAATTTATAGAATACGACGATATTAAAGAAGATTTTGTTAATAAAATAACTGGAGATCCTAACCAACCAAATTATTTTAAAATCCCCCAAAAAGATATAGATGCTGTAGCTCCTAAATCTCTTTACGAAATTCGTGAAAAGATGCATAAGTTTTTTGAAATTATTAACAAAATGAAAAAAAACAATTCTTTAATTAAAACAAAAAAATGGAACCCATTTATTAAAAGAATACAACATTTACAATCATTATTATCAGATCTTAAAACCGATTTTAATTTATTGCTCAAAGATGATACTTTTAAAAGATGGCTAAACGAACGGGAACATCCTTTTACAAACACGGACCGGGCCCGGGACTTGGAACAGGGCCCTGTTCCTTCTGAATCTGAGACTAAACCAGTACAAGCTGCCGAGGATAAGAGTGTGCTTTATAAAAACCCTGCGGAAGGGTATAATAAAGTAGTTGAAAAAATTAAAAAGTTGGTAGATTTTGTAACTGGTGATTCTATGTTTCATTTAACGGATATGAACAGTTTTTGTAAGGAGCTTCAAAAGAAAGGGAAAGATTTTGATAAATGGATTAATGATTTGAGTAATTTGATGACTGAAGCGGTTAAAGCTGTAGATGTTTATGAAGAAGGTATTGTAAATTTTATAGATAATATTCAACACGGTAGGGTATTTAGAGCCCCTACAACAAATAAGAAGAAAAAGACCCCTTCTAAAAAGAAACCCGAGGAGTCTGAATTAACAAATGTAATGCCTACGGAAGAAAATGAAGAAACAGGTACCGGTGACGAAGAAACTTTAAAAGCAGCGGCTTCTGAGCTTCCTTCCATGGTTTCTGATCCCTCGATGTCTCGATCTGAAGAGTATAGAAGTGAATATCCTATAGGTATATCTCCACAAAAGAAAAAGCTAGGACCAGGTGGAGTACCAACCAGACAATTTGTAGAATATTTTGAGAAATCATTTCCTGTTGAAGAATTTTTGAATAAATGGAACCAAGTTTCTGGTGGTACACTCGATCCCAAGAAATTAGAAAAATTACTTAATGATAGTGTAAAACAATACATCAAGGATCAGGTATCAAAAAATTTATCTATTCCTGTACTTGAAAAGCATATCGGTGAGTGTGACGATAAAATAAAAAAAATACAAAATAAGATATTAGAGCTGGATAAATCCGTAAATGAAATAGGACCGTGGGCGGTATCATCTTTTAAAACTTACGAAGAAGCTATAGATCTTGCGGTAGAAAAAAATGAAGTTGCTCGAGCGGATGTAATAAAATACAGAGATGCTCAGAAGAAATTAAAAGAAGATCTGGATAACAGCATTAAATATGGAATAAATATTGACAAAATAAAGGATCAGTTGAAAGTTGCTCGTGACGAAATGTTTAAAATTTTTTCTAATTTAGATACGATGGAAAATCCGTTTACGCATAAAAAGGAACCGATAGAATCAGTAAAAAATAAAGCGAGACAAGTTTGGGATGAATACAACGGACAAATAAATAGAGACCTTCGACAAATCAAAGAGCTTCAAAATTCTGAATTAACAGTTTCAATTGATAGACAGAAAACTAAAGAAATGAATGAGTCCGATTCAGAGGGTACCCTTTGGAAAAGGAAACACGATTTTTTCTATAAATCTGTTGTGGCTTATATTTGGCAAAACATTGACCACGATTGGTTACGATCTATACAAGCTTTTCAGAGCAAATATAATGTAAATTTTGAAGACTATTTAAATATTTATGAAGAGTTCAAAAGATTAGCTCAAGGTCACGCTATAAATGCTTGGGCATTGGCATCTATTTTAAAAGAAGCCCGACAGGAAGTATCTTTTTTAAAGAAAAATAACGGGCCTAAAGAAAAGCTTGATCACGCACGAGAAGTTATGAAAAGACTTGAAGCTTTAACTAAAGGTCGTGTTGAGCGTTCTAAAGGTGGTCCTGAGGTGTACGACCCCCTAGGTAGTCCCGAACCACATGAGCCATTAGAACATATTCCAGGTGGGACAGATAAAGAATATGATCGCCTCAAAAATAATCCTTCAAAACGACCAGCGTATACCGGGCATCCAGTTGGACACCCAGATTATACGGGTATGGACAGCGCCAAGGCTAAAAGATTTCATCCAAATGAATTAGATATTGATAATAACCAACAAATATTATCCGATGATGAAATTTTGGATCTTTTACATACTGACGAAAATGGAGAAAAAATTCTTAGTGAATATATGGATATATTGAAAAAAATAGGGGAGGTTAAAGAACCTTCTGAAGATCAAATATTACCTTTAGCCCGGCGACTCCTAAATCGTGTTAAATTAATATTTCATTTTTCAGATAAACGAGACTATTCAAAAACTGCTTTCGAAGAAGAACTTTTAGACTTATTACAAAAAGCAGTTCGAGAAATTCCAAAATATTTTGAAGCTGAAAAATCTAAAGTTCTAAAAGGACCTTACGATGAGGAACGTCTCCATAATTTTAAACTTAAACATCCACAGGAATACAAAAATGAAAAAGATGTGGGTGTCAATATAAAAGAAAAAGACCGAACTCCATTGGAAATGCTTAATGATGCCGAAATACAATATGAAAAAAATATTCTGAAGAATATAAATGATTCTTATGCGGAAAAAGAAAATGCAGAAATATCGAAACAAGCTTCTAGAGATTTATATTTTCCTCTTATAACCAGTACAGTTTATAAAGTTTTAAGGAACTATAAAGATATAACTGAAACTTGTTCCGATTACGATAAAACTGTGGGGGACTTTAATAATAGAAACTTAACTGGTATGTCCGCATCTATAGCCCAAAAATTTATAGGAGTGGAAATTGAACAAAATGAATATAAAGCATCTTTACAATAATAATCGTCCCGTATAATCGGGTGGACAAGGCCCGGGCCTTGGTAAGGGGAATAGCAAGATGATTTCAACATTAATTTATGGAAATGTAAAGTGGGATCCTGAACAAGAAGTAGATAGATATATGGAAAAAATGGGAACTGTAACCAAAACTAAGACAAAAAGTTTTAAAGGACACGTTTCTGAACGACCGTATAGAATCAGGGGAATAATGACAGGGATTAATCAGTTTCCAGTATGTTCCAGTGTTACACTAAAACAAAATTAAAATCTATAAATTTTAAGGGATTACATTATGCCTTAAAGCTCTTGCCAAGTCCATTACAAATCCGCCTGTTCAGACCGGTGGTTTTGACATCATGCAAAAATTGTATGATAAACAGAGAACAGTTAAGAAACCAAAAAAAGAATCCGTACAACTTCCAAAATAAAAATGAAAACCATACACGATGCAAATTCCCCACTCGTTAAACGAATACGAAAGTGGAAAAAAGACCAAGGCATCGTTTCGTTAACCCTCGAAGCCCTCCTTGCCAAAACAGCTAATAAGAATGTTATAGTAGAAGAAAAAATAGATGGGCAATCTGCAATGTTAAGTTATAAAAAGGGCTCTGCACCAGTTTTTTCCAGTTTAGGGGGAGTAATCTATGAGGACCTTCCTGTTTTAACAGAAGCTCAAAAAATACTCGAGTCTGCAGATATTCAAGACGCGGAAATAGTCGGGGAAATGGCTGGATACAAGGATGGAAAAGTAATTCCTTTTAATGAAACTGAACATTTGATAAAAAGTTCCGATCCCAGTGTGGATAAGAATTTGATACATTGGTTCGTCTACGAAATAGTTCGTATAAATGGAGATGAAATTCCTGAAGGATTTGAAACCTATAATAAATATTGGAAACAACTTAAAAAACTTTTTGATGGGGCTAAATTTATACATTCTGTAAGAGATATTTCAGGTTCTACACAAGCTATTAAAAATGGGTGGGATAAATTTGTACTTAAAGAAGGTTGTGAGGGTATAGTAGTAAGAACAGAAGATGATAAAGTATATAAGTGCAAACCTGTATTTACATACGATTTAGTCATTGTAGCCTGTGGAAATAAAGGTTCTAATCCTTGGAAAAGAAAACAAATTAGTAATTTGCTTGTAGCATTTCTTGATAATAAAGGAGTATTTCGCATTTCAGGAAACGTGGGGACAGGTTTCACAGATGAACAATCTTCCGAATTATTCAAATGGATGGAAAAGAACCAAGTACAGGGCCCGGGCCCTGTCCAGGACCCTAAATATATTTTTGTTAAACCGGAACGTATAATAGAGATTCAATGGGAACGGAGTTCTAAAAAACTTATGCCAGCATATACATTTAAAAACGGAAAATATGTATCAGAAGGAAAAAAAGTATCTGGTACCGCTGTCAAGCCTAGATTTTTGAGATATCGTACTGATAAGAGTGTGAACCCAAATGATTTAAGGCTTACTCAGGTTCCAAACTGGAACCAAAAAATGGCTCGACGAATAGTAGGCACAATTCTTGCTCAATATATTGATAGTGCAAAGAAAGAAAAATCTAAATATGTGCTTGTGAAGAATAAGGACGGAATTCCTATAATGCACTGGAGAGCTCCCGATGGAAAACTTATAATGGTCAGGGATTCAAAAGTTATGCAGGAACCACCTATAGGCACAACTTATGAGAACGATCCGCATGGTCAAGGATATGTTATTTATACGCCTGAAGGGAGAAGAGTTTTTGATTTCTCGGAAAGAGAAGAATTTAGAAAAGAAAAAGAAAACGTACAGAAATGGTTGAGAGAGCATGAAAATAGAAGATAGGACGAATAAAAACTTTGAAACATTTTTAAAAGGAGCACTATTATGGATAAAAAACTTAACGACACAGTAAATTCTTATTTAGAAAAGAATAAGAATTTGAGTGCAGAAGCGGTGAAGACACTTAAAGATTTTCTTGCTGTTCAGAATAAACCTGTACATAAATACACACGGAAGCCGGATCTTAAAGATATTCGGGATTATATGTATGAACCCGTTAAGACGGTGTCGCTTCCATTATCTGTAGATTTGAGACCCTTACAATCTCCAGTGGAAGATCAAGGAGACTTAGGGGACTGTGTCGAATTCGGTACAGGTGGAAACTTGGAGTTTATTCAATTGCAGGGTAAACTTCCGTTGGTCGCTCCTTCACACTTATTTGCATATTATAATGCCCGGGTCCTAGAAGGCACTGTTTCTTCCGATTCTGGATCAACTATAAGTGATGGGCTCAAGACTTTGAAAAATACAGGGACATGTCCTGAAACTATGTGGCCATACAACACTGCTGCATTTATGCAGAAACCTTCTACAGCGTGTTATACAAGCGCTCTTCAACATAAGATAGAAGCATATTATAGGATTAATAACATTGATCTAAGCGATACCAGAAATTTATTGGCTCAAAATCAAGTTTTTATTTTTGGTATTACTGTATACTCAAGTTTTGAGAGTGATGAAGCAAACACAACTGGAGTTATTCCTATGCCCTCTAAAAATGACACAATACTTGGGGGCCATTGTCTTCTTTGTGTCGGTTACAATGATAAGACAGAGCAATTTATATTTAAAAACAGTTGGGGAACTGGGTGGGGTGCCTCTGGGTATGGGTTTCTTCCGTACGCGTATATGACAAATGTAAATTTAACAAGTGACGTTTGGTATATAAAGACTGCCCATAGTCTTTAAAAACGAAGTATTGATAGGCTGAAAAACCAGTGGGGCAGAAGGTCATTCTTAGAATAATCTTTCTGCTCTTTTTTATTCGCATTTATTAGAAACAACCACTTTTTGCATCCAGTTTTGTGTGGTCGTGATGTGTTCCTTTCTAACAAATTTAGCTGTAAGAGATCGGAATTTATTATAAGGAATTTCGTCGCCGATTCGAACCACGTACCCTTCGACGGGATCTTTGCTTTTATTTTTATATTCTTCAAATGCTTGAGTTAAAACTTCTTTCATTTCTTTATGATTATACACTGTTCCATCAAATATAACTGGAACGGTACATAAATTTAATAACTTTGTGTAATCAATAGTATCATCCCAGGACAGGGCCCGGGCCCTGTCCCAGATGGAAAAGACTAGAAAATAGCTCTGAAGATGGTTATAGTGTATAGAATGTTCTGCAAATAAATTTTCCCCAACTATGCGCCATCCTAAAGGAATATCGTGTGCGAACGAAGCGTGAAAATTTTTTAACCAACTTCTAGACAAATGGTGGGAATAAGTAAGAGATCGAGCGTGATAATAATCCCTATATAAATTTGATTGCTCTCCGTCAAATTTAATTGATACTATAATTCTACGATTTAAAAAGGAACTAATAGATGAATGAGTTTTATCATCATTATTAATATTTTCTGACCAAGGCAAATGATAAGTTTTTGGATATTTAAACCGTTCTATAAATAAATGTTTTACGTTTGTTAAAATTTTTTGAGTTTTTTCATTATAATACAATTCTCCAGGACACCTATTTCCATTTGTAAGTATAATATTTCCCCAATGATCATAGTTATCAATTTCCATATAATCAGGGATTATAGCCGTTTTAATGTGAGCAGCAGTTCTTAATTGATCACAGGAAATTTCTGTTGATTCAGCTTGTTTATGATGAATATTACATAATGAAACCCCGTTATCAATATAATAACCACCATTTTCAAACAGGGATCTGTCCAAGATATGGTGTGCTACTACATCACCAGAGCCACATATAACACATTTATTCCCATCTCGAAATAGAACAGATGAGCGAAAGTCCTTTCTCGATAGCAATATCATTTTATTAATAGTTCCCAAAACCTTTCATAGAGGGGCGTAAAACTGTTTTTATATTCCATGTTCCTGGTTTGTCAATATAAGACGAAGCAATTATTTGGAATCTTTCATTTTCTATAATTTCAAATAAATTAGCTGAATAGTATCCAGGAAAGCTACATAAAACTAAATCTCCGATTTGACTATTTTCTAAAAGTTTATTTATAAGAACCAAATTTTCCATTAATTTTAGCTTCTCTTTTACATACCAGCAGCGCGAAGTTGATCAATTAAAATTGAAGAAATTTTCTTTACCGATCTTTTTTTCCCCCAAAAGACCCATAAAACTGCAACAACAACGATCAATGGAATAGCAATTAATGACCACGCTAAAATTTTTTTAATTTTCATACTAAATCTCCTCTTGCGTTTTTTATTGGTATATCATCCTCTCTATTTACGAAAGTGAGCGGGAAAGCCCACGGCTTAAGCCGTGGGAGTAGTCAGGAATCCCATTGTACATCCGTTTTGCTCTTTTTTAAATTGTTTATGATACGAAGCTTGATGCTTTTTAATTTTATCAAATATTGTTTCTGCTTTTGAAAAACTTATGTCATTACTTCTTTCTTGGGTTTTTACTATTTTTACAAATTCTGTAACAAAAGCCATAGATAATTTTTCTTTAAACATCATATTTGCTATAGATGATAAATTTTTATCTATAATGTTTATCTTATAATGTTGAAGAAGTTTTTTAATATTTTCTGCAGTGGGTTTTTCAATACCGAAAATTCGATCAAAACGACCGGGTCGACAGGTTAGGGCATCATGTATCATATCAGGAAAGTTTGTAGTAGCCATAAAAATAGCTCCGTCAATTTCATCTACGCCATCCATACCCTTTAAAAGATTATGCAAAGAAATAGATCCCGCATCTACATCTTTTGACGATCCTCCCTGAAAAGTCACTAGCTTATCTAAATCTTCAAGGACAAATACTTCTGGTTTTCCGCAATTATTTGAAAGTTGGTTTTCAAGAAAAGAGGAGCAAGGATTTAGATTTAAAGATCCGTCTTGACTTATGCATTTTTGTAAATCCGTATAATGCAAATTATAATATTGACATAATTTTTTTATAAGTAGAGTTTTTCCGTTTCCCGGAGGGCCATAAAAAAAATATCCTCTTTTCCATGGAAGGGATAAATCTTCTTTATATAATTTCTTGGATTCTAAAAATGATTCTATATCCATTTTAATATCAGTAACTATATTTTCGGGGAGGAATATTGAATCCATTGCTTTAGTACGTTCAGGATCTATATTTTCTTTTTCGTATTTGAAAAATTTCATTGATAATTCTCTTAAAAATTCTGTAATAGATTCTTCCGTCCAACAAGGATCACGGGTATCAAAATCTGAAAAAACAAGATATTCATCAGACATATATGGAGATCCGTATTTTAAAAAATAGACCCCACGTTTTTCAGGTTTCAACAAATACATAGCCATTTCTGCATCGAATCGATGTGATTGGTGATTAATTCTAACCACTCCATTAAGAGATTTAGGGATAATAGTTTTCTGGATCCAAGAATAAAAATTAGTACTGAAGGGACTTTTAAGAACCAGACATTTAGAATATATTCCAAATTCATTGAGGCATCGTTTAACTAAAATCCCGGATATATATGAAAAATGTGCATCAAAATGATCTGGCTTATTTTCTACCTCCCCGCTACTTGAAATAACAATTGATGGGATTCCTTTAATAGTTTTGATAGGATCTGCGTTTTTAATTTGCATTTTTAATATAAGCTCCTGTTAAAAAGGTTTAAACTCTTATTATATTATATAATATCTCCAATAAAATTTAAAGTAGAAAATTAAAAACCTTCTTCCAAAAGTTTGAAAAAACGAGGGGACTTATATTTAATATAGGTATATAAAATTAAATTTTTTAGGGATACTTTTTGAACTTTCTTATATTTATTTTCCTCCCAACAGCCCCAAAATTCATCTAAAAATTTATTTTTATTATTAGCAATATTTTTAAAAAGCCATTTATTATGGGATTTTTTAAGGCTTGAGTGTTGATAATCAGCACATTCGGATACGATTTCAGACCCATCTTTTCTTTGAATAAAAATTATGTCACCCATTTTAATATCTTTATAATTAAATTTTTTCATTTTTTATTTCCGTATAGTTATAAATTTTTGAATAGATTAATTAAATCTCTATTTTAAAGTTTATTAGTCTAATTTTCTAATTTTTTCTAACCGGAAAGACATTTAATTTTATGCTCAAGTTTTAATGCATCCGATTTTGTTGAAATTTTTTTAGAATACACCAGTTTTACAGGAGACCTGGATCTGGTGTATTTTGCTCCCGTTCCATTATTGTGCTGTTTTATACGTCGATCAATATTAGTTGTACATCCACAATAAAATGTTCCATCTTTACAACACAAAATATAAACAATCCACGTCATTTTTTGTTTAATCATTCTTATTTTCTAAAAGTTCAAAATATCTGTGAGTTTTTACTGGCCAATAACTATATAAAATCGAGTCATTTATATTTACGTATTCAGCAATAATCCAATCATTCCAAATAAAAACATAAGCATTATTATATAATGGTGAATTAATTTTAGATGAAGCTATATCTGTTACAGCACCATTAATATCTTCTTCAGCAAGATATTTATTAATATAACTCCCATAAAAAATTATTTTAGACATTTTTTAAGATTTTAAAAGTTCAAAATATTTACGAGTTTTTACTGGCCAATGAGAAAACAAAATTAAATCATTACGAGATAGAGATCTTGTTCCCCAACTCTTCAGATATGACAAAAAGTTTTTGGGGAAAATTTTGAATCATACCCATATTTATTTTGCTTGAAGCTATATCTGTTATAGATTTATTAATAATCTCAGCAATGAAGTCGGCTTTACTCGTACTATAAAAAATTAGTTTAATCATTCTGTTCTCAGTAGCTTCCAGAACTCTTTCGTGTGTATGGGCCAGTGAGTGTACAGGGCCAAGTCCCGGGCCCTGACCTTGATCTCCTCACTAAGAAATATGTTAATACCTTGGATGCGTTTTTTATTAAGATCGTTGCCGAAACCGATTTCCTCGGAACAAGCTATGTTT
>Ga0187871_10002712_pt1 | contig 14146 bp, 18 predicted proteins | sample June2016WEW_16_1_FD_132988 | JGI IMG/M metagenome (GOLD analysis project Ga0187871, IMG submission 132988) | Peatland microbial communities from SPRUCE experiment site at the Marcell Experimental Forest, Minnesota, USA - June2016WEW_16_10 | ecosystem: Environmental > Terrestrial > Soil >... | reverse complement strand
TGAACGACCTCGATATCGTGGCCGTCAGGATCGAACACCCATGTCGCATAATAGCCGGGATAGTATTCGGTCCGAGCTTTGGGGGCTTCCTTGCTCTTGCCTCCGGCGGCCAAAGCCGCCTTGTAGAAGGCATCGACCTCAGCATGGTCTTTCGCTACAAATCCAACATGCACCGCCTGGGGATCGGGCTTGCCTTCTTTGAGCCAGAAAAAAGCTCTTTTGCCGTCACCAAAGCCTTTCAAATCGGGGTGTCCGTCGTGGCCTTCGTAATCTGTAAAGTTCGTGATCCCAAGTGGCTTCAGAGCCTTAGCGTAAAAAGCGACTGAACGCCCGAAATCACTGACTGTGAGAATAACGTGGTCTATCATATTTTGCCTTCTTGATTCATTTTCCGTTTCTACGGGAGAGGATAGTTATTGTCGTTGCATCTCGCCGGAGAGCACCACGACACGGCCTTCTGCCGAGGGTGTTCGCGCCAGAAGCGCTCGTGCAACCTCTGCCGCAGCAATCGCCCGGTAGTTGGCTGGAACGAGCGGGCCGAGTATTTTGCCGAACACCGCAGATACCTTCTCAAGCGGACGCTCCGGCTGGCCGAGCGCAGCGCGGTCTCCTAAGAGCAAAGACGGTCGCGCAATGACGATGCCCTCGAATGGCAGCTGCGCCAGGGCTTCCTCCAGTTCCCCCTTCACCCGGTTATAGAACACGCTGGACTTTGGGTTCGCTCCCATCGCGCTGACCAGGCCGCAACGCCGCGCACCCGCGGCAAGAGCTGCGCGAGCCACCGCAAGGTTGGCGTCGAAATCGACGGCCCGAAATGCAGCCTGGCTGCCGGCGACTTTGATTGTCGTGCCGAGCGCTAGATAAACCTCATCGACCGGCGGAAGTGGCGATAACGCCGCGAAGTCAACGATGTGGCAGGTGATCCGCGCGTGGGCGACACGGGGCTTGCGCCTCGCCAGCACATGAACCGACTGGACCGATGGGTCCGCAAGCAGCCATTCCAGGATCGAGCGCCCGACAAGGCCGGTTGCGCCGGCCAAAGCGACCGTTTTCTTGACTGCCCGTTCCTGCGGTTCAGCGAGCGACATGTACCATTCTCCTCATGCGCCGTTTTACGGTCACCCCGAACTACAGTCAATCCGAGAACCAGGCGGCCCCCTACTTTCAGAAGTACAGGGGGCATAGTTTCTGTCAAAGGGGGGATTTAGCCAGTTTGCGGTTCTTGCTCATTTGCCCTCTGGCAAGAACAGCCACTTTAGTCTATCATCACTTGATAGACTAGTGAGGGACTTGAGGAGTCGAGCGCAGCAAATGCTTTATCAACGTTCATTAGATATAGAGAACCGACTGGATTCGGTGCTCCAACTGATTCGTCACGGCGGATACTCCACCCCGAGACTGGCGGAGAAACTCGGGGTTTCCATCCCGACCGTTTCGCGCGACGTGACTGCTTTGAGGCAACGCGGCCACGACATTCGTTCCCAGCGGACGGATGATGGTTGGAGCTTTGTCCTGGACCACAAGAAGCCGCCGAATGCCGCCGGGGGAACGAATTCGAAGTTGAGAGAGGCGCGAGGGTGACGGTGCGTCGTAGAGAAGATCTGGGTAAAGAACGGGTGAGGATTGTATGGACTCCGACATCATAAAACGCGTTGTTCGTGCGATCGCCGACGGTTCTCAGAACGACCTTGAGCGACTTGCCGGAAAAATTGTGGAGACTGAACGGCGCATCGGGCACACCAAGCTTGCAGATCAACTGGATGCAATTAATCAGCTTACCGGGTGCCGGGCGACGACACAATCGTGGAACCGGACGACCATCTTATGGAGATCGGCTCGTGCCCGGCCTGGATGTTCGCCCAGCGCTACGACCATGTAACGTATCGTTTTGGCCGGGTCACCGCCGCGATCGATGCGAACGATTGCGCAATCATGGCTGAACCCACAGGCGGGCGCCGGGAGTTCGTCTCCGCACCCGATCTTGGACGCAATCGCGGTGAAGGCGCGCGCAGGACTCGTGCCGGCTAGCCCGTCACGAATGTAACTGCCGATGCCGTCAACACCTGTCATGAGGCTGATCATTTCCGGGCTTCGAGCGATAAACATCATCATGCGCGCTACCTGGAGGGCGTTGCCGCCGAAATTCGTCACTCTCCGCCCCTGCAAGCGTGCCCAGCGCGCGCTGAGTGGCTGCGCGGCGCCGTCAGCCTTTAACCAGTCATTGCCCAAGTAATCGCCGCTTAACCACAAACCGGCTCTGGTTTTGCTATCGAAGAAACCGGCGCCTCCGAGCACGCCGTTGATGTAAGGATACGAAAGCGCCCGAATGCACTTGCTGGCCGCCTCGTTGTTGGACCAGCGCAGCATCAGGCGCATCCAATCGTTCTGGAGGATGTTCGTGCGATATTTGATCGCGACGAGATCCCGTTCGCAATGGTGAGGACAAAGGAGGCAAAGAGCTACGCTGCCTTCAAATGCACGCTTGGGTCACCGGATAACGTGAACGTCTGTGATTGGAAGCTTTGTCATATCGCTGACGTGGGCCTCAACACTCCAATCCCCCTGAGCAATTGGCGCTGGATAGGCTAGTCGGTCATTTTTGCTTTCTGCTCAAACCGAGCAATCACTTCTTGATACCGAAAGTCTGGTCCGGCCTGGGCGAACTACCCGAAATCATTGACGAGATTCGAAGCTTCGAAGCCGCCGAAGATCAGGCCATTGGAAAGGCGCATATAGCTGAATCTGGCGGTTGTTCCGCGCCCCACACACGCGAATTTCACGAGTAGATGAACACCGAGCGGCTCGCGCCCGAAAACGTGGTGCCGACCGCCGTGATCCCGATAGATCCGGGCGCATTGGATGGTATCTGCGACAAAGCGCTGATCTGCGACGGGGTGGCGATCACCACGTCTGTCCTGCCGGAATGGTCAAGCCGGACAGTGGCTCCGAAGTGGTGCACGATCACCGGGCGCTCGACGGAGAAGCCGAACGGGTATTGCGTGGCGAGCGGGAATGCCTGACGGAATTGATCACTGGATCACCGTAGGATGGTGCTGTGGCGGCTAATGATCGGCATGGAAGAGGGTCTGATGAGCGCGATTTTCTGAGACGGCGTTCTATCGATAAATCAGCGCTGCCGGGAATGGTCTTGCACTGCCACCATACCCAATAGTGACCCCGAGTGTCGATGTGTCATCGCCCGTTATTAGACGCGCCGGGTGGATTGTGTTTTTCAACGAAAGAATATATTGGTCAGGTAAGGTTTATTCGCTTTAAGAGGGAGGTCATGCGGGGGTCCGAACGCACGGGATCGTAGCGCGGGTCAACTTTGAGCGCGGCGAGCCAGGGAGTGTGTTCCAGATAGGCTTGCTCCAACTGCTCGAAGACGCGGTCCCAATCGCCGAGGCCGGCATAGATGCAGACGCGGCAGATGGGGGAAACGTATTCGTTTTGGGCAAGCGCGTCGATCTTACTCAACGCATCCTTCGCCCCGGCCGTGTTTCCCGAGCAGGCATAAGCTTCGCCCAAAGCGCCCCACCTGGTGGCCTCGTAAGGTCCGGCCGGGAGTTCGAGCAATTGCGAGATCGCATCCGTGTAGCGGGACTCGCGGAGATACGTATAGGCCAGCAGGAACTGCCCCTCCCGAAAGTGCGGATCGAGAGCGAGCGCGCTCTGCATGGAATCCGCGGCCGGACCGTATTGCCGCTGGTAATAATAGAACCAGCTTTGGTTGCGAAAACTCCACGGCGAGACCGGGTCGAGCTCCGAAGATTTTTCGACAACCAGCCTGGCCTCGTCGAACTCACCGCGGAAGATGTACTGCAGAGCGCCGTAAGCGAGGGCATGTATGTTGCTGGGCTGGAGTTCCCGGGCGGTGCGCAACAACCGGGAGCCTTCCTCCCACTGCCAGTCGTGGCAGCAAGCGATTGCGCCTAGCAGAGCGTAAGCATCGGCGAGGCTTGGGTCCAGCCGAACGGCTTCGAGGGCCGCCTGCCGAGCCCGCGAAATCCCCTCATGCGGCGGCATCACTCCCCAAAAACTAATTTTCAAATAAGCTTCGGCGAGGGCTGCATACGGGGGGGCATAATCGGGATAAAGCGAGATGGCGCTCGTAAATTTCTGCAAAGCTGCTTGCAATCCAGTTTGGGATATCTGATTCCAGAAATGACGGCCCTTCAGAAGCAGCGTGTAGGCTTCCAGCGCCGGCTTGCGCCCGCCCGACGGCAAGCTATCCGCATGGGCCGCCAGGGTGACATGCAGAGAATTCGCGATAGCAAGCGCGATTTCATCCTGCACCGCGAAGACATCGGTGAGCTCACGATCGAATGTGTCCGACCACAGCAGAACCCCCTTGGCGGCGTCAATCACCTGGGCCGAGATCCGCAGGCGGTTTTCCGACTTGCGCACGCTGCCTTCGATGACCGTGCCGGCATGCAGTTGGCGGCCGATCTCGCGAACGTCGTGGCTGCCCTTGAAACGAAACACGGAGGTACGCGCTACTACGTTCAATTGCGGAACGGCGGCCAGCGTGTTCAGGATTTCCTCGGCGATACCATCGCAGAAAAAGTCCTGATCCGGGTCAGGGCTAAGGTTGAGGAAGGGGAGCACCGCAACCGTGCGCGGGTTCAGCGGCCGATGTTCCGGGAGCGGCGTTGGAGTGGTCAGCCGGGGAACAGCGGGGCGCCTCGGCTGGAAGACCGGGACATAGCTGCCCGGAGGGAATTCGACGGAGACCGGATCGGTGGAACCAACTTCCCGGTAATACTCGCTTAGTTTTCTCCGCAGCCGGCGAGCCTCCACGCGCACAATGGAGTCGGCCCGAGGATCGTAGTTCTTATCGCGGTCAAAAACATCGCGCCCCAGCGTATATTCTTTAATTCGATCGGGTTCACCGGAAAGGGTAAGCTCCACGGTGAAACGCAAGAACCGGCACAGGCGTTCAGAGCGTACAAAAAGCGCGGATGTCAGAATTCGATCAAGCTGGGTCCGAATCTGTGCGGGAGAAGGTTGCGCGGAATGCCCGCTATCATCGAGGCTCGCTGCCGGCGTACTGCCTGCCATCGCGTTATTTTCCTTGTGCCCGCGTTTGGTTAAGCTTAACACGCGCAATGCGTTGCCGTTTTCGAGCAGGTTAGCTAGCAGTTAGCTCCCTTTTGTTTCCCTCGACGATCCTGCAATCTGAGATGAAGTGCACGGATGCCGGAAAAAAGGCCGCGTGCGTCATCTGACTCAAAAAATGATGTGTACTCTTGTAGACCTGAATTCTATCCTGGCAGGGATCGCCACGCGCATACGACCCATCGTTGGCGACAAACTCGTCCTCGGAACCCGGCTAGATCCGAACCTGGCACGTATCAAAGGCGATCCGAAACAAATCGACTGGCTTTTTACAAACCTGGCCGCGGACGCCTGTGACGGGATGCCGGGCGGAGGCGAGCTGCTTATCACGACGGCGAATGTGGAGTTAAACCCCGGCAGCGCCCGCGCAATGCATTTGCCGCCCGGCGAATACGTGCAAGTAGAGCTTTCACTCACGAGTGGGCGTCTGGAAGTAGGACCAGTGGTCCGGAGTATTATGCAGCGCATTCAAGGTGCGGTGGCAGTGAAAGGAACTTCCGGATCGGGCGTGGCGGTTGATGTCCTGTTGCCGCGAGCGTCGGCAACGGCTCCGTCAGCGGTGGAAAGAAAACACCGGCGCGGCCGGTCCGGGTTGGTTGTTTTGCTGGTCTCGGGCGACTCTGCCACGCGAGCGCTTACGGGTGATCTGCTCAGGGACGCAGGTTATCAGGTAGTGGAAGCGGCGCACGGAAAAGAGGCGGAGGCGGTTCTGAAGGCTGGCGAAGTGGATCTGATGATCACCGATATCGTGATGCCGGAGCAAGATGGGTTGGAGACTATCCTGTCGGTTCGAGCAATATATCCTGGTCTCAAGATAATCGCGGTGGCAGAAAGCGAGGCGGGCTACCAAATGCGTTCCGCCAAGATGTTCGGTGCGGATTCCGTGATGTCCAAGCCGCTGATGCGCTCGATTCTACGCGATGCGGTTCGTGACCAGATCGGCGGAGGGGGCAGCGCCACGGACGCTGGATGAACGGGCGGCAGGCCAATCAGGTTGACTTTGTCGCCCCTTTAAAAAAGTGGCGTCTTGCCGCCAATTCCCTGCTGGTTCCAGCCGCCGTAGATTTGGCTTGCTGTGCCTGCACGTTCGTCCGCGCGATGTCCGTGGCATGCGCCCAGTTGCCACGGAACACCACAGTGACGCGGCCCCACGTGTTGTTGCGGGTGGGGTCGTAGTGGCTGCCGATCCACTGGGCTGCGATTTCAGGTGTTCTGCCCGCTCTGGATGCGCGCGCTGATCGCATTCCCTAGCACCTGCGCGAAGCCCTGCATCTCGGTTGCGGCGTAGGGGGAGTAGACGAAACGAGCCTGTTTGAGAACTGTTTGAAATTTCGTCATACCTTCAAAGCGGTCCGCCTGGTAATTCCGGACGAACGGCAGCATCAGCGATCCGACTTCAATGGGACTCGCGGTGTGATAATACTCTGAGCGTATGATCGGAAACACGTCCGCTCAGCAATCCGTGGACAACGCCAGCAGCCTCTTAGCAGATGCGCCGACAACCCGTGACCTTCTCGGCTACCGTCAGATGGTTGCACCTGTGGTCGCTCGAATTTCGCAATCCAATCTCGACTCCACTCCCTTGACGATTGGGATATACGGACCATGGGGCAGCGGGAGGACAAGTTTTCTTCGAATGGTGAATGACGATCTGAAGAAGACCGGCATACATCCCATTTGGTTCAACGCGTGGAAATACGACCGCGAGGATAACCTCTGGTCTGCACTCCTGCAAACCGTTCTCGATCAAGCCAAGATCTCCGGCTCATACGGTCGACGCCTTTGGGTTCGTTTTCAGCTATGGCGGAGTACGCTATCGCTTCGGGCTGGGTCATGGGAACTATTCAAGCGCATCGGGGCAGCCTTCCTACGGATACTGCTCTTCCTTCTGGCTCTTTATCTACTTGTCTCTCTACCACACTATCCCACCAGTCTCATAGGTCGAGTCGATTCATTGCGAAACCTCGCGCCGCAGGTTTCGACCCCGGCAGTTACTGTTGTTGCTCGTGTGGCTTTAGCCCTCATCCTGATAGTCCTTGCAAAGCCCGAATCACTGTTAAAGCTATTGGACGCGCGCCTAGGCATTGACTTTGCTCAATCTCTTCCAAGAAGTAATGGAGACACTGAATCACTTCCCGCTCGCTGGCGTCTTCGGCTGCATCCATGACGTCCACGACTAAGCGGTCGCTAGGATAGATCCGCTCTTCACCGGGCTCCTGCATATAGTCCGCGAGCGCTTCGCGCAGTTTTGGATATAGTTTGCAGCCCGTTGACGGAAGTTCGGAAGCGCCTCTCGGCTTTTTCAATATCCGGGAAGGGAGTCTTAGTCTGGGTTCTGTCTCTTCAAGATGACTCTCTTCTATCTGACTCTCTTTGGCGGAAGAACCGTTCCGGGGTAGGGCGGAAGTATCGTTCCGGGGCCCCCCGGAAGTATTCTTCACAGAATCGGTCAGCAACTCGTGCCAAAGAAATTGGAATCCGTTACTGGTCTGGCCGCCATTGTTGCAGCGCTTCATTCGCCGGATGAACTTCGCATTCTCCAGAGCGGCCACATACGCGCGTGCCTGCCTGGGGGAGATGCCCAGTTTGGAGCCGAGTGTTTTCATCGAAAGGAAACAGCTACCGTCACGGCCCGCAAACCGGAGCAGGGCACCGTAGGCGAGCTTGTCTCCTTGACGTGGTCCCCGACACGCGGCAACGCCTGACGGCACAAAGACGCCTGTGAACAGCCCAAACGGGTTGAAGACATCGCCCGGCTGCAACGAGGCACTCACGCCGCCTCCCGGTAATGCTCCAGCGCCTCGCCTTCAAGTAACCGCAGTTCCACATGCCAGTCGTTCAGCAACAGGAGGCCGTGCAAATCGCGATGGCCGGAACGAAGCTGCGCCTCGATCCCGGCGATCTCCCTACGGCAGCGTTCCACCTCAGGCAGCATCCTTTCTTCGCTCCGCCGTGATTTCCGCAAAGGTTCTGCCGTCGCCTTCCAAGTTCGCCGCCTTGCCGGTGTACTTCTCCCAACGCTGGACAATCACGTCGGCGTATTTGGGGTCCAGCTCCATCAGGCGCGCCGACCGCTCGCGGCGTTCACAGGCGATCAGCGAACTGCCCGACCCTCCGAACAAGTCCACCACGATATCCCCCGCCTTGCTGCTGTTGCGAAGCGCGCGCTCGATCAACTCGACCGGCTTCATCGTCGGATGCAGCCGATTCGCGGCGGGCTTTTTCTCTGTCCACAACGTCGATTGCGACTTGTCGCCATACCACGAGTCTTTTTCACCGTTTACGTGGCAATAGAAGATCGGCTCGTGCTGAAACTTGTACCTGCCGAAGCCCCAGGCGAAAGTATTCTTTCCCCAAATGATCTGGCAACGGACTTCGAACCCTGCTGCTTCAAGCGCGTTCTGGAATTCCCGCTGGAAAGCAGATGAATGGCAAATGTATAACGAGGCGCCGGGCTTCACGATAGTTCGAAAGCTCTTAAACGAGGCCCGCAGGAATTGATCGAACTCTACCGGGGTCATGTCATCGTTCTGGATCGTCAGTCTGTCTTTCGTGTAACCCTCGTACCGGCAGTTATAGGGCAAATCGCTGAACACCATGTCCGCGGCTTGGCCTGCCATGAGCCGCTCGACATCGGCTGCTTTGGTCGCGTCTCCACAGAGCACGCGATGCTTTCCGAGCAACCACAGATCACCAGGCTGGCTGACAGGTGTTTCAGGCGGCTCGGGCGCATCGTCTTCATCCGTGAGCCCTGGCTCGATGTCGACGTCCGCGAGGTAGCGCTCCAACTCGGCTGAATCAAAGCCGGTGAGGTCAAGATCGAAGTCGAGATCTTTCAATTCGGAAAGCTCAAGCCCCAGCAGTTCTTCATCCCACTCGGCCCAGCCGACGGATCGGTTCACCATCAGGCGAAAGGCCTTCACTTGCGCCTCGGTCCATTCGTCGCACAGGATCACGGGGACTTCGGTTATGCCGAGCTTCCTTGCTGCTTTCAACCGCAGGTGGCCATCGACAATCTCACCGCTACTGCGCGCCAGTACCGGAATTTTAAAACCAAATTCCTGGATTGACGCAGCCATGCGATCGACAGCGGCATCATTCCGCCGAGGGTTGCGTGCGTAGGGAGCGAGGCGGTCGACCGGCCACATCTCGATATGTGTGTCCAATTCTTGCGAAGTCATGTCCGTGTTTGCGAATGGGCGCGCCGGTACTCAGCGTCCTCTGAATATCAGTTTCCAATCTCAGTCGTCAACAGTTAATTTGCTTGCGAGTAGCGAGCGATTAATTTTGAGTATTGTGAGGATCATGGCCGATGCGTAGCCTGCTTCGATTCGCGGTCCCACTTACCGTCATCCTCGGGGGGCTTCCCTTCTGCACGCCTATTGCGCGCTCGGCCTTGGACGGGGAAGCGCTTACATCGTACCGAACATCGACGGCGGCGCAGCTTCGATTCGTCCCCACTGGCCACCAACGTAGTCTGTGACCTTTCGGGTTTAGCCTCGATGATCGTAATGAAGAGCGTGACGCCTTCCGCTAGGCTATTCCATGGCCTCCACTGGATCTACCAGTCGTGGATATGCTGGTTATGTGATCGACCACATCCGCCCTTAAACATGGCAGCCAGCTCGATACCGCCCGGCAAGTGCTTCTCCTTGACTGGGTGCTTCTGACGGCTGGGGCCGCCCGGGTCACTTGCCCCGGCGGAGAAATGAGGAAACATTGGCCGGTATCAGCCTGCCGCTGTGCCAGAAGACCGAGACCCAGGCGCTGCCATTGGCGTCCACAGCGGCGCTAGGACCAGTAGCGGACGACAATCGAGTTTATTTCTTTTTCTTTCCAAGCACGCCCGCTGAGAACGCGTCACAGCCGTCCCCGGCGCAGGCCCCTAGGGGGCCATTGGTGGGATTGAAGCTCAGGCCAAAAAGAGGAGAGTCGAAGAACGAAGCATCCATCGGCTCAGCCGGGCCAAACGCGTTTGTGGGCGTGGCGTTAATGTATTCGACGTCAGTCTCAAAAAATATGCCGTCGCAGTAAGGGTTGGCCGTATTCGTACATATTGGAACCACGGCCATCCAGTATGAGCCCGCCGTCAGGGTGATGCTCAGTCCTGTCACTTGGACCGTGAATTCGCTCAGTTCAAAAGCGGCGCGGCCTGTCGGAGTGCTGGTGGCCGGCGAAGTTCCGGAATCGACAACGGTACCAGCGCTACCTGCGAATACTCCTTCATTGATCGACCAGTAGGCCACCGACGTTGGTGGGGTTCCTTGGTCGAGGACGCCATACGACGCCAGATTGTTCGTGAAGAGTCCCGTCACTTCCCATTTCTCGCCCGCCGGCACAGTGAACGGAACCCAGGTTGCGGCTCCGTACGGAGTTCCGGGCGCCGCCAGCGTACTCTCGTTGGCCAAGCCATTGGCGATGGTCGGCGGGTAGAGGGGATTAAAGAGAAAGTCCCCGCCGTAGAACAAGCAGTTGCCCGCCGGATTGCCGCATGACCCGCTAGCAGTTTCTGCGGTCCCGGTGGCCGTGGTGGTAGTGGTTTTAAACGGTCCGCTTGCAAACGGTCCATAGTCTTGGACCGTGCGCTTAGCTGGTCCCTGATAGTTCTGCGCTGCCGCCGGCCGCGCGAAAGGAATCAGGGCAGCCGCCAGCGCTATCGAAAATAATGCTTTTCTTACCATTTTGTCTCCTTGTGAATTTCCCCCGAGGGGGATAGTCCCTGACCATGCGATCAGAGCGTCCAAACCGGTTTCAATCCGACGGGTCGAATGACGTCGGCAATACATCACGACTTCGTTGTGTCAAGCACTGCAATTCTCCGAGATCTGTACTAACTATCCCGAGTCACTCTTATTTAGTTGAGGACATCGAGTGTGACCTGAACCGTACGCGGCACTCCCGCGCCTGTCCCGTTTATAGTGATGGTGTGGTTTCCGAGCGCGACTCCCTTACCCACTTTGACTTTCATGGTCGAGGTCCCCGCGCCCGGCGCTCGTATGGTTTCAGGGCTGAAGCTCACCGTCACACCAGTTGGGTAGCCAGTCGCCGATAAGGCAATGGCCGAGTCAAAGCCGCCGGAAATAGTTGTGGTGATGGTGGACGTGCCGGAGCTATCTCTGGCAACGCTAATCGATGTAGGCGATGCGCTGAGGGTATAGCCGGAAGCAGGTTTGGTCACCACCAGGGTGACAGTGACCACTTCCGTAATGCCGCCGGAGGTTCCCGTGACCCTGATGCCATAGGTGCCGATGACTGTGGATGAGCCTACGATGATCGACATGGTTGAAGTTCCAGCCCCGGTAATCGAGGGTGGGCTGAACGTTACGGTCACGCCCGTGGGCTGGCCCGTCGCAGACAAGGAAATGCCCGAGTCGAAGCCGTTCGTAACCGTGCTCGAAATCGTGGACGTTCCCGAGCTGCCCGGCACTACTGAGACCATAGTGGGCGAGGCTGTAAGGCCGAAGCCAGGAGTGTTAATTGTGCTGAGCAACGCACTGATCAAGGCGCTTCCGTTCGGACTGCCCCAACCAGTCGCCAGATCGTAGCCTGTAGTGGCCGGATTGCCGTTGCTGCCGCTGGTGATGTCGTGGAAATCAGTGTCATAGCTCGCGCTTAAACCAATGCCATAAATGGCCGGATTGATGAAGCCGAGCGTGGGCCGACCGTCCAGCACTGCCTGTTCATTGATTAAAGCTAGGTAGCCGGCCCACATGGGCGTGGCGAAACTGGTTCCCCCGTACAAGTTAGCCGTGCAGGTGGTTTGATCGGCGCACACGTAAAAGGTGAAATTTGAATTGGCCGAAACGTCCGGGCCGTTGCGATAGCTGTTGGAGCACTTGGCGCATCCGCTGGCTGTCGTCGTCTGCCAGAAGGGAATCGCGAATTTATTCGGCGAAATGCCGCCACCGCCGTCAACCCAAGCCGTTTCCGAACTCCAAGCGCCGCCCGCAGCGCTGGTTGTTAAGTCCGTCCCGCCCACCGATGTGAGATACACGTCATCCGCGGGGTAGATGATGGAAGACGGCGACCACGCACCGCCGTCGCCTGCCGCCTGAAACAGATTCTGCCCCTGAGCCGCGAACTCCTGAAAGTACGGATTGTCGGTGCTCGGGTCGGCCGGGCTGAAGATCCATGAAGAGCTCAATTGCGCGTTCAGCGGGCTGGCGGTGGCCATGGCGTTAAAGATGGCCGCATCGGTCGATCCGACGTACATCACCAGGCTGGCTAAACCTGGGGCCATTCCGAGCGCCTGAGTCATGTCGATGGTCTGTTCGGTGTCATCACAGCTCGGGAAGGTGCAACTCGTGCTGGTCCCGTCCGTCGAGAGCACGGTGATCGGCACATTGTTGGTTTGACCGGCGTTCGTATAGTAAGTGGCCAAGTCAGCAAGATCGGTGCCGATAAACTCGAACAACCCGAGCGACTGGCCGCTTCCGGTAAGAGCTGTTCCCCCGTAATAGGCCGCTCTCATGTCACTACCGCAGAAGGACTGCTCAGGACAGGAACCCGTCGTGGCCTGGGACGTCATCGTTAGAGGTCTACGCAATAGGGCCGGCTGCGGGATCGAATAGTTGTCCAGGCCCGCGATGTGCCAGAGTTGGAACGGCAGGTCCACCGTGGGCTCGCGGTCCGCGGCATAAAAGGTGCGGTTTTCGGTGGGGTGCTGGTAGAGACCCATCTTCACATGGATCGCTGTCTCGATGGTGGCCACTGACCCCGTCACGTCCACGTTCATGCGATTGCGGGAGGTGCCGACCACCGTGAAGCCGTTGGTTTCCGCCCAACGAAGGACCGCGTCATAGTCCTGCTGGGTGGGACCAAACATCGTGGTGAACTCTTCCACCCTGAGGTACCGGCGGTAAGACGGGCTAGCAGGATTGTAGAGTTCCTTCAAAAATTGATCTAAGGCTGTCGGATTGCGGAGCGGCAGGACCAGCACCAGTCGCATGGACTGCCCCGCGGGAAGGCGTCCGACGGATGGCGCCTGCCCGTTGAGAGTCACTCCACGCACATGATGGGTCAACAGGGGCCGTGACTCCGCCTGGCAAAAGATATTCACGACCGATACAAGCACGAAAGCTCTCAGCAGAGATATACCTACTCTTCGAATCATAAACTCTCCCTTTCCCCGTTATCGAATTTACGCTTTCAGTTATCGACCCGCCATTGTAGTACATGCAACCTAGCGCGACGGATGCTATGTGGTATTAATCCTTTTCCAGAATTGGCGTTCCACTGAGTGTACACCCATCCGCCTTTTTAGCAACAGTTGAGAGCAAGTTTATTTTTCCTCCTTTGGGGCTTCAGTAAAGAAACCGGCGAACAAGCTAGCGCAGAAAGCGGCCGTGCAGAAAGGGCGATCACGCCGACAAAAAGGCCGAAGCGATCGCCGACAGTACGCTGCCCGCTGGTCATTTTGTCGGAGTATATTCCCGCCAAGAAAATCAAGCTTATGGAAGTTGCGAGTTGACGTGCGTCGACTCACAGGGAAATTGGGTACAGATGTTGCCCATCGTTTTTCTAGGGGATGCAACGGGGACCGCTCAGATCCGAGAATGATGACTTCGCCGAATTTCGAGCAAAGTGCACCACGCGGGAACGCCTTCCGACACCGTAGAAACATAAAAATGGCGGCGCCCTTGAGATCGTGGGCGGCTTTAGGTTTACCGGCTCCATACAAAGACCTCAGCAGCAATGCCAGATTGCACGCCGCGGCTTGTATCAGCTGTCTCTTGTGGATATTCTCCCGGCCTCGTAGATACAACCGATCCATGCCGCCGGTATCGAACTGATGCGCGAAGTTTCTCTCGATCTTCTCGCCGCGCTGAGATTGTAGCTGCTTGCCACGCTCGCCGTTGATCCGTCTTCGATTGGCGTACACAGCGTCCCGCTCCTCCGCCTTGCCATCCTAGTTGCGAGGGCCACGATCCGGTTCGGCGACATACGTTCTCAAGCCAAGTTCCCCGACGACAAAAAGTTGAATGTCGTGTCGAGCGAAATATCGTAGCGAATACATCGTGCCAGTGGT
>Ga0187871_10002711_pt1 | contig 14147 bp, 10 predicted proteins | sample June2016WEW_16_1_FD_132988 | JGI IMG/M metagenome (GOLD analysis project Ga0187871, IMG submission 132988) | Peatland microbial communities from SPRUCE experiment site at the Marcell Experimental Forest, Minnesota, USA - June2016WEW_16_10 | ecosystem: Environmental > Terrestrial > Soil >... | reverse complement strand
CCTGGCCGCAGCCGGCTCTCCAGCCGGCTTAGCCGCCTTATAGTAGATCTGGTGCTGTTGAGGTTTGAAATGAGATTTCCACAGTCGTCGTGAACGCGGCGGCTGTGGAAATCTCGGAGCCATCCGGCAGCTACGACTTTCGCCGCCAGTCGCTGACGACTACTTTCAGTGTGTCGAGCAGCCGGAGTTCTGCCTCAACGAATACTCAGATCATGTCTGGTTTCAGACTCTACTATAAGGGTTTCGCGTGGGCAGGACAAGCCAGTCCGGACAGCACCAATTTCTGTCAAAGGAGTTGGAGCCATGACGTCGGACGAAACGAAGCAAACAGGAGAACAAGACCCGAAGAATCAAGATGCGCGCTCCGCAGGACAAATAGGAGAACAGGAGCTGAATTTCGCAGCTTTCGTCGGCATCGACTGGGGCGACAAAGAGCACGCTTGGTCCATGGAGATCCCCGGCAACCGCAAGCGCCTGACAGGCAAATTGAAACACACGCCGGAAGCCATCGCGGCTTGGGCTGTGGATCTGGCCGTCCGGTTTGAGGGCCGGCCGGTGGCGGTGGCCCTGGAGCAAGCCCGCGGCGCGTTGGTGTATGCCCTCAGCGCCTACGGCCATTTGGTGCTGTACCCTATCCATCCCACCACCTCGTCGCGGTATCGGGAGGCCATCTTTCCTTCCGGCAGCAAGGACGACCCGAAGGACGCGGGCGCGGCTTTGGATTTATTGGTGCGGCACCGCGACCGCTTGCGCCGCTATCAGCCGGACACCCCGCAGACCCGCAAGCTGCAAGTGCTGGTGCAGAAGCGGCGCCAACTGGTGGACGAGCGCACTGCCCAGACCAACCGCATTACGGATTTGCTGAAATTGTACTTCCCCCAAGTCCTGGATTGGTTCGATGAGATCGGCTCTCCCTTGGTGGAAGCTTTTCTAGAGCGCTGGCCGACACTGGAACAAGTACAGAAGGAGGCGCCTGCAGAACTGCGCGAATTCTTTCAACGACATCAGTGTCGTTCGCCCCAGCGCATCCAAGAACGCTTGGACGCCATCCGGGAGGCGCGGCCCCTGATCCGCGATATCGCGGTAATCGACCCTCTGCGTTAGTAGTGGCCGCCTTGCTGCCGGTGGTGGCCGCGTTGCGCAAGGGCATTGCGGCGCTGGACCATGCCATCGAAGAAACAGCGGCCACGCATCCCGACCTGGCGATTTTCGCGTCGTTCCCAGGCGCGGGTCCCGTCATGGCGCCGCGCTTGGTGGCGGCCTTCGGTTCTCTGCGGGAACGCTTCGCCAGTGCCAATGAGATCCAGGCCTTCAGCGGGATTGCGCCGGTGGTCTCGCGTAGCGGCGAGACACAGCGCTGGATTCACTTCCGCTGGGCCTGTGCCAAGTTTCTGCGGCAGACCTTCCACGAGTACGCGGCCCTTTCCATTCCGCACTGTGCCTGGGGCCGCGAGTTCTACCAACGGCAGCGGGCCAAGGGCAAGGGCCATCATGCCGCGGTCCGGTCGCTGGCATACAAATGGATCCGCATCTTATTCCGCTGCTGGCGAAACCGCACACCTTATCAGGAGGACATCTACCTGCGCGCGGTGGCGCAGCGATGTGCTCCGCCCGATCCGAAGAAGGTCTCCAAGCCCCGGCCCAATCCACCGGCTGCAGCTCCCTCGCAGTCTACCGCCGGTCCGTGCCTGGGGTTCCTGGCCTGTGGAGGCACGGTTGATCTTCAGTGGAAAAAGGTCGGCGGTTTCTGGAAAATATCTGACCCTAGGGCTTGACAGAGTACCTCAGATTCACTGAAAGGCGGCTGCGGGCATGATTGCCCGCCCCCCCAATTGTGTTTTCAACGGTGCGCCACGGGCTGCCCCACAGTTGCGGCATTTCACCCTATAAACGGCCCTGAAGGCCCTTAATTCCTCATTTTTCCGCTTTGGCCCCCGCATTGCCTGCTAACCGTGGTTGACACCACGCACAATTCTCATCGTTCTCCTTCTGGCGGCCGGCATCCCTGGCTTCGCCGGCAGCCCCATTGCGATCGATTTTCCGGAGGAAGGCGCTGTATTTCCTCCCGACATCGCTTCGCCGACGTTTCTCTGGCGGGATTCCAGCCCGGCGGCGGCGTGGCTTATCGAGATTGCTTTTGCCGGCCGGGGGAGCCGCTTGAAGATCTGGTCCGGCGGCGAAAAACTGCAAGTGGGCGAGATCGATACGAAATTGCACGGCTTCGTCCCACCGTCGCTGACTCCCAAGGAGGCCGAGAGCCACACCTGGAAGCCGGACGCCAAGACGTGGGCCGCCATCGTCCAACGCGCCCAACGGCAGCCCGCGACGGTGTCGATCACCGGTTTTCGCCATCGCAATACAAAGGAGCCGATTTCCCACGGGCAGGCCGGCATGGCCGTTTCCGGGGATCCGGTCGGCGCGCCCATCTTCTATCGGGATGTGCCGCTGATTCCGCCCAGCCCTGAAGAGCGTGAGCGGGGCGTGATCAAGCCCCTGCCCGATTCCGTCCTTCCGATGATCAAATGGCGCCTGCGATACGTCTCCGAAACAAGCAGCAAAGTAATGATGGAGAATTTGCCGACCTGCGCCAATTGCCACTCCGTCTCGCGCGATGGGAAGATGCTGGGCATTGACGTGGATGGTCCGCAGAACGACAAAGCGTTATACGGACTGGTTCCGATCCAAAAGGTGACCACGATCAAAGACGAATACGTGATCCGCTGGAGCGCTTTCACCGAGCAGGGCGCGCCCAAACGGTTCGGATTCATGTCGCAGATCTCTCCGGACGCGAAATACGTGGCGACCTCCATCGAGGTTCCCGGCACGCTTGGGCGGCGCGTGGAGGACCGCCTGTACCAGGGATCGTACAGCTACTTCGGATTTGGACAAGTTTTCTTCCCCACGCGCGGCATCCTGGCGTGGTACAGCCGCGAAACGGGCAAACTGCAGCCTCTTCCCGGCGCCGACAATCCGCAATACGTGCAAACGGGCGCGTTCTGGAGTCCCGATGGGAAGTTCCTGGTGTTCTCCAGGGCGCTGGCCAAAGATCCATACTATCCGGGGCAGAAGGCTCCCGAATTTGCCAACGATCCGAACGAAACACAGATCCAGTACGATCTCTATCGCGTACCCTTCAACGATGGCAAAGGCGGGACCGCCGAGCCCATCGCCGGCGCTTCCGATAACGGGATGAGCAACGACTTTCCCAAGGTCTCGCCCGATGGGAAGTGGATCGTGTTCGTCGAGAACAAGAGCGGCCTGCTGATGCGCCCGGACAGCAAGCTCTATATCGTTCCGGCGGCGGGCGGTGTGGCGCGTCCGTTGCGCAGCAATCAACCGGTCATGAACTCGTGGCACAGTTTCTCTCCCAACGGGCGCTGGCTGGTGTTCTCCTCCAAGACTCCTTCTCCTTACACGCGTCTTTATCTGACCCACATCGACGCGGATGGCAACAGCACACCGGCCATTCCGATCGAGAACTCGACGGCGGCGAACCGGGCCGTGAATATCCCCGAGTTCGTCAACGTGGGTCCGGACGGCCTGGAGCGCATCGACGCGCCGGTCACGGAGTTCTACAGGGTCTTCGACGTGGCCGTGCAACTCGCGAAAAGAAAAGAATTCGCGGCAGCCGTCCCCGCCTGGCGAAAGGCGCTGGAACTGGCGCCGGACGATGCGCGCGGGCACAACAACCTGGGTCTCGCTTTGGCGGAGACGGGAAAGATCGAGGAAGCCATCGCGGAGTATCGCAGGTCCCTCGAACTCGATCCCCGCAGTTCGCAGACTCACAATAATCTGGGCAGCGTGCTGGCGCAGGCCGGCAGAATGGCGGAAGCCACTACTTACTTCGAGCGGGCGCTGGAGCTGGACCCGGACAATCCGCGAGCGCACAACAACCTGGGAGGCGCGCTGGCGGAAAGCGGGCGACTGCCGGAGGCCATCGAGCATTTGCGGAGGGTGGTCGAAATCGATCCGGACCTGGCGGACGGGCATAACAACTTGGGCGCTGCCCTGGCCCGCTCGGGAAGCCTCGACGAAGCCGTCCTGCATCTCGATAAGGCCGTCGCGCTGGCGCCCCAGAACGTCGAGTATCGCTATAATTTCGGGCGGATGCTGGCCGCCAAGGGCAGGTTTGCGGATGCCGCGAATCAACTGGAGCAAGCCGGCAAGCTCTCGGGAATGCGGGAGCCGGTGGTTCTGCAGATGCTGGCGGCCATGTATTCCGAACTCGGACGGTACCCGGAAGCCCTGGCGACGGCGCGCCAAGCCATGGCCTTGGCCGCCGGGCAGCGGAACGGGGAACTGGAAGCCGCGCTGAAGGCGGATCTGGATCGTTATGCAGCGCTGGCGCAGGGCGCCGCGGCGCCGGGCATCGCCGGGAAACCGCGGTGAACTAGCGCATCCCCAGATTGCGCATCAGGCGATACAGATAATTCGGATGCACGCCAAGGAGTTTGGCGGCTCCGGCGTGATCGTTCTTCGCCTGTTGAAACGCCTGGCCGATCGCCTCGCGCATGGCGTGGTCGACGGCGTCCTGCAGGCCCGGAGCCCGGACCAGGCCGGCGGGCCGGGCGATCTCGCGGCCAGTCGTAATGCAAATAGATAAGCCTCGGCTTCCGGTGAGATGCCACTGATGCGGCGTCCGCACTGGGCGCCGAACTTCGACGCAAAATGCATTGCCAGGACGGGGATATCCGACTGGCGTTCGCGCAATGGGGGTGCCTTCAAGGTGACCACGTTCAGACGATAACAGATCCTGGCGAAACCTTCCCGCCCGCACCTCTTCCTCCAGATTTCGATTGGTGGCCGCGACCAGCCGGATGTCCAGCTTGATGGGCTGGGTGCCGCCTACGCGCTCCATCTGCAACTCCTGCAGCACGCGCAGCATCTTGACCTGTAACTGGAGGGGCATCTCGCCGATTTCATCCAGGAGCACGGTCCCGCCCGCAGCCACCTCCAGGCGTCCCTTCTTTTGGGTGAATGCGCCGGTGAAGGCGCCCTTCTCGTGGCCGAACAGTTCGCTTTCGAGCAGCGTCTCGCCAGCGCCGCGCAATTCACCGCCATGAAGGGTTTCCCGGCACGCGGGCTGTTCAGGTGCATGGCGCGCGCCACCAGTTCCTTACGGGTGCCGGTTTCGCCGACGATCGGGACGGTGGAAGTGGTCTGCGCGGCGCGCTGGATGTTGCGTTCGCGCAAGCGGGCGCTGCTCCCGATCATGTGATGGTGCGGGTGAAGCTCCGATTCGAGCCGCGCGTTCTCCGCTTCAAGCCATTCCGGGTGGAAGGCGTTTTCCATCGCCATGGAGGCGATTTGCACGATGGCCACCAACTGTTGCAGATCCGGCTCGCGAAAATCGCCGCCCTCCAGGTAGACGATCCCGCACACCTGGTCGCGGATCAGCAGCGGCGCCAACAGGAGCGCCGGATTCTCCGCGATCAGTCCGCGCCGTTCCCGGGTGACGCGCGACCAGCAGTGCAGGCTCGCTCAAGTCCTCATTCGTAAAGCAGGATGGCTCCGCGGCTGGCCGGGATGGCCTCGCAGAAAGCGTGCGCCACGGGCGGCGGCCCATCATCACCAACTAGGATCGCGCGCCGCGCAACATGCGCTCAGTCAGGGTGACACGCCGTGGGGAGAACTGCGATGCGGCGGCCTTCAGATACGGCCGGAACTCGCGCATCCAATACGCCAGATACCCGGTATTACGGATTTCCTGCATAGTCGCGCTGTAGTGATCGAGCAGCACGCCGGCGAAGATCTGGCCGGTGCGCAGGGCGGCTCCCTTGGCGCAGCGGGAGAGCCAGAGCAGGTTTTCCGGAATGCGGCTCACCGCCGAGAGGGCCATGAGGGTGGAGACCTGAAACACCGGGCGGCCCTGCGCGGCGGCGGTAGTCTTCAATTCTTCCCAGCTTCGGCGCAGGGCTTCGCCAGATGGCAGATGCGGCGTGGGAATCCTGGCGGCCTCGCGCCGCAAGTCGGACCACTCGCGACGGAGGCCGGCTACATCCAGCGGCGGGGTGTTGGCGGTCTGCGCCAGGCGGCCCGCCGTGCCCTCCAAGCCATTGAGCAACTGGTCGATGGTTTCATAATCCGCGCCGGCGGCGAGCAGGCCTTCTTCCTTCAAGCTTTGGGTAATCTCACGGATGAGTTGACGGCCGGTGCCGGTGAGATCCGCCAACGCGGCCAGCACCCAGACCGGGGAGGCGCTGAAAGTAAGCAGCCCGATCAACTCGATGCCGTTGCCCGCAAACCTGCGCATCGCGAAGTTATCCGCCAGCTTGCCTTGCGGGGGATAAGCGCCCTCCACCTGGCCGACATTCTCGATCAGGAAGCGCAGGGTATTCTCGACCAGTTCCGTATAGAGCCGGGTGCGGCGCACGGCGCGCGGGAGTACGACTTCGCTCAACTCGCGCAACAGTCCGGCACTCAATGCGCTGGTGGAGCGCAACGCGCGCTCCGGCAGGGACAACAAATATTCGTGGGGCAGGATGCCGGATTTTCGGGCGCGGCGGCCCGACGATGGGCCGTCACTCATCGCGCAACACCTCCAGCGGCTTCTGTCCGAGAATCCGATAACTGGCCAGCCATCCCGCCGCGACCGCCACCAGCGCGGTGAGCGCGACCGAGAGCAGATCCGCGGCCGGATCGAAGTGGAACTCCGCCTTGAGCAGACGCTTCACCACTACGGCGGTGAAGGCGGTAGCGAGCGCGCTGCCGAGCAGACCCGCCGCTCCGCCGAGCACCAGAAACTCCATGGAGAAGATTCCGGCAACGCGCCGCCGGGTGGCGCCCAGCGTCTTCAGGATGACCACTTCGCGCACGCGCCCGAAGCGCGTGCCCGCCACGCTGGATGCCAGAATGATGGCGCCCGCCACGATGGTAAAGGCGGAAACGAAGCGCACCACCAGGGCGATCTGGTCGACCACCTGTTGCACGATTTCGAGCACGTCCGCCATGTTGATGACCGTTATGGTCGGCATCTTCTCGTATACGGCGCGCTGCACGGCCGCCACATCGGCCGGCTTGACGCGCACGCTGCCGTAGTAGATGGCGGGAAGGCCATCCAGGCTTCCGGGACTGAAAATGAATTCGAAGCGCGCGTTCATGCGCACCGAATCCGTGCGCTGGATGCAGGCGAGGTTAGAGTGCAGGGTACGCCCCCAGGCGGTCCAATCGAGCGCCATGCCGGCCTTCAAGTGCAGGGTGCGCGCCGCCTCTTCGGAAGCGCACACCTGCGGCATCGCCGGATGCCCGTCCCACCACGCGCCGCTCAGGATTTCCGTTTCACTGGGGCGTGCCGGGGCCGTAGTCACCGAACGCGTGCGCAGGAAACGGCGGCCCCACTCCTGCAAGCCCAGCTTCTCAACGGGTACGCCCGCGACCGACGCCAGCCGCACCGCTACCGACGAAAGAATCTCGGGCGCGTTTTCGATGCCCTTTTGCCGCTTCAGCAGATCCATGAGCGCCTGCCGCTGGGCGCCGGGGATATCCAGCATGAACACATTGGGCATACCGGGAGGCGCGTTTTGCATCATGTCCGTCAAGACGGCGTGCTGCACCAGGTAGACGGTCAGGGTGAACATCACGCCGGTGCCCAGGGTGACCAGCACGGTCTGGGCATGATTTCCGGGCCGGTAGAGATTGGCGATGCCCTGGCGCAAGGGCGTGGGCAGCGCGCGTCCGGAGCCGCGCATCAGCAGGCGCAGACCGCGTAGCAGAAGCCAGGCGAAACCCGCGATGACCAGCAGGCTGACCAGCAGCCCGGCGGCGAAGTATGCGCCGATGCGCAGCGAATCGTGCAGAGTGGTTCCCGCCAGCCAGGCGGCGATCAACCCGATGCCCAGCAGGATGGCCGCGGCGGTGGCCAGCGCCTCGCGCGAACGGCTCCAGCGCTTCAGCCAGTCGGGACGGGCTTCGGTCATCTCGCGGCGGAAAATCACGGCCGGGCGGATTTCGCGGATTCCCAGCAGCGTGGGCAGGGTGAACAGCAGCGTGGTCAGGATGCCGATCGCCAGCCCTTGCGCGGCCGGCACCAGATCGAGTCCCATGTGCGGCGGCACCGGGAAATACCGGCCGATCAGGGTCGGAAAGGCGCGCTGCACCAGGGTGCCGAACGCGATGCCGAGCACGCCGCCCGCCGCGCCCAAGGCCAGCGTTTGCGACAAGTAGATGCGCAGTACCTGGCCCGACCGCGCGCCCAGGCACTTCAACACCGCGATGGTATCCATCTTCTGCTGCAGGTGCGCGTGCATGGCGGTGGCCACGCCCAGCGCGCCGACGATCAGGGCAATCAGGCTGATGAGGCTTAAGAACGTGGTGGAGCGCTCCAGCCCGCGGGTGATGATGGGATGCGTCTCGCGATAATCCGCGATCAGACCCTCGGGAAAAGCCTGCTTCAACACGTTCCGAACCTGCTGTACATCCACGCCGCGCGGGGGCAGGAGGAACAGGTAGCGTTCGGCGGCGCGGCTGCCCAGGCTGATCAGGCCGGTGCGGTCGAGGCCTGCGCGGCCGATCATCACGCGCGGCCCCACGTTGATGCTGCCGGTCAGGCGATCGGGCTCGGAGACCAGGCGGCCGACGATGCGAAAGTCCTGGCCGCCGATACGCAGGTTGCCGCCGACGCGCGTTTTGAGCCGGAAAAGCAGGTCGTCGGAAACCGCGGCGGAGCGGCTGTCGAGGACGTCGCGCAACGCGGCCGGCGGGTCCAGCTTCACTTGGCCATAGAAAGGATAGACCGCTGGGTCGACGGCTTTCACCGAAGCCAGCATAGGTTCCGGCACTTCGGCGGTATTGGCCATGGTGAGGGTTTCGGTGACGGACGTATCGCGCACGCCGCGGCTTTCCAGCCCGGCGATGGCCGCGGTTTGCTGCGGCGTGGGCTGCCCGAAGACGCGCAGGGAGAGGTCGGCGGCCATCAGGGTGCGCGCCTGCTGCACCAACAGGTTGTGAAAGGCGCGGCTGAAGGAGCGCACGCCGGTGAGCGCGCCCACCCCGACGGCCACGGCCAGGATCACGAAGAGAAACTTGGCGGGGGCCGAGCGGACGTCGCGCCAGGCAATCTTGAGGGTGGCTGGTGAATGGTGGCTGGTGGGCGGTGGGTTAGTCATACTATGCGGCCATCGCGCAGCAGGATGCGGCGGTCGGCGACGTTGGCCAGTTCCTGGTCGTGGGTGACGAGCACCAGCGTGGTGCCTTCCTGGCGGTTGAGCGCCAGAAGCAGGTCGAGCACCAGGCGGCCGTTTTCGGAATCCAGGTTGCCGGTCGGCTCATCGGCCAGCAGGATCGGCGGACGAACCATGAAGGCCCGCGCCAGCGCCACGCGCTGCTGTTCACCGCCGGAGAGTTGGACGGGGTAATGATCGCGCCGGCCCGCCAGGCCGACACGTTCGAGAAGGTCACGGGCGCGGCCCGGCCCGCCGCTTCCGTTGCCGGCCAGCTCCATGGGCAGCATCACGTTTTCCTCGGCGGTCAGCGTGGGAATCAGATTATAGGACTGGAACACGAAGCCGATCTTACGGCCGCGGACCAGCGCGAGGTCGTCTTCTTTCAGGCCGGTGATCTCCTGCCCGTCGAGCGAGATGGTGCCCGCGGTAGGCGTGTCCAGACCGGCCAGCAGTCCTAACAGAGTGCTCTTGCCGCTGCCCGAGGGTCCCATGATGGCGGCGAATTGTCCGCGCGGAATTTCCAGATCGAGGCCCTTGAGGATGTCCACGCGATGCGTGCCGGTATCGATGGTCTTGGTAAGGCCGTGGGCCTCAATCATGGCAGGGCGCATGGATGGGCTGTCTAAGGTTATTATGGCATTCAGATGCGTATCGTCAGTTTGTTAGCGGGTTTGGTGGTACTGGCCGGCTGCGGCAGCGCTCCGAATCCCACGCAGCCCGCGCCGGGGGCCGCGCACGATGCTGCACCGGTTCCCTCGTCGGACAACCGGCCCGCGATCGTGGCATTTGGCGATAGCCTGACCGCCGGTTTCGGCGCCGATGCGGGCAAGAGCTATCCGGATTTCCTGCAGCAGGAGCTGGATCGCGGCGGCTTCGCGGATCGCATCGTGAATGCGGGCATCAGCGGCGAAACCACTACGGATGCGCTCGAGCGTCTGGCGACGGTGACCGCGCTGAAGCCGTTGGTGGTGATCGTCGAATTCGGAGGCAACGATGGCCTGCGCGGGTTGCCGCTCGCGACCACGCGCGCGAACCTCGACCAGATCGTCGCGGAGATGCGGAGCTCCGGCGCGAAGGTGTTGCTGGCGGGGATGACGCTGCCACCCAACTACGGCCCGGAATACATTGCCAGCTTTCAACGCATTTATAGCGATCTGGCGGCGAAATATAAGGTGGCGCTGATCCCGTTTCTGCTGGAGGGGGTAGCGGGGACCAGCCGCATGCAGCGCGACGGGCTGCATCCAACCGCGGATGGCAACCGGCTGGTAGCGGCCACCGTGATGCGGTACCTGAAGCCCATGCTACGGTAGCGCAGGCGGCATTCCGCTTGCCTTCCAGTATTTCTTCGCTATAATTGAAGAAATGGCAAAGCCCATCTATCTCGCCGAGATGGAAATGATGGTCCTGCTAGCCGTGGTGCGGCTGGGTGAGGATGCCTACGGCGTTCCGATATCCAAGGAACTGCTCAACCTGGCCGACAGGGACGTGGCTCTGGGCAGCATTTATGCGGCGCTCGACAGGCTGGAACGAAAAGGGTTTCTAACTTCGACCCTAGGAGACCCGACACCGGAACGCGGCGGCCGGGCGAAGCGCTATTTACGCGTCACGCCCGCGGGATTGCGTGCCTTAAAGACAACCCGCACGGCGCTGATCAATTTGTGGAGCGGCATACCCCAACTGGAAGGAAGCCGGGCATGAGCGACGGGAAGCCTTATCCGCCGCGCCTGGCCATCTGGCTCTTGAATCGCGTCTGCGCGGGCGGCAGCGAAGCTTTGGCGGGCGATCTGGTCGAGCGGTTCCGCGAAGGACAAACGCGCGTCTGGTTCTGGCGACAGGTGCTCATCGTATTGGCGATAGGCGCCCTCGGCAAGATGCGACGGTACTGGCCATATCTCTCCTACGCGGCCGCCGGGAGCGCAATCCCCGCGCTTCTCTGGCGAACGGTGGAAGGAGTACCGGCTGCCCTGCATTGGTGGGCCCTACCCTGGCCACTGTCGCAGATTGCTTTCGAAGGGAGCCGTAGCGCGCTGCTCGCCCTGGCGGCAGTGCCTGTCCTGGCGGTAGGACTGCGGATCAGCCTGGCATTCCGGTGGGTCAGCCTGTTTCGGACCGCGGCGATCAACCTGACACTGCTCGCGCTGGGTCATTATCTGCTGGGTTATCTCGATACGGTTCCGTGGTTAATCCGCCCGGTGCCGGGCAATCCGCATCTGATGCGGATTCTAGCGATGCCGCCTCCCGTTGTGGAGTTCCTGTTTTTCTCTCTCTTTCTCGTCTCGGCCTGGGCAGGCTGCCGATCGGCGCGACACACTCGGGCGCGAGCCCGCTAACTTCGGTAAACGTCTGAAGCGCCGCTCCGATTCAGTATTCTGTAAGTCATGACGCATCGCGAGGGGACTCCGGCGGATGGAAGTGTGCCGCCGGAGACGGCGCAGGCCGCACTCAAGAACCTACTGGCCAGCCCGCGTTTCTCAAATTCGCGCCGCTTGAGCGAGTTCTTGCGATGCATCGCGCAGAAGGCCATTGCAGGCCAGACGGCAGATATCGGCGAGAGGCTCATCGCAACCGAAATCTACGGACGGCGGCCGGATTACGATCCGGCGGTCGATTCCATCGTCCGTGTGGAAGCCAACCGGCTACGCGCCAAACTGCGCGAGTACTACGAAGGGGAAGGCTGCGACGATGCTGTCCGCGTGCGGCTGCCCTTGGACAGCTACGCGCCGGTATTCGAGGCCGCGCCATCGCCGGTTGCATCGGAGTTGGCGGCAGCGGCGACGCACAAGCCCTGGCGGATCGCGCTGGTGGTTGCGCTGGCCGCCGCGGCCACCATGGGGGCGCTGGTTCCGTTAAGCCGGCGGGCGGCCGATTCCCGTAGTTCGATCGCGGTGCTGCCGTTCGCCAACACCGGCGGCCTGGCCGAAAAGGACTATTTCAGCGATGGGTTGACCGAGCGGATCGCCGATCGTCTGGCCCGTTCCGGAGAGCTGCAGGTGGCGGCGCGCGGGTCGGCGCAACGGTTCCGGAAGCCCGCGGAAGATGTGCGCCGGATCGGGCGGCAGTTGCATGTCGACCAGGAGCGGCGCATTCTGGATCTGGATCCGCACGTGACTATGGCGCAGCTTCTGCTGGCGCGCGGATACGAAGGGCTGGGGCGGTACGGGGAGGCCGAGGCGATTCTCAAGAACGCGCTCGAGGAGGGCAACAGCGCCGGCGCGATGGCGGACTTAGGGCATGTATACGCGGTATCCGGCAAGCGCGACCGCGCGCTCGGGATGATAGACGCGCTTACCCGGATGGCTAAGTCGGAGCACGTCTCGCCCTACCATCTGGCCTTCATCCAGACCGGGCTAGGCAACCGGAGCGAGGCGCTGGCACTGCTCGAAATGAGCTATGAACAGCACGAAGCGCCGCTGGCGTTTCTGCGCGTCGATCCGCGCTGGGACCCTTTGCGGGGGGACGGGCGCTTCCAGCAATTGTTGCGGGAGTTGAGCCTGGATAAATAGGGCTAAGAGCGGGACTCAAAAGTCCCGCCGGCACGCTGAAGCGCGCGCCACGGCGCGGCCTAAGCCAGCTCCGGAGGGTTCGGCTAGGCAACCGGAGCGAGGCGCTCGCACTGCTCGAAATGAGCTATGAACAGCGCGGCCTAAACCGTCTCCGGCGGGGCTGCTCTTACCCGGATCTCGGCGGTCTTCTCTCCCAGGTACGGATGCCGCGCGTGCAGGCGGATGACGCCCGCGGCCTCTTTGCTGCGCACCCATATAGCTCCCACGCCGCCCACCAGCGAAAACGGATTCTCCCCCACGATCTCGCCGGGGCCCTCTATGCGCAGGCTCACCGCGCCGGTCGAGAACGGTCTCGCGCCGTCGTGCTCGTTGGTGACGCGCAGCACGACGCGCGTGGCGTCGATGCCGTCGCCCGCCAGTTCCTCGTCGTCCGGCTCCACGTGCAACTGGCGGTCGTAATCGTTGCCCGGCAGCGTCCTGGAGATGGCTTTCTCGCCATGGATGTAGCCATCGATGCGCAGGTCGCCCCAATCCTCCAGCCGCTCGCCCATCAAGTCGATCACGAAGGGCGGATGCGGCAAGTGCCCATAGCGTTCGCGATCCGGTTCGACCTCTGCCTTCAGATCGCCCTTCACGTAGATCTTCAGGTGATCGCAATTGGACGCGATCACGGCGCGCCGGATGCCGCCGCCTTCGGACTGATCGCCCTGCGACCAGTTAAAGCAAGGCTCCAGCACGATCTCCTCTTTGGGATCGCACTGCGAGCGGTAGAACTGGCCGGCGGGCTTCGAGATGCGGAAGATGTCCGTTACTCCGTGGTAGCAGATTTTATCGCCGGAGCCGAAGTTGGCGTGCGTGTTGTAATCGAACGCGCACCAGCCGATGCCGCCCGCATAGCGGTCGTCGGAAGCCAGTTGGTTGTGTACGCGGGCGTGACGCAGCGCATGCTCCATCACGCGGTCCACGTTGTCGGTGCGCTTGGTGGGGAACATGTGGCCGTTGAACTCGGTGTTCAGATAGAGCGGATGGTTGGGCGGCCGCAGGGGAAAGCCGAAATCGTTCATGGTCATGACGTCCTCGAGCAATTCCGTGTCATAGAGGTAGCGTACGCCGCCGGTCTGGCGGGAGTTATCGAGTTCGTGGGCGGTGGCGTTGGTGCGGGTATAAAAATCGTGGTTGTCCTGCGATTCGTTGATGCGCACACCCCACAGCACGATGGAAGGATGATTCCAGTCGCGGCGGATCATCTGCTCCACGTTGCGCACCGACAGGTCCTGCCAGGCTTTGTCTCCTATATGCTGCCAGCCGGGGATCTCCTCAAAGACCAGCAGGCCGGCTTCGTCGCAGGCGTCCAGGAAGTGCGTCGACTGCGGATAGTGCGAGGTGCGCACGATGTTGCATTTCAGGCCGTGCCTGAGAATGAGCGCATCGCGGCGCTGCACGCGCGCGGGCATCGCGCCGCCCACGTAGGGAAACGTCTGGT
>Ga0187871_10002710_pt1 | contig 14149 bp, 14 predicted proteins | sample June2016WEW_16_1_FD_132988 | JGI IMG/M metagenome (GOLD analysis project Ga0187871, IMG submission 132988) | Peatland microbial communities from SPRUCE experiment site at the Marcell Experimental Forest, Minnesota, USA - June2016WEW_16_10 | ecosystem: Environmental > Terrestrial > Soil >... | reverse complement strand
GAATAGGGTCAAGGCCATTGCAGCTTGCCGATGCGGCCGCCCGGGCCCACCGCCCATGCCGCATCGCCGCCGGTCACGCCGATGGCGTTATAAGCGCCGTTGTCGAATGGGATCCACTTCTGGCCGCCGTCGCTTGAAGTATCGGTTCCGGAAGTCCCCACCGCGACCCAAAGCTTGCGGAACGGGAGATAGGCGACCGCCGAACGATAACCTCCTGGATGCGGTCCGGCAGGCTCACTCCAGGTGCGCCCGCCATCTGAAGTGATCGCTACGCTACCAAGGCTGTCGGCGGGCTTTCCGTAGTCTCCGCCGACCACAACTTCCCGCGCGGAATCTCCGAACGAAAACGAAAAGATCCCTGCCGCGGCGCTATCATGGCGAACCGGCGTGGCGGTGACATCCCAATGAACGCCCCCGTCGCCCGAATGAAACACGCGCGCGCCCGAAGGCCCACCCGTGCCGAACCACATTTCGCTGCCGGCTCGCACGGCGAGGCATGAGTTACTGGCGGCGAAGGCGCCTTCATCCACGAGTGCCGGCGGCAATTTGCGCCGCTGCCAAGTCTGGCCGCCATCCTGGGTCGTCAGGACGACGAAGTGCCCGTCCACCGGGTCGCCCAGCACGACGCCTCGGCGCGCATCCCAAAATGCCAGGGCATCGAAGAAGCCACCGGCGTCGGGATTGGTATAGAGCAGCGACCAATGCTGGCCGCCATCGTCGGTCCGATAAATACGTGACTTCGCGCCGGTCCCGCTGCTCATAAGCCAGGCGGTGTGACTGTCCAGCGCTCGCACTGCGCGGAAGTCCAGATCGCCCGCACCCGGCACTACGGCCGCGTGCCAGGTGGCGCCGCCATCCAGCGTGCGCAGATACACGCCGCCCGCGCCGCTGGCCCAAACCACGGCCGGACTGACGGCGCTCACGCCGCGCAACGATGCCGTGGTGCCGCTCGATTGCGCGACCCAGCCTTGCGCGGGAGCCATCGGCGCCGTTGCGACAGCTACCAAACAGACCGCCAGTGTAGAGCTATGCAACAGTCTCTCACCCCCGCTGAATAGAATACTAAATTGAACCTACCAGATTTGACAAAGCCGGTTTATGCTCGATTAAGGAGAGTCACACCATGTTCCGCATGTTGGCGCACGCCAGCCTGGCCATGCAGACGGCGTTTTCCTGTCTGCTGGTGTGTCTTCTCGAGTTTTACTACCGGCGTGTGGCGCGCGAAGCATGGCTGCGCTGGTTCGCGTACTCTTGGGTGGTGCAGGCGGCTTATGTCGCATCGCTCTGGATCGTGTTCGACCATCCATCCGGCGGTGTGGCCATACGGATAGCGGTTTCGCTGCTGGGTTTCATGGTGCCGCCGACCATCGCCCTGACCAGTATTGCCCTGCTGCGCGGCCACACACCGGCGCGGACCTGGATCGCCGCCTTGTACCTGATAGGCCTGGCCGCCGCGGCCATCACATTCGTAGCCGGGTTGCCCTATCCGCTCGACAGCGCGGATGCCTCGCGCGTCCACAATGTACCCAGATATATCTGCTACGGATTGGCGAGCCTGGCGGCCGCGATGGCTTTCGCCCGGCACGGACGGCAGCGGCATCTCACCGGATCGTTGGTAACGGCTGGCGCCTGGGCTTTCTTTGGCCTGCTCAACCTGGCCCGCGCCTGGCAATGGAACGCGACGTCGACATGGGCGCTTCGCGGCGCCGTGGACAATCCGGACCTGCTGCAATTCTCGCTGATCACCTTCGTAACGAACTCGGTGGTGTGGATCGTGATGAGCATTGGAGTGGGTCTTCTGCTCACCGAAACCGCCGAGCGCAGCGAACGGCGCGCCCGCGCGGCCTTGCGCGAATTGCAGGAAGCGCAGACTGAACGCAACCGCCTGGCCCAGCTTGTAGAGCAGAGCCGGGATGCGATTCTGGTGGTCTCAGCGGGGCAGGTGCGCTACTTGAACGGCGCCGCCGCGAATCTGCTGGGCTATACTGCGGACCAGGTTCCCTCGCTGTTCATGAAGTCTCTCGATGAAGTTTGCGGCGCAGCGGCCGAAGATCCGATGCGCGCACAGATGGATGGTTCCATTGCCGCTGCAGGCCTGTGGGAAGGCCAGTCGGAGTGGCGTAATCGCCGAACGGGCGAGCGGATTCCGGTATTGGTCGGTGCGTTCGCAATGGGCGGGCGGGAGGGGGATGCCGCTGCAGCCGGCTTGATCGGACGGGATCTGCGGGAGCGTGTGCGGCTGGAGGAAGAGCTGCGCCAGGCGCAGCGGCAGGAAGCCTTGGGGCGCTTGGCCGGTGGCATCGCGCACGACTTCAACAATCTGTTGACGGTGATGATGGGCTACGCCTCGTTGGCGCTCGAGGGCAATCTGGGCGAACCGCTGCGGCAGAACATCGGCGAGATTCTCAACGCCGCGCGCCGGGCCGCGGCGATCACCGACCGGTTGCGCGCTTTCGGACGCCGCCGGGCTCTACAGGTAGCGGCCTTCGATCTGAATGCGTTGGTCGACTTGATGCGCGGCACGCTGGATAAGCTCGTCGATTGGAACGTGAATCTGAGCATGGAGCTCGCCCAGACGCCGCTGCCGGTGCGCGCCGATGCGGCGCAGATCGAACAAGTGCTGATGAACCTGGTGCTGAATGCGCGGCAAGCCATCGATGGGCGCGGCCGGATCGTGGTCCGCACCAGCCGCGCGAATTCCAAGGATGCGCCCAACAGCGATACGCGCGAGTTCGTGAAGATCGAGGTGGAGGACAGCGGATCCGGCATCGAGCCCGGCGTTCTGGAACATATCTTCGATCCGTACTTCACCACGCGATCGACGGGGACCGGGCTGGGTCTCTCGATGGCCTATGGCATCATTCGCCAAAGCGAGGGGCACATCCGCGTCGCCAGCCGGCCGGGGCACGGCAGCGTCTTCACCGTCCTGCTGCCCGCCAGCAGCCCACTGGAGTTGGAGGATGCCGCGGACGCTCCCGCGGACTCCGCACGGGTCAATGGCAGCGAAGCGTTGATGGTGATCGACGACCGGCCGGAGGTGGCGGCGTTTGTGACCGCGTGCCTGGCGCACTACGGCTACCGCGTGACCCCTTACACGGACTCGGAAGCCGCGCTGGCCACGGTGCTCGAAGGCGCGGTCGCGCCACAATTGGCGAATCGCGACGTGATGATGCCCGGCATGCCGTTGCGCGAGTTTGCCGATTGCCTGCACGCACTGCGGCCCGGCCTGCCGATGGTGCTGATGTCGGGCCTGCCGGAAGCGTCCGTAGCGCCGCTGATCGAGGGCACCGGCGGATACTTCATCGCCAAGCCGTTCGCGCCGGAGCAACTTGCCGCGCTGGTGCGAAGGGTGCTGGATGCGTCCGCTATCCTAGCCGGCGGGCAATGAAGTGCCTCGGAGCACGCACTCTTTAGCGTGCGCCACGGCGGCCATGAATATCGTGCTACGATGTATCTAGGAGGGGCTCTCCACGCACGAGTTGACGGCGACCGATTACCAGGCTTTGGCCGAATTCCGTTATCAGATCCGCCGCTTTGTGCGCTTCAGCGAACAGGCGGCGCGCCGGGCCGGTCTGGAACCCGCACAGCACCAACTGCTATTGGCCGTCAAAGCCAGCGCCAGCCAGCCTACCGTGGGCGAACTGGCCGAGCGGCTGCAGCTACGCCATCACAGCGTTGTCGGCCTGGTCGACCGGCTGGCGGAGGGTGGGCTGGTCCGGCGCAACCGCGCGGCAGGCGACCGCCGCCAAGTCCGCGTGCGCCTGACGCGGAAGAGCGAAGCGGTGCTGCGCAGGCTATCGGTGGAACATCGCACCGAGCTGGCGACCGCGGGCAGCGCGATGGCTGCGGCTCTGCGGCCGATCCTGGCGCGCCCCATGCAAAATGACGCAACATGACTGACAAACTAGGCGATTTCACTTCTACTCCACGCATGCTAACGATTTCGGGGATGGCCGTCGCCATCGGCCTGATCAGCGCATTCGTGGCCTTAGGCTTACTCAAGTTGATCGGCCTCTTCACCAATCTGTTCTTCTTCGGGCGTTGGAGCTCCGCGCTAGTCTCACCCGCGGGAAACCATTTAGGCTGGTGGGAGATCGGGGTGCCGGTGGCCGGGGCGCTGATCATCGGCGTGATGGCGCGCTATGGCTCGGAGCGCATTCGCGGGCACGGGATTCCGGAGGCCATCGAAGCCATCCTCATTGGCGGCAGCCGCATCGAGCCAAAGGTGGCGCTGCTGAAGCCGTTGTCCTCGGCGTTGTCGATTGGCACGGGCGGCCCGTTCGGCGCGGAGGGACCCATCATCATGACGGGCGGCGCGTTCGGCTCCATGATCGCGCAGTTGTTCAAGCTGACCGGCAACGAACGCAAGACGCTGCTGGTGGCCGGAGCGGCTGGCGGCATGGCAGCCACGTTTGCCGCGCCGGTGGCGTCCGTCCTGTTGGCGGTCGAGTTGTTGCTCTTTGAATGGAAGCCGCGCAGCTTGGTCCCCGTGGCGCTGGCCAGCGTCACGGCGGCCGCCGCAAGGCGTTACATCATCGGTTTGGGCCCCTTGTTCCCGGTGCCGGCGCACCCGGTATTCATCGGCCCGCAGGGATTGCTCGCGTGCGTGCTGGTGGGCCTTGCGGCGGGCGCACTATCGGCACTGTTGACGCTGGCAGTCTATGCGGCGGAGGACGCCTTCCGCCTGCTGCCTATTCACTGGATGTGGTGGCCGGCCATCGGCGGCCTGGCGATCGGGCTGGGCGGACTGATCTTCCCGCAAGCCCTCGGGGTGGGGTATGAAACCATCGGCGCTCTCTTGCAGGGGGACGTGCCACTGAAAATGATTGTGGGCATCCTGCTGGTGAAATCCGCGATCTGGGCCGTCTCGCTGGGATCGGGGACATCGGGCGGCGTGCTGGCGCCATTACTGATGATGGGCGGCGCACTGGGCGGCATCGAGGCCATGTTTCTGCCGCACGAAGGCGCGGGCTTCTGGCCGCTGGTCAGTATGGGCGCGATTTTGGGCGGCACCATGCGCTCGCCGTTCACGGGCGTGATCTTCGCGCTCGAGTTGACGCACGATGTGAACATGCTGCTGCCGCTGCTGCTGGCGGTGACCATCGCGCACGCTTTCACGGTGCTGACGCTGCGCCGCTCCATCCTGACCGAAAAGGTGGCACGGCGCGGCTACCATTTGAGCCGCGAATATGCGGTGGATCCGCTGGAGATTCTATTTGTGCGAGAGGTGATGCGCACCACCGTAACGGCTATTCCCGCGCGGCTGACCGGCTGGGAGTTGGCGCACTCGCTCGATACCAATCACACGGAGCGGCACGGCCAGCATTTGTATCCGATCGTGGACGACGAGCGGCGTCTGGTGGGAGTGGTCACGCGTGGAGATGTGGAACGCTTCACCCAAGGCGGGATGGAACTTGCGCGCCGGGACCCGGTGGTCGCGTATCAGGACGAACCGCTGCGCATCGTGGCCCAGCGCATGGCGGACACCGGGCTGACGCGCTTTCCGGTGGTGAACAACGACCGGGAACGCAAGCTGACCGGCATGGTAGCGCTAAGCGATCTGCTGCGCGCGCGTTCGCGGAACCTGGAAGAGGAGCGCCATCGCGAGCGAGTGCTGCGCATTCGCTTGCCGCTGCGAGCCAAGAAATCCGCCGCCGCGTTCAATACGCCCAGCGCCACAGACTAGCGCCCGCGGTGTAGCCTGCCCCCACCGCCGCGAACATTACCAAGTCGCCTTTCTTGAGGCGGCCCTGCGCGATGGCGTCCCGCGTGGCCAGCGGCAGCGTCGCCGCGGTGGTATTGCCGTAGCGGTCGATATTGATCACCACCTGCTCGGGGCTCAGGCCCATCCGTTCCGACGCCCCGGTGATGATGCGGCGGTTGGCTTGGTGCGGGATGAGCACGCTCACGTCGGACGGCTTCAAGCCGTTGCGGTCCAGCAGTTCCGAGCACAGCTCGTACATCTTCTTCACTGCGTACTTGAACACCTGCTGGCCTTGCTGGTGAACGAAGTGGAGGCGCTTCGCGACGGTCTCGGCGGAGGCCGGCAAGCGGCTCCCGCCCGCCGGCATCTTCAGGAAATCGCCTCCCGATCCATCGATCTCGCCGATAAAATCGATGAAGCCCGCGCCGTCGTCGCCTTCGCCGGCCGGCTCCAGCAGCATGGCGCCGGCGCCATCGCCAAACAGGATGCAGGTGGCGCGGTCCGTGTAGTCGATGATCCGGCTCATGGTATCGGCGCCGACCACCAGGACTTTGCGGTGCGTGCCCGCCGTTATCAGGGCGGCGCCGGTAGTGAGGCCATACAAGAAACCGGAACAGGCGGCCACCAAGTCGAAGCCCCAGGCGCGGTGCGCGCCCAACTGGTCCTGGATGAGGCAGGCGGTGGACGGAAACAGCATGTCGGGCGTCACCGTGCAAACCAGGATGGCATCCAGTTCCGCGCCCGTCGTCCCGCGGCTGGCCAGCGCCACCCGCGCGGCTGCGGTTCCCATGTCGGAGGTGGCCATTTCAGGCGCGACGATGTGCCGCTCGCAGATCCCCGTACGCTCCAAGATCCATTCGCTGTTGGTATCGACCATCCGCTCCAGGTCTTTGTTTGTGAGCACGCCCGGCGGCACATAGCAGCCCAGAGCGCTGATTTTCACTTTCGGCAAGTTTCCTCCAAGGCCCAATGGCCCTGATGTGTTAAATTGTTGAGAAATGCAAGACCACGGCTCGGGCTTGGCCGTCTCCGGATTTCAAAGCGCCTTGCTTTTCGAAAGCCCGGAAGAAATCTACGCCCGCGTCTTCCGGGAATTCAAACCCCGCACTCCACTACCCACAATCGCAGTGGAGTTCTGCCGTTTCGCCAACGCCGACAGTTTCATCCGTTTGGAATCGGGCTGCATCCAGGTGCGCATCTCGGACCTGCTGGAGGGCGCTCCGGCTCCCGTAGTGGAAGCCCTGGCCCACATTCTGTTGGGCAAGCTGTTTCGCCGCCCGGCTGCCCGGATTTACGCCCACCGATACCGGCTCTATTTGAACCGGCGGGACATGCGGCGTCAGATGCATCTGGTCCGCCAGATCCGCGGCCGCAAGTTTGTCTCCGGCCCACAAGGTAGTCATTATAACTTGGAGGCGGTGTTCGAGGCGCTGAATGCGGAGCATTTCCAAGGATTGTTAGCCCAGCCGCAGTTGGGTTGGAGCCGCGGGTCGTCTCGCAACCGGTTAGGCCATTTCGATCCGTCGCACAATGCGATCGTGATCAGCCGGATTTTCGATAGTTCTACGGTACCGGCTGTGGCTTTGGAGTACGTGATGTTTCACGAAATGTTGCATTTGCGGTATCCGGTGGAGCACAGGGGGGCACGCAGGCGGGTACACACGCGGGAATTCCATCGAGCGGAAAAGCAATTTGTGAAACTAAAGGAGGCCAAGGAGATTTTGAAGAACCTGTGATGAAGGCGCAGCCATCGCGTGGGCACAACAATACCTAACAGGCCGGGGACGCGGTTCCGGTAGCCGGGCGATGCGTCCCTTAAGCGACGGCCGCGCCTTCGGCGGGAATCATCTGCCGCAGTTCCAGGCGCATATACTCCATAGTGCGCACCAGACCACGAACATCCACGGTTCCCAAACCGCAAGCGTGCAGAACCAACCGCCATTGTACGGCCAGCATGCCAAAGGCAAACAGCGCTTGCTGCTTATAGAGGATTCCCGCCAGGTCCGGCCGGTCCTGGGCGGAATACATCATCATCAACCGTAAGGCCGCACCTACCAAACTAAAATCGCGGCTCAAACAAGCCAGATATCCTCTGAACAGCTTCCGGCGTTCCGACCGGATGCGTCGCAGCATCCGCTTATCGACACCGGGCTGGCTGGCCAGAAAACGGCAATCCTCTTCATTGAGCAGCCTCTCCATCGGCCGGTATCGCGCGATGGACAGATCGTTAATCCAGTCCACCGATACCGGGAGCGATTTAGGTCCCGCTATCAGCCTCCGAAATAGAAATGCCAAAACCGCTCCGACTGCCAGGCAGACGAACGCGGCCAGACCAAGGATGAGATCCATTCTCTTTCTCTCTTCAGGGAGAGCATAGCCCGTCCGGTACCGAAAATCAATGGTTACTTTGGTCTATTTCCAGTTGCACGCAAGAGTGCGGCGTTGAGGTTGTTCAATTGGCTGACGAGCGCTTCTTCCCGGCCAGGCATCCACTGCGGACGCAGGCGCACTTTGCGCAGTTCGCCTGCGGGATTCAGCATCACCAGCCAGGTGCCCACCGCGGCCAGCGTGATCACTGGGAGAGCATACCGCACCACAGGCCCGGCTCCACGCATGCTGAGCAACAGGTAGAGGACCGTATTGCCGAGAAAATAAACGGAAAAGACCATGCTGTGGACGATGATATTGCGGCTCAACGCGATGGGGTACTGCGCGAGGAAACCCAGAATCGAGAGCAGGAAGACAACCAAGCTAAAGTAGACGGCGCGTTCAGCCTCGTACTCATACGTCATGACGATGCTTTGGCTGAACCGGGAGGGCGCCGTCAGACTGATGCCGGAAGCTAAGAAGGACACCAACACCGCCGAGATCAAAGTCCAACGGCCCACCGTGGATAAGCCCCGGTAATCCTGCAGAACTAAGGCGTATATTTCGAGAACTACGAGGACATAGAAGAGCCATTCGAGGGGCTCTGTAAGCACAAAGAACTTCTGGTAGGCATGACCTGCGGGCTTCAGGGAGGCCGCAACGCCGGCCTGCAAAGTTGCGAAAATCAGGTAAAAAAAGAAAACCCGATAGCGTCGATGCAGGCCGCTTGCAAACAGACTGGCACTCAACAACGCGGTGCCGGCCAAGATGAGCAAGTCAAAAATGCGGGCCATTGGGACTCCGGAGCGACACCTCGCCACTCGATTCTATCAGCACTCCGGACCAAACTGACCGGCCTCTGCGCGTTGCAGACACTCCGCGGTGCCGGACGATTCGGTGTGGCCTAATTCACCCAGGGACACGGGGGATTGCCGGGCAAACCGCACTCCGGCGGTGGTATACTGCCCTGCATGCCAATAGCTGCGACAAAGGAAAGCGCCAGCACTACCGTAAGCAAAACTTTCTTCAACATTAGGGTTTTTTCTCCTTGCTAACTAAAGTAACCATGCATAAGGTTATATGCTGGCTAATGGCAGCGGGGGTACAGGGCAAAACTTTTCCGAATCCGGAACAGTGGTTAACCTTCGATAACCAAACGGACCCATGATGTATAATCAGCCCAGGACTTCTAGTCCTTTGGTTCCCGGAGAAGGGCCTAAAGAACCTGCAACCAGATTTCGGCAGACTCCCGTCCGGCGAATCGTGCAAGTCTTCTATGAGTACTGGAAATCTCGAACCAGATAAGCGATCCAAACAGGAGCCCGCGGGCGACCTTTGGCGGCACACGCTGGCACGCATCCCGACCCTGTTCGGCCGGGTCCTGTATCTGTCCTCCCTGCGCAACCAGACCAACGGCGTCTACGAACATCCGGGTCTCGCGCAGATGGTCGGCGACGAGGAGGCCGGCGAGACTCTGCGGCGCAGCCATATGCGGGTATTCCAGGATTGGCTCTGCCTGACCCTGGAACAGCAGAAAGCCGATCTGCAGGAATATTTGGCCGAGACGCCGAATCCGGCCATCATGCTGCGCGATTGGATGGCCTCCGCGGCGTACCAAAGCTGGGTGCCAGCCACTGCTCAAGACGTGGAGCGGCGGCTTTTCCTGGGGGATCTAGAGACCCTGCTCACCCTGCTCAAAGGCGAGTACGGCGGCGCTTCCCCTGATCCAGGATCATAGCCACGCCGGAGACCTGGCCGATGACGTCGATAGCGGACGGATAGTCATAGACCGTCGGCGAACATTGCGAAGCCGGATGCGGTTGCAAGACCAACTGGCCGCCGCTCAGCGTACACCAGCCGATCACGCAGCCGCCGCGATGCTCCAGAAAGTAGATGGGGCGCTCGAATTCGCTGTTCCAGCCGGCGTTGACGATCTTGCGGCGGTTTTCATCGATCAGCACCAGCGCACCGGGTTGCAGGATGGGATACATGGACCAGTCCTCGGAGCCGACGAATGCGTAGCGATGGTGCTTCAGATCCACGGCGTTCAACAAGGAGAGCGGGAGTTTGCCCCAACGGCGGATGGCGCGGCTCAAATAGGTGGTTTTGCTTAGATCGACCCCCGGATCGACCACCAAAGGCACCTGAACCTCGCCATGCACGCCGGGTCCAAAACCGAGCAGGTGGGTGCTCTCCAAGGGCAGCGCGGCGGCGTCCGCGGGCAGCACCGCCAGGTCCACTCCGTACCACTCCAGAACGTCGGCTATGTCCAACCGGTAAATGGCGCAGAGCGAATACAGGCGGTAGATGGTGGGAACGGTGCCTTTGTTTTCGATATCGGAAAGGCGGCTGAGCGCGATCGCAAACTCGTCGTTCTGGCGCAGTGCGGCGATGCGCAGGCTGGCTTTCTCCACGTCCCGATAACGCAAATTAAGCCGCTCGCGCGCCCGCTTGAGTTTCTGTCCGGCGTTCTCCATCTATGATCCCACCTGCGATCCCGGCTATAATACTGGGTCTGGGTACCCGGCCCCATCGGCACGGCCGGACGCACCGGAGATACCCGCGATATACCGCTTGCGATTATATCCGGGCGCGGGCTCCCAAGGCAAGAAAAATTCGGCGATTTTGTTCTGAATTCCGAACAGAGATCCCTGCGAAAGGCCAATTTTGAAAATCGTAGTGGGAATTGCGGGCGCCAGCGGCGCCATCTATGGCGTGCGGCTCCTGGAGCGGCTGCGCCAGAATCCGGCCGTCGAAACCCACCTGGTGCTGACCCACGCCGGCGAAAAGACCTTATTTCTGGAAACTGGAAGCCACGCTGCAGACCTTAAGAATATAGTCCACTATTCTTATCCATTAGAGGATATATCCTGCCGCTTGGCCAGTGGCTCGTTTCCGGTGGATGCCATGGTGGTGGCGCCTTGCTCCATCCAGACCATGTCCGCCATCGCCGCGGGCATCACCTCAAATGTGCTGCTGCGCGCCGCCGATGTGGTTTTGAAGGAACGCCGAAAGCTAGTGCTCATGGTGCGCGAAACGCCCTTCCATTTGGGGCACTTGCGAACCATGGTGGCGCTCACGGAAATGGGCGCAATCATCGCGCCGCCGATTCCGGGATTCTATAATCGCCCGCAAACCATTCTAGATCTGGTGGATCACAGCGTGGACCGCGTGTTGGACCTGATGGGCGTGCCGGATGCGCAAATACGCCGGTGGGACGGTCCCGCGCGATGACCCGCCGCGCCGCCAGGCTGCCGGTCGCCTTCCAAGGCGAACGCGGCGCATTCAGCGAGGAAGCGGCCCGCCAACTCCTCGGCGCCGGCATCGACGTGCTGCCCTGTCCGCGATTCGAAGATGTTTTTCATAGCCTGCAGGAGGGCGCCGCCGCGGGCGCGGTCATTCCCATTGAAAACTCGCTGGCCGGCTCCGTACACGAGAACTACGATCACCTGCTGCACTACGAGTTTCCCATCGTCGCCGAAACTAACGTACGCATCGTACACAACCTGATGACGGCTCCGGGCGTGCCGTTCTCCCGTATCCGGAGGGTGTATTCTCATCCGGTGGCTCTGAATCAGTGCCTGGACTTTTTCGCCCGCCACCCACGCATCGAGAGGGTCACTTATTACGACACCGCAGGCAGCGCCAAAATGATTATGGAAGAAGGACTTAACGACGCCGGCGCCATCGCTTCCGCAGTGGCCGCCGAGATGTACGGCGCGCGCATCCTGCGGCGCTCGATCGAAGACGATCGCCGGAATTTCACCCGTTTCTTCCTGCTCAGGACCGTGGGCTATGCCCGCAGATATCCACAGACGCCCCCCCCAAATGCGCAATGGAAAACCTCACTTGTGTTCTCCACACGCAACATCCCCGGCGCTTTGTTCCGCTGCCTGAGTGCTTTCGCACTTCGGGATCTGAATCTCACGAAGATCGAATCCCGGCCGTTGCGGGGCAAACCGTGGGAATATCTCTTCTATTTGGACTTTCTGGGGCGCGTGGATACCCCGGCGGCGCAGAACGCGCTCGGACACCTGCGGGAGTTGGCGGACGTGCTAAAAGTCTTGGGCTGTTATCCGCGAGGGTGACTGCCGGCTACTGAATGGTGCTGGCGCCCTGCACGCCCAGATCCGTCGCTAAAACGTTTCTGTTGATGTGGTTGTCGAGGTTAATGGTATAGGTTTCGGCGGCTTCGATCAGCACCGGCGAGTGCGTGGCGCAAATCACCCGAAATTTTTTTTGGTCCACCAGCTCGAGCAGCATTTTGAGAATGCGCCGTTGGTTCGAAACCGAAAGCGCCATCTCCGGCTCGTCCAGCAACAGCACGGTGCCATCCGGCAAGCTGGGAAAACTCTCGCGGAACATGCTCAGCATCACCTGTCCATGGCTGGCCATGCTGAGAAATTCCTGCAGGCGCGGGTCCTCTTTGAAGAACTCGGGATTCGTGCGTGGATTGTGAGCCTCGGCGTCGAAGAGGTAGATCTCGCCGAGTTTCACTTCGCCGGCGCCGGCATCCAGGCGGTAGATGTAGCCGTCCACCTTCTCGCCTCGCAGCGCGTAATAGATCGAGTGCAGTAGAGTAGACTTGCCCGAACCGTTTTCGCCTTGCAACATGACCAGCGGATGGGACAGGTCCACAATCATCGGCATGTGGAAGTTCAGGTTAACGAAGACCGGGTGCGCCAGGATTTTGAGATACATCAGTGTTCAGGATAGCTCATTTGCTCATGATGATCTTCTCGTAGTGGGTGACTCCGTTTTGAATCTCCACCTCTTTGGACGAACGCTTGCCATCTTTCTCAACCGCAATGTCGTATTTGCCGGGCTTTAGGACCAGCTTTGCCGGGGTCACTTGATCCGAGGCCGTGCCATTCACGAAGATACGCGCGCCGGCGGGGTTGCTGGCGAGCATCAGGACGCCTCCGGGCACGCGCAAGGCGACGGTGGGGAGCTCGACCGCCTCTTTGGCCACGGTGACAGGGCGATGTTCGGTCTGGTAGCCCTGGCGGCTGATGCTGACCATGTGCTGGCCGGGCGCGGCATCCAGCGCGCAGGGAGTGGTGCAGGCGGTGTCGGGACGGTCGTCGAGCATGGCCGTGGCGTCGGAGGGGATGGTAGCCACGGAGACCTTGAGATAGGGGCTGGACGACAAGTCCGGCGCGGACTGGCGGGCCGGCGGACGGAGATGGTCGTCCGCGACGACAGGCGGGGGAATGGGACCGCGCTCCGGGGCGGGGCTGGCGGATTCGGTCTTGGCTTCGCTCCCGGCTCGGGTCTTTTCTGTTTCCGGCGAGGCAGACTGAGAGCTCTCCGGGGGCGGCATGGGGCTGGGTTTCTTTTCCTCCGGCGCAGGCACGGGCGGCGTTACCGGCTGCGGGGCGGGCGGCTGAGCCTCGGTCACCGGCGTCTTAGGATTGGACTCGGTGAGCCATGGAGCCGCCTGCCAGGCGATCAAAACCACCAGTCCGGCGGCCACCAGGATGGCGAAAAGCACCGGCAGGATTCCCATTTTGCGGCGCGCGCTGGGCTTGGTTTCCTCGGTGGACTGGGACAAAGAGACGTTGACGGGACGGCGTACTTCGACGGCTGTCGGCAGATTGAGGCCGCCGCCGCGGGGCAGCGGCTTCCAGCCTTTGGCAGCGGCGCAGGCGTCTTCCAGTGCATTCACGAATTTCTGGCAGTTGGGGTAGCGGGCGTCGGGCTTCTTGGCCAGCGCGCGGCGCAGCACGTTGGTGATGTTCTGGTTGAGGGTGGAATTCAGCCGGTGCGCCGGAACCGGCTCTTCCGCCACGATTTTGTAGACCACCGTGGTAAGCTGCTCGCCGGTGAAGGGCTTCTCGCCGGTGAGCATTTCGAAAGTGATGACCGCCAACGAAAACTGGTCGGCGCGGCCATCCACGGCCATTCCCTGCACCTGCTCGGGCGCCATGTAGTGCGGCGTGCCCACGATGGCGCCGGTCATGGTGAACTGCTCATTGGTGCTGATTTTAGCGATGCCGAAGTCGGTGATCTTGCACAAGCCGTCCTCGGTGACCATGATGTTGGCGGGCTTGATATCGCGATGCACGATGCCCTTCT
>Ga0187871_10002708_pt1 | contig 14157 bp, 7 predicted proteins | sample June2016WEW_16_1_FD_132988 | JGI IMG/M metagenome (GOLD analysis project Ga0187871, IMG submission 132988) | Peatland microbial communities from SPRUCE experiment site at the Marcell Experimental Forest, Minnesota, USA - June2016WEW_16_10 | ecosystem: Environmental > Terrestrial > Soil >... | reverse complement strand
TCGCTGGTTCCGCTGTCGCTGGTTCCGCTGTCGCCGGCGCTGAGCAGGACTTCGGCGATGCTCAGATCCCCGGGATATGTGATCTTGATGTTGCGCTCACTGCCGGGTACCACGGCCACCGGGACGTCGGGCAGGTAACGCAGGATCACGCCGCAGTCGTCGGTCGCGGTGAGGTCCGCGAAGGCGGGGTCGGCCAGGGCCAGCTCGTGCGCCTTGCGGATCACCGACAGGCGGAAGCCCTGCGGGGTCTGGCAGCGGCGCAGCGAGTCGCGGTGCGGCATGCCGGTCATCCGGCCGTCCTCGACCACCACGATGGTGTCGGAGGTGGGCACCGCCACCCCGACGGCGTCGTAGGTATCCAGGGCACGCACGCAGCCGGCGATCGTGGCCTGGTCGAGCAGTGGGCGGGCGGCGTCGTGGAACAGCACCTTGCACTCGGCCGGGCCCAGCGCGGCGATCGCCCGCCGGGTCGACTCCGGGCGGGTCTTCCCGCCTTCGATGATCCCGGCCACCTTGCGGTATCCGCCCAGCGCCAGCACCTCACGGGCGTGGTCCGCGTGCCCCGGCGCCATCACCACCAGCGTGGCGTCCACCCCGGGAGCCTGGTCGAACGCGGCGACCGAGTGCTCCAGCAGGGCCCGGCCAGCCAGCGGGAGCAACTGCTTGGGGAGCGCGGCGCCGAAGCGCACCCCCGAGCCGGCCGCCAGCACCACAGCCACCGTTCGCATGAGCGGACTTTACCCGGGCTGGGCGGTCGCACCTGTACCGGGTGCCAACGCCGCCGTACCGGGTGCCAGTGCCGCACCGAGTCAGGCTGTCCCAGACCGGGACCGCCCGAGGACAGATTCCTGAGCCCAAGGTCTTCCCTGCGAGGCGGCACGGGAGGGCAGGGATGTTAACCAAACCACAACGGGGTACGAAGGGCTGGGGGTTGCTTGTTCGGAGCGTGTCGGCAGACCAGTAGGAGCGAGGCATGACCGTAGCCACGGCCGTGGTGGTGCTGCCCCGGCGCGTGGCCGTCTGGGCCAGCCGCCGGGCCGTGGCCCGCACGTCCGTGACCGGCATCGAACTGGTGTGCGCCCTGTGCGCCGCGGTGTGGTTCAGCGCCGGGACCCCGCTCACCGCGCTGGCCGGCGGCGTGGCGCTGGGCGGCGGGTACCTGGCCCGGCGGGTCGGCGGCCGGCTCACCGTGGGCGCGTTCGACGGCTGGCTGGCCAGCGTATGCGCGCTGGCAGGCGAGCTCACGGTGTATGCGGGACTGGCGGCGGGCGCGGTCACCGGGCATCCCCGGGTCTGGGCCCTGGCCACCGCCGCGGCCATCCTGCTCGGGATGCGGAAGGTGGCCCGGCTGGTCCGCCCGGCCCGCCCCGCCCCCGCGCGGCCAGAGGCCCGGGCAGCGGAGGAGCACATGGGACGGGGCCGGACCCTGGCCGTCCTGGCCGCCCGCCTGCCCGGGCTGCCCGCGGGGGAGCGTGCCGCGGTGATCACCGTGACCGCCGTCCTCTACGGCACCTGGATGTCCCTGCTTGTCCTCACCTGCTGGGGCGCGATCGCACTGGCCTGGACGATCGCCGGCCCGCGGGTGGGGAGCGGCTGGTCCCGTGCGGCGAACGGCGCGGCGGACCGTCCGGCGGGCCCGCCCCTCCCGGCCGACGTCGCCGCTGCGCGGGATGACGGCCCACTGGCCCGGTTCGCGGGCGCGATCGTGCGCGGCCAGCTGGTGCCCTTGCCCCCCGCGGTGGCGGGGCTGACCGCGACCGTCCTGCTCGCCACGCTCGGGCTGCACGACCTGGCCGGCCTGGTCCTGCTCACCCCGGTGGCCGCGATGCTGCTCGCTGCGCCGGGCTCCGCCCATCCGCACAATGGCCCGCTGGACTGGCTGACGCCGCTGGTCATCCAGGCCGGGCAGTACGTCTACCTGGCCGCGCTGGGCTTCGCCAAGGGCGTGCCCGGCCCGCTCGTCTTCGCGCTGACCGGGCTGGTCGCCCTGCGCCAGGTGGACGCCGCCTACCGCGCCCGCCACCCGATGCCCGCCGGCGATCCGCACGGCGGGATCGGCTGGGACGGCCGGATGCTGGTGGCCGGGGTGGGTGCCATGCTCGGCGTGGCCACACTGAGCTACCTGGCCCTGACCGTGTACCTGCTCTGGCTGCTGTCGTCCGGCAGCCTGGCCAGCTGGCTGGCGGCCCGGGCGCGGTCCCGGGTTGTTCACCGGGCTAGTCTGGGCAGCCGTGCTCCGGGGTGCCTGCGCAGAGCCGAAGGTATGGACGGCTAGGATCGCCCCGTGGAGGGTATATTTCTATGCTCCTGCTCAGACGAGCGCCGCTGCGTCGCGACGAGCCCGGCCTGGGATGGCAGTCGCCGGTAACCATCCCCCGCTTGTGGCTGGCCGCGATCTTTGCTGCCTGCGCGCTCTTCGCCGCGGGCATGGGCGTGTTCAGCACGGACTCCCTTCACCGGCTGTGGGGGCTGTTCGCGGCCGTCGCGTATGTGCTGGCCGCCGTGGCCGTGCTGGCCTGGAGATCGTCGCGGGCAGTGGACCTGGCCCTGCTGCTGGGTGTCGGCGGGGCGCTGGTCGCGCCCCTGTCCCTGCTGGCCGAGCAAGGCCGGTGGCAGCCTGAGGTGGGCGTGATCGCCCGGGGCGCCCGGCTGCTGGTCCAGCACGGTTCCCCGTACGAAAGCCAGGCAGTGGTCAGCGCCTCGCATGACCCCAACATCTACAACCCGTACCTGCCGGTCATGGCGATCTTCGGGCTCCCGCGGGCGCTGTTCGGGCCGGGATTCATCACCGACCCCCGGATCTGGTTCACCCTGGGCTTCGTAGCCGTGTTCGCCGCCGCGCTGGCGGTCGCGGGGGCCCGGGACGTGCTGCGCTGGACTGTCTTCGTGACGGCCACGCCGGTGATCGCTTTCTCGCTCGCCGTGGGGGGTACCGACGTCCCGGTGCTCGCCCTGCTGTGCCTCGGCCTGGCGCTGCTCTGGCGCCGCCCGCAGCCGGTGGTGGCCGGCCTGGTGCTCGGCGTCGCCGCGGCTACCAAGGCGACCGCGTGGCCCGCCCTGATCGTGGCCGCGACCATGCTGCTGGTCAGGGACGGCAAGCACGCCGCGGTACGGTTCCTGCTGGCCGCTATCGCCGCGGCGGCCGCCATCATCGGGCCGGTGGCCGCGGTGTGGCCGCACGCCCTGGTGGAGAACACCATTCTCTTCCCGCTCGGGCTGGCCAAGGTCCGGTCGCAGGCCGACAGCCCGCTGCCCGGGCACGTGCTGACCGACACCGGGCCGACCGGGCACAAGATCGCCGTCATCCTGCTCTGCCTGGCGGGTCTGGGGGTGCTGGTCTCCCTGGTGATCCGCCCGCCGCGGAACGTGCCGTCCGCGACCTGGCGGCTCATCATCGGCCTGGTGCTCATGTTCATGCTGGCGCCGGCGACCAGGTTCGGCTATTTCATGTACCCGCTAGGCCTGTGGGCCTGGCTGATCGTGTCGCAACTGGGGGCGCGGCGCCTGCGGCCCGAGGGCCGTCCCGGTGAGGACGCCCCGGGGGGCCGCCCTCCCCAAGGCGGCGTGGCCCAGCCCAGTGCTGCTTAACCCCGTGCCGCCTAACCCCGTGCTGCCTAACCCCGTGCTGCTCAGCGCAGTGGTGCTCAGCCCTCAAGGAGGCTAACGCCCCGGTCATCCCCCCGGCAGCGGGGTGTCGGGGCCGGCGAACGCAGCCGAGTCCTTGCAGATGTTCGTGCTCCCGGTGATGCCGTTGTAGTTCCTGGCCAGGCTGCCGAGGGTCTTGGCGGACGCCCTGGCGCCCCGGCCCCCGGGCTTGGCCGTGCCGAGTCCGTTGAAGCTCGATCCGAGGATCAGGTTGAGTGACCCCGAGCCCAGCGCGGTGTCCTGCTGGATCACGACCGAGCCCAGCTGGGCCTTGAGCGTGTTGACCTCGGGAAGCTGGGCGGCGGAGGAGTACTGGATCACGCTGCTGGTGTAGCCGTAGTTGGCTGCCGGGCCGGTCCCGGTCACCGTGAAGCCCTTAGCGGTCAGGGCGGTCGCGGTGGTGCCCGCCACCCCCGTGACACCGGACCCGTTCAGCACCTGGACCTGTACCTTGGCCGGGCTCACCGTGGGCAGCGCCGTGGCCGCGTGGTTCTTGGCCTTCCCCTTCGCCCTGGCCGTGGCAGGCAGGTTATGGTCGGCCTCGATGGCCTGGAACATCCGGGACGCCTGCGGCTGCTGCCAGGACAGTTCGGCGGCGGGATCTCCCACGTAGGGCACGACGGGGACCGTCACCAGCTGCACTGAACTCGAGCTCAGGCTCTTCATGCTGTTCGCGATGCGCAGCATCGTGGACAGGTCGAGGCTGCTGTCGGTGGTCAGGGACTTGGCCGCATCGCGGACGACGCTGAAAATCCGGTTCGGCTGGGTGAGCAGGTTCGTTGTCTTGAGCTTCTGCATGACTGCGGCCAGGAAGTACTGCTGGCGCTGGATGCGCTGGGTGTCCGAGCCCTCACCGATGTTCTCCCGGAGCCGGACGAACGCGAGCGCCTGCGCCCCGTTGACCAGGTGCTTGCCGGCCGAGAGGCGCAGCCTGGACTGGGGGTTGTTGATAGCGAACGGCAGGCAGACAGGTACGCCCCCCACGTCGTTGACGATCGACTGGAAGCCCGCGAAATTCACTTCCACGAAGTGCTGGATACGGATTCCGGTTTCCTGCTCGAGGGTCTTCCACAGGCACGGGGCGCCACCAGCGGAGAAGGTGGCGTTGAGCCGCTCCAGCACCCCGGGCTGCGCGCTCTGGCCGGGATGGCCCTGCTGGTCGTTGGCGCAGGCCAGGACCGGCACCATCGAGTCGCGGGGGAAGCTGATGATGTCGGCCCGGGTGTGTCCTGGGGCGACGTGCAGCAGCATCGAGGTGTCGGAACGCGCGCCCGGGAGGTCCGCCCCGAACTTGTTGCCCAGTCCCTGGCGGGAGTCCGAGCCGATGATCAGGATGTTCAGGCCCGCGGTGTAGGGCGGCCGCTTGCCCAGCATCGCCGAGGTGACGTTCTCCCGGAGGATGCTGCCCACCACGCCGCGGTACTTGGCGTAGGCCACGAGTGAGGTCGCGACGACCGCGAACGTCGCGATAATGGCCGTCGCCCCGAGCATCGCACGCCAGCTGGGGCGCCGCGACCGCGGCCCTCTTCCGGCCGGCTGGCCAACTCCCGGGCCGCCGCCTGAGCCGCTATAACGGTCCGTTCGTGGCGCCGGGTCCGCCGGCCCGGAGCCGTACAGGGCAAGCTCCCAGTCCGTGTCCCCGTGCAAGTCAGAGCGTGACGGTCGCGGCGGCCTGGGCGCGTGCCCGGACACTGAGACGCCGCCCCCGGACTCGTCCATGTCGTCGTAGCGGGTCATCGCTCCTCGTGGCGTGGGCCGTGGCTTCCGCGAGTGTACGGGGGTGTCTCACCATTGTTCACCGAACAGCTACCGCATGCGGCGTCAATGGGATGAATCGGTCACCCCGGCTTCCGCGGTAATGTCGCCCCCCCGGCCTAGAGTGGAACCCGTGCGCCCGGGAGCCCGTCAGGCCGGCCCAGCAGCCGAGAACCGCGAGCCTGCCACCACGGTGAGGCTAGGTCGCCGGGTGCCCTGGGCCGGGTGGTGCTTCAACCAGTTCACGGTGCTGCCGGTCCTGCTGGCGCTGGCGTGGATCATTCCCGGCGCGGCCCTGCTGATGGCCGGCCGGCTGCGGCCGGCCCCGATGCTGCTGATCTCTGCGCCCCTGGCCGTGGTGCTGATCGCCGCCGTGCTGCGCCGGGTGCCGGGGCAGCGGCTGGTTCCGGCGCCCGGCGCGGGCCAGCCAGGCCGGGCGGTCCCGGCCTGGGCCGGCTGGTGGGGCCTGGCCGGCACGATCGCCGTGGCGGCCGGCTTCGGGGCGTGGCAGATCCGGCTCAACTCGCCGCAGATCATCGTCACGCGCCAGCCCGGTGCGGTGTTCCAGCTTGGCTACTGGCTTGCGGGTCACGGCTCGGTGCCCATCCCCGAGTCGCTGCGGGACTTCGGCGGCGCGCACCCGGGGCTCGCCTTCGCCAGCACCGGCCTGGCCGCCACGCACGGCGGCCTGAGCCCGCAGTTCGCGCCGGGACTGGCCATCGTGGAGGCCGGCGGCTGGTGGATCCACGCCATGACGACGGCCGCGCTGGTCAGCCCGGTGCTCGGCGCTCTCGCGGTGCTAGCCTTCGGCGGCCTGGCCGGGCGCCTCGTGGGCCCGCAGTGGGCGCCGCCCGCGGCCCTGGTCCTCGCCCTGACGCTGCCTGAGCAGTACACGAGCCGGTCGGCCTTCGCCGAGCCCCTGGTCCAGCTGCTCCTGCTCGGCGGCCTGTGCCTGGTGGCCGACTCCCTGACGATCCGCCCGGGCCGCACCTGGCTCACCAGGTACCCCGGGCGGCTGCGCTGGCCGGGGTGGCTGTCGCCCAGTACGGCTGCCGCCGCAGTGGGCGGCCTGGCGCTGGGGCTGACCTCGCTGGCCTCGCTGAGCGTGCTGCCGGACCTGATCCCCGTCATCCCGTTCACCGGCCTGCTGGTCACGGCCCGGCGCCCGCAGGCGCTGCCGCTGGGTCTCGGCGTGCTCGCCGGGGCCGGGTACGGCGTCGCTGCCAGCCGGGTGACCGCGCCGGCCGCGGTGGCCAGCCCGGGCTTCCCGGTCCGCGAGGCCATCCTGATCGCGGCTGGCGTCGCCGTCGCGACCGTGGCCGCCGTGGCGGTCACGGCCTGGCCGCCTGCCCGGGCATGGGTCGGCCGGGCGGCCAGGGGCGCGCTGCGCTGGCGGCTGCCCGACGTGGCCGCCGGGCTCGTGGCGGCGGCACTGATCGCCTTCCTGATCCGGCCCTCCGTGCAGACCGTGCACTGGAATCCGGGACCGGGCACCGCCGGATACATCGCCGCCCTCCAGAAACTGCTCGGCCTGCCCGTCCAGCCAACGCGCTCCTACGCTGAAGACAGCCTGTACTGGGTCATCTGGTACATCGGTATTCCGTCGCTGCTGCTCGGCGGCTTCGGGATGGCCCTGCTCACCCGCCGGTGCGTGCGCGCCCTGCTCCGATGGGCCGACGAGGGTGGCCTGGCCTGGGTCTGGGGCCTGCCGCTCGCGATCTTCGCCTGGACCACCGCGAGCGTGCTCTGGGATCCGCGGACGGTCCCGGACCAGCCGTGGGCGAGCCGGACGCTGGTGCCAGTGGTCCTGCCCGGGTTCATCCTGTGCGCCGTGTGGGTCGCGGCGTGGCTCGATCACCGGGCCAGGGAACGCGGCGCCGGGCGGCTCGCGGTGGCCCTGGCGGCGGCGTGCTTCGTCCTGGCCATGGCGGTGCCGACCGCCGTGACCACGTTCGGTATCAGCCTCAGCCACGGCCTGACCGGGCGTTCCGGGCCGGCCGCCACCGGGCTGGGCGTGAAACGGACCGGCGCGGGTCAGGCGGCCGCCGTCCAGGGGCTGTGCGGAGCGATGAGCGCACGGATGTCGGTGGTAATCCTCGACCGGGTGGCCGCGAGCGAGTTCGCCCCGGCGATCAGGGGCATGTGCGGCGTCCCCGCGGGGATCATGGCGGGCGCACCGATGGCGCAGGTCCAGTCGGTTATCCGGGGCATCACGAGCGCGGGCCGTGAGCCGGTCCTGCTGGCCACCCGGCCGGCCGAGCTCACCGGGTACGGCGCCACGCCGCGCCACCTGGTTGACCTGGTCACCACGCAGGACGCGCACGACCTCACCCAGCCGCCCTCGACCACCTGGCCGATCAGCTACCAGCTGTGGATGTCGGCCCAGAGCAGCTCCATACCGGGCGCCTAGCCGTCCGATGACCTGTGCGAGCCGCAGCCTCGCCCTCGTGCAGGGACCGTGCTGAGCACCTGGCCCCATCCTGATCCGGGACATGCCGGCCTCACCTTCCGGTAGAACATCCGTTCGAATGAACTGTGACTTCACATCAGCATCGCACATGTGTTCTAATACTCGCCAGGCCTCAGCCTTGCCGGGCGGGGGTTGGCACGGGGCAGTTGAGGGTCCGCCGCCGTCTCTGGTCGCTCCCAGTGGCCGGGGACTCGTCGTCGCTCTCGGCTACCTCACGATCACTAACCGGACGGGCGATCCCGGGCTGATCCTGAACGCCCGGAATTTGGCCGGGTTTGGGCGCACGCAAGAGGTGAGACGGTGACCACGCACTTCGAAGACATAATCCGCCAAAACAGCCAGCGGCTCGCCGACCTGAAGAAAACCACCGAAGAACTGCAAAGGGAGCTTTCCGAGGCGCGCGTGTCGCTGGAACGCGAGCTCGCCCGGTCCGCGCATGGGCACGGCGCCCTGGCCGATCAGATTCCCGTATACCCAGGACCGCCTGAGGAGATAATTCCCGGGCCTGGTGCCGTCCCCTCGCAACGGCATTACGTGGCGGACAGCCTGCCCTATTACTCGGCGGATGAGCCGCCCTTTGTGGGGGAAGGGCCGCGATATCAGGCTGGCGATTGGGCCGGTGAATCCAATGTGCCGGCCGACGAGGTTCATTCCACCGATCCCACGGCCGGAATCGTCAGTCATGGGCGGCAGAGCGCCTACCAGCGCGGGCTTTCGCGGCGCAGCATCATCGCGATAACCGGTGCCGCGGTCGTCCTGGCTACTGTCCTCGCCGTCATCATCAGCAGTGGCGGCGCATCGTGGCCGGCCAGTGTGGCCACCGTTCAGGCTGAGGTCGCCAAGGCCTGCCAGAACCCCGACGTCGTGTCCGAGCCTGGCCAGGTGAACTTCGCCTGCGCGAAGGCAACGCGGCAGATCCTCTGGGTCTTCGCGCTGCTGACCAGCGACGACAACCCCCATTTCGCGGACACCAAGACAGGCCGGCAGGGCCTGGAGCCCATCACGCCTAGCCAGGGCGGGGCGGTCGCCGCGTCGCTCAACCTGCATCACCCCTACGACCCCGCCAACCCCATCGACAGCATCTCAGTGGCCGCCCGGGCCATCAACGACATCATTGGCGGGGCCACCATGACCGGAACCAACGGTAACCCCGTGGTACAGCCGGGATTGGAGAGCAATTCGCAGAATTGCCTGAACTACACCGGCTCGGGCGTGGTCACGACACGCCAGGGGTTTCCGGGGCTCTGCGCCCGACCGGTGGGCAGCACCCGGGGTCAGTCGGCCCTCGTATCTGACGTCTACGGAAAATGGATCGTGGGCGCGTCGGCCGGGGCCGCTGAGGACGCCGCGGTGCTGTTCGCGAACGCGGATACCCCCGGCAATGCGCAGGTGCAGGCGATCCTGCGGCAACTGAGAAACGAGACTCTGGCGGCGTGACTTGAGCGCTCCTGATGTGCACATGTAATTGGCTGTCACGGAATTAGTAATTGCCCTGGAAGAACCGCACGCGGTACCCGCCCGGACGCACCATTCGAAAGGAAGAGGTGAACTCCTTGCCTTCGGCAGGCCGACCACGGTGGCAGCAGATGGCGGCGCTGGTGAGTCTCAGCGCTGGCGGAGCCATCACCGGGTTCTCCTTTGCGCCGAAGGCGGCCGCCGATTTCAGCTCGCCGACCAGCCTGCCGCTGAACCTGGTCGCGCTCCGGCAGTCGGTCCAGGCGCCTCAGCCAGATCGGGTTGCGCCGAGCCATGACGCGATGCTCCGCGCGGCCATCGTCCACGTCGCCGACTACTACCTCCGCATGGCCCAGACCAAGACCCCGGCCGAGATGGAGGCGATCATCTGGCAGCACGACAGCCTGGATGGCGTTGACCATGGCGAATCGTGCGCCGCGTTCGCCAGCCTAACCCTCGAACTGGGCGCCCAGGTCGTGGGCCTCCAGAGCTGGGTCACGGGCGGGGGCTCGTATCCGTGGCCGCTGCACACCTGGGCGGACGTGCGGGTGGATGCGAATCCGGCCTCCCTGGGGATCACCTCGATCCAGCAGGATGCACAGGCTCACCACCGCTGGCACCCGCTGGGGGACGGCTATCAGCCGCTCCCGGGGGACTGGGTACTGTTCGACGGCCATGCCGAGGTGGTCACCAAGGACGCCGGTGGTGTGCTGCAGACCGTGGGCGGAGACTCGCTGCCCAACTTCTCCGTCAACGCGCACGAGTATCCGGGGCCGCTGTCGCGCGCCGGGGTGGCCGGGTTCGTCAACAACGGCTCGCTGCCTGGTCCGGACCAGGCCTCAGGGGCGCAGGGCCAGGCGCCGGCCGGGGGTCAGCATGCCGCGTCGGAGCCGTCCGGCGCCGGATCCGGCGGGGGAGCGGCGCTACCGTCCGGCGCCGGGTCCGCCGGGTCCGCCGGGTCCGCCGGGTCCGCCGGGTCCGCCGGGTCCGCCGGGTCCGCGCGGCAGCCGTCCCGCGACCGGCGCCGCGGCGGTAACGACGCTTCCGCAGCATCCGGCGAGCTCGCGGCCATCCCCGGAACGGGGACGGCGCAGGCAGCCCGAGGTCTGGCAGACCCGGCGATCCCCGGGCTGGTCCCCGCACAGAGGACCGGCCCGGCGGATCACGAGAAGGCGGCTGCGGTCCAGAAAGCAGCACAAGAGGGAAAGCGCGCGCGGGTCGCACCGGGCGGTGCGGCGATCCCCGGGTTCGCGACGGACGGTCCGCCCAGCCACCAGGGCACCGCGTACCGCAGGCACCATCCCTCCCCGGTGCGGGCGCCAGTCTCGGAGACGCAGGCGCAGCAGGCGTTCATCAGCGAGGTCGCGCCCGGCGCGGTTGCGGCGCAGCGTCGCTACGGAGTTCCGGCGGCGGTCACGATCGCCCAGGCCATCGACGAGTCGGGGTGGGGCCAGAGTGAGCTAGCCAGCCAGGACCACAACCTGTTCGGCATCAAGGGCACTGGCCCGGCGGGCAGCGTGCCGCTGCCCACCCAGGAATACGTGAACGGGCAGCCGGTGAACACCTCGGCGTCGTTCCGCGTGTACAACAACGTCGCCGAGAGCATCGACGACCACGGCCGGCTCCTGGCCAGGAGCGGCTATTACCAGCAGGCCATGGCGGACCGGCAGCACCCGGACAAGTTCGCGGCCGCGCTGACCGGCGTGTACGCCACCGACCCCAACTACGGGGCGAGCCTGATCAGCCTCATGCGCCGCTACGAGCTGTATCGCTACGGCGCAGCCGGCCAGGCGCAGCAGGCCCACTCGCCAGCCGTGCCGCCTCCGGGCAGCGCCACCATCCCGGGGGTAGGCGCGGCGCCTTCGGCGCCCCCAGAGCGCACGGGGTCCGCGGCCGGGCCTGCCGCCGGGAGGCAGCCGACCCGGAAGCGCAAGCCTGAGCCGACCCGGCCCGCCAGCCCGCAGCCCAGCCGGACAGTCAGCCCGCAGCCCACCGGAACAGCGGGCCCGCAACCCACGCGGACGGTCAGCCCGCAGCCCACCGGAACGGCGAGCCCGCAACCGACCCGCACCGCCAGTCCGCAGCCCACGGGGACCGGCAGCCCACCGCCAGCCGGAACGGCGAGCCCGCAGCCGACGCGGACGGCCGGACCCCGGTCGAGCGCGACAGATAGCCCGCAGCCGGCGGCCAGCGCGCAACCGGCGGCCACGGACAGCCCGCACCCCACGCCCGCGGATAGCTCCGGCGCGACCCCGGCGGCCACGCCGTCGCGATCGGGTTCAGCGCCGGCGGCCACTCCGTCTGTGTCACGCGCGCAAGCGGACATCCCCGGTGTGACCACCCAGTCGGAAGCCGAAAGCCCGATCACGTCCGCGGTCCGGTTCGGGCCGGCGGCACCCTTCGTGCCCGTGGCCTGGTCCGCGCCAGCCCGCCCCACGCCAGCCCGCGCTACGCCAGCCCGGCCCGCGCCAGCCCGGCCCGAGCCGCGGGTGCGCTCGGTACCGGCCGCCCGCACGGCCGCGGCGCAACGGTCCAGCCCTGCCCCGGCCCGCGCCACCCTGGTGAGCGCGCGGCGCTACCAGCCGCAGATTCCCCGCTCCGTGCTCAACTCCTTCGTGGAAACGGCCAAGGGGCCGCTCGTCGGCGAGGAGTCCTTCTACCGGGACGTGGCCAGCTTCCACGGGATCAGCTGGGAGCTGCTGGCGGCGTGCGACTGGATGCAGTGCGATGCCCGGCCCAAGCGCTCCCCCGTGTACGGGGAGAAACTTGGCACGGTCAACGCCGACGGCACCGTCTACACGTCCAAGTCGGCGGCGCTCGCGCGCTGTGCGGACGATCTGGTCACGCTGGCCCGCGCCGTGTACCGCATCGACCTGACCAGAGGCGCGACCCTGTCCGTCCGGGATCTGGCGAACGCGTTCGCGGCGTTCCGCTGGGGCCGTGCGCTCAAGGACCGCGACTTCTCCGCGATGAAGTTCCCGTACTCAGTTGCCGGCCTGAGCGAGAACCACCTCACCATGCGCTGGCCCGACTTCGCGCCCCGCAACTCCGGCGACCGGCCAGGCGGCCGGTTCCACCGGAAGTTCGGCGCCGTGCCCATCGTGCTCAGCCTCGACTACCCGGCGACCGTGTAGCGAGCGCCCGCCGTCATGCCCAGATTCACCGCTCCCTGGAAAGAAGGTGGACCCGCGTGGTTCGCATCCTGCTCGCCGTGGCGAGCCTGATCGCCGCACACGGACCGGGGCGGGCCGTGCTGGCCGGTCCCGGCGGCCCACCGGCCCCGGCCGCCGGTCAGGCAGCCCCGGTCTCGCCGGCCCCCCCGGCCCCCCCGGCCGGCTGGCCTCGCGGTCTGTCGCCGGGGCCGCTGGCGCCTCCCCCAGTTCCCCCGGCCGGCCCTCCCGGCCGGCGGCCGCGGCGGCTGCGCACTCGGATCATCGGGACCTTGACCCTCCTCCTGACCGGCCTGATCTTCCGCAAGGCCATCGCATCCGTGGTCCTGGCCGGGCTGTCCGCGGCGCTGCACCTGGTCGGGCTCAACGTGCACCTGCCTAGCGTGCGGTTCGCCTGGCCGTGGCAGGTCATCGCCACGGGGACCACCACCAACACAGATCTTGGTCCCTGGGTCTTGCAGAAGATCGAGGGGATTTCCCAGCCCGCCCTGGGCCAGGCGAACTTCGACTTCTACTTCACCCGCAAGGTGTCCAAGAACATCGGGCCGTGGCCATGCTGGTACGCCAGCACGTTCTACGCGGTCGGGCACGCGTCCGCCACCGTCGACCTCAATCCGGGCCCCGCTTGGTGGGCGCGGGCGGCCGGACACTACCGGCTCGAGGTCCTCAGCCGTCCCGTCGCCGGGAAGCCCGGCCACGTGACGGTCACGATGGTGCTGCCCCAGCCACGCCTGCCCCAGACGGTGCACGACATCACGATCGACAACATCCCGTCCCACCCGATCGCCACCCAGCACAGCTGGACCTATCCGGGCTTCGGCTGCGGGATGGTGCTGCGGCCCCAGTTCTCCGACTCCGTGCTCTACCCGCAGGCCCAGCAGATCGCGTTCTACAAGGCCACGCGCGTTCCGGGGGTCACCCGCCCGCTGATCGGCAGCGCCGAGAACGAGGCCGCGCAGACGATCCGCGGCAGCTTCATCCAGCCGACGCTGAACGCCCTTGGCTACACGCTGGACCGCTTCACCCTCAGGTGGGCTGGTTCCCCGGGCAAGTAGATACTGCACCGGCGTGAGGGCGGCTGCCCGGGCTGGCGTAGCTCGGCTCAGGCAGGCGTGGCTGCCAGGGCCGGCATACGCCGGTCACGGTGTGTCACGCGCCGATCGGCACTGGTCACCGCGTGCGTAGGTACCCTGGCCGGGTGGATGGCCGCGATCGTGCCTGCCGGGCGCGGCGAGGCCCGGCGCTGGCCGGGATCCTGGCCGCTGGGGTGAGCCTGCTCGCGGCCGGATGCGGGAGCCCGGGCGGCAGCCACGTGGCGGCGCCGGCCGGGCAGCAGCGCCCGGCAACGGCTGGCGCATCGGCCGCCGCGCCGTCGTCCCGTATCGGCTCGTCCCCTGCGGCGTCGGCGGGTACGAGTACCAGTACGGGTACGAGCCCGGGCCCGGGCCGGCCGACCGTGATCCCCGTGCCGCCCCCGGTCGCCCGGCTGCGCCAGACCCGCACCCTGCCCAGCGCGCACACTCGCGTGTTCCGCGCCGAGATGACGGACCTGTGGGCTGCCGTGGTGACCGGCCACGCCCGCCTGGCGGCCCAGGCGTTCTTCCCGCTGGCCGCCTACACGCAGGTCAAGGCCATCGCCGACCCGGCCGCGGATTGGCAGAG
>Ga0187871_10002706_pt1 | contig 14164 bp, 12 predicted proteins | sample June2016WEW_16_1_FD_132988 | JGI IMG/M metagenome (GOLD analysis project Ga0187871, IMG submission 132988) | Peatland microbial communities from SPRUCE experiment site at the Marcell Experimental Forest, Minnesota, USA - June2016WEW_16_10 | ecosystem: Environmental > Terrestrial > Soil >... | reverse complement strand
TCCGTGGAAGCGGTGGTACCATGCCCCGCCGGGAAGAAACATGAACGGGCACTCACCGGGAATCACCCCCATGCCGTTCGACTCGCAGAAATGGATAGCGTCGGCGGTCGCCGCCCCTGCACCGCCGGCACGGTACATCCAAACGTGTTTGATGCCTGCGCCAGGGCAGTCCCGCACCAGCGTATCTGTTACCGCCGGCGCCGTCATGAAGAGGACCCCCTCGACCGGCGGCTGAACCTCCTGCAACCGGGCAAAGCACGGCTGCCCTTCGATCTCACCGGCGTCCGGATTCACCGGCACGGCCCGGTATCCCCGCGCCAGAAACTCGCGAAAAAGCATTCGCGAGAAGTCCTTCGGCTGGCGCGAAACGCCCACGAAAGCGAACCGCTTCAGGTTCAGAAAATCGCGTATCTCTTGCATGCTGGTCATAATCGGACTCCACTGTCCCGATTATACCGAGCCGCGACCGTAGCGAGCCGCGACCATACCGAGCCGCGACCGTGAGGGAGCGGCCTCTCGCGCCCCTACCCGCCAATCTGCCGGAACAACCAGAACAAAAAACCGGACAGCAGGATCGATGCGGGCAGCGTCAGCACCCAAGCCATCCCCAGGTTGCGCACCGTCCCCCATTGCAGGCCCGAGTGGTTGGCCGCCATGGTCCCCGCCACGCCCGAAGAAAGCACGTGCGTCGTGCTCACCGGCATGCCGAACCAATCCGCCGCGCCGATCGTAGCCATCGCCGTGATCTCCGCCGCCGCGCCCTGCGCATAAGTCAGGTGATCCTTCCCGATCTTCGATCCCACCGTAACCACGATGCGTTTCCAGCCCACCATGGTGCCCAGCCCCAATGCCATAGCCACTGCCACCTTCACCCACAGGGGAATGAACTTGGTGGCGTTGTCGATGTGCTTCTTGTAATTCGCGAGCACGGCCACTTCAGCCGTGGTGAACGCCGGCTTTCCCGACCTCTGCATCAGACGCAACGACTCGCTCACCACGTACATGTCGTTGCGGAAGTTCGGCGTGCGCCCGGCCGGCACGTGCTTGAGTTCCTTGTACAGGGACATCTGGTTGCCGATATCGTTGACCATGGTGCGCAACGCCAGCATCGTGTTGGCATTGAATTCCCGCGTGCGGATGTAAGCGGTCGCGTCGTCCCGCGCGTCGCCGATCACCGCGTTGGGTGAAACGTAGCGCGACAGAACGTCGGCCGCCTGAGTGGATACCATGACGAATTCCTGCGACTCCCGCGCCGTCACGGCGTGATTCAAAGCGTAGGCCGTGGGCACCGTGCCGATGAGAATCAGCATGATCAACCCCATGCCCTTCTGCCCGTCGTTGGAGCCGTGCGCGAAGCTCACGCCCGTGCAGGTCAGCACCAGCAGCGCGCGGATCCACAGCGGCGGCGGCGCGTCCCCTTCGGGAGCGGTGTATAGCCGTTTGTCCGGAACCAGGAATTTGGTAACCAGCAGCAGCAGCCCGGCGCACACAAACCCCACGATCGGCGAAACCAGCAGCGTCTTGCCGATATTCGCCGCCTGCCCCCAATCCACGCCGCTGGTGCCCGTCTTCACAGCCATAAGCTGGTTGGCGATGCCCACTCCGATGATTGAGCCGATCAGTGTGTGCGAGCTGGAATTGGGCAGTCCGAAGTACCACGTGCCCAGATTCCAGATGATGGCCGCCACCAGCAGCGCGAATACCATCGCAAACCCCGCGCCGCTGCCTACTTGCAGAATCAACTCCACGGGCAACAGCGAGATGATCCCAAAGGCCACCAGGCCGCTCGACAACACCACTCCCAGGAAATTAAAGAACCCCGACCAGACCACGGCTATGTGCGGCTCCAGCGAGTGTGTATAGATCACCGTGGCTACGGCGTTGGCCGTGTCGTGGAAGCCGTTCACAAACTCGAATCCCAGCGCCGTCAGCAGCGCCACGCCCAAAAGCAAATACGCAAATGTGCTGGCCGTGCGCACACCCGAAATATCCGAAAGCAGGTTGATCGCGGCGTACCCGACGCCCGATACCAGGATCACGCCAAAAACCAGCATTCCTGCCTTGCTGGGAGACTTCTCAAGCTTCGCATGTACGGTCGCGCTCGCGGTTGCGGTTGCAGCAGTCGCCATAGTGCCCTCCACACTCTAAGACTGGTTGAACTTCGCAGCATACTACATCGCGCCGCAGCTCAAATTACAGGAGGGTTACACTTGCGTTAAGGGATGCTGCTGGTTACCGAACGCGACCGTAAAGGAGTGCCCCGTGGCCCTGCGTGCCACCAAACGTAATCAAGACGCGAGGAGCGGTGGGGCGGCCGCAGCCCGGCAGGGGTCCGCGTCTTCAACGGAGCGGTTTCAGTTCACCCATGGACCGCGGTCGGAGGGGTGCTTCCGCATGTACACCTGGAACTTCTTCTTGGCGCGCTGCATCTTGTAGTTGCGGTACCACCGGCGCACCTCGTACGTATCCACCTTCGGAAAACGCACTTTCAGGTAAAGCAGGCCGAAAATCATCCCGCCCAGGTGCGCGACCTCGCTGACGGCGCCGTTGACGTTAAGCGATCCCAGCAGCGCCATCGCGCCATAAATCATCACGAAATACTTCGCCTGGATGGGAAACACGAAAAAGAAAAGGATTATCGTTTCTGGATAAAGCACACCGAAAGCCAGCAGCACTCCAAAGATGGCCCCGGATGCGCCGATCGTTCCCCTCGGGTCGCCCAACAACATTTTTACGGTGACGTCGCAAACCCCCGCGCCGATCCCGCACAGAAAATAGTACTTCAGAAACTTCCGCGTTCCCCAGTCTCTTTCCAGCGTGGCGCCGAACATCCACAGCGTGAGCATGTTGAAGAGCAGGTGCAGGATACTGCCATGCAGGAACAGGTAGGTCGCCAGTTCCCAGATGGCGAAATGGTAAACCACCGCCCGGGGGACCAAAGCGAACGGACTGAAAATGTCCCCGAAGCCGGCCTGTTGTGCCAGGTAGCCCAGCACGAAGACCGCGGTATTGCTAATGAGCAGCCATTTCACGCCATTCGGGAAATTACCCGATGAAAAAATGGCGTTTAATCTGTACCGGGTGCTGTGCTGCATCGAGGCCCTAAACGGTTAGGATACCATTCTCCTCTTGTGGGGCAGGTTGCCAACCTGCAGGCCGATTGTCAATCGGCCTTGCAGTCACGATCGCGCCTTCTCCTCCGCTCGCCCATACCGGTTCAAAAGGTACGAGCCGGTCTGCAGCAATCCGGCGAAAGCGAACCACACCTGCCAGTGCGAGAACAAGCCCTTGCGGATGGCGAAATCGCTGGCCCAGTGCGGGTCTTCCGCCAGCCGCCAGATACCCAGTGCCGCCGCCATCACCGCCCCGGGCGTCAGCAACGACGCAAACGCCATCGCCACCCGCCGGTTCTTGCGCCGCTTGCGCTCCACTTTCGAACCTTTCCCAAAGCGGATGCGGACCACCATCTTGCTTACCACTCTATCAGCAATTGAGTTAAATTAGTCGCTTCGGAAAGAAGGCAAATCATGATTCACAGACTGAAGGCTGCTGTTTTCGGCACGGGCTTCGTGGGGCGCGTGCACCTGGAAGGGATTCGCCGCTTGGGCTTCGTCCAGGTCTACGCCATCGGCGAGAGCCAGAAGGAGAAGGCCCGCCGCCTGGGCGAAGAGTTCCACGTCGATAAGACCGCCAGCGACTACCACCTGATTCTGGACGATCCCGAAGTGGATGTGGTCCACGTGTGCACGCCGAACGCGCTGCACTTCCCCATGGTGACCGACGCGCTCAACGCGGGCAAGCACGTAATCTGCGAGAAACCCTTGTCCACTTCCGTCGAGAACGCGCGCAAGCTGGCCGCTCTCGCCAAGGAAAAGAACCTGCGCAACTGCACGTTCCACAACCTGCGCTTCTACCCCATCGTGCAGCAGATGCGCCGTATGCGCGAAGCCGGCGAGCTAGGCGAGATCCTGGTGGTACAGGGCGGCTATTCGCAGGATTGGCTGCTCTACGATACCGATTGGAACTGGCGCATCGACTCCACATCCAACGGCCCGTCGCGCTGCATGGCCGATATCGGCTCGCACTGGTGCGATATGGCCGAACACGTCACCGGCCAGCGCATCACGTCGGTGTGCGCCGACCTGCAGACGTTCCATAAGACCCGCAAGCGGCCCAAGAAATCCATCGAGACCTTCGCCGGCAAAACCCTGAACCCGGAAGACTATGACGAAGTGCCCATCGACACCGAGGATTTCGGCGCGGTGCTCTTCCGCATGGGCGACCGCACCCGTGGCGCATTCACCGCCAGTCAGGTCAACGCGGGTCGCAAGAACGGTCTGAGCCTGGAAGTCTACGGCAGCAAGGCGTCGGTGGCCTGGAACCAGGAGCGGCCCGACGAACTGTGGATCGGACACCGCAATACGCCCAACGAGATCATCATCAAGGACCCGTCGCTATTGCTACCCGCCGCGCGCCCCTACGCCGATCTGCCGGGCGGCCACAGCGAGGGTTACGACGACACCTTCAAGCAGTTGTTTCGCCGCTTCTATCGCTCCGTGGAAGAACCTTCCGCGCCCATCGAGTATCCGCAATTCGTGGACGGCCTGCGCCAATTGCAGATCCTCGACGCCGAACTCGCCTCCACCGCCGCGCGCGCCTGGATGGACGTGTCCAGCTAGTATTTCTTGTACTGCTATCCATCAGTTGTGGGGCGGGCGTCTACGCCTGCAGCGGGTCTCCAGACCCGCTGCGTCGATTTTCGGCCCACGTTTCGTTGCCGCTATGTGGGGCAGGTTGCCAACCTGCAGGCCGATTGTTAATCGGCCTTCCGTCTGTTACCCGCATCCAAATGCCGGTAATTCATAATCGCGTTGAACAGCAAAAAATAGCTCCCCGACGTCTCGTTGCGCCACATCGGATTGTTGGAGAACAGCACGATGTGTCCCTGCCCATGCGGAACATCCACCACCGCTGGCTTTTCCGCCAACTCCGAGCCTCCGTCCAGCAGGCCGCTCACCAGCAGATTCCCGACCTCCGCAAAGCGCACGATCACGCGCGGCAACTCGTTGGCCGGAGGAATCCGCCAGCCCGCATACGCCCGCGCTTCTTCCGGGACGTACAGTTCCTTTTCGCGCGGTGTGCGCTTCGGCTGCTTCTCGGGCGCAGCGTAGGGCCGGCCCTGGATCACATCCGGATCGGTCGCCGATCCCCTCCCACTCGACCGGCTCGCGCTATCTTCTCCGCCGCCGCCGAAGCCCAGGCTCACATTCAAAATGGGGTTCTCGCTGTAGTACAGGTACAGCTTTTCTCCGTATCCATATGCGATAGGGCTCTTGGCGTCCTCCACGCCCGCCAGCAGCACGTCCCCCGGGCACACCAGCTTCTGCGACGGCCGCAGCGAAACCGCGCGCGTCATCCCGCCCTCCACCGGCAGCGCCGCCGATTCGCCGACGGCTACCAGCAGGCCGCCCTCCCGCACAAAGCGTTCCAGGCTCGCCAAGCCGGAATATCCCAGACCGCCGCGAATGTCCTCGCTCGAATCCAGGCCCGAAGCGCCAAAACTGGGCGTCTCGGGCGTGCTCTTCCAGGGCATCGCATGGCCGCCCTGCATCGGAAGCCCCTGCACGGCCGACGCCAGATCGCGCACGAATGGCGGCACGATGACGACGTCAAATTGCTCCCGCAGATTCCCGGTTTCACGCACCTTGGTGTCGGCCAGGTAAGTGTAAGGAATCTTGAGCTGGTCCAGGGTGATGCGAAACCACCCGTCCTGCTGCGTGGACGTCCAGTCGTGTAGCAACGCCACCCGCGGCGCTTCCAGCGCGTGCCGCGCTACGCTCAACTTGGCGTCCGTGGCGAACACGCTGATCCCCAGATCGCGCGCCGTGCCTTCGATCTGCCCGCGGTCCGCATTGGCGATCACGAAAGTGCCGCGATTGAATTTCCGGCCCTCGGCCTCGAACGGTTCTTCGGCGGCCTCCATGGCCACGTTCGCCAGCCGGAACCGGAAGGTGGCCAGCGCGCTATCCGCATTGTTGTTGACCAGGTACGTGGTGTGCCCGGCCCCCTGCATGCCGCCCGCCGCGCGGATCTCACCCGTGAGCTTGGCCATCGGTATGTCGAGCACGGATGTGTCCGTCACCCGCACGGTCTTCACGTTCGCCAGCGCGCCCAGAGTCCAGCCCGTGTCGTCATAAGGCCGCGGATCTTTGGTGCTGAAGTACTGTGTGTCGAGCAGCGTGTCGGCCAGTCGGCTGTAAGGCTGATCCATGCGGATGACGTAGCTGCCCGCCGGAAACTTCACCGTCGTCGTGGTCGACGCGTCCTTCGGCTTGTCCGCCGCCTTCTTCTCTTCCGCCGCCTTCGCAGGACCGCCGATAGCCGCGCTTTCCACGTTCGGCACCGCCGCCGAGAAAGCCTTGTCCGCCCGCGAAATCTCGATCCCCTGCGATCGCAGCACATTCAGCAATACCGCCTGGTCGCCCGCCCGCGCATCGTCCCCGGGCAGCACCCACGCCGCCGGACCTTCCGTGCGCGCTTTGTCCACCGCGCGCCGGCTCTTCAAATAGAAGTTCTGCAGGTACTCCTGCCCGTGTGACGCCACGTTGTAAAGGCCCAGCAGCAGCCCGCTCTGCTGCAGGTTGATGTTGTCGCGCGCCGACCACTTCACCTTGGCCAAAGGCGGGTTCGGCCGAAACCATTCCCTGCTCGTCGAATTCGCTGGCAGCGTGCGCACCTGCGTGTCCGCGCCGCGGTTGCCGAAGGTCTCATAGAACCGGCCGATCGCGTTGTGGCCGGTCGCCGCCCAGATCAGGTAATTCGGCGCCCATCCGTCGTAGAAGCCGTGCGTCCAGACCCCCACCACGCCGCGCCGCGTCAGTTCCTCCACTTCGTAATACGCCAGGCGCTGCCATTCGCTGCTGACGATCGGGTCGAGCCACGCATTGTAAGGCCCCGTGCCGGTGGAGATGTAAAGGTAGGGGATGGACTCATGCAGGTCGTGCATCACCGTCGCGTGCCAATCCAGATACGTCTTGGTGACGTTCTTCGAAAGCGCCAACGAAAGCGTAATGCCATCGCGATTGTTGTCGTGCGAGACATAGTGTCCCCACCACACCAGCGGGTATGGCATCGCATCGGGATGATGCTTGCCGTACATGTAGACGTCCACGAAGCGGTCGCGCCCATCCGTCTCGATGACCGGCGTCAGCAGTACAATCGAATTCTTGCGCACGGTCTGGATCAGCGGCGTCTCTTCCACCGCCAGCCGGTAGGCCAGTTCCATCAGCATTTCGGGCGAACCGGATTCGGGCGAGTGAATGCTGCCATCGGCCCAATAAATGGGTTTTCCTTGCTGGATCAGCGCTTGCGCCTCGGTCTCGCTCAGGCCGCGCGGGTCAGCCAGGCGCGCCGTGATCTGCCGGTATTGGTCGAGGTTCTGAATGGTGGCCTCATCCGCGATCGCCACCAGAATCATTTCTCGCCCTTCCTCGCTCGTGCCCATGGAAAACACCCGCACGCGCGGGCTGCGGCTGGCCAGCAGGCGCATGTAGCCGTTGATCTGCTCCACGTGGTCCAGCACGTCCGGCGCGCCGATAATGTGCCCCAGGTATGTGTCCGGCGCGGGCACGCAGGAGTTCCACGGCAGGTGATCGACCAGTTCAGTGGAGAAGTAAGCCTCGGTCGTGGCTTTGCGGATGGCGGCGGTGTACGCGCTGTCGTCCTTCATCTCGCACGCGTAGGCGGAAGACGCCGCCAACGCCATAGCGGCAGCCGCCAGTACAACTCGCTCAGTCATATCTTGCTACCTATATCACAATCACCAGTGGGCCAGGCCCTCGTGGGGCAGGCTCTCAGCCTGCGGCGGCCTCTCAGGCCGCCTCCTTTGGTGCGGCGATGCTGCTCTGTGGGCGGGCTCTCTTCCCGCAACAGATGCGCGTTCTTGGCGGGATCTCGGTGACACCCCTCCGCCAATAAATATCTCCCTATCCATCAATCGCTTGCCGCCCTTGCCCCGCCTTCTGCGCGCACTCTCGTGCTTCGCTGGAAATAGGGAGCCTGCTTCCATGTTGCCCGATCCCCACCCAACCCGCCCCAACCACGCATTCCGGCGCTGGGTTCACCGCCGCCGCCTCCGTTCAACCGGACGGCGTCCACCGCGCCACGTCGGCAATTGCCTTGGCTCGTCCACTCTTTCTTGCGAGCCGCTCACCCGTGCCCACCCGCCTGCAACGAATTACCTACTCCTGCAGGAGGAGCCGGAATCTCCAACGCGCACGCATCTTCTTGGTCCCGGATGCAACAGCATCCTCCCCAAAATCTCGCACTCTTTCGCCGGCCATGCCCATTTTCACCCCCTCACGGGGGGCCGAGCGCCCCTCACACCTCATTTTCGCTCGTCTGGACCGGCCCGCCAAGATCGGGCGCAACCGGCCCTGCCTCTGCGCCAGCGGCCCGAAACCCAAGCATTGCCGTATGCCAACTCACTGATTTCAAAAGCCAAATGGTTCGCTTGTCCAGAATCGCAGGACTTCGAAACGCTGCGCCCAATGCACAATCCCGCAAAAAAGCACAACCACCAGTCACCAGCCGCCAACCACCAGCCACGCCGCGCGACGCGCGGCTAGCGCGCCCCGGCGTTAAGCTAATGTCTTGGAAACCCTCTTCTCCCCAGCGCAGTCCAGCCGCTGGTCCCGCGCCATGGATGCCTGGCGCCCCACCCTGCGCTACTGCATGCAGACCGAGGTGCACGTCTACGCCTTGGCCGTCGCCGCCAGCCTCCTGCTCTCGTTCTATCCCTTTCTCAATGTCATGCTCTCCTTCTGCCGCGGCGTGCTTCGCTGGCCAGCCGCTGTGGACGCCATCTACCTCGCCATGAACGACGTGCTCCCCGGCGACCTGGGCGCATTCCTCCAGCGCAATCTGCCCTTGCGCGGCCCGTTTCAGCCCGTCGCCATGTTGCTGCTCCTGGTAACCGCCAACGGCGTCTTCGAACCCCTGGAAGTCGCCCTCAACCGTGCCTGGGGCGTCACCCGCAACCGCTCCTACCTCCGCAACCAGCTGGTCAGCCTCGGCATGATCTTTCTGTGCGGCGGTCTGGCGCTGCTCTCGCTGGTCCTCACCGGCATGAACGCCCAATGGGTGCGCGGCGTGACCGGCTCCCACGCCCACTTGGAATTGTGGGTGAAGCTCCTGATCTTCAAGGTGGCCGCCATCCCCATCGGCATCGTGGTATTGTTCCTGATCTACTGGATCTTGCCGAACCGCCGCATCCCGGCCGCCCGCGTGGCCCCCGTGGCGATTCTGGCGGGGCTGGTGCTGGAGGCCCTGAAGTACGTGTTCCTGCTGATCTGGCCGCTCCTGCACGTCAAGCTGGAGCGCGAGTACGGCGTCTTTCGCAACTCCGCCACCATCCTGATCTGGGGTTTCGCTTCCGCCATGATCGTCCTGGCCGCCGCGCAATGGGCCGCCCGTAGGGAGAGTCAAAATGAGCACCGATTGGAAGAAGGATTGGAAAAAGATAGCGCGCGCTAACGGCCTGGCCATTCCCGACGCCGCCCTGGAGCGCATCGCGCAATCGCTCGACACCCTGGAAGCGGACTTCCGCCCGCTGATGCGCGCCCTCCCGCCGGAGACCGAACCGGCCCTCGCCTTCCGCGCCGAACTGAGCCACGACCGTAAGGGAGTGGAGGATCTCGCGTGACGCTGCTCGAAGCCGCCGCCGCGCTGCGACGGCGCGAAATCTCCTCCGCGGAACTGACCGCCGCCGCCCTCCAGCGCATCGAGCGCCTCAATCCCTCCACCAACGCCATGCAAACCGTGATGGCCGACGCTGCCCGCGAGCAAGCCAAACAGGCCGACGAAGAACTGGCGCGCGGCGAAGACCGCGGTCCCCTGCATGGCATTCCCGTCGCGGTCAAAGACCTCTTCTCGACCAAAGGCGTGCGCACCACCGGCGGCTCAAGCCTGTTCGCGGATCATGTCCCGGACCACGATGCTGCCGTCGTCGAATCGCTATGCGCCGGCGGCGCGGTGCTGGTTGGCAAGACCGGCATGCACGAGTTAGCCTACGGCATCACTTCCAGCAATCCGCACTTCGGCGCGATCCGTAACCCGTGGGATCGGGACCGCATCCCAGGCGGCTCCAGCGGTGGATCGGCCGCCGCCGTCGCTGCAGGCATGGTCTCGATGGCCATGGGCAGCGACACCGGTGGTTCCATTCGCATCCCCGCTTCCTTCTGCGGAGTGGTCGGATTGAAGCCCACCTACGGCCGCGTCAGCCGTTACGGCACAATGCCGCTGGGCTTCTCGCTCGACCATATGGGCCCGCTCACCCGCTCGGTCCGCGACGCCGGCGCCGTGCTCAATATAATCGCCGGCTACGATCCTCGCGACGACACATCTTCCCGCCGCCCCGTCGAGAACTACGTGCCGGATATCGAGCCCACCATCCGCGGCCTGCGCATCGGCCTCCCGGAGAACTTCTACTTCGAACGCCTCGACCCGGACGTGGACGCCGCCGTGCGCGCCGCCTTCCATGCCGCCGAATCGCACGGCGCCGAAATCGTCCCGCTGCGCGTGCCGGATATCGCCGCCCTCAACACCGTGGCGCGCGTCATCCTGCTGGCGGAAGCCTCCGCCCTGCTCGAGCCGCACCTGGAGCAGCGCGATCGCTTCGGCCCCGACGTGCTGGCCCTGCTCGATCAGGGCCGCTTGCTCCCAGCCACCGATTACATCAACGCGCAGCGCTTGCGCCGCGCCATGCAGCGCCAATTCGCGGACCTGTGGTCGCGCGTGGATTGCCTGTTCACCCCCACCACCCCCATCACCGCGCCGCGCATCGGAGAGACAGCCACGACCATCGGCGGCCAAAGCCAAGATGTGCGGCTGGCTACCACCCGCCTGGTGCGCGCCATCAACGCGCTGGGCTTGCCTGCCGTGTCCGTTCCGTGCGGCGCGGATCGCCGCGGCCTGCCCATCGGCCTGCAGATCGTGGGCCAGCCCTTCGCCGAAGCCCTCATTCTGCGCGTCGCGCAGGCGCTGGTCCCGGCGGAGGTCCCTGTACCCCGTCTATAATCACCACATGGAAATTACCCGACGCACTTTACTGCAAGCCGGCGCGCTGCTCGCCGCCGCTGCGCCCTCCGCCCGTCCCGCTCCCAGCGACCGCATCGCAGTCGGGGTGATCGGAACGGGTGCGCGTGGGCAGGAGTTGATGGACGCGCTCCAGCAGCATCCGCAGGCCGAAATCGTGGGCCTCGTCGATGCCTACAAAGGGCGCCTCGATCGCGCCCTCAGCCGCGTCAAGGGCGGCGCCGGCCGCGCCAAGATCTACCCAACGCATCGCGAATTGCTGGCGGAAAAATCCATCGACGCCGTGGTCGTCGCCATCCCCGACCATCTCCACAAGGCTGTCGTGGTGGACGCCCTGCGCGCGGGCAAGGACGTCTATTGCGAGAAGCCCCTGACCTATACCCCTGCCGAAGGTCTGGAGATCATTGCCGCGGCTGCCGCCGGCCGGCGCATCGTCCAAGTGGGCAGCCAGGGAGTCAGTTCCGACCTGGAACGTAAAGCTAAGGAAATGATTCGGGCCGGCAAACTCGGCCGCATCACCATGATCCATGCGGCCATCAATCGCAATACCGCATCCGGCGCTTGGATTTATCCCATCCCGCCGGACGCCTCTCCGGAAACCGTGAACTGGGCCATGTTCCAGGGTTCCGCGTCCCCGCGCCCCTTCAGCCTGGAACGCTTCTTTCGCTGGCGCTGCTACCAGGAATACTCGGGCGGCATCGCCACCGATCTCTTCGTCCACCTGTGCACCGCCGTCAACTTCCTGATGGACGCCAAAATGCCCGCCCGCGCCATGGCCATGGGCGAGTTGTATCGCTGGAAGGAAAGCCGCGATGTGCCCGACACGCTCAACGCCATCCTGGAGTATCCCGAGGGCTTTACCGTGAACCTCAGCTCGTCGTTCAATAACGAGTTGAATGCCGAAGCCGCCTTCCAGGTGCTCGGCACCGAAGGCAGCCTCACCATCGGCGGGGACGGCCTGGTCTTCTATCCGGAAAACGCCGTCGAGGATAACCGCTGGATCGTGGACGCCTGGGCGCAACCGCTCGAAGACGCCTATTACAAGGACCCCAAGGTGATCGCCGCGGAAGTCGAGCCGGCCAAGCGCCCCCGCAAAGCGCCCGAGCATTTCAAAGACGAGGGACCCGAACCAACGGTCGCGCACTTCGGCCATTTCTTCGATTCCATCCGCTCGCGCCAGCCCTATTGGGAGAATGAAGTCGCCGGCCACCATGCCGCCGCCTGCGCCCATATGATCAACCTTTCCGCGCAAGACCGCCGCCTGGTCGCCTGGGACTTCGCCAAAGACCTGATCGCCGTGTAGCGAGGCAGGCGCCATGAAACCGCGAAGACCAGCCAAGCGACCGGATCGAGCGGTGGCCCCAGCCCAAGAGCCAGCCGCATTGCTGGCCGACTTGCGGGAGTTGATCCTGCACGCCCGCGAAGGCGTGGCGCGGGCCGTGGACTCGGGGCTCACTACCCTGTACTGGCACGTGGGCCGGCGCATCCGGCAAGACATCCTGAAGGAAGCGCGGGCGGACTACGGAGCGCAGGTCGTGTCCGCACTGAGTGCACAATTATCCGCCGAGTTCGGACGCGGCTTCTCGCGGCGCAATCTCTTCAACATGGTGCGCTTTGCCGAGGTCTTCCCGGATCCCCGAATTGTGCAGCCATTGGCTGCACAATTGAGTTGGACCCACTTCTCGCTCATTATCTACCTGGACGACCCGCTCCAGCGCGACTTCTACGCCGAGATGTGCCGCATTGAGGGCTGGAACAAGCGCACGCTGGGAAAAAAGATCGGCTCTATGCTCTTCGAGCGCACAGCACTGTCGCGCAAGCCGGAAAAGCTCGCGGCGATGGAACTCAAACAATTGCGCGAGGAAGACAAACTCACCCCCGATCTGGTCTTCCGCGATCCCTATCTCCTCGATTTCCTCGGATTGAAAGACACTTACGCGGAGAAGGATCTGGAAGCGGCCATCCTCCGGGAGATGGAGGCGTTCATCCTCGAACTCGGCGTGGGGTTCTGCTTCGTGGCACGCCAGCAGAGGATGCAAATCGAAGCTCCGCCGCTTGATCGCGATTGAGCTGAAGCTCGGCAAGTTCGAGGCGGCGGATAAAGGCCAGATGGAGCTCTATCTGGGCTGGCTCAAGCGGTATGCTTGCGAGCCGGACGAGGCCGAACCTCTGGGCATGATCCTTTGCGCAGGCAAAAGCGAGGAACACATCGCGCTGCTTGAGATTCAAAAGAGCGGCATTCACGTGGCCAGCTACTGGGCCGATGCGCTGCCGAGGAAGGAACTGGAGCGCAAACTCCACGAGGCCGTGCGCCTGGCCCGTGCGCGCCTGGAGGCAGCCAAGGACTGAGCGCAAGGCCTGCTCGCCCCGCCGTGCGATACTAAAAGAAAGGATGCCAGCCACCAGCCAGATCCCGGATGAAACCGCGGTCCTCCTGCAGGCTCGCGAAGGCGACGCCAAGGCCTTCTCGGAATTGGTGCGCCGTTACGAGAACAAGATCTTCCGCCTGGCCATGCACATCACCCAGAACCGCGAAGACGCCGAAGACGTCTTGCAGGAGACCTTCCTCAAAGCCTACGAGCACCTCGATCAGTTCCAGGGCAATTCGAAGTTCTATACCTGGATCGTGCGCATCGCCGTCAACCAGGCGCTGATGAAACTGCGCAAGCGCAAGACCGATAAAACCGTGTCGATGGACGAAACCATCGACACCGGCGAGGACACCGTGGCGCGCGAAATTGCCGCCTGGGACGAGAACCCGGAGCAGCGCTACTCCCGCGAGGAGATGAGCCAGATTCTCAACACCGCCGTGGATAGCCTGACACCGCCCTATCGCGCGGTTTTCGTGCTGCGGGATATCGAAGAGCTCTCTACCGAAGAAACCGCCGAGGCCCTCGATTTGTCCATCCCGGCGGTCAAGAGCCGGCTGTTGCGCGCGCGCCTCCAACTCCGCGATAAGTTGACCCGTTTCTTCAAGCATAAGGAGGATGACGCCTTTGCTTACATGTAAGCAGTTCTTGCAGGAACTCAGCGATTATCTGGACGAGAACGTGGACGCGGAGATCCGGGC
>Ga0187871_10002705_pt1 | contig 14167 bp, 12 predicted proteins | sample June2016WEW_16_1_FD_132988 | JGI IMG/M metagenome (GOLD analysis project Ga0187871, IMG submission 132988) | Peatland microbial communities from SPRUCE experiment site at the Marcell Experimental Forest, Minnesota, USA - June2016WEW_16_10 | ecosystem: Environmental > Terrestrial > Soil >... | reverse complement strand
CGACAGAACCTTGTATTGCGGGTACAGGATTCCACCTCTTTCTGTGACGGTCTCCTCCGTCGCACTTCCCGTCGTTCCTTGTAGATAGTACAGCCCGTCACTGGACCAAGTGGACAGGGGACTGAACTGGGGTCCGTTGATGCACCATCTTTCTGACCCGGACCATGTGACAAAAGAACTTATTCCGGGAAACGGGTGAACAACGCCGGCAGAGTCTTTGAAGGACCAAGTGTACGCCCGAGTGGTGATAGTACAGTCGTTTATAACTTCAGACGTTGTCTTCTCGGTGTCGCTGAGCGTTCCAGGAATCGTTTGCCCAAAAGAAGAGCTGGCTAGGGCAGCCAGGGCGAAAAGCATCCAGAGGTATTTTTTTCCGCAGTTGTACGCTGAGAATAAGAATTGCGTTGTATTCATCGAAGTATCTCCTTGCAAACCTCAAGGGCTTGCCATTTGAAAGGTGGCTGTCGATGTGGTAGAGACCATGAGGTGTGCTGGGCTCACCACAAACATGGCTGACAATGGTGAATGATTACGTCCGAAACGGACGCAGCCCATTTTGAAGGAAGGAGCCGCTGAGAGCTCTTTGTCCCGATCCCTCGATCGGACAAACTCCGTGGAAATTAGGCAAACCATAGAAGACCTAGTAAGACACTGTCAAGGCGCGCGCAGAATTTTCCTGTGGATTTTGTTAATCGCTCCGGCCCAGCGCATGAGCCAATAACTATCGTAGAATCCTCATTGCATCGCTCAGTACTGAGTTTGGAAGGATTTCTCTGACCTCACCCGAAAACCCGCAGCTCGATCCGCCGCTGAACAGCGACCCGCAGTTCTCCGCTCCTCTGGTTACCTATTCGCTTCCGCCGCTTGAGTCAACGCCACCGCCGCCCGCCCCCCACGCCGGCGAGAACCCCGTGTGGAGCGGATGGGACGTGCTGCTGATCGCCGCGCTCACTCTAGCCACGATTTTTCTGATTCAACTGATCCTCATCCTGGTGGGACTGCGCTTCGTCTATCGCCACGAGAATTGGGTCGACGTGGCGCAGAAGCCTGTGCTGGCGCTGCTCTCCGAGTTGCTGGCTTACGGCGTCGTCGCGGTTTACATGATCCTGCTGGTCGAGGGCAAGTATCACACACGCTTCTGGGCCGCCATTCGCTGGAATTGGCCGGGGCTCGCCGGCCTGAGCCTGGTGGGCGTGGGAGTTCTCATGCTCGGCCTCGACTTCCTGGGACGATTTCTGCCCATGCCCAAGACCACTCCTTTCGATCAGTTCTTCGACCGTCCCCTGGATGCCTATCTCACCGTCGCCTTCGCCATTACCCTCGGTCCCTTGATGGAAGAACTTTTCTTTCGCGGATTTCTTTATCCCGTGGTGGCGCGGCGACTGGGCGCCTTCTGGGGAATCCTTCTCACTGCGCTTCCCTTCGGCCTGATGCACTACCTGCAGTATCGCTCCTGGTCGGCCGTGCTGATCATCATTCTGGTGGGCGTGGTGCTCACCACGGTGCGCGCGGTCACGAAGTCAGTGGCGTCAAGCTTTCTGGCGCACGTGGGCTACAACGGCACACTCATGGTCCTGGCCGCGGTAGCCACCGACGGCTTCCGCCACATGGAGAAAGCAGGCGTGCTGTTGTTCTGACTGGGTGATGGCCGATTGTGTGGCGCGGGCACTCCTGCCCGCGAAATCTAACCAGGAGAACAGCTGCGTCTCCACATTCAGATCTTCGGGATTCCCGGCACCCGCACCACATTCTTGTTCAATCTTGGTTTATACTCGGTTCGCTCAGAAAGGAAGTCTAAATGAAAGGTAATCCTAAGGTCCTCGTTGAACTCAATAAAGCCCTCCGTGAAGAGCTGACTGCCATCAACCAATATTTTCTGCACGCCGAGATGTGCGAAAACTGGGGATATCATCGGCTCTCCGATTTCATCAAGAAACAATCCATTGGCGAAATGAAGCACGCCGAAGTGCTCATCGAACGCATCCTGTTTCTCGACGGCAGCCCGTCCATGATGCCCCTGGAATTAAAGGTTGGCGGGACGGTGAAGTCCATGCTCGAAAGCGACCTGGCCCTGGAAGTCGGTGCCGTCAAGCAATACAACAACGCCATCGCCATCGCCACTCACGAAGGCGACAACGGCTCACGGGACTTGTTCGTGATACTGCTCAAGGACGAAGAAGAGCACGTCGACTTCCTCGAAGCTCAAATGCACCAGATCAAAGAGCTAGGTTACGAGCGCTATCTGACGCAACAGATGGGCGAGAATGAAGAATAGGAAACAGGCGCAGAAGGAAGAGGAACTCGGTACTGGGTACTCGGTACTTACTTCACTGTAACCGTCAGCAACTGCGCTCCTGACACAACGTAGTCCAGCGGGGCGGTTGCCGTTTCATCCACGTTCGACTCGCCGCTTACGATCATTTCCTGGTTGCCGCGCATGCCATCCATCACATTCATGATCGAGATGGGCAGCGTGGGCATCACCTTGTCGGCAACGCGGGCTTCGGGGTCGGCCTCGAGCAGCGAAACGTAGACCCGGTTGTTGGAATGCTCTTTGTTGAGCACCGCGATGGTGGAAGCGAGATCAAGTTTGCGCCCGAAGGCGGGGTTCGTGTGTCCGATGCGGTCGAGAGTATCGCCGTCGCTGACCAGGATGCGCAAAATTCCCTTGCTCGCCGAGGCGGGAATCTTCACTGGAATCTGCCGCACGATGCGCTCGCCGCGATAAGGAGCCAGCACGGTTTCCAGCATAATCTCGTCTCCGGGCCGAGCCTCCGTAACGTCGGTGCGGGCGCTCTCCAGGCGCGCCCAGCGCCGTTCGCGGACCAGGTCGAAATCCAGCTTAACGCCCGCGATGGCCGGAGCATTATAAGGATTGTCGTAGATGCGGCCAAAGCGCTCACCCAGCGAAATCGCAGCCTGCATTGCCGCGGGTTGCGAGTTCTCCGCCGGAGCGAACATGTTGTGCATCATCACGTCAGGAAATCCTCTTACGCCGATGCTGCCCGTGAGCCGGTAGGTTATTTCTTCACCAAACTCGTTTACGCCGTGCAGCGCGTTGAATACCGTCACCATCAGAGCGACCGGCGTCAGCTTCGCATTGTTCAGCACTTCGTAATGGAATTGCTTCACTCCCGTGCTGCTGTGGATGCTCAACGTGACCGGAATCATTTCCGGCTGCCGGTCGAACACCCCCATGATGCCGGTGTGGCGATCCTGGACGAACGTGCCCACGGGCTCCGTCGTGTTCACAATCTTAAAAGCGTTCAGCGGTGAAGGCAGCGTGGCCAATACCTCGGCCTTATTCATGGGCAAGTCGACCGCGCCGAACTGCAGCAGCGGATGTCCGCAGGCCAGCAGCCGCTGCGCATCGACGTAGGTCACGGTGCATGTGGCCTCGATATCCATGTCGCCGCGCACCAGGATGGCGCTCACAGCGGATCCAGCTTCAAGCGGTTCGGGCTGTTTGTCGTCGCTGACCGATCCCGCGCCCATCACCGGCACGATTCCTGCGGACGCGAACTGCCCTGCGAAAAGATGAATGGCTTGCTCGGAGAATCCGTTGAAGACCAGCGGAGTCTCAATAGGCTTCAGGTAATTCGCGTAACCGTTCGAATCCTGGGCCGAGCCCGGAAGTGTGGTTGACTCACCCGGCGCGGCAGTCTTACCCGCGACCCTGTTTACCACGGGCTTGGCAGCGGAAGTCTCTTCCGCTGGCGAGCGATCCAGCGCGCTGATCTCCAGCATATCGGCGATGGGCGTAACCCCGGCGATCGGTTCTTTGGAGAATTCTCCGATGCGGAAGGCGAGCGCTCCGGCGAGTTTGCCATCAAGATAAACCGGACTGCCGCTCATGCCCGCCACCACCCCCGTGTATTCCACTTTCTGCCCGTGCAGTCGGACAAGAATAATGTCTCCCTTGGGCCCATTCACGTTGTGCAGCACGCCGAGTACTTCCACTTCCATGGCCTCAGGCTTCACGCCCTGAAATACCGTGTAGGCCACGCCGCGCATGCCGGCGTGAATCTCGCTAACGGCAATGGTCTGAGGGTTTTGCGCAGTTTGCGTGCCAGGGGAGGCCTGTGCAGACGTAAAGGAGGAGAAAGACAGGCAAGCGACGAAGAACGCGAAAGCTAATTTTTTCATGAAGGACGCCCGGCAGAACGTAAGCCTTACCTTACTCGATTAGACTCCGCCAGATTGTAAGTCGTTGCCAGGAGGGGAAGAACGGGAGCCGGGCAAAACATCCCAATCGCGAATCCCTGCGTCTATACTAGCACAGGGATTTCCGCTCCCACGGAGTCTCTATCTACTCAGGGGTTTGCCATGTTTGCTAATGTATCCGCCAATTTGCTCACCAAATATATGGTTCCGAACCGGCGCTCGCGCTTCCAGAATTTCACCAGGTGGATGCTGGCGTTGTCCGTCTCGCTGGTCCTGCTGTCCGCAGTCATTCCCGCATCTGCTCAGGACCAGCAGGCTCCGCCGCCGCAGAATCAGGACAACGGCAAGCCCAAACAGGAAGCTCCACCAGAAGCCGGGGGCCCGGGCGGCGATATCGGCCCATACGCCGTGCCGAAGAAATCCGCCGAGGAACCCCCGCCGCCTCCGCCCCCCGCCGCCAAGAAAGTCGAGGGCCTGCCTGACTATTCCATTAAGGTGAACGTGCCCCTGGTGAACGTGGATGTGCTGGTCACCACCAAAACCGGCCAGTTTGTCCCCGGCCTGAAAGCCGATAATTTCCGTCTCTTTGAAGACGGAGCCGCGCAGCAGGTCGCAAATTTCGAAGTCTCGAAAGCCCCCATCACCGCCGTGTTGCTCGTGGAATTCGCCTCCACCAACTATGTGTTCTTGCGCGACGCGCTGCAAGCCTCCTATGCCTTCGCCAACACGCTCAGAAAGGACGACTGGATCGCCGTTGCCTACTACGATATGCAGCCGCACATCCTGGTGGATTTCACTCAGGACAAGAAAGCGGTCTACGGAGCTCTGAACCAGCTGCGCATTCCGGGATTCGCCGAGACCAATCTGTTCGACGCGTTATACGACACGCTGGATCGTATGGACCGGGTGGAAGGAAAAAAGTACATCATTCTCATCACCACGGGAGTCGATACCTTCAGCAAGATGACGCTCGACAAGATCACCAAGAAGATCAAGGAAACGAAAGACGTAACCATCTTCCCGGTCAGCGTGGGATGGATTCTCCGGGAAATGTATGAAGCGCGTGGCGGGCACGCGCCGCACGGGATGGGTATTCCGGTCAGCAACATGGACTACCTGCAGGCCGATAACGAAATGCGCAACTTCGCCGCCATGACCGGTGGACGCGCCTACTTCCCGCGCTTTGAGGCAGAGTACGGCGAGGACTTTCTCGAGATCTCGAACGACATCCGCAATCAGTATTCGCTCGCCTACCACCCCACGAATGCCAAACTGGACGGCACCTACCGAAAGCTCAAGGTGCAGGTCGTAGCTCCCGATGGCGGCCCGCTGAAGGTGAAGGACCAGAAAGGCAAAGAACAGAAAATCGAGGTTGTCTCTCGCGACGGCTACACCGCCAAGCACACCGTGGACTGACGCAAAGCTCTTAACTTTTTCTAGCCGCAGGCAGAGAATAAAGTCTCTTGTCAGGCGAGGCCGCACCACCGCAATTGTAAAATTTCGATCAAACCGCGCGCGGAATGTGATCTTCCGGCCGGAACTGTAGTACTCTGTCCAGCGGACTTCGGTCGTAAATCTCTTCATTAACTTCCGTTCACTAGCAATCACTGGGGGAACTTTGGCCAAGAAATTCCTGTTTGTTATAGCTCTGTTGTGCGCAGTCTGCGGGATATCGGCAGCGCAGTCTCTGACCAGGCTCAAGCATCAGCCGCCCGACGGCGCAATCTTAACCTTTCAATTAACCGATGGCACCGTGATGGCCCAAGGCGGCGCCGACTCCGATTGGTGGAAGCTTACGCCCGACATTACCGGAAGCTACGTCAACGGAACCTGGACGCAACTCGCCAGCCTGCCTTCGGGATACGTGCCCGACGCCTTCGCTTCCGCCGTGCTGGCCGATGGCCGTCTCGTGATTGAGGGTGGTGAATACAACAACGGAAACTTCACCCTCACCAACCGGGGCGCAATCTACGATCCCTCGGCCAATACCTGGACCACGGTGCAACCTCCCAAGGGTTGGAATTACATTGGAGATTCACCCGCAGTGGTGTTGCCCGGCGGCCAGTTTCTCGTGGGCAACAAGCTCACCACAGAGATGGCGGCTCTCGATCCTAAAACGCTGACCTGGCACGCGGTCTCGTCCACCGGCAAGGATGGCTTCAACGCCGAGGAGGGTTGGACCCTCCTGCCTAACGGTACCATCCTCACCGCCGACGTATTGAATGCTCCTAACTCGGAGATCTATACGCCTTCCGCCGGCGCATGGGCTTCGGCGGGCAGCACCATTGTGGATCTACATTCGCCCTCGCCCTTCGGTTGCATTGCCTACGGTCCCCACGGTTCCCTTTGCTACTATCCGCCTGGAGAAATCGGTCCCGCGATTCTGCGTCCCGATGGCACAGTCTTCGCTACCGGTTCCTATTCGAATGATGGCAGCGGTCCCGGACACACCGCGATTTATTCTCCGACAGCAGGATGGAGCGTCGGCCCCGACTTCCCCAACGGCGACAACGCTGGCGACTCCTTCGCCGTACTCCTCACCAGCGGCGATGTTCTAGTCGAAGGCGACACCGGAACCTCATATGTTTTCAATGGCACCACTCTCACCCCCGGGCCAGCCACGCCGGGTAGTTTGATGGTGCTCCCGACCGGACAGGTGCTGGTTGGTGGTGCGGAGGTCTACAACTCCGCTGGCACTTACTTGCCGGCGTGGGCTCCCTCGATTAGTTCGGTTCCGACCACGGTAGTGCGCGGCTCAACCTACAAGATTAGCGGTACCCAATTCAATGGCTTGTCACAAGCCGCTGCCTTCGGGGACGAGTACCAGACCGCGACTAATTATCCCCTGGTGCGCATCACCAACAACAGCACCGGTCACGTCTTCTATGCCAAGACGCACGACCACAGCACCATGGCCGTCGCTACCGGCACGAAAGTTGTCTCCACCAACTTCGATGTTCCCGCGAGCATGGAGACGGGAGCGAGTTCGCTGGTAGTGGTGGCGAACGGAATACCGTCAGCGGCAGTCAGCATCACCGTGAACTAGCAGGGATTGATTGAATCAGCCCCCGGAGGCGGGGGCTTTGCTTTCGTGCGACGAGGGTATCCCTTCGCAAGTCACAAAGAAAAAAAGGGTAGTGGTGCAGTTCGGCTTTTGCCCGGCGTCATCCTGAGCGCAGCCGTTTTTCAGGCGGAGCGAAGGATCTCCCGCTCAACCGGCATAGAGCGTCAGCCAAACTGCACTACCGCCCAACTGAGGTGGCTGCGGTAACCTGATCCCGCGAGCCGCTGAGAACTGAGACTCAATGGAACAAAGCGTCCAGCAAAAACACCACGCCTGCGCCAACAAAAACCAGCAAAGCCATCTTCGCTCCCGGCTCCCTGTTCACCTCGGGAACCAGGTCTGACGCCGCCACGTAGATCGTCACTCCCGCCGCCAGTGGCAGTCCCGCGTCCACATGTTGACGGAAGATCGCCATCGTCAAAACGCCCGCCAGCGTGGCTCCGCCCAGAATCACTGACGCACCCCAAGCCGTGCCCCGGCTGCGTCCGCTGGCCAGCATCACCGAACTCACGGTGAAGCCTTCAGGAATCTTATGCAGAAAGATAGCAAAGAAGATGATCCAGCCCAGAGCGTTCGAAACCAGAAATCCAGACGCGATGGCGATGCCATCAAAAAAAGTGTGAATGATCAGCCCCAGCAACACGGAATATCCCTTGTGGGAGTGCATGAACTCATCTTTGTGCGTCTCTTCACCGAAATGGAAGTGCGGCGTGACCGTATGCTCGAAGAAGTGAATGAGCAGGTAGCCCAGCAGAATCAAATACGCCGCGCTTCGTCCGCGTAGTTCGAGGCTCTCCGGCACCATCTCAACGAGAGCGGTCGCCAGCATGAATCCCGCTCCCAGCGCGACAAAGTAGCGCAGATACCGCCGCTCCCAACTGCGCTGCACAATAATCGCCCCGCCAAATACGTTAGCGGCCGCGGCCGTAAGGCCGAGCAGTATGCTGGTGGCAATGGGATGCATGAAGTAAGAAAGTACCTAGTACCCGGTACCTAGTCAAATCCCTCACGCCGCGGGGAGGCGCTCTTTAAGGGAGTTCAGGAGGCCACTCAGGATTCGGCCCACTTCATGCGTACGTTTAAGGAGTTCTGCCGTCTGCGATTCAGTAAGATAATTTCTTCTTTGTGCAATGACAATTTGAGTTTCGAGTTCTGCCAGGGATCCACAAGAGTGTCGAAAAAAGTGACGAAACTCGCGACGGCTAAAGTGTGCCTGCCCTTCCGCTATATTGCTCGGGATTGAAACGGCGGCCCTAAGCATCTGATCGGTCAAACTATAAATCTCTCGCTTAGGAAATGCCTCAGTCGCGTCGTAAACAGCATTGGCTAGGTCCATCGATTTCTGCCAAGCGATCAAGTCTTTGTAATGCTGCGCCATTTCTTCAGCTTAAAGCCAAAGCCTGCAAACTCAGCATTTCCAGTCTTCGTTTTGACGTCCTCGTCCCAAGTCGGGACTCCCAAGTCCATCGGGCCTGCTCTTACTGGGTACAAGGTACTAGGTACTCTTCACCCCGAATGCCTGATGTGCATCACGTCTCCATCCTGCACGATGTAATCTTTCCCTTCGAGTCTGAGTGTGCCCTTGGCGCGGGCGTTGGCCTCTGATCCCGCTTCCAGCAGCTGATCCCAACGAATGGTTTCCGCGCGGATGAAATGTTTTTCCAGATCGGAGTGAATCGCTCCCGCCGCTTCTTGCGCACGCGAGTGCGCCGGAACCTGCCAGGCGCGGCACTCATCTTCGCCAGCTGTGAAGAATGAGATCAGGCCCAGCAGTTTGTAAGTGGTGCGTATAAGCCGCACCAGCCCACTCTCCGTGAGCCCATAGCTCGACAAGAATTCAGCGGCATCCGCGTCGCTCATCTCGGCCAGTTCCGCTTCCACCTTGCCACAAATGGCCGTGGCCGCGGCATTTGGCCGTGCCGCGATTTCCGTGAGCCCATACTTGCCCACCGCTTCTTCCAGTTCCCTGCCCAGTTCGGTCGACTCCCCGATGTTGAGCACGTAGAAAATCGGCTTCTCACTAAGGAACATGAAACCCTTGATGCGCTTCTTGTCTTCAGGTGTCATTTCCATTTCGCGCAGCGGTTTGTCCGATTCCACTTGCACCTTGGCGCGCTTCAGCAGCTCGAACTCTTTCTCAAGTTCCGGCGTCTTCATCTTCTTAAGATCTTTTTCCAGCCGCTCCAGCCGCTTTTCGATTTGCCCCAGATCGCTCACCAGCAGATCGAATTCCACGTTCTTGATGTCGCGCAGCGGATCGATCTCCCCAGCGTGCGGCACCGAAGGATCGTCGAACACACGCACAACATGGGCGAGCGCATCCACATTTCGCAGATGCGCGGCGTAGGCGCTGTCTTTCAACGCTTCCTGTCCGATGGCGCCCACGTCCACATACTCCACCGACGTGTGCGTAAGCTTCTTCGGGTTGTAAAGCGCGGCAAGCCGGTCGAGGCGGTCGTCCGGAACCTTGGCCACACCAATGTGCGCCTCGCGCGGGTTAGCCCGCGCCTGATCCGAAAGATGTGCCTTGGTCAGAATCCGAAACAGCGATGTCTTGCCCACCTGCGGCAGGCCAATGATTCCAGTTTTCATAAGAAGGCTTCTAGCCTCTAGCTCCTGGCTTCTAGCTGCTGCGACGCCGAAGCGAAACCCGAGCAGATCGACACAGCAGCCTCAGCGATGATCGAACAACCTTTCAGGATAAATGATCGCGCGAGCAAATGCCCAACGGTATGCGAAGGTGTTTCGGCTAGAAGCCAGCAGCTAGAAGCTCCGCGCAGTCAGATACACCACCACCAACCCCAGCAGCAGGACCGCGCCTTCCACGCGCGTGGACCACACATGCAGCGCATCGAACTGAACGCGCTCCGGATTGTCGATCGGCGCCGCGCTCACTTCGCCCAGCGATGCCCGCAAAACATCCATCCGAGGAATGATCCCAAACTGCGAGACGAGAGTGAGTGCGAGCATCAGACATAGAAGCACGTGCCGCGCCGCAAACACGTGTGCCGTGCCATCGGTGAAGCGGCTGTAGATCAATGAGCTGATCAGGAAGACAATGCCGGAAACAATGGCGATCCAGTGCAGCTTGCCCAGAGCGCGTCCAACCACGTTGCCGGCAAGATGAGTCGTGGGCAAAACAGAGAACGCCGTAGGCGCAAGCACGAAGGCAAAAAAGATCAGCCCGCCGATCCAGACGACGAGTGACAGCAGCATGAGAAAACGGAGAAAGGACATGGGTAAGAATTATAGTCTGCGCGACGGGAGTACCTAGTACCCAGTACCTAGCCAATTCTCATTACACTGGGTACTGGGTACTGGGTACTAGGTACTCGGTACTGAGTTCTACACCGGCACGGCCACATTCTCCACAATCTCGCGCAGCACCTGATCCGCCTGTTCCGATTTCTTCAGCGTGGAGGCATAGCCTCCATTCACCACTACGCGGTGAGCGAAGACCGGCACGGCCAGCGGCTTGAAGTCTTCCGGAGTGCAGAAGGTGCGGCCTTCGAGGAAGGCCATGGCTTGCGCCGCGCGATAGAGCGCCTGCGCGCCGCGCGGCGAAACTCCCAGGGACAGATACTCCGACTCGCGCGTGCGGCGCACGATTTCAAGCGCGTAGGTCACCAGAGATTCATCGACGCGAATGCGCTTGACGGCCTCCTGCATTTCGAGCACGTCAGCGCCGGTCAGTACGGGCCGTAGGTCCTGCAAATGCGCCGCTCCAGCTTCCGAGCGCAGAATCTCGCGCTCGGCCGCGGCCTCCGGATAGCCCATCCTCACCCGCATCAAGAATCGATCCATTTGCGATTCCGGAAGAGGATAAGTCCCGTGATGCTCCACCGGATTCTGCGTGGCAATCACCAGAAACGGCTGCGGCAGTTCGTAAGAGTGCGCGTCCACCGTGACCTGGCCTTCGTTCATGGCCTCCAGCAGCGCGGATTGCGTCTTCGGAGTGGTCCGGTTGATCTCATCCGCCAGCAGAACGTTGGTGAACACCGGACCGCGCTTGAACTCAAACGCCTGGTCCAACGAGGAATAAACCGAGATGCCCAGCACGTCGGAAGGCAGCATGTCGCTGGTGAATTGCACGCGCTGAAAGGTGCAATCGATGGCGCGGGCGAGAGCTTGTCCCAGCGTGGTTTTGCCTACTCCCGGAACGCCTTCAATCAGCAGGTGTCCGCGGGCGAAGATGCTCACCAGGGCGAGGCGCACCACATCATCCTTACCGCGAATCACGCGGCGAAGCGCTTTTTCCAGTTCGGCAGCCTTGTGGGATACGGCTATGGCAGTTTCAGGTGACATTGTTTGGATTTTACTATCTGGCGCAGCGGCGGCGGAGTTACCGATGTCATAGGGCTTTCAGCTTCTGGCTGCCAGCTTCTAGCTTTGTCATCCCGAGCGAAGCGAGGGATCTTGGTTTCCGCACCGCGACAAACTTAAGAACGCGAGCACGAAACGATCTTGCATTGGTTTGAGCTAGAAGCTAGTAGCTAGAAGCTGAGTTCTACTGCAGGAACTGTGCCGGACGCCCGGTCAGCCGCTCGATTCTCTTGGCAATCGGAGGATGGGTCGAGAACAGGTTGCCGAAGTTCATTCCCAACAGGGGTTGGATGATGAACAGGTGCGCCGTCGATGGGCTGGCTGCCATGGGCACGCGCCGCGAGTAGGTGTCGAGCTTCTGCAAGGCGCTAGCCAGGGCATAGGGATTGCCCGTGTAATGTGCGCCGGTAGCGTCGGCCTGATACTCGCGCGAGCGGGATACCGCCATCTGAATCAGAGCGGCGGCGATTGGCGCCACAATCAGCATGAACAACCCGGCAAGGCCTCCGCCGCGGCGGTCGCGGCTGCCGCCCATTCCACCAAAGATCATGGCAAAGCGTCCCATGCTGGCGAGCATGGTGATCGCGCCTGCGATGGTCGCTGCCACAGAGCTGATCAGGATGTCGCGGTTGCCTACGTGTCCCAGTTCATGCGCCAGCACGCCTTCCAGTTCCTCGTCATTCAGTAACCCCAAAATCCCATGGGTTACGGCTACAGACGCGTGTTTCGGGTTGCGTCCCGTGGCGAACGCGTTGGGCGACTCGGTTGGGATCACATAAATCTTTGGCATGGGCAGGCCAATCTTCTGGGTCAGCCGCTCCACAATCTCGTAAGCGCGCGGCAGTTGCTCGCGCGTGACCGGCTGCGCCCGGTACATGGCCAGCGCGATCTTGTCGGAGAAGAAGTAAGAGACGAAGTTCATCACGGCGGCAAAGGCCAGCGCCAGCAGCATCCCATTCTCGCCGCCAAAGTAGCGGCCAAAGAACATCAGCAGGAGCGTGAGGGCGGTCAGCAGAAAAGCAGTCTTGAATGTGTTTCCCATATTTGTTTACACCAGGTTCGATCTCACCCTATTGGATGTTACGCGATGAGGCGGGATGCATGGGGGCGGGAGCATGTGGGCGTCGATGGTTCCGGTCGGAACATTTGTATGTACAAATGTTCCAGTCGGAACATTAGAGCGTTTTACCGGAACACTGTGGATATCTCGGAAAACTCGGAAAACCACCTTAAAGCTATAGTTGGTGGTCGGCAAACGGCTGTGCGGGAGGGGTTTAGGCAATGCGCCGGAAAAGTGGCAGGAAAGACACGGGGCGAAGAAATAGCGATGAAAATCGACGCTCGGAGCTGGCAGTCGCATGGGGCGAGTGCCGATTTCATAGACTTACGGGAGATGCTCCTGCTTTCGCCGATGTGGCGACGCAGGGATTGTCATCTTTGGGCGGGGTCAAGGTCGCGGGCGGAACGGCTTCTCGGGGGTCATCGGCGGCGGCGATGGGGGATGGGCGTAACTCGATGGTTAGGTGCTGTGATTCGGCGCGCAAAATCCTAAGAGGGATGACGCTGCATCGACCCGCGCCGGGGTGGATTCTTGATCTTCATGTGCATGGTCGAGGACAGCAGGTTCCTCCACTGCGGTCGGAATGACAAAGTTTACTGGAGCTGCTATCTGCTCCTTTCCTTCTTGATCCCGGACGAAGAACGGCGCTTACCACCCCAACAGCAAAGGCGTCGGACAGGAGTGTTCGACCCCCACGGACAACACCAAAAGCAAAAGCGTCGGGCCTTCGGCCCGAGGACAGCCGAGGGCGGCTGTCCCCAGATAGCCTTCTCCACAATGTCCAGCTATGTGCGATCTACTTTCGCCGCTTTGTTCCGCGCTGAAGGAGCGGGAAGCCCCAAGCACCGGCGGCGAGCAGCGCTCCGAAGAGGATGACGGCATCGATGCTGGAGCGGCCTTGGGGGGACCAGTAGACGTCCTTCAGGTTCAGCCAGAGAGCGTATTCGTCGAGCGTCAGGGCTGCGCCTGTGCCATAGAGGATCGACATCAGGCGGCTGAGAAGAATCGAGGAGTCATCCACGCCGGTGCCGATGTCAGCCAGCCAGACGTATCCCACTACGAGCAGGATGATGATTCCAAAGACCAGGTGATGGATGTGGCTGCCTCCGTGCTCGATGAAATGAAAGGGCGGAATGTTGTGCAGAACAGCGAAGACTACGGCGCGCACTCCGGCGAACGTCAGGAAGAAACTTACGGAAGCTACGAAGAGACGGCGGCGCGGCCGGTCAGGGATGCGATCGTGAAGGACCTGGCCTAAAGATGTGCCGTGGGTCAGGAGCAACAGGAAAGCCGTTACTACGATGGTGAGCAGGAGTATGAACCAGGTGTAGGCCATAGGAGAGTGCTGAGTGCCGAGTGCCGAGTCGCGAGTCCCGAGTACCTAGTACCGAGCGAATCATTTCCCTTGTTCGGTACTCGGTACTCGCGACTCGCGACTCAACTCCGCGGCTTAGGCTTTCTGGGCTTCGCGTTTCAGGGCGCGCTCCAGAGTTTGATCGAGGGCGGATTTGGCGGTGTCGTATTCGGCTTGCGAGATTTGGCCTTGTTTGCGTTCG